>Ga0190267_10000300_pt1 | contig 11109 bp, 7 predicted proteins | sample Popmic239T_FD_140332 | JGI IMG/M metagenome (GOLD analysis project Ga0190267, IMG submission 140332) | Populus adjacent soil microbial communities from riparian zone of Oak Creek, Arizona, USA - 239 T | ecosystem: Environmental > Terrestrial > Soil > Riparian zone | place: USA: Arizona... | reverse complement strand
GATGCGGTCACTTACCGGCACCCCGGCGCCGCGTCGGCCGTGGTGGAAGGCGTCTCGCTGCGGATCAGCGGCCCGGAGCGCGTGGCGATCACGGGGTGCAACGGCAGCGGCAAGACCACGCTGCTGCGGCTGGTGACCGGCGAGCTGCGGCCCGCCGCCGGCACGGTGCGCCTGGGGCTGCCGCCGGACGAGGTCGCGTTCTTCGACCAGCACGCGCGGCGGCTGCGCGACGACGCGTCCGTGCTGGAGAACTACCGCGCCGCGAACCCGGACGTGGACGAGACGGCGGCCCGCCACGCGCTCGCCCGCTTTCTGTTCGAGGGCGACACCGTGCACCAGTCCGCCGGCTCGCTGAGCGGCGGGCAGCGGCTGCGCGCGGCGCTGGCGTGCGCGCTGAACGGCTGGCATCCGCCGCGCCTGCTGCTGCTGGACGAGCCCACCAACCACCTGGACCTGGACAGCCTTGAGGCGCTGGAGCAGGTGCTGCGCGGCTACGACGGCGCGCTCCTGGTCGTGAGCCACGACGCGGCGTTCCTGGACGCGATCGGGATCGAGCGGCGCATGGAGCTTCCGGCGGGGTAATCCTGCGGAGGCGTTGCCGACCCTGAACATCCGGGATCGCGGCTACGTCGACCCTGCTAGATGAAACAGCGTCTGTCATTCCGAGGCCCGGCCACGCAGATCCGTCCGCTCGCGCCGCGGGTGGCAGGGCCGAGGAATCTACCGTCGGCAATCTGGAGGGTGGATGCGGCAGCCCGCGCGGCAGCGACGGCTTCGACGGAGTTGGACGAGGCCCGCGGGCGGACGCCGCGAGTACCCGGCGGTGCGAAAGGCCAGCAGCAGCCGACAGTAGATTCCTCGGTCGCGCGCTGGCCTCAGCAATCGTGGAGAATGTCGGGTGGCGCTCCCTCGGAATGACAAATTGGTGGCGCCCGTGAACGGCGTCTGCTGCTGCACCGCTCTTTTGTCGCAGATTTACGCCGTACGTTTCCTTGTGCTACTCGGCGGGGATGATTAGCATCTGAAGAAGGCACGGACAATTTCCGCCCTTTCCTGAGAAATTGTGCCGGGCCGCAACTTCCCTCCCCGGAGGCCCCTCATGACACGCACTGCGCTCCTTCTCGCCGTCCTCGCCATCCCAGCCATCGCCTCATGCGACCGCGCGCCCACGGCGTCGGGTGCACGCAACGCGGACGGCGTCACCATCCTGGAGGGCGGCACCGCGAACGCCTCGGCCGTGGGGGTGGCCCGCTACGTGTTCGGCGCCACCACATTGCACCTCAGCTTCATCGTCAACAACAACTCCACGGGCAGCACCACCACGGGCAAGGCGCTGTACTACTCGTCCGCCGCCGACATCGTGATGGACATCAACGTCACCTGCCTGCACAAGTCCGGCGGCACGGCCACCTTCCTGGGCACGATCAACGAGAGCAACGACACCAGCATCGAGGGCAAGGACGCGTACTGGCAGGTGGTGGACGGCAGCCCCGACCAGGCCAGCATCGTCAGCCTGGCCGACGCGGGCACCGGCCCCAGCTGCACTACGCCGGGCGAGTTCGACCTGGTCAACATCGCCGCGGGCACCATCATCATCAGCTGACCGCCGCACGGGTGAACCCCGCTGTGAAGACCGCCCGCTCCACGACGCGTGGGGCGGGCGGTCACGTCATCCGGGGCGATAACCCCCGCGCGCCAGGGCGGCGCGGGCGGCACTTCGTCATGCCTCTGAGCAATCCGCGGCGGGCAAAACGGCGCAGCGGGCGAATTGCGGCGCCGCACCGCGCCGGTTATCATCCCCGCTCTTCATCCCGGGGATTCGGCACGGCGCGGCGGACGGCCGGCGTGCACCATTCAAGCGGAATCGGCAAAGCAAGGCATGGCGGACAACGACCTGATGGAGAAGCTCGTCTCCCTGAGCAAGCGCAGGGGGTACGTCTTTCAATCGTCCGAGATCTACGGCGGCACCGGGAGCGTGTGGGACTACGGCCCGCTGGGCGTGGAGCTCAAGCGCAACGTCAAGGACGCCTGGTGGCGCGCCATGGTGCACGAGCGCGACGACATCGAAGGCCTCGACGCCGCCATCCTGATGCACCCCAAGGTCTGGGAGGCGTCCGGCCACATCGCCGAGTTCACCGACCCCCTGGTGGAGTGCCGCAACTGCCACCGCCGGTTTCGCGTGGACACGCTGCTCTCCGAGACGGGCGCGAAGGAACTGGAGACGGCGCAGTGCCCCAGCTGCGGCAAGCGGGGCGAGTGGACGGAGCCGCGCAACTTCAACCTGATGTTCAAGACGTTCATGGGGCCCGCCGAGGACTCCGCGAACGTCGTGTACCTGCGGCCCGAGACGGCGCAGGGCATCTACGTCAACTTCCTCAACGTGCAGCAGAGTGCCCGGCAGCGCGTGCCCTTCGGCATCGCGCAGATCGGCAAGGCGTTCCGCAACGAGATCACGCCCGGCAACTTCACGTTCCGCACGCGTGAGTTCGAGCAGATGGAGATGCAGTTCTTCGTCAAGCCGGGCACGGACGAGGCGGCGTTCGAGGAGTGGCGCGAGCGGCGGATGAAGTGGCACACGGAGGTGATGGGGCTCTCCCCGGACCGCCTGCGCTACCACCCGCACGAGAAGCTGGCCCACTACGCCAGCGCGGCGGGCGACGTGGAGTTCTTCTTCGGCGGCACCATCGGCGACGAGGGGTGGGGCGAGATCGAGGGCATCCACAACCGCACCGACTTCGACCTGAAGCGGCACCAGGAGTTCAGCGGCAAGAAGCTGCTGTACGTGGATGCGCAGAACAACGAGCGCTACATCCCGTACATCATCGAGACCTCGGTGGGCGCGGACCGGGTGACGCTGGCGGTGCTGGCCAACGCCTACCGCGAAGAGGCGGTGGAGGGCGAGACGCGCGTGGTGCTGAGCATCAAGCCATCGCTGGCTCCGCTGAAGTGCGGCGTGTTTCCGCTGGTCAAGAAGGACGGCATGCCCGAGCGGGCCACGGCCATCCACGAGGACCTGCGCCGCCGCGGCATCCCCAGCTTCTACGACGAGGCCGGCGCCATCGGCCGCCGCTACCGGCGCCAGGACGAGGCCGGCACGCCGTTCTGCATCACCGTCGACGGCGAGACGATGGAGCAGGGCACCGTCACCATCCGCGATCGCGACAGCATGGAGCAGACGCGCCTGTCGCAGGACGAGATCGTGAACTGGCTGACGGAGCGGCTGCGGTAGGGGAGTGCGTGAGTGGGGAAGTGAATAACTGGAAGCAGCGGCCGAGAATCTCGTCCGCTGCTTCTTCGTGTAGCAGGAATTATATTTAGCCCCACACGAGGGGTCCCCAAGCGATGGGTGCCCGTCTCAAAATTCGTCTTCCCTCCCCAAGGCAAGTTCCTTGTCAAAACGGGATCAAATCGAGCAGGCACTGCTCGGAATGGATGGCGGCCGGTTCCAAAAACTCGGTGACGCTTACCTTCGCAAGCTGGGTCATCAAGGGGTAAACCCGCTCGGCAGGTCCCTCGGCTCCGACAAGGTGGCGGCGGGCACACCAGATACATGGATTGCGCAGCCCGACGGGAAGTTCATCTTCGCCGAGTACACTACGACCCCTCGCGGCAAGCTCCCCAGAAAGCTCCACGACGATCTGGACAAGTGCTTGGACGAGCGGAAGACCGGCGTTCCTGTGAGCGAGATCCGAGAAATCTTCCTCGTCCACACGTCCGTCCTCTCGCCGGCAGACGAGCGCGCCCTTCTGGAAAAGGCAGAAGAGCGCGGGGTGCTCGTCACCACGATTGGACTCGGCCCCATCACCATGGACCTCTACGAGAAATATCCCGCCCTCGCCCTGGAGTATCTGGGCATCGAGGTGGACACGGGCCAAGTGCTCGCCCACGACGATTTCATTGAGGCGTATGGGATGAACGAGTTGGCAACGCCCTTGGACACAGCGTTTACTGGGCGAGAGTCAGATGTAGAAAGCATGCTTGCGACGCTGGAGACAGGTAATCTCGTCGTCGTCTCAGGCCGGGCGGGGGTGGGAAAAACGAGATTCGTGTTGGAATGTTTCAGGCGCTTCACAGACACCCACGAAGGGTGGACAATCCGGGGCATACTTAACCGCAGCCGCGACCTGTTCAACGATCTTAGAGCGCATCTGGTTCCCCCGGGTAAGTATCTGGTACTCGTCGACGACGCAAATCGCGTCAGCGGGTTCGACTACGTGCTTCAGAGTCTCCACGACCGGAAGTCAGGAATCGAACTGAAAGTGGTCGCCACTGTCCGTGACTACGCCCGCGAAAAGGTCCAGCAGGCGACTCGGCCCTATGGAGGCGCGGGCGAAATTGAGCTCACCCCGCTCACGGCCGACGAGATCCATGAGATTATGCGGACGAAGTATGGGATTTTCAATTTACTCTTTCTGGACCGGATTGCCGATATTGCCAAGGGCAACCCACGGCTTGCGATGATGGCGGGACGTGTGGCCGCGGAGGAAAACACTCTCGCCAGCATTCAAGACGTTACCTCACTTTATGATCGCTACTACGAGTCCATTCGGGTGGAGCTAGGCGGGGCGTTCGGAGACCGTACGCTTCTCCGCGTAGCAGGGATCATCTCGTTCTTGCGGGTAGTGGACAAATGTCACTCGGCGCAGATGGCCCAGATCTCACGCAGCTTCGGAATCTCCGCGGATGCGTTCTGGGAGGCAGCCCACCGGCTGCACGAATTGGAGTTGGTGGACATGTATGAAGACGAGGTCGTCCGCATCTCCGATCAGGTGCTGGCTACCTATCTCTTCTACCTCGCCACGTTCGTAGAACACGGCATATGGGATCTCGGGATTTTGCTTCAGGAATATTTCCCGGCTCAGCGCTATAGGTTGATGGATGCGTTCTACGGGGTTCTTAATGCTTTCGACAAGGAGCGTATCATCGGGCAACTCCGGCCGCATGTCCAGCGTGCCCTTAGGGAGGGGGAAGCGGCAGGGGACGAGAACAAGATCCTCCACCTGATCGACGCGTTCTGGTTCACCTCTCCCACTGATGCGTTGGTCGCCATCAAGCACCGGCTCGCATCAATGGAAGCCGAGTCGCGACAGGAGCCGCTCAATCTCGATCCCCAAAAAGCGACCGGGACCATCCCTGTAGGGTCCCTGCTGCATGCGCTTGGACGGTTTCGCCATGCAGGCGACTCGCGGCGCATCGCCCTTGACCTGCTCCTAGAGTACGTCATCAAGAGGCCGTCTGATCTACCCCACGTCCTCGGCCACCTCGTTGATCGGTATGGCTTCCGTCACACGTCACAGATGGAGGGCTTTCAGGCCGAGCACGACGTGGTGGACGCACTCGTCGAGCGCATGAGGGGAGACCCGGACGATCTGTTCGTCCGTATTTTCTGCGTAGTGGCTAAGCATTTCCTGCGCACGCGCTTCCACGTCTCCGAGTCGAACACCGAGGAGTTTCTGAGATCTTACGATGTAAAACTCACCGCCAACGCCGATATTTCCGTCCTGCGCGCGAAGATCTGGAAGCACCTTTTCGCTCTCGCGCGTGGTGGCTATCGCGCACTCGTGCTGGGGGTGCTGCACTCCCATGCACAAGAGCCGTACGATGTCACGGTTTCCAAGATAGTGGCAGGAGATGCCGCTCACGTACTCCCGTTCCTGGAGTCTGATCTGGATCCGAGTGGTTTCGAGGATTGCGTGCTGGCGAACGCCTATATGGATCTTCTTGATCGTCGCAAGGTGCCCTACCCGCAGCACCTGCGCGCTCAGTTCAGAGGCGAGTTGTACGTCCTCTCCGAACTCCTCGTCCCTGGGTGGGATAAGCACACGGAAGTAGGGTATGAGAATTATTCCGCGTGGTGGAACGGACAGATCGCAGAACACTTCGCGTCGGCGTCTGCCGAAGACTATGCGCAGTTCTTCGCACAGGCTGTCGTCCTTGTCAGGGCGGCCGAGGAGGGGAAGGCTTCGCAGCTCAGGCTCGCCGCCGAAAGTGTGCTGGCGGAGCTTTCCACGCGCCGGCCCGAGCTGTTCGTCCAGGTGCTGGAGGAGTACTTGGCTGCGGGAAACCCGCTCAGACTAGGCCGCCAGCGACTGCCAGCCGCGCTGGTCGCGCAATTGGGACCGGATCACACGTTGGAGATTCTCACCACTCACGAATATTCCGGTCGGCGGCTCTGGCTTTTCGATTTCTACCAGGTTCTGCCGGCTGAACACATCAACGCGGCGCGGCTCGGGCAACTCCTTGATCTCTTCCGCGAGGCGGAACCAGGTGAGTACCCGTACGGCTGGGAGTTCCTGAAGCGGTACACGAGCATCGACCCACAAGTGTTCGTACACGTAGCTGAGATTCTTGTGGAGAAGGCCGAGTTACAACCAGCGGTGGGCAGGGTCTTCGACTCCCTCTTCAACTCGTACGCGGGTTTAGTTGACGAGTTGCCGGTATTGTTTGCTGGACGCGAGGACCTGATCGAAAGGGGCTATCTACTGATGCAATTTGAGGGGCCTCATTCGGATCACAACGGTGCCGTGTTCAACCTGCTCCTGAACGTCAACCCTGGATTTGGCGCAGCTTATGTCGATTGGATTTTCGACCGGCACGTGGACCCGCAATCCTATCCAACCACTCCAGATCCTCATCACGAGCACCGGAGGTACGACTTCATGTGGAGGCGGGATGACTACACATCGGTGATGGAAGGTGTGGTGCAGCGCGTGTATGAACTTGAAACCTCGCGTATCGCCTACCGATCCTACATCAGCGTGTTCTTCACGATATATGGAGACGACAAGGAAGGCGAGCGGAGTCGTGACCCCGTCGTGCTCAGCAGCCAGGACGAATTCCTTGCAGCATTGATCGAACGCCGTGCGGCGGAGATCGACTTCGTGGCCTGGCTGTTCGAAACCATCTCCTACTTCAGTCCGAAGCGCCGAGGCAAGCTCCTCTCCGCATTCTTGGCAAACAACCCGAACGTGGAGGATTTCAAGCGGCTGGCACTGGACCCGAAGGAGTGGTCTGCGTCGGGAAGCTTGGTCCCTGTATACCAGAAGCGAGTCGAGGTGCTCGAGTCGTTTCTGCCGCTTGTCGCCGGTGCCGCTCGTCTGCTCCACCGCAAGCGCATCGAAGATGAGATCGATGAGTATCGCATGATGATCGAAGCGCAAAAAAAGGAAGACTTTATGCGCGATTGAGCCCGACGCAAAATGTGCCAGAGCCGGCGGGCGTGAACCGCCCCGAGCAGGATACTGTACAACCGCACTGGCGAACGCATCGGCTTCACGTAGGACCGCAGGTTGTCACTCACCTTGCGGCTGGCGCGTTGCAATGCGAGGTACCCGGCCTACCGCGCCGACGCGTTCGTAGTCATACTGGAGAGACGGCCCCGCTCGCCGGAGGTGTCGCGCCCTCCTCCGCCCAGAGATGGTCCAATGAAGCATCGCAGGCTCCTGCCATTCCTCCTGCTGGCCGCCGCGCCCATTGCGGACGCCGCGGCGCAGGCCCGCCAGCCTTTCGTCGGCCCGTCGCCCGAGGAGGTGGCGCGGATGCCGGGGCGCTTCGAGGTGGTGGGGCGCGGGCCCATCACCCACACGCGCAGCACCGACCTGTGGGCGTTCCGGGGCGTGGACGGGCGCGACTACGTGTACACCGGCACCTGGGGCGGCTGCCAGGGGTGCCGGGGTGACCGGCTGTACGCGTGGGACGTGACCGATCCCGCCGCGCCGGTGCTGACCGACTCGGTGGTGGTGGACGCGCAGAGCATCAACGACGTGGCGGTGAACGAGGCGGCGACGCTGGCCGCGTTCGGCCGCCGCGGGGCGCGCAGCCGGCGCAACGGCGTGGTGCTGCTGGACCTGGCCGACCCCGCGCACCCGCGCACGATCTCCGAGTACTGGGAGACGGTCACCGGCGGCGTGCAGTCGGTCTTCTTCTCGGGCGACCGGCTGTACGTGGTGGACGCGGGCGCGGCGTCGCTGGTGGTGCTGGACGTGAGCGACCCCCGCAACCCGCGCCCCGCCGCCCGGTGGACGCTGGACAGCGGCGGCGCCGAGCGCTTTCTGAGCGACGTCTTCGTTCACGACGGGCTGGCGTACCTGAGCCACTGGGACGACGGGCTGGTGATCCTGGACGTGGGCAAGGGGATCAAGGGCGGCACCCCGGACCGGCCGCGGATGCTGAGCCAGGTGCGCTACCGCACCGAGTGGCGCAACGAGCGGTGGGGGCGCACGCACTACGCGTTTCCGTACGTGAACGGCGCCGGCCGCCGCTACGTCTTCGTGGGCGACGCCATCCTGCCCCCGGGGGCGGACTTCAGCCGGCGGATGGAGATCGGCGGGCTGCTGCACGTGTTCGACGCCACGAATCCCGAGATGCCGGTGGAGGTGGCCACGTACGAGGTGCCGGGGCGGGGGATCAGCAAGTTCTGGTTGCACGCCGACACGCTGTACGTGGCCAGCAACAACGGCGGCCTGCGCGCCGTGGACGTGTCGGGCACGCTGCGCGGGCGCCTTCGCGGGCGCGAGGTGGCGGTGCTGGCCACGGGCGACGAGCGGGGCTTCATCCCCAACCTGACCTTTACCTGGGCCGCCATGCCGCACAACGGTCTGGTTTTCGCGACGGACTTCAACTCGGGACTGTGGGTGACGCGGCTGGTGGCCGCCCCCGCGCGGTAGGGCCGCCGGCCCTTTCGCCGGGGCCGGCAGGCTGCTACCCTACGGCGATCAAAGGGCCGCGCCAGACCATCAGGGGGATACGGGATGAGGAACCAGGACGAAGAACACGAGGACGACGAGAAGCAGCCGGGGGACGACCAGAAGGCGCCGCCCAACGCGCTGACGGATACCATCCGCGACCGCCTGTTCAAGTCGCGGACGCTCATCATCAGCGGCGGGATCGACCAGCAGCTCGTCTCCAACGTCATCGGCCAGCTGCTGGCCATGTCGGCGGACAGCGACAAGCCCATCAACATCTTCGTCAACTCGCAGGGCGGGCACGTGGAGAGTGGCGACACCATCCACGACGTCATCCGCTTCATCAAGCCGCGGGTGCGGATGATCGGGACGGGGTGGGTGGCCAGCGCGGGCGCGCTGATCTACGTGGCGGCGCCGCTGGAGGACCGCTACGCGCTGCCCAACACGCGCTTTCTGCTGCACCAGCCGGCGGGCGGCGCGGGCGGCACGGCGGCCGACATCGCCATCGAGGCGCACGAGATCATCCGCATGCGCGAGCGCATCAACCGCATCTTTGCCCGCGAGACCGGCCAGCCGTTCGAGCGCATCGAGAACGACACGCACCGCAACTTCTGGCTGGACGTGAAGAGCGCCAAGGAGTACGGGCTGGTGGGCAAGATCATCAACGGCATCGACGAGCTGGACTGACGTCGGCCGGCAGGGCGTGACGGAAGGGCGCGGATGCCATGGGTCCGCGCCCTTCGCGTGCCCGGCAGCGAGGGCTAGGGAACAGGGGACAGGGGACAGGGAACAGGGAATAGGGAATAGCTGGACGCTTTCCGTGGCGTCGACGTCGCGAGGGAAGCGGCCGCGATCCTCCACCTTTCATGCATCCGCCGTGGACGCGCTGCGCCGCCTGCTGCTGCGACACCGGGATACGCTCCGCCGCGCGTGCGTCGCCGGCGGGCTGGGCGTGCCGCTGGCGTTCGCGGCGGGGGCGCTGGGGGTGGATGGATGGGCGGCGCGGCGCTTTCTGCTGCTGTACGTGGCACCGTTCTTCGTCGCCTTTTTCGCCTGGGCGTGGATCCGGCTGGGGCGGATGGAGGGAGAGCGGCCCGGCGCGCTGGCCGTGGATGCCGTCGCCGTCGTCCTGGGCGCGGTGCGCTTCGCCGGGCTGCCGGTGCCGTTCAGCGGGCACATGCTGTTCTTCGCCTACTCCGCGCTGACGACGCGGTCCACGCCGTACCTGCTGCTCGTCCTGCTGCTGGCGGCGGAGACGACGTGGTTCAAGCTGGCCCTGTGGCGCGATCCGCGCTCGTGGCTCCTGGGCATCGCGACGGGCGCGGCGCTCGCGGCGGCGCGCATCCTCATCCACCGACACGCTCCCGATCCGATCATCGCCCATGACGTTTGACGAGTTCGAGCGCCGCGCGCACCAGATCTTCGACTCCATTCCGCCGGAGCTGCGCGGGGGCGTGGAGTACGTGGACGTGAGCGAAGAGGCCATGCCGCACCCGGAGCTTCCGGACGTCTACACGCTGGGCGAGTGCGCCACGGGCGAGCTGGACCTGGGGCTCGACATGCCCGACGAGGTGCGCTCCGGCGTGCACCTGTACTTCGGCTCGTTCGCCGCGCTGGCGGAGCTGGACCCGGAGTTCGACTGGGAGGGCGAGCTGCACGAGACGGTGATGCACGAGGTGCGGCACCACCGCGAGTCCACGGCCGGCGAGGACGCGCTGGAGGACTTCGACTACGCGGCGGACGAGAACTTCAAGCGGCGCGAGGGGCTGGCGTTCGACCCGCTGTTCTACCGCTCCGGCGAACCGCTGGACGAGGGCGGCTGGGAGGTGGACGGCGACGTCTTCGCCGAGGTGGAGCTGACCGCGGACGAGTTCGCGCACCTGGACGAGGTGCGGGCGGAGGTCGGCGGCCGGCGCGTGTCGCTGCCGCGGCCGGAGGCGCTGGGCGACGTGGCCTACATGTACCTGGAGGACTTTGGCGACGGGCCGGGCGAGACGGCGGTGGTGCTGGTGCGCCGCCGCGGCTTTCGCGAGTCGCTGCGCGGCCTGTTCCGCCGCGAAGAGCCGGAGGTCGGGGTGTGGTCGGTGGAGCCGGAGGACTGGTTCATCGTGGACGACGCGTGACCGCTGGCGGCGGAGCGCGCGGCGGGTAACTTGCCGGGGCAGAGGCACGCGGTGCTCCGGATGGCTGGTCCCGCGGCGGACGCCCCCTCCGGGCTCGTAAACCTCGCCCACCTCCCCCAAAACTGCTGGGGGAGGTTGGGGTGTGGGGCAGGGGATTCGGTGCTTCGGGAAGGTCCGTGCGGGATGGTGGGCCGCCCCTCTCTCCGACCCCTCCTCCACAAACTGCGGGGGGGAGGGAGAACGGCGGAAGCTCTGTCGTCGCGGGATCGAATTCTCCCCCTCTCCCGCGACAGCGGGGGAGG
>Ga0190267_10000299_pt1 | contig 11129 bp, 12 predicted proteins | sample Popmic239T_FD_140332 | JGI IMG/M metagenome (GOLD analysis project Ga0190267, IMG submission 140332) | Populus adjacent soil microbial communities from riparian zone of Oak Creek, Arizona, USA - 239 T | ecosystem: Environmental > Terrestrial > Soil > Riparian zone | place: USA: Arizona... | reverse complement strand
GAACTCGTCGGTGAACGACCGCCTGGGTCGTCGGGCCACATGGACTCCCTTCGGAGGGGCGTGCCCCTCATCTTGGTTGTCCACGGAACCGGGTCAACTCCAATGGATGCTCATAACGAGCGACTCGACGAGCTCCCAGCGACATGCGAACCCCACTGCAAGATCCCACTGACCGTAAGCGGTCCACACATCTGTGACGTCCGAGATCTCACTGACGCGATCAACAATCTCCGACGGGATCGGCACGTGGCACCGCACCAGCACCTGACCTCTGATGATCGCCGCGTGGGTTTCGTCGCTGCGTCGCTCTGACCTACCTGACTCGATGTCGTGCCCGACACTGGTTCGGGATCGCTGCGGTCCGTTCACCCTGATGGCAGCGACAATCCGCGCGACGGCAAGGTCCCAATTCGGAAACAAGTCGATCCATTGCAGAGCAGCTAGCGCCCGGTGCCTAGGTCGCGCGTCCTCCACTCTGACCGGAAGCAGATAGATGGCATCCGGCGGCATCGTCTCCAGCAGGTCGAGCGCCATGCGGAGCTCCTTCTGAACGAAGCCGGTCTTCGCAACTGACGCGTGGGATATGAGCGCCACGAAGGTTGTCGCGTCCTCGATAGCGGCAGCGATCGCATCTCGCCATCGTGCACCCGGCGTCAGACGGAGGAGGTCGAGCCATGGTTCAAGCCCTGCCTTCGACAGCTCGTTGCACAAGCGGCGCGCAACTGCCTCATCTTCCTTGGCGTACGAGATGAAGGCATCGTTCACAACCGAACGCTACCGGGCGCACGTCATTGTCAAGACGTAGCACTCGGCTGCACGGGAGGGTCGCCGCGCAGCGCTCAGTTTGACCGGATGAAGTACGCAGACGTCGCGCAGGGATCGACGATCGCTTTACCTCTTTAAGCTTCCCCGCTTCAACGGACGGGTTGACTGTGGGGTTCATGCCGCAGCAGCGGCGTCGGTGGCGGCGCGTTCGTAGTCGACAGGGCCAATCGAAGGTCGCCAATGCGAGCCCGGCCCGACCAGCGGTGCTCGTCGAGCATCTCGAGCCTGCAGCGTGCCGAAGAGCTCTCGGCCACGGTTGTCGAAGCAGTCGCCGACCAATCCCATCGAGCCGAGCAGGCCCACGGACCGCAGCCGACTGCCGAAACGAACAGCTCGTTGAATGCGACCCGTGATCCGAGTGCGCGATCGTCCGGCCTGCCTCCGGCCGCCGCAGTCGAATAAGGGAGTGGTGACCCCGCTCCGGCTACCGATGGCCCCCCAGGAGACCTACAGCTGTGCGGATGACTGCACGAGCAGCTGCGAGCCACCAGTCATCGTCGCCAGCGAAGTCGTGGAGGAGCTGATTCGCATGAGGGCCTGCTCCCCGAAGTGCATGCTCGAACTGGTCCCCGGTCCATTGGTTGGTCCGGGCTACGTCGAGCAAATGTCGGCGGAGTCGCAATGCGGGATCGGGCGCGGCCGGGAGAACCTTCTCGAGACGACGCCAGCACTCGCGTGGGAGTTGATCGGCGGTGATTGCATTGTGAAGAGGACCAAACGCCACCGGAAGTACTAGGGACGGATCCAGGCTCGCAGAAGCGATCGCTTCAACGGCGGCGCGCAGCCAGAAGTCGTCAACTCGGTCTCTAGTTCGCTCTAGTCGGTCCGGAAGATCCGACTGGACTTGGCCCCACACGGCGACCACTAGGAGGTGGACGCGATCGTCCTCGACGGGTGCCGCAAATTGTGCCGGACCCTCATCGCGAAGGGTCAAGACAGCGTCCCTGTAGGTCCCGGTGCGGACGATCGCCATGGCTGTTGCGAGCGCACCGGCCTCACGTCGGACCAGCTGCGAGAACCCAGCGTGGATAGCCGCCGTCAGTGTCATCGGGTCGTCGGGTCCTGCAGCGTTCAATAGCGCCGCCGCCGCGTCTTCCGTGAGTCCTTCCCACGCCGACTCGTCGTGCAGAAGGGCGGGTACGGCACTTGCGAGTCTGACCGCTAGCTCTCGGTGAGCTTGAGCGAATACGGAAACGTCTGAGGGACAAGCTCTCCGAATGAGCGCAGACAGCACCGCTTCAGTGACTCCCGGCGCCGCTCCACCGAGCGCGCGGCTCACCCCATTGGGCCCGTGGCTTTCGACCAACGCCTCGACGCGCGTACTCAGGTTCAACGCATCGCTGTCCCATGCATCGGTCTTGGACGCCAAGAGACTCATGACGCGGTCAACTTCGGAGCCCGACCAGGGCCGCGCCGACCCCGTCCCAAATAGTGCGAGCTTGAGCGCTGAGCCTTCGGCCGGGGACGGATAGCTCTCTTCCAATGCCTCACGGACGGCATCCGTGGAGCCCTCGGCGAGTCGTCGGAACACGTTCGCGAGTACTCGAACCGACTTGACTTCGGGTGCTTCAAGTGGCCCGAACTCGTCGAGGAACGTCCGAAGCGTCGACTGCGCGGGATCGTCAATGGCGTCCGCGACTAGTGCGACCCAGGCAGGATGCGAACTTCCCGAGCTCGGTCGTGTGGTTCCCCGGATCTTTCGCGCGATGATCAGATCAGCGGACGGCTTGTCGAGACGTGCCGTCGGCCGAGTGCGGAAGGTGAACTCGCGTCGGAGTTCGGGCCACTGTGCGCGCCAGAGCGCAGCGATTGTTGCTTCGGCCGCGCGCAGGTCAGGTTCGACGACAACGCCTTTACCAGTCGCTCCGTATGCCGCAGCGACGGCGCTCTCGAGGAGCGGACGTGGAGGGTGTGCTACATCCCTTGTCGTGAGCGATGACAGCTCGAGCTTGACCTTGAACTCGCTGGGGTCGTCTCTGGATGGTCGGTCCAACGCAAGGACAAGTTGCAGAGGATCTGGGATCGTCCCCAGCAACTCCGATGGAATTAGGAGCACACGCGCCCAGACGGCTCCGGGACGTGGAGCCTCGGGCGCTGCCCATGTTGCGCAGAGCGCATACGCGTCGCGCGTGCCAAGTGGCAAGCCCGTGAGGAACCGCTCGTTTGGCACGTCGATCGCCATGTCGGTGGCGCCGAGGAGCAGCCTTAGCGCACGCGAATCGACTTGCCGGCTTCCCCCGAGCAACTGATGACCGTCGCGATAGCCAAACATCAGCTGGTCAACTTGGCCGGTGATCATGTGAGTGCCCACGTAATCGGTGCCACGAAAGGCACGGTGGTTCCGTCCTGTGACAGCGCGTAGGCCCGGTCGTAGACGCTGCCCTTAGCCATGAGCATGTCGTAGTCGTCCGGAAGTCGGCCGCCGATCGCGGACACTCCGAACACAGCTGCGTCGACCCGATCTGAGTTTGCGACGAGTACTTGCCATAGCGCTGGAAGTCGGCGCTCGATCCATTTGACCGGAGTCGGGGCGTTCTCGCCCGACGGCCAGGCCAGGAGTACTTGGTCCCACGCGGACACCACGATGCCCAGCTTCATCGGGCGGCCCTGCCGAGCGTCGAGGATGTTCTCGACTGCGTCGATCAACTTCGCCGCAGTCGCCGCGACGTGGGGCGTGAACGGAGGTGACACATCGACACGGTCCGATGTAGTCGCTGTTCTCGAGTCCGGGCTAGCGGGGCTCGCTTCGGGGCTAGTCGCGGGGTCGACGCCGGACTCCTCATCGTCGTCTTCAGGAACCGTAGTCATAAGCTCCGCAAGGATGCCCGCCGTGAAGTTGGTACGAACCGGTATCCGAAGCTTGTCCGGGTGCACGAAAAGCAGTACCGCATCGGAGTCATCGACGCCCTGCCGCAGAAGAGGATGCCAGGTGCGTTCCTCCACAAGGAGCCGCAAGGTCTCGCCTGACAAGTCGGGGATGCGAAGCGCCAGCTCACCGAAGTCTTTGAGCTCCACCGTGAGCTCGAGGCCATCATCGGAGTCGACCTCCGTGCGCTTCATCTCCTGGAGCAGCGCCACTCGCTCACCGAGCCGCTCGAGGTAGCTCCGGTCTCCGCGAATGTCGACTTCAAGGATGTCCGTCGCGCGGTCGTCCTGGATGATCATCCACAACGCCCCGAGATAGGTTGACTTCCCGGTCCGAGGTAGCCCTATCAGGGTCACGCTTCGGCTGTCGCTCACGCGAACCGTCCGAATGCTCGTCGTGGACGGTCAAGTACGGGTTCTCGCGGCGGAGCCGGCCGATCTTCGCTGCAGATCCAGTCGAATAGGTCGTCCAGTCCGACAGGTTCCGTACCGCTCGCCGGCCGCGAGGAGATCATCAGGAGCGCGGCGTCAGGATCGAGGGATCGCGCGAGGGCGTGGAGCTCATCCAGTGTGGGACGAAAGGCGGCGAGCTGCTGGTCGTTGATCAATTCCGCCTTGCTCACCACCAAGGCGACCCGAACCCTCGGATCACGCTGGGCGCAGTCGCGGAACTTCCACAGGAGGCGACGGGTGCGCGTCGCCGCCAATTCGGCAGTCGCGGTGCCAGCTACGAGGTGTCCGTCGATGAACACGGCGAGGCGGTCCACGCGGCCGAACCAGGGAAGTTCCTCGAAGACCTCCACTCCCTCTCGGATGGCCTTGTAGTGCTCGCCGGAGTAATCAGCAAACAGCACCTCGAGACGTCCGCGCTGATGAACCACGCTGAGGTGCAGGAAGCCGTCGGATTCTTCGTCGGTGCGGAGCGTCGTGTTCTCGCCAGATTCGAGTCGCGAGTTCCACGACCGACGCTCGAACGCTAGTGCGTTGTTCGCTCCTGCAATCATCCCGCCGCCGAGCCGCCCGTCGCTCAGCAGAGTCGTCCAGATCTCGACCGTTGCTGTCGTCTTCCCTGCATCGGTATCTCCGGCAAACAGCGTTACCGTCGCCCCACGCGTGCTCGTTAGGCGCCTCGCCTCAGCAAATCCCAGGGCGTCATCGCTGGTGAAGATGACCTCGACCTCTCCTGGGGCGTCAACCTCAAGTTCCTTGTCATCGGGCGTGTTGCCCTCGACCGCTTCCTCGATCTCGACCTCGACCTCCGGCTCCGGCTGGTCTGACATCTGTCAGCTGACCTGCTTAAGAATCATGAGTTCGCGGAGGCACTCAGCGGCAAGTTCGAGGCCCGTCCAGTTGCGGCTCGGATCGATCGACCACCGTTTCACGCTCGCCTTCCAGGCTTGGTCGCCGCCGAGCTCAGCGTGCTCACGGAGCGACGAAAGAACCGGAAGGAGTTGGTGGCCCTCGAGCTCGACCGAGAAGTCGGATTTCCTGGCAGCGTTGACCGCGCCCTGGAGACTCACCTTCTTGTTGCTGTGGGGACCCAGGATGCGGGCGAGCAATAGCTCTGCAGAGGGCGGATGAGGAGTGAACACGAGGAGATCGGACATCTCGAATGCCGCGGCGATGGAGGCGAGACCTACATCGTTGACTGAAGTCCAGTCGACGCCTCCTAGGCGTTCGGACCGGCCTGAAACACACCACCACAGCAGGTCGAGTTCTTCGTCGGATGCCCGAAGCCGCGCTGACACCTGGTTGACGAGCGACTCCACGCTCTTGGCTGTTGCTTCAAATGACGCAACGGAAGCGTCGCGCAGGAGCCGAACCTCCTCATGCGTCGCCGGGTTGCCGTCCTCTTCGAAGGCAGGCACCGCATCGATCGAGATGTCCACAGTCGATTGGATCTGTCGGCGCGACCGAACGGCTTCGGCGCGTCGGGCGAGGGACTCGGTGGCAAGCGTCGGTAGATCGGCGACCTCGGATGTCAAACCGATCGCCCCTGCGTTCAGTACCAGGTAGGCGGCCGTCGATGCCGCTGCCGCATTCCGTTCCATGATTGCGGCCACGAACGCCCCGGCGATCAAACGGGTTTCGAGTTCGCCTATAGCGCACCCGAAGGTCGAGTCGGCCGCCGTCATGGCGGCGAACAGGGTCTCGTACGCGCTGACAGCATCGGGAACGCGGTGGGCGAGCGGCACCATGTCCCGCGGATCGCTCGCCTTGGGCGAGGACGCGTAGCTCTTGGCCGCCGAAGCGATCGCCTGCTGGCGCTCCGAGCCCGGGACCAGCTCGACCGCATGCAGCCACCGCGCGAGTGATTCTTCAACCATCCAGTGATTCTTCCACGAGGCGTGCAGCGAACTCGGCGAGCTTCCCGGACTCCGCCGCCCAGCGCAGGATGGAGCGGTCGCCGTCCAGGCCGATTTCCGGTTCACCAGGAAACCCGAGTTCACGAGCAAGAGTCCGCCGTCGGTCTGGAGGTGCGGTCATGACTCGATGCCCATGCGCCTGCTCGATGTCATTAAGCGCACGAGGATGCACGTCAACATGCTTGGATTCGCGTCGACCTCCACGATCTAGCTCCAGGGTGATGACCTCCGGATCGTCAAAGCGGGCGTCGGGACCGAATTGAGCGTCTTGCCACGAGCGCACGTACACGCGAAGCCGCAGTTGCTCATCGGTCGACTCCACGTCGTCGAGTTCAATGATGTTGTAGGCGGGAACCCATCCGTCCTCGGCCCTGGCTGGATTGACGGCGCCAGATGCAATGCGGACCCACCTGAGACCAGAATCGACCTCGATGCCGAACGAGTGTTCGTGCCCTGTGAGGATCACGTGAGCAGCCGTATCCCACTGACGCACGTCGGCGACATCGCGAAGCCAACTGACCGGGTGGTGGCACAACGTCATGCTGATGTCGGATGGGTCGGCTCCCACTGGGGCGTATTGAAAGACGCCGGTGACAAGTTTCCGGGAGTCTTCCGTGTCGTCGTCACTGCTGTCGGCGATCCAAGAGCTCGTGATGCCGTGAATGACGAGATCTCTCGAGCCAAGCGGAAGCTTCTTCGGGACCCAGGTTGGCGCAGAGGCGCTGATGTCACACCCGAAGGCCAGCGCGAACTCGTTGTACGCCTCGAACGGCCTCAGCAACGTCTCGGCAGCGGGCGGGTCGGCGAGCAAGCGCTGGAGCGTGTCGCTAATAGTGTTCGCCGGAACGCGGCGTAGTTGCCCACGGAGCGCATCATGGGTAGCCGTGTGCGCGCTTCGATTCACATCGTGGTTTCCAGGTACGCAGATCACGCGGTTGTCGTCGCAGCCGACAAGTTCCGTCACGCCTACCAGGAACTGGGTCGCCGTGGCATAGTCGGACGGGTCGCCGCGCGCCCCGATGTCGCCTACCACAAGCACTGCGTCACATGGACCGAGCCGAGCGACCATCTCTCCAACATCAATCAGGAGGCGAGCTCGGACGGCCTCGTCAAGGTTGAGCGCCTTATTGGCTGTCTCGGTCTCGTAGAAGTGGATGTCCGACAGATGGAGGAGTCGCAGCACCACACCCACGCTATGAGGCTTAGTGGGCCGACGAAAACGACGACGGACAGGTGCCTCGCTCGCGGCCCCGGCAGGCCGGTGGTTGCAGGTGTTGCAGGTTGTTCGTATTCTGGGCCGGGAGATGCCCGAGCCCGCCGTCGCCGAGATCCGTGCCACCGACGCCGAGCGGCGGACGCTGCGAGCGGTCCGCTCGCTCGTCAGCGACGCCGCCGCGCACGTGACGGTGTCGGTGGGCGGCGAGGCGATCGAGCTCCCGGCCTCTCTTGTGCGGGTGCTGCTGACCGCTGCCGACGTGCTCGAGGATGGCGACGCGGTCGTGCTCGTCAACGAGGAGGCCGAGGTCAGCCCGGCTCAGGCGGCGAAGCTGCTCGGGGTGTCCCGCCAGTATGTCGACAGGCTCATCGCGGCGGGCGTTCTCCCGACCCGGCGGCTGCCCAAGAGCTCGTACCGCAAGGTCCCGGTGCGCGCCGTGCTCGCACACCGCGCCTCGCGGGACCGCAAGCGGGAGGGAATCCGGGCGGCGGTCGACTCGGCGGTCGAAGCCGGCCTCGAGTACTGACCTCGTCCGGACGTGACGCTGCGGCGGGTCCTGCCCGACACCAACGTCTGCTTCCCCATCTCGCTGCTGGACCTGATCCTCCGCCTCGACGAGGCGGCGTTCCACGAGGTGATCTGGACCGAGGACCTGCTCGCCGAGCTCGCCGGCGTGTGGGTGGCGCAGGGCGCCCGGTCGGCTGCCTCGGCAGCAAAGGTCTGCGAGGACATCCGGGGGGCGTTCGGCGGCCAGGAGGTCCCGCGGGCCGAGTACGCCCACCTCATCGACTCAATGCCCGGGCGCGACCCGGCGGACCACCCGCACGCGGCCGCCGCGGCCGCCCGGGCGCCGGCGGTCATCCTCACCTCCAACACCGCCGACTTCCCAGAGGAGGCGCTCGCCGAGCTCGGCGTGGCCGTCCGAGCGCCCGACGACTACCTGTGCGAGCTGCTCGAGGCGCACGGCGACGCCCTGCTCGACGTCGTGGCCGAGATGGCCGAGGACCGCCGGAACCCAAAGATGACGGTCGAGGACGTGCTCGACGCGCTGGAGCGCTGCGGGGTGGCCCGGCTCGTCGCGGGGCTCAGGGCGCTTCTGCGGCGGGGTTGATAGCCCGAGGCCGCACCCGTCGGACGTCGCGTGTACGCAAGTTCGCTGTCCCGCGAAGGACCTGTCCGCTTCAGCCCCCGTCGGCGGAATACTCGGGGCAGTGGGGGTGAGGGACGACAGACGGCCGCACGGGTTGCGGAGCGCCTTGCAGCCAACCGGGAGCCCACGTCGGAGGAGGACAACCGTGGGTCACCGAGGAGGGAGAGGGCGACATGCCGTCGGGCCGAACGCTGCCGTTCACGATCATCGAGCATGAGTTCCAGGGTCTTCACCGGGCGTCGAACGCCCTCGTGATCGACGGCGCGTCGGTCTCGGCGTCGCTTCCGCCGAGGCGGCTCGCCCCCCACGAGCTCCGAACGGTGCTCCTCGAGCGGTCCACCGCGTACGAGACGCAGGACGCCGCCCTCGGCTGGCTGCTGGGGAAGGCGCAGTCTGAACGCGGCGCGTGGATCGTGGCCGCAACCGGGATGGTCCTCCCCGGCCTCCGCGCCCGGACCTCGGTCCTGAGCTCGGTGTGCCGGTCCCGGGTGTCGGAGCTCCAGACGGAGGTGGTGAGCGCGGTCGTCGAGGCCGTCCTCCGCGTCCGGCCCACCGCAGACAAGATCGCGTCCAAGCTGGTGTGGGCCGGCTTCAAGGGCGGGCACCGCTTCGCAACGGCCTGTCGGGGCGAGGGGCGGGGCCGGCGCCGCTCCCGGGTCGTCCCACGGCCATCCGGACCTCGTCCTCGAGCGGGCCGTGTGCGAGGGCGTCATCGGGGAGCGCGATGCGGCGATCATCGGCGAGACCCGGCTCGGCGGCGTCCGGCTGGCGGACCTCGCGGCCGCGGGTGGGCTCGGCTACGAGTGCGTCTCCAAGCGCCGCCACCGGGCGGAAGTGCGGCTGGCGGCCTGGCTCCAGGACCAGGTGGCGTGATGGGCGGGCGCCTTCGCCATCCCGGCCGGGCCCACGACGAGGCGTCGCCGCTCGCCGGCGCGCTCAACCGCGAGTGGCGCCGGGACTACGAGGAACGGCCGGCGCCCGCCCCGGCCGCCTGGCAGGCCGAGCCTTCGCTGGCCCGGTTCGGGCAGGTTCACGAGGTGCTGGCGTTCGTCACCCGTCCGGGCGGGGCGCCGGGCCGCGTGGAGGGGGTCCTGCGCGCCCTAGCCCGCCAGGCCGAGGCGGGCGACCGGGCGGCGGCGATGGTGCTCATCCAGTTCCTGCTTCCCTGCCTCGTCCGGGTGGCGGCCCGCGCGGGATGGCCATCCCGCAAGCAAAGGACCGACGAACTGCTCAGCACTGGGTGGGAGGCGGTCCGGACCGGCATCGAGCTTCGGGGCAGGCCGGTCAAGATCGCCTTCCTCCGCACCATCGAGCACCGGGCGCTCCGTCAGCCCGCCCGGGTGGCCCGGCGCAACGCCGACCGGGAGGAGCTGTTCGACGCTGTTTCTGGGATCGACGGTCGCGTCGCCGCCGGGCGCGCCGGTCGGCCGCTCTCGGCCGAGCCGTGCGCCGGCGAGGCTGTGATCGCCCTGTTGTCGGAGGCCGTCCGCCTCGGCGCCGCTGGCGACGACATCAGACTGTTGGGCCGTCTCTCCCTCGGCCCCTCCTCGGTGCTGGAGGTCGCCGCGGCCGAGGGGGTGACCGACCGGACGGTGAGGTACCGGCGGGCGGCGGCGACCAGGCGGGTGGTCGGCGTATTGAACGGTGAGGCGGAGCCCGGGCTGGCCTGCGCCGGACCTTCGCTGAGGAATGTTGTCCGAATCCGGAGGTGAGAAGGGTTTATCTTCTGTGACGTCTCGGGGAACCTCGGGTTCGGATTTCGACGCAGCTCCACTTGGTCCGCCCAGATCGGAGCGGGCTCGAATCTCGGAGGAATCTCGGAAGATGACCACCCTGCCGCCTGGCAGGGTTGGGTGGCAGTGCCTAGGCACAAGCCTGTGGCCAGGAGGAACGTGGGGCAGTGAAGCGAGAGATCGCCCGTTCACCGCTCTTCACCTCCACTCCGCTGGCTGCGTACGAACATCGGTCGGGGCTGAGCCGCCGCAGTTGGGCTGCGCCTGCGTGAGCGGAGTTTCGCGATACGATATTCGTACGTGGACTTCTACGCCTCCGCACGCAAGCACGGCATTGCTGAAGACGATGCCGTCCACGCGATCGAGCACGCGCTCGTCGCAGCGGAGGACGACGACGGGAAATGTCTCTACCTCGGTGCAGACCGTGCCGGGAACCTGCTCGAAGTCGTTTCGGTGCTGCGCGAGGACGGCAGCGAGGTGGTGATCCACGCGATGCGGATGCGCCGCATCTACGAGTCGTGGCTCCGCGACATTGGAGAGGCCGATGACTGAGAAGCGAAAGACCTACGGGCGGTCGAAGGCGGGCGTCGAGCTCACCGAGGAAGTCCTCGACCGGATGGCGGCGGAGGCGGAGGCGGGCCTCGACGTGACGCGCCTGCGCCGGCGGCCGGGGAGGCCCGCCATGGGAGACGGCCCGGCAGAGACGCTGCCCGTTCGGCTTGACCCGGCGCTCCGCAAGGCCGTCGACGAGCGGGCGTCGAGTGAGAAGACGACTGCATCGGAGGTCGTGCGCGAGGCGCTGCGCCGCTACCTCAAGGTCGGCTGACGGGCCTCACCGGTCGCCGTCGCCGAGTCCACCACAGGTCTTTCCTGGCCCCGGCGAGTCACTCGTTCGGCCGTGGTGCGCCGCCCGTGATGCTGTCGACCTCGTAGGGCCATGGGTGCGCTCAGCCGCCAGCGGACTGTCCGGGCCG
>Ga0190267_10000298_pt1 | contig 11135 bp, 12 predicted proteins | sample Popmic239T_FD_140332 | JGI IMG/M metagenome (GOLD analysis project Ga0190267, IMG submission 140332) | Populus adjacent soil microbial communities from riparian zone of Oak Creek, Arizona, USA - 239 T | ecosystem: Environmental > Terrestrial > Soil > Riparian zone | place: USA: Arizona... | reverse complement strand
CCGCCAGCGCGTACTCGCGCACCTTCTCGCGCCCCACGACGTAGTGCAGCGCGGGATAGGTCTTGCCGATCGCGTCGGTGTTGATGGCCATGCGGCGCGAGTTCTAGCAGGCTTCAGAGAATCCCCGGCACCGTGCCGCCGTCGGCCGACCAGGCCGAGCCGGTGACCGTGCTGGCGCGCTCGGAGCAGAGAAAGACGATGACCGCCGCGACCTCCTGCGGCTCGGCGAAGCGCCCGAGCGGGATCTTGGCGCGCTGGGCGTCCAGCGCCTCCTCGACGGAGATCCCGCGCGCCTGCGCCGCCTGCTCGGCCAGGCCGCCGGGCGCGGTCCACAGCGGCGAGGATACGGCGCCCGGCGTGACGGCGTTGACGAGCACGCCGTCGGACGCGAAGCGATCGGCGAAGAGGCGCGAGAGCGACAGCTGCGCGGCCTTGGTGACCGCGTAGGCCGGGTTGGTCAGCGACGGGCGCTTGCCGGCCGACGAGGCGACGTTGACGATCCGCCCCCAGCCGGCCTGCCCCATGAGCGGCGCCGCCGCGCGCATGAGGCGCATCGGCCCCATGACGTGCAGCTCCCACTGGCTCTGCCAGTCCTCGTCGGTGAGCTCCTCCAGCGAGCGCACGAAGCTCGTGCCGGCGTTGTTGACGAGCACGTCGACGGAGCCCAGGCGCTGCGCGCAGGCCGCGGCGATCGACTCGCCCGCGCCGGGGTCGGTGATGTCGGCCGCGAGAAACTCGCCGCCGCACTCGCGGCTGACGCGCTCGAGCTCGTCGGCGTCGCGCGCCACGAACAGCACGCGCGCGCCCTCGTCGCACAGCAGCCGCGCCGTCGCGAGGCCGATGCCGCTCGTGGCGCCGGTGACGATGCACGCCTTGCCGTCGAGCTCCAGGTCCATCTCGACGTCCTACCCGCGCCCTTGCTTGGCCTCGTAGAGGATCTCCAAAAAGCGCTCCGGGTCGGCCTCGTCGACGCCCCCGACGCGCGGGCGCAGGGCCGCGTCCAGGCGCGCGGCCAGGCGCACGCGGGCATCGCGGGCGAGGCTGTCGCGGCGCTCGAGGAACGCGCGCACCGTCGCGACGTCATCGACTGGCACGCCGCTGACGTCCCAGTTCATGCCGGCCGGCGCCGACTCGCGCGCGGGAGCGCGCGCGTGCGTGATGCGGTCGACCGCGCGGCGGTCGCGGATGACGACCGTGTCGGCCGCGAGGTCCCCCGGGCGCTGGTTTCGGCGCGTCGCGATGACCGAGACGATCGTGGGGATGAAGCTCAGGGGAAGCCCGTCGACGAGCCGCAGGACGTTGCGCACCATGCTCGCCATGAAGTCGACGGGGCGCCCGCTGGAGCGCACGACGCGCAGCCCGGACATTCGCTTGCCGGGCGTGCGGCCAGCGGCGAGACACTCGAACGCGACGTCGTAGAGCAGCACGACGGTTGCGGCCAGCGGCAGGATGATGAACGCCCCCACCTGGCCCAGCCCGGCGAAGCAGGCGATCAGCAAGGCGATGACGAGCAGCGCCTTCAGCACGAGGTCGACGCCGCCGGCAACGGCCCGCGAGCCCAGCCCGGCGAGGGTCACTTGCAGTGACACGCCTTCCGGCGTAGGGATGGTCATGCGATCCTCGTACTCCATGGCAATGAAGGTAGAGCGTTTCATCAGTGACCGTGAGGCGGATTGGGACGAGCTGGATGCGCTGCTGCGCCAGCGCGCTCGCCGGCGGCGCGGCGCCGCCCAGGTGCTGCGCCTGGCCGCGCTGTACCGGGGCGCCGCCGCCGATCTGGCCCTTGCCCGCCGTCGGCATCCCGGCGATCCGGTCATCACGCGGCTGGAGTCGCTCGTCGGCCGTGCGCGCCAGGCCGTCTACTCCGAGGAGCCGCGGCGCGACTCTCCCGTGCAGTTCTTCGGGCGCACGTACTGGGTGCGCGTGCGCGAGCGTCCCGGGCCAGTCGTGCTGGCCTGGGTGCTGCTGCTCGTGCCCGGCCTGCTCGCCGGCGCCTGGGCGCTGGACGACCCGGGCGCCGCGCTCGGGCTCGTGCCGGGCCAGTTTCGCGGAGCGGTCGAGCCCGTCGGCGATACGGGCATGAGCACCGCCGAGACGGCCGCCTTCTCGAGCGCGGTCCTCACGAACAACCTTCAGGTCACGCTCATGGCGTTCGCCGCGGGCATCCTGTTCGGGCTCGGCACGGCCGTCGTGCTCGTCTACAACGGCGCGATCCTCGGCGCCGTCGCCGGCGGCGCGATCGGCGCCGGCAACGGCATCGGGTTCCTCGAGTTCGTCGCCGCCCACGGCGTCATCGAGCTGTCGTGCATCGCGGTGACGGCGGCGGCGGGCCTGCGCCTGGGCTGGGCGATCGTTTCGCCCGGCCCCGCGCCGCGCCCCGTTGCGCTGGCGAGCGAGGCGCGCGACGCGATCGCGATCGTGCTCGGGACGGTGCCGTGGGTCGTGCTCGCCGGGATCATCGAGGGCTTCGTCACGCGCTCGGGCTTCGGGCTCGTTCCCGGGATCGTCCTGGGCGCGACGGTCGGCGCGGTCTACTGGACACTCGTCGTCGTGCGGGGGCGGCCGGGCCACCCAGCGCCACGCCCGTCACGCCTCGCGCCTGCGTGGTGATCAGGGCGGTTCCAGCTGTCCCGCTACAGCCGCGCGCGCGCCTTCGCCCGCAGGTACGCAGCCACGCAGGCCTGCGCCAGCGCGGCCGGCGGCGTCTCGAGCACGCGCGCGCCCGCGCCGCGCACGCGCGCCGCGGCCCGTTGGCGGGCGGCCAGCACGTCGAGCGCGGCAGCCGCCCGGTACACGTCGAGCGTTCGCGCCGGCGCCGACCCCAGAGCGGCGTCGAGATCCGGATCGACGACGCCCGCGACGACGACCTCGTGACGGCGCGCGAGCACCGGCACGGCGGCCACGAGCGACCGCGCCGCGACCTCGTCGATGAGGTCGGTGAAGACGATCACGAGCGCGCGCTTGGACGAGGCGATCTGGCGGAAGGCGAGCTCGTAGTCCGAGTCCAGCGGCGCCGGCTGCAGGTCGAAGACCGCACGGACGAGCGCGTCGCCGCCGCGCCGGCGCGGCGCGATGCGGCGATGGACGACGGCATCGAATGCCACGGTCCCGCAGCGGTCGCCGAGCTCGTCGGCGACGAGTCCGACGGCGGTGGCCGCATCGATCGCCGCATCCAGGCGCGTGCCGGCGCCCGCCAGCGGCGCGGCCATCAGGCGCCCGCAGTCCAGCACGCAGATGACGTCGCGGTCCTGCTCGACGCGGTACTGGTTGCTCATCGGCCGCCCGATCCGCGCCGTCGCCGGCCAGTTGACCTGGCGGATGTCGTCATCGGGCAGGTAGTCGCGGATCGACTCGAACTCGGTCCCGAGGCCGAGCGGGCCGCGCGTCTGCAGCCCGGAGTCGCGAAAGCGCCCCGTGCGGACCGCGAGCGCGAGCCGGCGCGCCGCCGGCAGGTCGGGATAGACGAGCAGCTCGCTTGGCTCGCCGGCAGCGTGATCCCATGTCGCCAATCCGAGCGGTCCGCGAACGCGCAGCGCGGCCGGCGGCAACATGTGGCGTCCGCGGCGCAGCGCGTGGATCTGCGCCTCCAGGCCGCCGTCGCCCTCCTGCGGTGAGATCTCCACGTCCGGCACCCGCGCCTGGCGCACCCGCACCGAGCGCGGCGGGCTGGAGTTGCTCTCGTCCACGCTGACTGCGAGCCGCGCCGCGATCGCGCGCGCGACGATCGCCGGCGCGTGACGCTGCGCCCGCACGGGGCGGCGCGCGACGAGCGCGTCGGCGAGCATGGCTCCGGCCAGAGCGGCGGCGAGCATCGCGCCCGGCAGAGGCCCGAACACCAGCGCCAAGAGCGCGGGCGCGGCCAGCGCCGCGGCGCTGCGCGGCGTCGGGCTCACCGCGGGACGCGCACCGAGTCCAGCGCGGTGCGTACCGCGGCCGCGGCGTCGTAGCGCTCGAGCTCGGCCTCGGCGCGCAGCACGAGGCGGTGGCGCAGCACCGGCAGGGCCAGGCCGGCGACGTCGTCGGGCGTGACGAAGTCGCGGCCGGCGAGCGCCGCGGCCGCCTTGGACGCGACGAGCAGGTGGACCGCGGCGCGCGGGCTCGCGCCCAGCTGCACGCTTGGCAGCTCGCGCGTGCGGCGCACGAGCTCGACGAGGTAGCCCGCGACGTCGTCGGCGACGCTCACCGCATCGACGGCCTGGCGCGCGGCGCGCAGATCCTCGACCTGCGCCACGACCTCGACGTCCTCCAGCGAGACCGGGCGCAGCCCCTGACGCGCGAGGCCGAGCATCTGCAGCTCGCCCTCGGTCGACGGGTAGCCGACGTCGACCTTCATGAGGAAGCGGTCAAGCTGCGCCTCGGGCAGCGGGTAGGTGCCCTCGTACTCGATCGGGTTCTGCGTGGCGACGACGAGAAACGGCTCGGGCAGCGGCCGGCTCGCCCCGTCGGTCGAGACCTGCCCCTCCTGCATCGCCTCCAGCAGCGCCGCCTGCGTCTTGGGCGGCGTGCGGTTGATCTCGTCGGCGAGCAGGAGGTTCGTGAAGACGGGCCCGGCGCGGAAGGCCAGCTCGCCCCCGCGCAGCGTGCTCGTGCCGGTCAAGTCGGACGGGAGCATGTCGGGGGTGAACTGCACACGCCGAAACTCCATGCCCAGGGCGCGCGCGACCGCGCTCGCCAGCAGCGTCTTGGCGACGCCCGGCGGGCCCTCGAGCAGCACGTGGCCGCCGACGGCGAGCCCCGTGACGACCCCGCGCACGACCTCCTCCTGGCCGACGACGACCTTCGCGACCTCCGCCGCCAGCCGTTCGTAGAGCTCCCTCATCGCCGTCCTTTCGCGAGCGCCCGTCCAACGGCCATTGCCCTAGCTTCGTCGATCTCGCCGGTCAGCGCCGCGGCCTCGTCGGCGTCATAGCCGATCGCGAGCGCAGCCTCGCGCACGGCGGCGTCCGGCGCGCCGGGCGCAAGCGCCGCGCGCCGGAGCACCTGCTCGCGCGCCGCCAGGCGCACCGGCTCGAGCGCTGTGCCCGGCTCGCCCGAGCGCCGTAGCGCGAGCGCGAGCGCATCGACGTACTCGCGCCGCGCGGGGGCGGCGGGTTGGGCGCCCTGCTCCGCCGGCCCCAGCCGGCGCGCGCGGGCGAGCATCCACACGAGGCCCGCGAGCAGGGTTCCGACGAGCGCCCACAGCCAGCGCTTGGGCAGCGCGGCGAGGCCGGTGCTCTCGCCGAAGCCGTGGACGGACTCGACGAAGACGACCGGCCGAGCTTGCGGGCCCGCCAGCCCGAGCCCGAGCGCGGCGTTGTCAGCGCGCGCGAGCAGGCGGTTCTGCAGCGGCGTCGGATCGGCGAGCAGCAGCATGCGCCCGGCCCCGGCGCGCGCGACGACCAGCAGTGCCGGGTCCTGCCCGAGCGCCGGCAGCGTCCCGCCCGGATCCTCGAAGCCGCCGACCCCGCTTGACCTGATGCTGCGCACCCCCACGATCTCGGGCACCGGGGCGCTCGCCAGCGCGACGAGCGCGCCGCGCGCGCTCCAGCGCGGCGGGCGCGCCAGCGCGGGGCGCACGAGCGAGCCCGGGTCGACCCCGCCGGCGATCAGGCGCCCGCCGCGTCGCACGAAGCGCGTGAGCGCGGCGCGGTCGCCGCCGTCGATCGGCCGCGGCTCGAGCACGACAAGCGTCGTCGCCGGGTCCAGGCGCGCCTCGGCGAGTGGCTTGCGCAGGAAGCGCACCTCGCGGCCGCTGCGCCGCAGCACCTCGGCGTATGCGGCGGCGCCGCGCGGCTGCGTCGCGTATCCCGAGCCCGGCTGGCCGCTGGGCTCCGGTCGCACGGCGGCGAACAGCAGCGCGACGACGTTGAGCGCGACGGCGAGCGCGATCACGCCGATAATCCAGCGAGCGCTTGTGTTCGCGGGCAGCCGGGGCCTCATCGCGTGCCGGCCTCCTCCAGCACCCGCGGCCAGTCATCGCGCGCCGCGCGCACATCCTCGGCCGCGGCCGGGCGACCGCCGTAGGCGACGGCCTCAAAGCCCGCCACGAGGCCGCCGAGCGTCGGCGACGCCACCGTGCCGAGGATCTCGCGGTTGGTCAGCGCCGGGCGCAGCTCGATGAGCTCGCGGCTGTGGAGCTCGAGCAGACCGGCACGGAAGCGCAGCCGCAGCGCCTCGTCCAGGTCGCCGCTGCGCTCGGCCGCGTCGGCCTGCCGGCGCAGCTTGGCGGCGCTGACGCGATCACCGCCTGCCGGCCCACCCGTACCGCGCTGCGCGCCCGCGGCCTGGCGAGCGGCCGCCGCGCGTACGCCGATCACGGCCACCGCAGCGACGATCAGGCCAGCGATCAACCCCCACAGCGTGAACGCGCCGCCGGGAAGCCGCCCCGAGACCCACTCGAAGGCGCGCTCCAGCACTCGCCCAAGCGGGCCGAGCGCCTCGGCGAGGCGGTCGAGCACGCCCTTCAGCGGTCGCGGCAGCGGCGCCGCGTGGTAGCGCCGGTCGGCGAGGACGTCGCGGGCGACCCCGCGCGCATTGCGCGCGGCCGCCGGCGGCGCGCCGGGCGCCTGACCTTGCGCCAGCGCGCGCAGGCGCTCGCGCACTTGCGCCGGGTCGCCCTGCAGCGCGGCGCGCAGGCGCGTGGGGCGGCCGTCGACGCGATCGATCGCGCGCAGGCGCTCGACCGCGGCTGGGTCGGCCTGCGCCGCGCGCGCCAGCGCGGCCACCTCGCGCGCGTTCGCCTCCGCGCCCGAGGCACTCGCCGGCCAGCCGCCCACCAGGGCCAGGCAGGCCAGAACCGCGATCGGCGCACCGCCACGAGATCCGGTTGGCGTCACCCGTACGGCGCTCCCGGCGGGGCCGGCAAATCGTCATTGTCGCTCTCGGGACGCTTGGTCAGGTCGGGCGTGCCGCCGGCCGTGCGCGACGGCGGCGTCCAGCCGGGCGGTGGCGGCCAGAACGGCGCCTCGCTGCGATCGATCTCGTCGGCCGTTGGAAACCCGCTGGTCGCGGGCGAGGCGACGGCCTCCATGATGTCGCCCTCGGCGCCGATCTGCGCGGCCAGCAGCTCGAGGTCGAAGGCCTCCTTGCGTACCCGCATGTCGAAGTACACGACGGTCTGGATCGCCGCCTGGATCGGCGTGCTGACGACGAGAGCGGCTGCCCCCGCCAGGCTGGAAATGACGAGCGCCGAGAGCGAGCTGCTGTCGATGCCGACCAGCAGGATCAACGCGAACGCGCCCTGCACGATCCCCGCGATGACCCCGGCCAGGAAGAAGCCGACGATCAGGATCCCGAAGATCCGCCACCACTGTCCCCTGACGAGCGCGAAGGAACGCCCGAGGGCCTTGGTCCCGCGGACGTTCTCGACGAGCAGCGCGGGGACGGCGAACGCGAACGCGACGTACAGCCACACGCCGGGCAAGATGAAAACGAGCGTCGCGAAGGCGACGGCGATCCCGTAGAGGAACGTGAGCCACAGCAGCGCCGGGGCGCAGCTCACCGCGAAGCGCAGCGAGCTGCGCCAGTCGCTGGGCTGGCCGAGGTAGGCCGTCGCGATCGCGCGAAAGCAGGCGGCGGTGGCCAGCAGCGCCGCCAGGAGCTGCAGCAGCACGTTGATCATGAGGCCGGCGAAGTACGTGCCGAGCTCGTCGGCCTGCTCGTCCGGGGTCGCCGTCGCGGTGGAGAAGTCCAGCGGCGTGACGCTGTAGTCGTCGCCCACCGTCGAGATCGTGACGATCGTGCTCACGATCTGGACGGGGATGACGACGATCAGGACGGCCTTGAGCAGCGTTCCCCGATGCGAGACGCAGATCTTGATCGCGACATCGAGGATCTCGCCGAGCGAGAGCGGACGCAGCCGTGGCGCGCGGACTCCCTCCGCCGCGGCCACGTTCAGCTGACCGGGTAGCTACTGGTGGGCACGACGACCGTCCCGGCGATCTTGTCGTGCCAGGTCTGCTTCTGGGGGTCCCAGAGCATCCACAGGTAGCCGAGGTAGAAGATCGACGAGGGGATACGGCCGATGTAGCGAAGGAAGCCCCGCCCGCCGCCGATCGCGCCCCCCGTATTGAAGTCGACGACCCGGATGCTCAAGGCCTTCTTGCCGAGCGTCTGGCCCGTGGGCCCGCCCTCCATCAGCGACCAGTACACCGCGCCGCCGATCAGCAGAACCGCGTAAGCCACCGCGACGTTCGTGAGGAGCAACACCACCACGAATACCGCGAGCAGCATCACGTTGTCGATCAGGGCCGCGCCGAGGCGCGCCCCAAAGCCAGCTCGTGGGCCGGATGCCGTCTCACTCATATTGAACCTCGTCTCGTGGTCGGTCCCCGCGGCGTGCAACCTAGCGGTTCTACGCCACCATGACGAGCACATGCGCTCCCATACGGTCTATCGCACGTTCACCACCAAGCAGCGCCGCCAGTTCGTCCGCATCACCGACGACGTGCAGGCGGCCGTCGACGAGTCCGGCGCCCAGGACGGTATGGTGCTCGTCTCCGCGCAGCACATCACCGCCGGCGTCTGGGTCAACGATGACGAGCCCGGCATCCTCGAGGACACGCTGGAGTGGCTGGACAAGCTCGCTCCACCGTCCTGGCGCCCGCCGGCCAACGACGTCGCCCGCCAGCTCTCCCCCGATCCAGGCGACTACCGCCACCACCGCGGCGGCGAGGACAACGGCGACGCGCACTGGAAGAACCTGCTCGTCCACCACCAGGTCGTGCTGCCGATCACCGACGGGCGCCTGGACCTCGGGCCGTGGCAGGCGGTCTTCTACTGCGAGTTCGACGGCGGGCGTCCCAAGCGCATGGTCATCAAGGTCATGGGCGAATAACGGCGTCGCCCTGTAACAGGGCGCCTGCTATCCCGTCAACAGGGTGGAGTCGACACAGGAGATGTCATGAAGATCCTGCTAGCCACGTGAGCACGCCGGACGCGAACCTGCTCGACGAGCTGCGGCCGGCGGCCTTCGATCGCCTACCGGATGCTCGGCAGCGTCGCCGAGGCGGAGGATGTCGTGCAGAAGGCGCTGCTGCGCGTCCACAGCACGCTGCAGGACGGTCAGCGGATCGACTCCCCCCGCGCCTACGTGGCGACGGTCGCGACGCGCCTGGCGATCGACCAGCTGCGCTCCGCGCGGGCGCGCCGGGAGACCTACGTCGGCGAGTGGCTGCCCGAACCGCTGCTCACCGACGCCGCGGGCGATCCGGCGTGGCAGGCCGAGATCGCGCAGATCGTCGGCACGAGCGCGGGCGCCAGCCAAGCGCGCTGCTGCTCGATCGCGAGGGCGGGCTGATCGGCGTGATGGCGCTGCACATCGCCGACGGGCAGATCCAGGGCGTGAGCTCGATCGTCAATCCAAACAAGATCGGGCACGTCGGACGCGTGAGCGACATGCGCACGTTGCTGCGCGCCCGCCGCAGCTGATCGCCACCCCCGAGTTCACTTTCTCTGAAATTACACTTACCCCACCAATCTCGCGGCCACGCGGCACACACGTCGGCGCCTCGTGCCGTTCAGCCGCGAGGGTCCGCCAGCAGCAGCTCGACGTTGCGATCCTGGTCGCGGCCCTCGGCACCGGCCTCGGCGCCGACCTGCGGGTCGTTGTAGGAGAACTCGCGGCCTAACGCGGCCAGGGTCTCGGAGTCGAAGCCCGCGGCGGGCGAGCCGGCCGGCGGCGTCGCGAGCGTCGCGCCGTGGTCGATGACGGTGCCGAAGATCGATAGCGTGCCGTCGCGGTTGTCCATGACCTCGAGCAGGCGCGACTGGATCGGCCAGTCGATCTCCGAGGCGGTCTCGATCCCCCAGAAGCCGCCGCTGCCATCCGGGCGCGCGACCGCCGCGATCCGGTTCTCGTGCGTGTGCCCGGCGACGTAGGCGATGACGTTGCGGTTGGCCAGCAGCAGCGCCTGCAGGTCGGCCCCGAGGTGCAGCGGCTTTGAGCTGCGCGGGTCGCGGTCGCAGCCCGGCCCGGTGACCGCGCGCAGCGAGCAGGGACCGGCGTCCTCGTCGGCGGCGCGGTTGACGAGGCTGCGGATCGGGTGGTGCCCGAAGAGGATCACGAGCTCGTCGCGGCCCGCTGCGGCCTGCAGCTCGCGCTCGATCCAACGAAACTGCGGGTCGTCGAGGTTGCCGTTGGCGTTGATCGTGTCGCCCTCGGCGACCGTGTTCATCGCGATCATCCGGATGCCGGGCTTGGGCGTGAACGCGTAGTAGGAGGCCTCGCCGTCGGAGGCGCTCAGCTCGGCCGGATCGACGAAGCCGAAGCCGTGGGCGTCGGCCTGCCTGCCCGTCGCGTGCAGCGCCTTGTAGGTCGGACGGTCGGCGATGCCGCGCTCGCGGTCCGGTGCGACGACAACCGTCCGCAGCGGGCTCGTCAGCAGCGCCCCGATGCCCTGTACGCCGGTCAGGGCGAGCGGCTTCAGGCAGCCGCGCGCGATGTCGTCGAGCGCCTGGAGGGCGTGCAGGTTGCCCTGGATGGTGCCGTCGTGGTTGCCGAGCGCGACGTAGCTCGGCCTGTCCAGGCCGGCTGCCTCGAAGGGGACCTGGGCGCGATCCATGAGGCCGGGATAGCGCGGCCAGGCGCGGAACGTGCCCGAGGGTCGATTGGGGTCATAGAAGCGGCCCGATTCGAGCACGTCCTGGTCGTCCTGCACGCCGGTGTAGCGCGCCGCCTCGCCTGGTGGCCCGCTGATCGCGCCGCAGACGCCGCCCGCGACGCCCGAGTTGGGGTTCAGCCGCCCGCCCTCGAGCAGCCGCACGACCCACTTGGTCTCGTTGATCTGCTGGTTGTCGGCCGAGTCGCCGGTCGTGATCGTCAGCGCCAGGCGCGCGTGGAGGCGGCGCTGGTTGCGGATCGGGCTCGCGTCGAAGCGGTTGACCTGGCGCACGACCTGGTCGACGGTGAACGGCTCCAGCGCCTCCTGCGGGCGCCACGCGGAGGTGAAGTCCGTACCGGCGATGTCGAGCGCCTCGACGCGCGCCGGCGACTCCTCGTCGGCGAGCTGGAAGTCCGACAGCTGCGCGAAGTACAACAGCGAGCGCCTGCGGGCGAGGCGGCGCTTGCGGGGCGCGGCGAGGTCGTCGCGCACGACGCGCTTCCAGCCCGGCCCGAGCTTCAGCCGCGAATAGGGCGCGGCCGGCTCGCCGGCGAT
>Ga0190267_10000297_pt1 | contig 11137 bp, 10 predicted proteins | sample Popmic239T_FD_140332 | JGI IMG/M metagenome (GOLD analysis project Ga0190267, IMG submission 140332) | Populus adjacent soil microbial communities from riparian zone of Oak Creek, Arizona, USA - 239 T | ecosystem: Environmental > Terrestrial > Soil > Riparian zone | place: USA: Arizona... | reverse complement strand
GACTTCTACTACGGCGCCTGCCTTGCCACCGACCCGGAGCCGCTGACGGCCTGGAAGCGCGCCTCCGAGGAGACGACGCGGCTGGCCGGCTGGATCGAGGGCCACGAGGAGGTGCGGGTGACCGCTCCGGGCACCGACATCAAGCTCGGCATCGCCGACCGCAAGTTCATCCCCTGCGTCGGCGACAACAACATGCCCGACGGCGAGTTCTTCACCGGCCCGGTCGAGGACTCGGTCGAGGGCGTCGTCAGCTTCCACCTGCCGGCGGTGATCGGCGGTCGCGAGGTCTCCGGCGTGCGCCTGCGCTTCGAGGCGGGGAGGGTCGTCGACGCCTCGGCCGAGCGGGGCGAGGAGTACCTGTTGAAGCTGCTCGACACCGACGAGGGCGCCCGCACCTTGGGCGAGCTCGGGATCGGCACCAACTTCGGGATCGCGAAAGGCACCCGCGAGGTCCTGCTCGACGAGAAGATCGGCGGCACCGTCCACATGGCGGTCGGCTCCAGCTATCCCGAGTCGGGCGGCGAGAACGAGTCAGCCGTCCACACCGACCTCGTCTGCGACCTGCGCCTGGGCGGCAAGCTCGAAGTCGACGGCGTGGTGATGCAGGAGGACGGGAAGTTCGTCGTCTAGGTCTGCGTTACGAGGGCAGCGATCGTCCCGAGGAAGCCGACCAGCATCGTCCCGATCAGGCCGTAGGTGAGATGGCTGAGCTCGGTCCGTAGGGCCCGAAATTCGCCACGCATTTCAGCGAACCCCGCCTCCATGCGCCGATCGAGGTTGTCGATCTTCTTGTCGACCTCGTCGAACCTCTTGTCGACCCCGTCAAACCGCTGGTTGACGCTCTCCTTGAGGTCGTCGAGCCTCGCGTCGGTCCACTCTTCCCTTGCCATCACGGCCATGTTGCCACCGTATCGGACCAGGCGCAACGTTTTGTGCGCGGAACTTAAAAGTTCCGCAACATCAATGTCACGGATGTGGGGCTACTGGTTCGGGATCGGCGATCCGGCCCAGAGGAAGAACCAAATCGTCAGGGCCAGGCCGGCGAGCATCACCGAGCTCATCAGCACCGCCTCGACCACGGTCACCGAGTTGGGCGTCGGCCTGCTGTCGCGCATGCTCTTCAGCCAGGTGGGGCGGATCGGCTCCAGCCGGTTGGTGCCGGTGAGGCGGACGTAGAGGCTGTTGAGGCGACCGATCAGCCAGGCGACGACGAGGATCGAGGCGACGATCCCGACCGCAACGACCGCGTAGGGGCCGCCGCTGGGGAACTGCGTCTCCGAGAGCTTGGAGCCGATGTAGACCCAGCTCAGCGGGATCGCGGTCCAGAGCGAGAAAGCGGCCAGGAGCATGGCGAGGAAGACGAAGCCTGCGGCTACGCCTTGACCGGCTCGACGGGTTCGCGCGTTCGTTGCCATGGGCCTGTTCATAGAATGGCAGGGAGATGTCCGGACATTCGAAGTGGCATTCGATCAAACACAAGAAGGGCGCCGCCGACGCGAAACGCGGCAAGCTCTTCAGCAAGCTGGCGCGGGCGATCACCGTGGCCGCGCGCGACGGCGGCGGCGACCCCGACCACAACCCGACGCTGGCGACGGCGATCCAGAAGGCCAAGGAAGCGTCGATGCCCAAGGACAAAATCCAGAAGGCGATCGACGTCGGCACCGGGGCGGGCTCTGACGGCGCCGCGATCGAAAGGATCGTCTACGAGGGCTACGGCCCGGCCGGAGTCGCCGTCCTGGTCGAGGCGCTGACCGACAACCGCAACCGCGCCAGCGCCGAGATCCGCCACGCCTTCTCCAAGCACGGCGGCAACCTCGGCGAGCCGGGCTCGGTCGCTTGGATCTTCGAGCGAAAGGGCTCGATCGTGGTCGACGGCAGCCGCTACGGCGAGGACGACCTGATCGGCGCGATCGACGCCGGCGCCGAGGACGTGCGCGTCGACGAGGAGAAGCTGCGGGTGATCTGCGATCCAGCCGACCTCACCGCCGTGAAGGAATCGCTGGAAGGCGAAGGGATCGAGTTCGAATCGGCCGGTTTGGCGGTGGAACCGAAGAGCACGGTCGAGCTGAAGGGGCACGACGCCGAACGGATCCTGAAGCTGCTCGACGCCCTCGACGAGCAGGACGACGTCGACGAAGTCTTCGCCAACTTCGACATCCCCGCCGAGGTGCTGGAGAAGCTGGCCGCCTGAGTGGGGAGGCATCCGACCGGATGCCGAGAATCAATTCCCATGCAAGTGGTGATGGGAATCGACCCTGGCGCGGCAAATCTTGGCTTCGGCATCGTCCGGGTCGAGGGCAGCCACATGGTGGCGCTCGACGGAGGCGTGGTGGAGACGACGCCGGACGTGCCGATGGAGCGGCGGCTGGCGCGGATCCACCAGTCCCTGCGGGAGCTGATCTCCTGGCACGAGCCGAAGGCGATGGCGCTCGAGGAGGTCTACTTCGGCAAGAACGTGCGCTCGGCGATGGCGGTCGGCCAGGCCAGCGGGGTGGCGATGCTGGCCGCGGCCGAACACGGAGTCGGCTGCTTCTCCTACACCCCCCAGGCGATCAAGATGGCGGTCTGCGGCTCCGGCGCCGCCGGCAAGTCCCAGGTGCAGCGGATGGTGGGGACGCTGCTCGGCCTGCCCGAGCCACCGACGCCGGACCATGCGGCCGACGCGCTCGCGGTTGCAATCTGCCACGGCAACGGCAGCGGCCACCGCCAAGCGGCTGCCGTGGCCGAGGAGACGCCTCGCCGCGCCGGGGAGCGAGTCGCCGGATGATCGCCGCGGTGCGGGGAGAGGTGATGGTGCGGCGGCCCGACCACGTCGTCGTCGAGGCCGGCGGCGTCGGCTACCGGCTCGCCGTCTCGGCGGAGACGCTGAAGGCGGTGCCGGCCACCGGCCGCGAGACCTTCCTCCACGCGGAGCTGGTCGCCCGCGAGGACTCCCTTTCCCTCTACGGCTTCTCCGCGGAGGAGGAGCGTGACCTCTTCCGGCTCCTGACCACGGTCAGCGGCGTCGGCCCGAAAGTGGCGATCGCGACCCTCTCCGGGGGCAGCACCCGCGACCTGCTGCGGGCGATCGCCGCCGGCGACGCCAAACGCTTCCAGGCGGTGCCGGGAATCGGCAAGCGGACGGCAGAACGGATCATCGTCGAGCTGCGCGAGAAGGTCGCCGGTGCGCTGGAGGAAGAGGTCACCGTGGTCGAAGGGGAGGGGGCGGACGCCCGCACGCTCGCCCGCGACGGCCTCGTCAACCTCGGCTACGCCCCGCTCGAGGCCGAGCAGCTGCTCGACGGCCTCGAGGGCTCTGAGCCGCAGGAGCTGGTCGCCGCCGCGCTGCGCAAGGCCGCGGCCTCCAGGAACGCCGCGTGAGCGGGCCTCCCGACATCGGCGGCAACCGGATTCGAACCCCCGGGGTCGACGCCGACCCGGTACCAGTGGACGCTGAGGTCAAGGTCCACGACGCTCGGGCGGAGGCTCCCGACGAGGAGCTCGACCGCTCGTTGCGGCCGCCGACCCTGAGCGACTTCGTCAACCAGCAGCAGGTGACCGAGCAGTTGGCGATCTTCATCGAGGCGGCGAAGAAACGCGGGGAGCCGCTCGACCACGTCCTGCTCGCCGGCCCTCCCGGCCTCGGCAAGACCTCGCTTGCCCACATCGTCGCCGCCGAGCTGGGGGTGCCGATGGTGCAGACGGCCGGCCCCGCGCTCGAGCGCAAGGCCGACGTCGCCTCTTTCCTCACCGCGCTGGAGCCCGGCAGCGTCTTCTTCATCGACGAGATCCACCGCCTCGGCCGCGCGGTCGAGGAGACGCTCTACCCGGCGATGGAGGACGGGGAGCTGCCGGTCGTCCTCGGGCAGGGCGCCGGCGCGCGCACCGTGACGCTGCCGCTGCCGCCGTTCACGCTGGTGGGGGCGACCACCCGCTCCGGGCTGCTGACGACGCCGCTGCGCGACCGCTTCGGCGTCTCCCACCGGCTCGAGTACTACGCCCCCGAGCACCTGGCGCTGATCATCGAGCGCTCGGCCGGGATCCTCGGGGTCGAGATCGACTCGGCCGGGGCGGAGACGATCGCCGGCCGCTCGCGGGGGACGCCGCGGGTCGCCAACCGCCTGCTGAAGCGGGTGCGGGACTTTGCTCAGGTCAAGGGAAGTGGTCAGATCGGCGCCTCGGTGGCGGCCGCCGCGCTGGAGATGCTCGAGGTCGACGAGGGAGGGCTCGACCGCAGCGACCGCGCTCTGCTGGAGACGATCGCGACCAAGTTCGGCGGCGGCCCGGTCGGGCTCTCGACCCTGGCGATCGCGATCGGGGAGGAGCAGGACACGGTCGAGGACGTGCTCGAGCCCTACCTCCTGCAGCAGGGCTTGTTGAAGCGGACCCCGCGCGGCCGGGTGCTGACGCAAGGCGCTTACGAGCACCTCGGCCTCCCGGCGCCGGACGGTGCGGCGAGCCTCTTTTAAGACCCTCCCGCTAGCCTGTCGAATATGCCGTTTTTCATCTGTCCGAATTGCGGACACCGGGAGGTGAGTGGGGAGAGGACCGCGGGCTTCAGCACCCGCCCGAAGGGCTGCTCGAAATGCGGCTTCGGCTTTGTCTTCGAATTACTCGACGATTATTATCCGGCGCCTAATGCCGCCTTCTTCGTCTGCGACAAGCAGGAACGCGTGATCGACGCCGGTAAAGGCAGCTTCGAGCTGACCGGTCTGACCGACGAGGACGTGATCGGCCGGCCGGTGCGCGAGGTCCTCGGCCTCGACTGGATCGACGGCGGCGACGGCGGCAAAGAGGCCGACACCGACGGCAACGGCGTCGTCGACCCGATCGAGACCTCGCTGGAGTGGGGCGTGCGCTCACTCGGCAAGCGGGTGTCGGTGAACGCGGAGGGCGATCTGCCGGCAAAGGCGGTCGCCGACGTCTTCCCCGCTTACGACGACGACGGCGGCCTGCTCCTCGTCCTCACCCCGGAGGGCTAGGCGATGGGAACCCGGCGCACCTACCTCTTCATCCTCCTCTTCGTTGCCGGGCTGGTAGCCGTCTCGGCGATCGTCATCGCCAGCAAGGAGACGAAGCTCGGCCTCGACCTCCAGGGCGGCCTCGAGCTCGTCTATCAGGGGCAGCCCACCGGCACGACGAACGAAGTCAGCGGCGAGGACATCGAAAACTCGATCTCGATCATCGAAGAGCGGATCAACAAGCTCGGCGTCTCCGAGCCCGAAGTGGCGCGGCTGGGAACCGACCAGATCACGGTCAGCCTGCCGGGCGTCACCGACGCCAACCGGGCCGCCGAGCAGGTCGGCAGCACCGCCCAGCTCTACTACTACGACTGGGAGCCGAACCTGATCGGCCCCGAGCGCGTGATCGGCGGAACCCCCGGGCGCGAAGCTCCGGAAGCGGCGCGGAAAGCCTCGGAAAAACGCTGGGAAGAAGCCGGCCGCAACGTCACCAGCCAGCTCGACAAACAGCTGATCCTCGCCGGTGCCTACCCGACCGCCTACGAAGCGGCGCTGCTGGCCTCCGAACAGGAGCCGATCGAGGACTGCGAGGACTGCTCGGTCGCGAAGCCCCGCTACTACCTCTTCCAGAAAGCCGAGCCGCATGACCTGATCGCCGGCCCGGAGCTCGCCAAAAAGGACCTCTACGTCAGCCCGACGGGGAAGGAGCGGCCGAAGAGCGGAATCGTCGTCGAAGTTCCCGCCGGCACGGTCCTGGTCTCCGAATACCCGGTCGACGAAAGCGGGCAGCTCGACGAAACCGCGGACCCGGGTTGGTATGCGCTCAAAGACCAGCCGGCGCTGAGCGGCAGCGACATCACCAACCCCGAACAGGCGTACGGCCCGACCAACAACGAACCGATCGTCACCTTCGACTTCACCGGCGAGGGGCAGGAGGCCTTCCAGGAAGTGACGCGCAGGATCGCCCAGCGCGGGCAGGCACAGGCGATCGGGCCCGTCGGCGCCGAAGAAGCGGGATTCCTCTCCGGTCACTTCGCCGTCGTCCTCGACAACGAAGTCAAGACGCGGCCGATCATCAACTTCGCCGAAAACCCGGACGGGATCGACGGCCGCACGGGGGCCCAGATCTCGGGCGGCTTCAACGGCGTCGAGGACGCGCAGGACCTGGCGACGACGCTGCAGATCGGCGCCTTGCCGATCAACCTGAAACTGATCAGCGAGACCCAGGTCTCGGCGACCCTCGGCAGCCAGGCGCTCCACGACGGGGTCAAGGCCGCGGTCATCGGCCTCACCCTCGTGATCCTCTTCCTGCTCCTCTACTACCGCTTCCTCGGCCTGATCGCCTCGATCGCGCTCGGCGCCTACGGGGTGATTTTCTTCGCCCTGATCAAACTGATCCCGATCACCCTGACCCTGCCGGGGATCGCGGGCCTGGTGCTGACGATCGGCGTCGCCGCCGACTCGAACATCGTCATCTTCGAGCGGATCAAGGAGGAGGTGCGCGCCGGGCGCTCGATGGCGAGCGCGATCAGCGCCGGCTACAAACGCGGGATCAGCACGATCGTCGACGCCAACGTCGTCACCTTGCTGACCGCGTTCATCCTCTTCGTCCTCGCCACGGCAGGGGTCAAGGGCTTCGCCTTCACCCTCGGCGTCGGCACGATCGTCTCGCTGTTGACCGCGGTCGTCTTCACCCAGGCGCTGCTCGGCAGCATGAGCCGCTCCCGCCTGCTGCGCTCGCCTGCTGCGCTCGGCGCCGGCGGCAAGGGGCCGCGCTGGCACTTCGACTTCATGGGGGCGAGCCGCTGGTTCTTCTCGGTCTCCGGTGTGATCCTGCTGGTCGGCGCCCTGGCGCTGGCCACCGAGCAGCTCAACTTCGGGATCGACTTCGAGTCCGGGACCCGGATCACCGCCGCGCTGGAAAAGCCGACCGACGAGGAAGGGGTGCGGGACGCCCTCGCCGGGGTCGGCATCGACAGCGAGGAGGTGCAGCAGGTAACGGACCCGAACTTCGGCGCCAACGTCTTCCAGATCCAGTCGCACCAGCTCGAACCCGGCGAAGTGCAGGACGCTCAATCGGCGCTCGCCTCCGAATACGGGATCGTCGAGGACGGGTTCGACAGCACCAGCGTCGGCCCGACCTTCGGGCAGCAGGTCGCCGACAGCGCCCTCAAGGCATTGATCTTCTCGCTGCTGGTGATCTGCGGCTACGTCGCCCTGCGGTTCGACCCGAAGTTCGCGGTGCCGGTCCTGATCGCGATCTTCCACGACATCCTGATCACGGCGGGCGTCTACTCGCTGACCGGGAAAGAGGTGAGCAGCGGCACGGTCGCCGCCTTCCTCACCATCTTGGGTTACTCGATCTACGACACGATCATCGTCTTCGACCGCATCCGCGAGAACATCCCGCGGATGCCGCGGGCAGCCTTCTCGCAGATCGTCAACCGCTCGATGAGCGAGGTCCTGACCCGGTCGCTGGCGACCAGCTTCTCGACCTTGCTCGGGGTCTTTTCGCTGCTGATCTTCGGCGGCACCACCTTGCAGGACTTTGCCTTCGCGATGCTGGTCGGGATCGCCTCCGGAACCTATTCCTCGATCTTCATCGCCTCGCCGGTGCTGACGGCGTGGAAGGAACGCGAGCCGGGCTTCGTGCGCCGCCGCCTGCGGATCGCCGAAGCCGAGGGCGGCCGGGTGCCGGCCTACGCCGACGAGATCGAGATGGCGAAGCTGGGCCGCGACGACGAGCGCGAAGGAGCGCCCGCGGCCGTGGTCGACGAGCGCGCCGCGGAGTCGGAGTCGGTACCGGGCGCGGTGGCGACGGTCGAGCGGACGCCGGATGGCGCCGGGAACGGCGCCGGTACCCTCACCAACGGCGATGGCGACGGAGACGGCGACTCGACCTCGAGCGAGCGCCGAGCACGAAACGCGGAACGGCGGGCGCGTCGCCAGGCGCGCCGCAAGCACGGAAGGAGCCGCTGATGGCCCTCCTGGTTTTCTTCATCATGGGCATCGCCCTCTGGCACTTCACGGTCTTCGTCCCGGACCGCTTCTGGCAGGGGATCGTCGGCGCCTTCCTCGGCGCAGTCCTGGGGGCAGTCGTCTTCGGGATGATCGTGCAGGAGGCGAGCGGCAAAAGCATGGGCGAGACCGATCTCTCGACCGCCCTGATCGCGATCCCGGGGACTTTGATCGGCCTCGCGATCGTCTACGCGATCGGCGTCCGCAGCGAGCGACAGACCGCCTGAGCCGCGCGTTCCGCGCATTTTGGGAGGTGGACGCGGCCTTGGTTCCGCCGGAGCGCTTCCTAGCCTGGAAGCGTGGCGGAAACCATCAACGCATTTGCCGTAGAGCCCTATTCCTACACCGAGGCACGCGCTCTCAGCGAGGAGCTCGGCCTCAGTGAGCCGGTTGCCGTAACCCTGGTTCGGCGCGGGCACCGGACGCCAGAGCAGGCCCGCTCCTTCCTCGCAGCTGACGAGTCGCATCCGCCCTCGGCGTTCGCCGGCATGGAGCTGGTGGTCGAACGGGTGCGCGCCGCGATCGAGGGGGGTCGGCGGATCACCGTGCACGGCGACTTCGACGTCGACGGAGTCTGCGCGACCACGGTGATGGTGGGGACCCTCCGCGAGCTCGGCGCCGACTGCGACTGGTTCATACCCAACCGGATCGACGACGGCTATGGCCTCAGCAGCGACAACGTCCGGCGCTTGGCCGAGCGCGGCACCTCGCTGCTGCTGACGGTCGACTGCGGGATCACCTGCGCGGAGCAGGTGGAGCTGGCGCGGGAGCTGGGGGTCGAGGTCATAGTCACCGACCACCACCAGCCAAAGGACGAGCTCCCCGACTGCCCGATCCTGCACCCCGAGATCAGCGACTACCCGTTCAAGTCGCTCTGCGGCACCGCCGTCGCCTGGAAGCTGGCCTGTGCGCTGCGATCCGAAGAAGTCACGGAGGACCTCGACCTGGTCGCCCTGGCGACCGTCGCGGACGTGGTGCCGCTGGTGGGCGAGAACAGGGCGCTGGTCCGTCGGGGTCTGGCGGAGGTGCGGCGGGCGCGGCGGCCGGGCATCCGTGCTCTGCTGCAAGCGGCCAAATGCGATCCGGAGCGGCTGGACGAGGGGGATCTGTCCTTCCGCCTTGCCCCGCGGATCAACGCGGCGGGGCGGCTCTACCGCGCCGACGCCGGGGTCGAGCTCTTCCTCACCGATGACGAGCGCCGGGCGGAGGCGATCGCCGAGGAGTTGAGCCGCGCCAACTCCGAGCGGCGGGCGACGGAGCGCGAAGTCGACGCAGCGGCCGAGGCGGCGAGGCGTGAGTTGCCGGAGCCCCTGCGCGAAGCGCGCGGGCTGGTGGTGGCGGGGCGAGATTGGCATCCAGGGGTGGTCGGGATCGTCGCCTCGCGCCTGGTCGAGCGCCACCACCGACCAGTCGTCGTTATCTCGCTCGACGAAGCGGGGGAGGGACGTGGCTCGGGCCGGAGCATCCCCGGCTTCGACCTCCTTGCTGCCCTGGAGGCCTGCGCCGAGCACCTGGAGGGATTTGGCGGGCACCGCGCGGCGGCGGGTCTGACGATCAAAGCCGAGAACGTGGAGGCCTTTCGGGAGGCGTTCGCGGCACACGCGAACGAGGCATTGGCGCCCGAGGACCTCTGCCGCACCGAACGGGTGGACGCGGTGGTCGGCGGCGTCGGGCTCGGACTCGAGCTGGCCGAAGAGCTGAAGCAGCTGGCGCCGTTCGGGATGGGGAACCCCGGGGTGCGGTTGCTGGTTCCCTCGGCCCGGGTCACCGATGTGCGCTCGATGGGCGAGGGCAAGCACGCCCGCTTCAGCCTCCACAGCGGCTCGCACCGGGCGCTGGGAGTGGCCTTCGGACGCCCCAGTCTCGGGGTCGAGGACGAGGACGTGCTCGACGCCACCGTGCGGCTCGAGGTCAACCACTGGAACGGCTCGGTCGAGCCGCGGGTGGTGTTGCGCGAGCTTTATCCGCTGGAGGAGGCGGGGGTGGACGGTGAGAGGCCAGCGCTGCCGCACTCCTGCGCCGACGATGAAGCGGAATGGTGGCAGCGCTTCGAAGCGGAGTTGAACGCGGACCTAGGTGGCGAGTCTGCGAAAACCCGCGATATAGACCGGTTTTCGCAGATTCGCGAGAGCGGGGAAGGCCCGGAGGGAGATAGGCGCGTGGTGGAAGGCGCGACTTCCGCGACCGTGGCGATCGCCGAGCTCGTCTCCAGTGGCGCCGGCGTCCTCGCCGTCTGCGCCGATGCCTCCCGTCGCGCCGCCCTCGGCAACGGCGCCACCGGGCTCGCCCGCTTCAACGGCGGTGCGGCCGCGATCGCCTGCCACCGCTGCGGCACGAGGGAGATCATGCGCCTCGTGGGCAAAGCGGAGGCCGGCCTCGCCGTCACCGACTACGCCGCCCTGGAGCGAGCGCCGGAGCTGGCGCGTGCCTTCGAGCACGTCGCCTTCGTCGACCCGCCGCGCAGCGCCTTCGACGAGGCACGGGCTGGATCGCCCTGCTCGGGCGAGGACCCTGGGTACCTGCATGTCCTCTGGGACGAGCCCGAGCGGCAGTTCGCCGGCAAGGCGCTAGCCGAGCAGTGGCCGTCGCGCGAGGCCGTCTCAACGACCTTCCGGGCGTTGCGGGCGCTCGGGGAAGGCGACGGCTCCGAGCTGCGCCAGGCCCTGGCTGGCGAGGGCAGATACCCGCTCTGTCCGGAGGCCTGCGCCCGCCGCTTCCGCGTCTTGAGCGAGCTCGGTCTTCTCCATGGCGCCTGCGAAAACGGCGCAGGGGTCGTCCGGGTCGTATCCTCAGAGAGGACGGATTTGTCGCTGTCGGCTGCATTTCGCAGCTACGGCGAAAGACTTTCGGAGGCCCAGCGATATCTCGCAAGACCGAAACCGCAGTAGCGCATAAGGAGCTCCTTGCCGATCTCTTCGCCGTGATCGAGGAGTTCGACTCGTCCGCGGCCGAACACGGGAACGGGAATGGCGCCTCCGGTGGCGGCACCGCGGTCGCGGTGGCGACGATCGACCGTGCCAGGGTCGAGCGCGCCTTCGACTTCGCCTGCGACCGGCACGCGGACCAGCGCCGCCACTCCGGCGACGAGTTCATCACCCACCCTGTCGGGGTCGCGCAGATCTGCGCCGGCATGCGGCTCGACACCGAGACGCTGTGCGCCGCGCTGCTGCACGACACCG
>Ga0190267_10000296_pt1 | contig 11139 bp, 10 predicted proteins | sample Popmic239T_FD_140332 | JGI IMG/M metagenome (GOLD analysis project Ga0190267, IMG submission 140332) | Populus adjacent soil microbial communities from riparian zone of Oak Creek, Arizona, USA - 239 T | ecosystem: Environmental > Terrestrial > Soil > Riparian zone | place: USA: Arizona... | reverse complement strand
GGGGGGGGAGGGGGGGGGGGGGGGGGGGGGGGGGGGGGGGGGGGGGGGGGGGGGGGGGGGGGGGGCGGGTTAGAGGCGGGCGACGCCGATCATGCTGTCGCGGGTGACGAGGCCGGCCAGCGCCTGCTCGTCGAGCCCGTCGGTGCCGGCGGGCCGCTGCGGCACGACCAGATACCGCGTTTCGGCAGTCGAGTCCCACACCCGGATCTCGACGTCGTCGGGCACCTCGCAGCCCATCTCGGCCAGCACCGCCCGCGGCTCGCGCACGACCCGCGACCGGTACGGCGCGCTCTTGTACCAGTCCGGCGGCAGCCCCAGCAGCGGCCACGGGTAGCACGAGCACAGCGTGCAGACCACCACGTTGTGCACGGCCTCGGTGTTCTCGACGGCGATGAGATAGCCGCCCTCGGGGCCGCCGAAGCCGAGCTCGGCGATTGCCGCCGTCCCGTCGGCCAGCAGGCGCTCCCGGTAGTCCGGGTCGACCCACGCCTTCGCCACGACCCGGGCGCCGTTCATCGGCCCGATCTCGTCCTCGTACAGCCGGGCGAACGTCTCCACGTCCTGGGGCCGGACATGGCCGCCGTCCACCAGCGCCCCCTCCACCGCCTCGGCCCGCCGCTCCACCGGCGCCGGCGTGTGCGCATGGTCGTGCTCGCTCATCCCGCCTCCTCCAGATACGACTCCCACAGGTCCACGCAGACGACGGCGCCGGGCTCGGCCGAGTCGCCCCACAGCTCGCCCGCATCGAAGCGCACGCAGTACACCGGCTCGCGCCGCGTCCGTCCGTCGGCAGTGTGCGCCTCCACGTCCGGCATCGGGAACGGCCGGTCCACTCGCACGACCACGCCGCCGCGCCCCCGCACGAACTGCGGCGCCCTGGTGTGGCCGCGGTGCGACGTGGCCCGAACCCGCACCCGGTCGCCGACCGCGAACCGAGGCGACTCGACGTCTTGGCCCGGGTCCGCGACCACCGGCGCCAGCACCGGCCGCGACAACGGGAACGCGCCGCCGGCCCGTCGCTCCAACTCGGCGTGGTCGACCAGGCCCCGCTCCACCGTCCACGTCGCCAGCCCGGTCAGCCAGTGCTCGTAGTAGCGCGACGACAGGTAGTGCACCGGGTCCATCCGCTCGATCGAGTGGCGGAACTGCCCGCCGTTGCAGACGCCGCCGGCGAACGCGGCCATCGCCATGCCCCACACGCGCCGCTCCCAGTCGGCGTGGAAGACCGGCTCGTCGGCCTCGACCACGACCGGCCCGAACCCCTCGCGCCCCCCGAGGTCATGAATCCCGTCCACGCCGTGAACCCTAGGCCCGCCACCGCGGCAGGAGCTCGGACGCGATCTGCTCCACCACCGAGACGGGGTCGTTCCACACCGGGTCGTCGGGCCGCGGGTGGTGGAAGACGAGGTCGGTGAAGCCCAGGGCGGCGAAGCGCCCGGCGAAGTCGGCGAAGGCGTCGACCGACTGGAGCGGGCGCTCCTCGCCGTTGCCGATGAGATAGATGCGCCGCAGCGAGTCGGGGTCGCGCCCGATGGCCTCGCACTCCCGGTCGAGCAGCTCCCGCTGCCGCCGCACGTCGCGCTCGACGCCGGCCGGCGTCATGTCCCGATAGGCGGTGTCGCCGTAGGTCACCCACATGTCGCCGAAGCGGGCGGCCAGCGCGAGCGTCTTCGGCCCGCCCGAGGCGATGGCGAACGGGACCCGCGGCTGCTGCACACAGCCGGGGAGCATCCTGGCCTCGTCGGCCGTGTACCACTCGCCGCGAAACGACGTGGCGGGGGAGCGCAGGAGTTGGTCGAGCAGGGCCACGAACTCGCCGAGCCTCGCCACCCGTTGGCCGGGCGACAGCGCAGGCCCGCCCAACACGGTCGCGTCGAACCCGGGCCCGCCCGCGCCGATCCCGAGCACGAGCCTGCCGTTCGACACGTGGTCGAGCGTCATCGCCTCCTTGGCGAAGGCAACCGGGTGGCGGAAGTTGGGCGACGCGACCATCGTCCCGAGCGCCACTCGCGACGTGGCCCCGGCCATGCCGGTGAGCCATGGCACCGCCCCGAACCAGGGCCGGTCGCGGTAGCGGCGCCAGGACAGGTGGTCGTAGGTCCAGACCGAGTCGTAGCCCATCGCCTCCAGCTCGCGGACGCGCGCGACGGCGTCCGGCCACGGGTCTGTAGGCAGCACCAGCACGCCGACGCGCATAGTCCTTGCACCCTAGGACCCGGCGTGATACGCGGAAAAGAACGCTCCTATAGGTAGCAATACCCCCCATTTGGGGGGTTGTCCCCGGTGCGACTCATAGTCATACTGCGTGTGAATACAATGAGTAGCGATGCGCGAAGAGCCGTCGCTGGGCCGGAAAGGCAGGGGATGCTGGGGCGGGACACAGCAACACCAGACGGAGACGACGCGCCTGAACACCAGGGGGAGCGAGGACGACGACGCCGCACGCGCATCATTACGGCGCTGTCGTTGCTCGCAGGTTTCGGCGTCGCTCTTTTCATGGGCCTCGTGATGAGCGCGGCCCCCGCATCGGCGTATTCGGTGAAGGCACCGCCATTGCAATTCCCGTGGCGTGACAACACCGGACAGCGCATCCACGGTTTCACGTATGACTGCGGGCATACGCACCAGGGCATTGAGCGGTATGCCATCGACTTCGGACTGCCTATAGGCACTCCGGTCACGGCAGCCGCCAGCGGTAGGGTCTATCGGCAGACCCAGACCGAGGGCGGCAACGGCATGTACGTCCTGCACGGAAACGGTTTTGTGAGCACGTACTGGCACCTCCAGTCATGGGTGGCCGTGAACGGACAATGGGTGAATCAAGGCCAGGTCATCGCCTACGCCGGGAAGTCCGGCACGTGGTCTGGCAACGACGCCCACTTGCACTTCTCGGTGCACAAGAACGGGTTCGACGCGTGGAGCGGCGAGGCACATATCCCCGAGCCCTTGTTCGGCCCCTACCGGGGCGGCAACGGCGGCTTCGGGGCGTACGGCTCGTGTGCCGGCGGCGACAGCCCGGTCTACACGTCAAAGCCAGGCTGCCCGTCCGGCGCCTCGACGACCGTGTTCAACCGGGCCAGCGCGATGGGCTACTACCAAGTCGCCCACGACGGCGGCGTCTTCGCCTTCGGCGACGCGCCGTTCTTCGGCTCGATGGGCGGGTCGCCGCTGAACTCGACGATGACCGGCATGGCCCGCACCTACGACCACCAGGGCTACTGGGAGGTCGGCGCCGACGGAGGGATCTTCGCCTTCGGGAACGCGCCGTTCCACGGCTCGGCTGGGGACACCACCCTCGTGTCGTGCATCCAGGGCATGGCGGCCAGGCCGAACGGCCAGTACTGGCTCGCCGCCGCCGACGGCGGGGTGTTCGCCTACCCGGTGGGCGTGGCGCCGTTCTACGGCTCGATGGGCGGCCAGCCGCTGGCGGCGCGCATCCAGGGCATGGCGGCGACGCCCGACGGCGGCGGCTATTGGCTGCTCGGCGCGGACGGCGGCATCTTCTCGTTCGGCAACGCGTCGTTCTACGGATCACTGGCGGGCCAGGCCGCCGCGCCCGCGATGAGCATGGCCTCGTCGCCCACCGGGCGGGGCTACTGGATCCTGTTGGCCGACGGCACCGTCGTGGGCTTCGGCGACGCCGCCAACCTCGGCTCGGTGGTCAACCCGTACACCACGGCCATCGGCATCTCGCCGACCGTCAACGGCGACGGCTACTGGGTCTCGCTGGTCGACGGGCAGATCCACGCCATCGGCAATGCGTCCGACGAAGGCGGGCTGTACGGCACCATCCAGGCACCGGCCAACGGCGTGGTGGGCCTGCACGGCCAGCAGCCCGACTTCACCATCGGCGCCCTGCCCGGCCACATGGTGGTGCCGCCGGGAGCGTCGGCGGAGTCGACCATCACGGTCACGGCCAACCCGTATTTCCAAGGCACGATCAGCCTCTCGACCCGAGGGGTGCCATCGGGGGTGACAGCGACGCTGTCCCGCCGGTCATTCAGCCTGAACCAGAACCAGGCCGGAACGTCGACGTTGAAAGTGACCAGGAGCGTCTCGTCGTTCGGGTCCTTCACGATGACCGTGACGGCGTGCGGTAACGGAGTCTGCCATTCCGTCCCTGTGACGGTGAACTGATGGGGGAGCACATGACACGAACCATGCACCGGCCCGCGAGCGAGGTCGACGAAGCACCGATGGAGGCAGTGGCGGGCGGGCCGCCGCCTCGCCGCCGGGGACGGCTGGCCGCAGTGGCAACCGCCGCGGTCGTCCTCGCCGCCGCCGCCGGGCTGGCCGTCATCCGGTCGGGCGACGACGGCACCGACGTGAGCCAGGGCGGGACCGCGCCGGGGTCGGCGGGCGAGCCTGCCGACGCCACCGAGCCTGCCCCGACGCCGCCGTCCGAACCAGCGCCTGCACCGGCACCGGCCGCGTCGACCGCGGCGACGGCCTCGTGCCCCACTGCTGCGCCGAGTCCGCCCGGCCCGCGCGTCGACGCGGCCGTGGCGGGCGACCCGTCCGGCCTGTTGGTGCTGGGCGGTGCGGACGGGTCCGGCAACCGGCCCAACGACACGTGGGCGTTCGCCTGCGGCGCATGGGCCCGGCCCGCTCGGGCAGGATCGCCGGCGCCGCCGTTCGGCACCGAGTCGGCCGCGGCGTACGACGCCGCTCGGGGCCACACGCTGCTGGTGGCGTCGGACCAGTCGACGTGGACGTGGAAGGACGGCGCCTGGGCGCAGCACCCCACCGCCACCAAGCCCACCCGGCTGTCGGACGGGGCCATGGCCTACGACGCGACCCGCCAGCGCGTGCTGTTGTTCGGCTCGGCCATGAAGGGAGGCGCCCTCGAGCTGTGGTCGTGGGACGGGGCGTCGTGGTCGAAGGCGTCGGTCAACGGCGCGGCTCCGCCCGACCGCAGCGGGGCCGCGTTCGCCTACGACGCGGCGAGGGGCAAGGCCGTGCTGTTCGGCGGCATGCTCGGGTTCGGCAAGGAGTTCGGCGACACCTGGACCTATGACGGGTCGCGGTGGACCGAGGCCAAGCCGAAGCACAGCCCGCCCGCCGGCCCCGGCTACGCGGCGTTCGACCCGGTGCGCGGCAACGTCGTGCTGCTGGTCCGGGGCGAGACGTGGACGTGGGACGGCGCCGACTGGGCCAAGCGGGAGACGGCCTCGTCGCCCGGCGCCCGGGGCGGCACGCAGCTCACGTGGGACCCCACCACCCAAAAGGTCGTGCTGTTCGGCGGCAAGACGTTCGACGCCGCCGCTGGCGACCTGTGGGCGTGGGACGGCAGGGACTGGGCCAAGGCCTCCTCCTCCTAAGGGCCAGTCCCGGCTGCTCGGGCGGAGGGAGTGCGCCCCTCCGCCCGCGCGCCGTCAGACTGAGCCGATGCTGCACCTGCGACTGTTCTGCCCTGCTGACCGGACCGACGACGTGCTCGGGCTGCTCACCGCCAACCCGGGCGCGTTCAACGTCATGGTCCTGCCCGGTGCCGCGTTGGCGCCCGCGGGCGACGTGGTGATGTGCGACGTGGCCCGCGAGTCGGTGAACCATGTCATCACCGGCTTGCGCGATCTCGGCGTCCACCGCGACGGGTCGATCGCCGCCGAGCACATCGACGTGTCGATCAGCGACGTCGCCCTCGCCGCCGACCTCCAAGCACCGGGGGAGGGCGGCGATGCGGCGGTGTGGGAGGAGGTCGACGCCAGGGTCCGCGACGAGTCGCGGATGACGGCCAGCTTCCTCGTCTTCTTGGTGATCGCGGCGTTGATCGCGATCGTCGGCGTCATTGAGGACGCCCCGATCCTGATCGTGGGGGCCATGGTCGTCGGGCCCGAGTTCGGCCCCATCGCCGGTCTGTCGGTCGGGCTGTTCAAGCGCCGGGGCCACCGCATCCGCCAAGCCGGCACCACGCTGGCCGCGGGCCTGGCCGCCGGGGTGGTCGCCGCCTTCCTCGGCACGCTGGTGCTCGACGCGGTGGACCTGATCCCGCCGGACCTGGTGCCGCACGACCAGCCGCTCACCGGCTTCATCGTCGACCCGTCGGTCCTGTCGCTGGTGGTCGCCTTGCTGGCCGGGGTCACCGGCACGCTCTCGTTGACCCAGGCCAAGTCGGGCGCGCTGATCGGCGTGCTCATCTCGGTCACGACCATCCCGGCGGTGGCCGCCATCGGCGTGTCCAGCGCGCTGGGCAAGTGGTCGGACGCGGGCGGCGCCGCCGTGCAGTTGGCGGTCAACGTCGGCGCGCTGGTCGCGGCGGGCGTGGTCACCCTGTGGGTCCAGTGGGTGGCGTGGAACCGCATCGCACCGAGCCGCCCCACCACCGCCCCCCACCAACTCTGGAGGACATAGGTTCCGGATTCGCGTACCTATGTCCTCCAGTCCGGCGTGGGCAAGGCGACGGCGGGGCTACGGTCGGCCGGCATGACCACGCCGGCTCCGGTCCCGATCCCTGACGCAGCCCGACAGGTGCTGCTCTCCGACGCCCTCGCCCACCTCGTCACCATCAACCCCGACGGGGCGCCGCAGATCAGCATCGTGTGGGTGGGCATCGAGGACGACGAGATCGTCTTCGGCTCCCTCGGGGCCAGGCGCAAGCTGGCCAACATCGAGCGCGACCCGCGCGTCTCGCTGTCGATCGAGACCGATACCGCCAACCCGATGGGGCTGCGCGAGTACCTCGTCGTGCACGGCACCGCCCGCATCACCGAAGGCGGCGCGCCCGAGCTCCTCCAGCACCTGGCCGCCACCTACATCGGCCCCGGCGTGCGCTTCCCGCCGATGGACGACCCGCCGCCCGGCTACGTCGTGCGCATCCGGCCCGAGCGTTACGCGGGCGTCGGCCCCTGGACGAGCTGACTGTCCCAGGCGCCGACGCAGGCGTCTGAGCAGAACCGGTACTCGTCGTCGCCGACCCGGCGGCAGTGCGCCATCGTCGAGCGCGGCAGCACCAGTCGGCACACCGGGTCCTCGACCGGCCCGTCGCCGTCGCGGGTGCACAGGGCAAGGCCGATCGACAGCGACGGCACCGGCTTCGAGAACCCGGGCACCATGCGCTCGGCGTCGTCGAGCACCCGCGACCACGCGGGCAGGTGCGAGGCCAGGTCCGCAGTCACCAGCACCTCGCCGCCGCGGGCCACGTGGCACAGGTGGGAGGCCAGGTTGACGCAGCCCGCGATGTAGTCGTCGCCCTCGAAGAGGATGGCCGGGCCGACCGTCGCCCCCGCGCTCACCTGGAGTGGCAGCGACGAGTGGGCCAGGTTGTCGGACAGCTCCAGCAGCGAGGCGAGCAGCGGCCCGGTCTCGACCGACACGATCATCGCCCCGTCGCCCAGCCACTTGGCCAGCCGCACGCTGCGCCGGGACGCGATCTCCCGCAGGCGGTTGCGGAAGTCCGACAGGACCCGCACCGTCTCCTGCACGCCGTTCTCCTCCGTGAACGCGGTGAACCCGCACAAGTCCACGAAGGCGAACCCCCGCTCCACCAGCACGCCGCCAGTCTGCAACAGGGGGTGGCGCGGAACCGAACCGGGAAGGGGGTAGAACTGGTAGCCATGTCCCCCCAGCACCGCCGGCGCCACCTCGTCGCACTCGCGCTCGCCCTCACCCTGGCCCTGACGGCGGCCGCGTGCGGCGGCGGCAAGGACGAGGCCAAGCCCACCACCACGTCCTCCAGCACGCCCCCGTCGACCGCGCCGCCGCCCACCGTCGGCTTCCCCGCGGGCGCGGGCCCGCTCACCGGCCTGCCCCCGCATCCGGACCTGGCCAGCCGCCCCGCCCTCGTCGTCAAGATCGACAACGCCCCCAAGGCCCGCCCCCAGGCCGGCATCAACCAGGCCGACATCGTCATCTGCGAAAAGGTCGAAGACGGCGTGACCCGCCTGTTCACGATCTACCAGTCCCAAGACGCCGATCCGGTCGGCCCGGTCCGCTCGGCCCGCACCACCGACATCGCGCTGGTGACTCCGCTCAACAGGCCGCTGTTCGCCTACTCCGGAGCCAACGCCAAGTTCGACGCACTGATCCGCTCGGCCCCGCTGGTCAACGTCGGCCACGACGCCGCGTCCGGCGACTACCGCCGCGACCGGGGTCGGCCCGCGCCGTACAACCTGTTCACCTCCACGCCGTCGCTGTATCGACGGTCGCCGGGAGGCAGCGCGCCGCAGCCGCAGCTTCAGTACCGCTTGGACAACGCGCCGCTGAACGCGGCCGGCGCGGCGCCCGCGGGCAAGCTCCACATCGAGTACCGCGGCATCAACATTACGACCATCGTCGACTACGCGTGGGACGGCGGGTCGGGAACGTGGAAGCGGAGCCAGGACGGCACCCCGCACGTCGACGCCGCGGGCGGCCAGGTCGGCCCCCGCAACGTGGTGGTCGCCTTCACCGAGTACGTCGACACCGGCGAGCGCGACCAGTCGAACACGGTGGTGCCCGAGGGCAAGGTGGTGGGCGAGGGCGAGGCGTGGGTGTTCACCGATGGCCGGCTCGTCAAGGGCAAGTGGTCCAAGCCGAGCCCCGAGTCCGTGATGTCGTTCACCGACTCGGCCGGCGCGCCGATCGGCCTCACCCCCGGCCAGACGTGGTTGGAGCTGCCCCCGCCGGGCGCCGCCTCCACCTCCTAGCCTCTCGGGCCGTATGCCCTCCCGCACCGCCATCGGCGTGGTCCTGGCCGCCCTCGTTCCTGTCGTCGCCGTCGTGGTGGTGGCCCGTGACGACGGCGGCGGGCCGACCACCGACGTCGGCGCGGTCAGCCCCGGCGACACCACCGGGACGACGGGGGGCCCGGGGTCGACCGGCTCGACGACCGTCGCCCGCCCGGCCGCCGCGCCTCCGCCGACCCAGGCCCAACTCGACAGCGTCAAGCTCCACTGGGAGCAGGTGGCGACCGCCGAGTACCCGACCGTGGTCGCCTTCCGCGGCAAGACCATGTACGTGGGCGAGCGCGAGGGCAGGGTGCGCCCGGTCAAGGACGGCAAGGCGCTCGACCCGCCCGCGCTGGACTGGTCGGCGGAAGTCGGCACCGAGGGGGAGGGCGGCCTGATCGGGATGACGTTCTCCCGCGACGGCAACACGCTGTACCTCCACTACACCGACAAGAAGGCCGACACGCGGGTGATGGCCTTCACGGTGAAGGGCGATGCAGTCGACGTGAACAGCAAGCGCCAACTGCTCACCCTCGACCAGCCCGAGGAGGTCCACAACGGCGGCGGCATGCTGGTCGACGAGCAGGGGATGCTGTGGATCGCGTTCGGCGACGGCGGTGAGCGCAACGCCAAGCGCAAGGTCGCCCAGGAGCTCGACAACCTGTTCGGCAAGCTCATCCGCATCGACCCGCGGCCCGACGGCGACAAGCCCTACCGCATCCCGCCCGACAACCCGTTCGTGGGCAGGCAGGGGGTGCGGCCCGAGATCTGGGCGTACGGGCTGCGCAACCCGTGGCGCTTCTCGTTCGACCGGGCCACCGGCGACGTGTGGATCGGCGATGTGGGCGAACACGGCGCCGAGGAGATCGACTACATCCGGTCGGGCACGTCGGGGCAGAACTTCGGCTGGCCCGCGTTCGAGGGCACCAAGGTCTTCACCAAGTCGCTGAGCGCGCCCGGCCATGTGCCGCCGCTCAAGTCGATCGCCAGGACGGGCGGGTTCTGCGCGGTGACCGGCGGCTACGTGTACCGGGGCAAGGCGCTGCCCGCCCTCGTCGGCGCCTACCTCTACACCGACGTGTGCACCGGCGTGATCTACCTCATGTCGCAGCAGGACGGGAAGGTGGTGGCCGAGCGCAAGATGACCAAGCTGCTCGACCAGTTGGTCTCGTTCGCCGAGGACGCCGACGGCGAGCTCTATGTGATGTCGCTGGTCGGCCAAGTCTGGAAACTCGTCCCCGGCTGACCGCCCCGCCCGTCCGACAATCCACAGCACCTGCTGCTGTGGATTGTCGGAAGGGGTGGGGGTCAGGGGCGCTGGAGGGTGGCGCTGATCTGGGGGCCGAACGGATAGATGACGGCGCCGGCCTCACCGCCAAGGTCGACGGCGCCGGTGGCGGCGGGCGCGTCGGCCGCCACCCGGGCCGAGCCGTAGCCGCCGAGCGCCAGCACCAGCGTCGTGTCCCACTGCTGGTCCCCGACAAACTTGACCGACGACGCCGCCAGCCGGCGCACCCGCTTGTCCGCGCCGATCTCGACCTCGCCCACCAACCGCCCGCCCAGCCGGTCGTCGTTGATCTGGAAGCGGTAGTGGCCGGACCCGAGGCGCTCGATGTCGGTGGCCGCCCGCAAGATGCGCGGCACCGCGTCGGGTCGGAGGATCACCGAGCCCAGCGGGCCGGCGGCGCGGGGCAGCTCGCGCCACGACCCGTCCGGCGCCCGCAGCACCAGGTCGTCGCCGCGGGCCACCAGCCGGAACCCGGCCGGCGCCGGTGGCGATGTCGGGGCCACGTTGCCGCCCGTCGTCGCGACCTGGCCCTCGATGCCGAGCGCGCCCCGCCCGGCGAACGACAGCGCGCCCCGGCCCGAGATGCTGAACGACATGTCCAGCGACGACGGCAGGGTCGGGCGCGGGCCGTCGGCGCCGGGACCGGTGGGGGCGGTCGGAGGAGGCGGCGGCGTGGGCGGGCGACCGGGCCGGCCGCTGCGGAGCTGCCGGTTGAACTCCTCCAACTGCCGGTTGAACTCCTCCATCGTGCGGTTCACCTGGCGCTCGAACTCGGCCAGTTGGCGATTGAACGACTCCATCATCTGCGCCCACTGGGCTTGGAAGTAGGCCTCCATCTCGCGGGGCAGGCCGCGGAAGTCGGGGGCGGCGCCGTCGGGCGGCCGGGGCACCTCGACCGACACGCTGCCCTGGACCTCGACCTCGGCCGACCCCGCCTCCTCGGTCGCGGTCGCCGCGGCCAGCAGGACCCGCTCGTCGCCGGCCGGCTCGTTGTCGCCGATGCGGGCCACCGCCAGCACGCCGAGGAGCAGCAGCAGGACCGCGGCCACCGCCGTCGAGCGCAGCAATGGCCTCCGCACCTCCCCCCACAACCCTGCCCGCCGCCCCGCCCGAGCCGAACTTTGAACGCTGGGCCCGCCAGAGGCGGGCTCAGCGTTCAAAGAATCGGCCGCCACCGCGGCGACCACCCGGTCGGCCAGGCCGTCG
>Ga0190267_10000295_pt1 | contig 11143 bp, 8 predicted proteins | sample Popmic239T_FD_140332 | JGI IMG/M metagenome (GOLD analysis project Ga0190267, IMG submission 140332) | Populus adjacent soil microbial communities from riparian zone of Oak Creek, Arizona, USA - 239 T | ecosystem: Environmental > Terrestrial > Soil > Riparian zone | place: USA: Arizona... | reverse complement strand
GTGCGCGACGGCGCGCTCGGCGCCTACACCCACCAGGACATCCCCTTCGAACGCCTCGTCGACGAGCTGCGCGCCGACCGCGACCCCAGCCGCAACCCCCTCTTCCAGGTCATGTTCATGCTGCAGAAGGACCCGATGCCAGCGCTCACGCTCGAGGACCTGACCATCGAGCGACTGCCCGTCGATCGAGGCAGCTCGAAGTACGAGATCAGCCTCGGCATCCTGGAGACCGGCGACGAACTTGCCGCGGTACTCGAGTACAGCGTCGATCTGTTCGAAGCGGCGACCATTGAGCGCCTGGCCGCCCACTTCGTCGAGCTCCTGCAAGCGATTGCCGCCGACCCCGAGCTGCGGCTCTCCGAGCTCCCGCTGCCGAGCGCGCGCGAGCGGGCCCAGCTCGAGGATTGGAATGCGACGGACGCACCTCACCCGCTCGACGCTGGGCTGCACGAGCTGTTCGAGAAGCAGGCGGCGCGCACGCCTGATGCGGTGGCGGTCGTGTCAGACGGCGTCGAGCTCACGTACGGCGAGCTCGACGGGTCCGCCAACCGCCTCGCCAACCACCTCGTGGCGCTTGGCACGTGTCCCGAGTCGTTCGTCGGGATCTGCCTCGAGCACTGTCCCCGCATGGTCGTCGCACTGCTGGCAGTGCTCAAAGCCGGCGCCGCGTACGTCTGGCTCGAGCCGCGCGATGCGCCCGAGCGGGTCGCCTTCCGAATCGACGACCTCGACGTGCAGATCGTCGTGACCGAGGACCCGGCCGCGAGCGCGCTGCCCGGCGACCGGCTCACGCTCGTGCGGCTCGACGGCGATGCGGCGACGATCGCGGCCGCCGAGGGCGGGCAGCGCCCGCCTGTCGCGGGCGAGGGCGCGCGGCTTGCCTACGCCATCTACACCTCCGGGTCGACCGGAACACCCAAGGCTGTCGGGATCGAGCACCGCGGCGCCGTCAATCTGCTGCATTGGGTGCGCGCGACCTACGACGACGACGAGCTCGCCGGCGTGCTCGCGACCTCACCGCCGATCTTCGACTGCGTGCTGTTCGAGATCTTCGCGCCCCTCAGCTGGGGAGGCACGGTCGTCCTCGCCAAGAGCGTCTTCGACCTTCCCACGCTGGCTGACCGCGACCGCGTCCGGCTCGTCTCCACGGTTCCTTCCGCGATGGCCGAGCTGCTGCGCAACACCGTGTTGCCCGCGTCCGTCCAGACGGTCAACCTTGTCGGCGAGGCACCGGGAGAGGCGCTCCTCCAGGCGCTTCGCGAGATCCCGACCGTCGGCCGGGTCCTGAACATGTATGGCCCGTCGGAATGCACGACGTACTCGTCGATGGCGTCGCTCGGCGCCGACGACGCGCCGCCCGGCTCGACGATCGGGCGCCCCGTCGCGAACACGAAGATCCTCGTGCTCGGCCCGGACCTCGAGCCGGTGCCGATCGGGGTCGCCGGCGAGCTGTGCATCACGGGCGCGGGCGTCGCCCGCGGCTACATCGGCCGGCCGGAGGCGACGGCGCAGCGGTTCGTGTCGCATCCGCTGGCGACAGGGCCGCGCGGCGTGCTCTACCGGACCGGTGATGGCGGCCGCTGGCGCCACGACGGCATGTTGCAGTTCCTCGGCCGGCTGGACCGCCAGGTCAAGGTGCGCGGCTTCCGAATCGAGCCTGGGGAAATCGAGGCGAATCTGATCGCTCACAGCGCGGTCACCGATGTCGCGGTCGTCGCGCGCGACGACGTGCCCGGCAGGCGGCTTGTGGCCTACGTCGTCTCCGGCGAGACGGCGCCGAGCCCCGCCGACCTGCGCGCATCGCTGCGCGAACGCATGCCCGAGTACATGATCCCGAGCGCGTTCGTAGCCCTCGACGCGCTCCCGACGACGGCCAACGGCAAGCTCGACCACAATGCCCTGCCGGCGCCACGCGACCTCGCGGCCACGGCGCACGACGATGACGACAGATCGTTCGAGGACTTCGTCGAGTGGCGCGTGCGCGCGCTCTGGCAGGAGATCCTCCAAACGCCCGACATCCCACTGAGCGAGAGCTTCTTCGACCTCGGAGGAAACTCGCTGCTCGCCCAAGTGGCAGTCACCCAGCTGTCTGAGACCTTCGACACGGAGATCTCCCTGCGAGACTTCTTCGACGACCCGACGGTGGCAGGCGTCGCGCGGCGACTGCGCGAGCTCTCGAGCGGCTCGCTGGAGGTCGAGCAGGGATCGATCGTGCCGGTGGCAGCGGGCGGCTCCAAGCCGCCGCTGTTTTGCATCTACCCGGGTGGCGGGGGCGTCTACAAGTTCGGAAACTTCGCCCGCGTCGACCCGGACCGCCCGATCGTCGGTCTGATGCTGCCCGAGTACAGCGGCGACGAGCCCGCCTACAGCGTCGCGGCACTCGCGCGCCACTACGTCGAGGAGATGCGGGCCTGGTCACCCGGCCCCTACCACCTCGTCGGCCTGTGCGGTGGCGGGTTCGCGGCGTGGGAGATGGCCCATCTGCTCGAGGCGGAGGGTGAGGAGGTCCGGTTCCTCGGCATGATCGAGACGATGCCGCCGGGCGGCTGCAACGCCACCCCTGCGGCCGAGCAGATCCTGAGCGAGCCAAGCCTCGCCTTCCTCGAAGACGACGACGCCGTGACGCTGGCGATCCGCGCCATCGGCGACGACGAGTTCACGCAGGGCGCCGTGCGCCGCGTCATGTCGGGCATGCGCGAGGACTGGCAGCACGTGTTCCGCCGCGCCCGGCGCGATGGGGTCCTGCCGCCGACGCTCGACTTCGATCTCTTCCTGCGACTCGTCGAGGGCACGGCGAGCTACGCCATCGCGATGCGCAGTTATGAGGCCAAGCCCTGGGACGGCGCCGTTCGCGTGTTCGTCGCGCGGGGGCTCGGCGCGGTCGCGCGCAGCGCTTGGGCGCGGCTGACCGGCGACAACCTCGTGGTCTCCGAGATCGACGTCGATACCGAGCTTGTGGTGAGCACGCCACTTGCCCAGAGCGTGCTGCAAAGCGTCGACGCCGTCGACGACCTTGCGCGAGACCTCGCCGCAAGTCGTCTCGCGCCGGACTCGGTGGCATCGTGAGCACCGATCCTCGCGATCGCCTGCAGGCGCACGCTCCCGACGGCCCGATCGCAATGCTCCGCTGGCTGGACGCCACCGGCGTGGGACAGCTCGTCGAGCACGCCACCGGCCTCGAGCCGGCACGGGCCACGGCGGCGCTCGAGGCAGCGGGCGCGCACAGCGACTGGATCGCCCGCCTCGCGGCGGACCTTCGCCGCTTGCACGAGGGCGCCCCGCTTGGCTACGTCACGGATAACGTGACCTTCTTCGGGCGACGGATGCGCTGCGACGACCGTGCGCTGCTCATCCGGCCCTACACGGAGGCGATCGTCGAGCGCGTGCTCGAGGAGTGGCACGGCCGAGATCCGCGCGTCGTCGAGCTCGGCTGCGGCGCCGCGGCGATGATCGTCACGCTGGCACTCGATCTCGGCGGTGGGAGCTTCGTCGGCACCGAGATCGACGAGCGCGCGCTCGAACTAGCCGCCGAGAACGCGCAGGCCTTCGGGGCGCCCGTCGAGCTCCGCCTGGCCGACGTGTTCGACGGTTTGACCGGGCGGTTCGACGTGATCGTCGCCAACCTGCCCTACGAGGACCCGGCCAGGCCCGTGCCAGAGGCCGCGTTCGAGCCCGGCGTCGCGCTGTATGACATGACGGGCGAGTGGCTCGGCATCAACCGGCGGCTGCTGGCAGAGGTGCCGGACTGGCTGTCCGCCCGCGGGCGACTGTATGTCGAGTTGCCCGACGACCCCGACCTGCGCGCGTCCTTCGCCGGTGAGCCGATCCGGCTTGCCGATGGCGAGGTCATCGGGCGCGTCATGACGAGCGCGCAGGCGGCAGCGACGGCGCGGCGCCTGGCGAGCCTGCAGCGGCCGGCCGCTGCTTTTGATGGGGGCGATGAGCTGCCCGCGCGGCTGAGCTGACGTCGTGGAGCTGCTCGGCGCCTACAGGCAGATGTATCTGATCCGCAGCTTCGAGGACCGGCTTCCGGCGCTCTATCGCCGCGGAATCATCTCCGGGACCGGCCACCTCTGCAGCGGTCAGGAGGCGGGCACGGTCGCCGTCGGGGCGGCGCTCGAGGATGGCGATGCGGTCTTCTCCAACCACCGCGGCCACGGCCATTTCCTGGCGGCGACCGGGGACGCCGACGGCCTCCTGCGCGAGCTCGCCGGCCGCGTCGACGGCATCTGCGGCGGAAGGGGCGGAACCCAGCATCTGTGCGTCCCCGGCCGGTTCTACTCCAGTGGCGTGCTCGGAGGCATGGTGGCGTGCGCGACCGGCTTTGCGGCGGGCGTTCAGCTGCGCAGGCCCGGCAGCGCGGTCGTCGCGTTCCTGGGCGACGGCGCCTTCGGCGAGGGCATCGTCTACGAGTCACTGAACATGGCCGCCCTGCGAGCGCTGCCCGTGACCTACGTCGTCGAGGACAACGGCGTCAGCCAATCGACCCCGAAAGCGCACCACCTGGCCGGCGACATCGCCGACCGCTTCGCCGCCTTCGCGATCACCGTCACCGTCGTCGAGTCGACCGAATTCGCCGACGTCGAACCGGCGGCTCGCGAAGCGCTCGCCGCCGCGCGCGCGGGTTCGGGGCCGCGTGCCCTCGTGCTGCGCGCGCCGCGCCTTGCCGGCCATTCCGTCAACAGCGACACCGAGGGCGGCGAGCGCGACGACGGCTTTGACCCGCTGCCGCGGCTGCGCCGGCACATCGCCAACCGGGATGCCGAGCTGGTCGAGCAGGATGTCGGGGAAGAGCTCGACGAGCTGTTCGCGTCGCCGTGGCTCGAGGCCGGTGCGCGGTGAGCAACGCGCAGAGCCTGACCGTCGCCGCGCGCCTCAACCGTGCGTTGCAGGACCTCATGGCCGACGATGACCGCGTGGTGGTGCTCGGCGCCGACATCGCCGACCCCTACGGCGGCGCCTTCAAGGTGACGCGCGGACTCTCGACTGCGTTCGGCGCGCGGGTCTGGTCCACTCCGGTCAGCGAGGCCGGCATGGTCGGAGTGGCCGCCGGCATGGCCCTCGCCGGCCTGCGCCCGATCGTCGAGATCATGTTCGCCGACTTCCTGACGCTCGCCTTCGACGGATTGTTCAACCACGCGTCCAAGTACCCTGCCATGTACGGGCCGGGTGCCGAGTGTCCGGTCGTCGTGCGAACGCCCGCCGGCGCGGGGCGTGGTTACGGGCCGACGCACAGCCAGTGTCCGGAGAAGTTCTTCCTCGGTGTGCCGGGATTGGCAGTCGTCGCCGCGAACCGCCACCTGGACCCGCGGAAGGCGCTCGCGACCCAGCTCGCCGGCCCTGGACCGACGCTCTGGGTCGAGCACAAGGCGCTGTACGGCGCCGCCGCGACGACGACCTCGATGCTGAGCTCGGAAGGCTGGCTGTGCCGCGAGTTCGAGCTCGGTGGGCTGCCCGCCGTGGCGCAGAGTCAGGTTCCGATCGAAGACTGCGACCTCGTCGTCGTCGCGTACGGCGAAACCGCGCATATGCTGGAGAGCATCGTCACCCGGCTCGCGATCGAGGACGAGGTCTTCTGTGCGCTCGTCTCGCCAGCGCGCTTGAACCCTCCCGACCTGGAGGCGCTCTGGGATCTTGTTCGAGCGACCGGCCGCGTGGCGTTCGTCGAAGAGGGGCCCGAGGCGTGGAGCTGGGGCGCCGAGCTGGCCTACCGCGCGGGGCGCGAGTGTGCCGCGTACCTGCGCGCTGCACCGCTCTCGTTCGCGAGCCGGTCCGACGCGATTCCCTGCAACATGTGGCGCGAGTCGGAGGTTGTTCTGAGCCCGGGCACCGTGGCAGCGGGCCTGCGCGCACTCGCCCGCCACAACGACCGCGCCGTCATCGGCGGGCACTAGCCGTGAACGCTGTGGCCGCGCTGGAGGTCGAGATCCCGGCGCTGAACGCCAACGACGCCCGCGTGCAGGTAACGCGCTGGCTCGCCGACGAAGGGCAACACGTGGCCGCGGGCACGGCGCTGGTCACGATCGAGACCAGCAAGGCGAGCATCGACGTGGAGGCCCCGAGCAGCGGCTACCTGCAGCGTCTCGTCGAGGAGGGCGCGCACGTCGCGACAGGGTCGATCGTCGCCCGGTTGCATCCCCGCCACGAGGACTACCTACGCGACGCGAGGACCGACGGGCGGCCGGCGACGCGACCGGCCGACCGTCGCGCACCTGCCACGCGGGCTGCGCGCGAGCTGGCGGACGCCGCCGGCGTCGACGTCGACGCGATCGCCGTCGACGGCGTCGTAACCCGCCGGCACGTCGAGGAGCTGATCGCACGACGCCAGGAGTGCTCGAACGCGATGCCCGCACCCGACGACAGCGACCCGGTCGCCATCGCGCCGCGCCAGCTCGAGTTCGCGCAGGCGCTCGAGATCGCCGCCCGCCGAACCGTGGCCGGCTTCGTCAGCAGCTCGGTCCGCGCCGGGCCGGTCGTCGAGTTCTGCCGCCGCTACGGCGCGGCGAACCGTGCGGCGGTCGTGCCGACCGACGTGTTTCTACGCTCGACCGCTGCCGCTCTCGCGGCATTCCCGCGGTTGAACGCGTGGCGCGACGGCGACACCGCGCGGATCTACCGGCAGGTGCGCATCGGACTGGCCATCGAGGTCGGCGGCAACGTCGTGGCGCCCGCGCTCGCGAGCCCCGCCGACCTGACGATCGCCGACATCGCACGCTGGCGGCTCGACGCGTCGCTGCGTGCACGGCGCGACCCGTCGCTGCCGGCCACCGATGCCACCTTCTCGCTCACGAACCTCAGCGATCTCGGGGTGGAGCTGTTCGTGCCGAACCTCGTGCCGCGCCAGGCGGCGACGCTCGGCGTCGGCAGACGGTCGGCGGATGACGATCCCGAGCGCGCGCGATGGGTCCTGGGTCTGGCGTTCGACCACTCCCTCGTCAACGGCGCAGAGGCGGCGCGCTTTTTGGGGACGCTGACCGACCTGCTCGAACGCCCGTCATGGGCGTGAGCATGAGTCTCGTCGCGCATCGCGTGCGGGCAGTGATGGCCCGCGTGCTCTCGCTTGCGCCGGAGTCGATCGACGCGACGACGAGCTTCTGGGACAACGACAGCTGGAACTCACTTCGTCACGTCGAGCTGATCGAGGCCCTCGAGCAGGAGTTCGGGATCTGGCTCGAGGGCGCGGACGCGGCCGCGATGCTGGACTTCGACAGCATCTGCCACCGGCTCGCGACCGCGGCGGAGGACGTTCCGCAGGCAGGCACCGCGCCCCGCGAGGTATCGCGCGATGCTCTCGTCGCACAAGTCGCCAGGCTCCCACTGCCGCCAGGGGGCGTGCTGCTCATGCACGCCTCGCTCGCCGCGGTGGGCCCCGTAGAGCGTGGGCCGGTGACGGTCATCGATGCGCTCGTGCAGGCACTTCGGCGCGTCGGCGGCACGCTGGTCATGCCCGCGATGGCGGGGCGGTCGAGGCTCGGCTACGACCCGGCACGCACGCCGACGAATGACATGGGCGTGCTCGCGGAGGTCTTCTGGAGGATGCCCGGCGTGCTGCGCTCGAGTCATCCCACCAGCGCGTTCGCCGCGCTCGGGCCCGCCGCGGGCTGGCTGCTCGAGCGCCATCCAATCGACCGTCCCGAGGGCCCAGCGGGTCCGATGGGCAGGATGGCCGAACGCGACGCCCGTGTTCTCCTGCTCGGCACGGGGCACATGGCGAACACCTCGATTCACCTGGCCGAGTACCTCGAGCACGTCGGGTACCAGACGCGCCAGCCGATCTCGCGGCGCGCCCCCGATGCACACGGCACGCTGATCTGCATCTCGCATTGCTCACGGGGCTTCGAACGCCTGGGGCCTGCGCTGCAGCGCTCTGGCCGCATCCAACGCTGGCAGCTCGGGCGGGCGGAGGCACAGCTGTTTGCGATGTCCGCTGCGGTCGACTTGGCGCGCCGCATGCTCGCCGACGACCCCTGCGTCTTTCTCTGCGAGATGGGCGTGTGCTCGCAGTGCGATGAAGCTCGTGAGGCGAGCCATGCTATGACTGATCTCGATGCCGAGGTCCTCCGATCCGGCGACCCTGAGCCGCGGCGGCGAGCTCGTCGTATGCCCCACGCCGATCGGCAACGCCGGTGACCTGACGCGCAGGGCCGAGCAGGCGCTGCGCACCGCGGATCTTGTGGTGTGCGAGGACACCCGCCGGACAGGCCAGCTGCTGGCCGAGCTCGGGATACGCCAGCGCCTGGTCTCCTTGCACGAGCACAACGAGGCCGCCCGCAGCGATTCGCTCGCCGAGCGCGTGCTGCAGGGCGAGACCATCGCACTGGTGTCCGACGCCGGCACGCCGACCATCTCCGATCCTGGGTACCTCCTCATCCGCGCCGTGATCGACGCCCGCTGTCGTGTCACGGTGCTGCCGGGAGCTTCGGCCGCACTGGTCGCGGTCGTGGCCTCGGGGCTGGCGATCGCACGCTGGACCTTCGTCGGCTTCCTGCCACGCTCATCGGAGCATCTTGCGCGGGAGCTCGCCCGGACGGAGCCGTTCGTGGCGTTCGAGTCGCCTCGCCGGCTGGCCTGCACCCTGTCGGTCCTGGCGACGCTGGAGCCGGAGCGGCCCGTCGCCGTCTGCCGCGAGCTCACCAAGGCTCACGAGGAGGTGGTGCGCGGTACCGCGACCGAGGTGGCGCAGCAGTTCGCGCAGCGTCGACCCCTCGGCGAGATCGTGCTGGTCGTCGGGCATGGTCGCCCGACCAGCCGCGTGGCCGAGGGGGTCGATGCCGTGAACTCGCTCGTCGCGGCCGGCGCCAAGGCGCGCCCAGCTGCCGCAGTCGTCGCGGAGCTGATCGGCGAGCGGACAAACGCCGTCTACCGCGGGTGGCTTGACGCTCAGCGATCGGCACCCGCCCGAAACGTATCCTGAAGATCCGATGGCAGACCGCGACGGCGACACCACCACGGCCGCGCCGCCAACGACGCACGACGATCTCGTCGTGCTCGGCCGGGCATCGCGCTCGCCGGACGAGCTCAAGACGCTCGCGCGCCCGCATGACGAGGTGCTCATCGACCTGGGAACCGGCGACGGCCGCTTCGCGCTTCGGACAGCTCGCGCACGGCCGGAGGCGCTGGTGATCGCGATCGACCCCGTCGCCGAGGCGATGCAGCAGAGCGCGGCGCGGGCCGCGCGAAAGCCGGCGCGCGGCGGTGCCGCCAACGTCGTCTTCGTCGTCGCCGGGCTGGAGCGGCTACCGGCCGCCCTGCATGGGCTGGCCGACACGGTGACGATCAACTATCCATGGGGATCGCTGCTGCGAGCCGTGGCGTGGCCCGAGCCGGAGGGGCTGGCCGCCGCTGTCCGGCTGCTTGCGCCCGACGGCCTCATGATCGCCCTGCTCAACGCGAGCGCCGCGGAACGGCCGGACTACGCGGCCCGCAACGACCTCCCGCCTCTCAACGATCCCGAGCACGTGCAGCGAAGGCTCCTACCGGGATGGAAGGACGCCGGTCTCGAGGGCTTCGAGTGGCGCTACCTCGCGCCCGGCGAGCAACCGCCCCATCGCACCTCCTGGGGTCAGCGCCTCGTACGAGGCTCCGGCCGCGAGACGCTGCTGATCTCCGGCCTGCGGGCCAGCTCGAGCACAGCGTTGTAAGCCCTGCGGTGCGGCACCCCCGCCGCCCGCTGAACGGCGTGGGTGACCTCGCGCACCGACGCGCCGACGCGCAGCAGCTCGCTCGCGAGGCCGGCGACCACCGGATCGATCGCCTCGGCAGGGCGCGGCGGCCCTGCAGCGACGACGATCGCCGTGCGCCCCCGTCCGCCCGGGATCCGCAGCAGCTCGCCCCGGCGCCACGGCAGGTGCTGCTCACGGGGCGCGCCCTGATCCAGGGACACGAGCCCCCGCTCTGCCCCGTCCAGCCAGCGGGTGACGCGATCACCCGCCACTCCGGTGACGACTCGGCAGACACCCGGCGCAACCGGCCGCGCCCGTCCCCGTGCCGTCGCGATCACGAGCCGCTCCGGACTCACACCGACGAGCGACACGACGGCGGCGATCGGCGATAGGCCAGGCGCGGGCAGGACCGTGTGACCCGCGTCCTGCGCGGCAGCGACGAGCGCAACGGCGGTCGCGTCCTCGTGTGGCGCCGCCTCCAACAGCACATGTCCGCCGAGCTCGAGCGCTTCCAGGGCTGCCTCGTAGGCGTGCCATGTGACCGGGACGCCGACGCGCACGTCCGGCTCCGGGCCTGCCGTGGTCCGCCCGCTGCCCGAACGCCATGCGGCGCCAGGATCGACGACGAGCACACCCGGCGCTGCCCCCGGGACCTCGCGTAGCTCGAGTGACACCTCAGCTCCCGGCCGGGCGAGCTCCAAGACCAGCGCGCGTCGGAGGTCGGCCGCGCTTGCATCCGCATCGACGATCAGCGCGTCTCGGGTCACTGCACCGTCCCGCCGGACGACCAGCGGATCGCCGGGTCGGAAGGCGGGGTTCAAGCGCCCGCTGACCACATCGCTGTGGCCGCCCGAGATGATCGTCAACGAGACTCGCCCTCGCAGCGCGGCAGCCGCATGTTCGTCCAGGCGAGCGCCGACCGCCACCACGCAGGTGGCCCGTGGTCCGATCGCGTCGTCGCGCATCAGCTCGAGCGTCTTGCCGTGCGTAGCCTGAATGGAGCCATGCCCGACGGCCTGGGCCACAACAGCTCTCGGGGCACGGCCGCTTGCTACCAGGTCGCTCATCGGTGAAGTATCGACCGCGCGCTCGACGGTGTGCGAGAGTCGCTGCGGTGTGCAGTGGCGAGGAGCGACGACCGGTCGTTGCGGTGGCACCCCACCCCGACGACCTCGCCTTCTCGATCGGAGGTGCCCTGTTGGGACGCGACCGTCGCGTACCCCTCGACGTCGTCACGGTCTTCACGAAGAGCGCGTATGCGCCAGGACTCTCGCCCGGTCGCCCGACCTCGCAGATCGGCGCTGTGCGCGCAGACGAAGACCGGCGCTGGTGTCGGCGAGTCGGAGCGCGCCGTCTGGCGCTGGGCTTTGATGACGCAAGCCTGCGCGGCTTCGATGACGTAACGGAGCTGACCGACTCGCCGGACGCCATTGCGGGAGCGGTCGCGGCAGCGCTCAGCGACCTGCTGCTGCACCGCACCG
>Ga0190267_10000294_pt1 | contig 11151 bp, 9 predicted proteins | sample Popmic239T_FD_140332 | JGI IMG/M metagenome (GOLD analysis project Ga0190267, IMG submission 140332) | Populus adjacent soil microbial communities from riparian zone of Oak Creek, Arizona, USA - 239 T | ecosystem: Environmental > Terrestrial > Soil > Riparian zone | place: USA: Arizona... | reverse complement strand
TCGCGCGAAGGCTGCAGCGCTTCCGCTTCGATGTAGTGGCCGCTCCGCCGAAGCTGGTCGTTGAAGTCCAGGTGGGCGGCGTTGAGCGTGTTCAGCTCGTCCGGCGGGAGCGTCGCCAGCTTGTGCTCGTCCCAGTAGATGAGGCAGAGGTATCGCACGGGCATCACGTGTAGAGGGTGGATGTCGAACGCCGGAGCCGTCGGAGCCGGCACGAGCAAACTCCGTTCACTCCGTTGACTCCGTGTGAGGCCTATCCGTTACGGCGCCGGCGAAGCGCCCGCGACCTCCCGGAGACGCGCCGCAGTCTCGGCGGTAAAGGCGGCGCGGACGGGGAGGTTGTTGGCGCGCTGAAAGGCCTTGAGCGGCGTGATCACCTCTTCGTCGAAGGCGCAGTAGCCGGCTTCCGTCGCGGTGCCGTGGCCGGCGCGCGCCAGCAGGTTGCGCAGCAGGCAGATGTGCGGGCCCGCCGGCGCGGCGACGGGCTGTGAGCCGTTGGGGAGAAAGTGGTCGTCGGGGTGAAAGAGCGACATCCACACGCCGTACACGCGCTCCAGCTCCAGGATGGGCTCCACGTGGTCTTCCACGTGCAGGTCCGCGTACACGTCGTCGCCGCCGCCGTATCCGGCGCCCCGCTTCACGATGAGCATTCCCGCGCCCTGCCGGCCGCGCCGGTCGCCGCCGGCCGCCTGCCCCGCCTTGAGCGCGGCCAGCAGCCGCTCGCCGAACGGCCGCCCCGCCGTCTGCTCGTACGCGCGGGCCATGGCGTCCACCACCTCCGCGCCGGTGAGGATGTTGCCCTGCACGCTGTAGCCGGTGCCGGTGCGGTGCCCCGCCCACGCGCTGGTGCTGTCGCCGGTGAACGCGGCGATGCGGCAGCCGCGGTCGGCGATGGCGAACTGCCGCATCGCGATGCCGCTGTCGCCGCGGACGAACTCGTCGCGCACCTCTTCCGCCGTGCGCCCCTGCCGCAGCAGCTCCAGCCCGCGCCGCTTGAACGTGACGTTAGCATTGGCCTGCGTGGCGATGGCCCCCGCGTCCGCCTCCGCCGCCGGCACGATGGAGCCGGCCCCCACCACGCGCGACTGCACCGCCACCCCCCAGAACCCCGTCGCCGGGTCGCACGCCACGATGCTGAAGGTGGAAAGCGGCGGCGCGCTCTGCGCGGCGGCCGGCGCGGCGGCCAGGGCGGCGATCAGCGGGATCAGGATGCGGTTGCGCATGCGTGTCTTCTTGTGGATGGGAATTGATCCAGACGCTCGGCTGCGAACGCCCCTGGGGCTGCACACCTCGGGTAACGCGAGGAGCGTGTCATCCTGAGGGAGCGCACCACGTGTAACCATCAGTCACCACAGCCGCTTGCGCGCGACCGAAGGACCTTCTCCACGCCGGCACGGGCAGGCTTCGCGGCAGATGGCCAGCCCCACGGTTCTGCCGGCAAGGTCCTTCGGTCGGCGCCAAACCCTTTGTGCAAAAGGAGGTTGCGGAGCGGCGCCTCCCTCAGGATGACTGGGGCGAGATTCCGCCGAGCGGTTCGGCTGCCACGCAAATCACTGCCCGCCGGTACGCGGGATGCGCTGGCGGGCACGGTCCGCACCGTCCGCAATCTGCCGCCCGATCCACGAATGTCCAGAGCCCCGCGGCTCCCGTCGATGCTCGTTGCGCTCGCCCTGCTGCTCGCCGCCGCGCCGGCCGCGCCGCAGGAGGCGGCGGTGCTGCGCGGGCGCGTGGTGGGGGCGGACGGGGGGCGGATGGACGGCCTGCGCGCGTTCGTCCGCTGGCGCGCGGCGGGGGACACGGCGCCGCGAGTGGATTCCGTCGCGGTGGACTCGGCGGGGCGGTTCGCGCTGGCGATGCCGGAGACGGCGGGGGATTCGCTGGAGCTGATCGTGGACGCGGCGGACCGGGCGGGGCGGACGTATCACCCCGCGCTGGCGCGGATGCACCGGCGGCAGGCGCAGGGGGAGCAGGGGTTCGTGCTGGTGCCGCGCAGGTGGACCATCCCCGCCGGGCGCTACGCGGGGCAGGCGGTGGCCATCAGCCCCCACCGCGCGGGGACGCCGGTGTGCCCGCGGTGCAGCGTGTTCTGGGTGCGCGTGCAGCCGCAGGGGCAGGAGCCGGTACCGTACCAGGGGTGGCCGGCGTCGCGCCTTCCCCTGCGGGTGGCCTTCGACCGCGAGCACTCCAGCCCCGCCGGCACCGCGCCCGACTCGGGCGCCTTCTGGATCGGGGTCGACGCGATGGAGGCGGCGTTCGGGACGGACCTGTTCCGCCCCGCGCGCTACTCACAGACCCTGGCCCAGGGGCTGGACCCCGACGCGCCGGACGACGTGGTGCACGTGCTGATCGACATCCACCTCCCCGTGACCGGGCTGACCATGGTGCTGGCGCGCCGGGGGATCATGGACTACGCGGCGGTGAGCCTGCGGCGGCGCCGGGAGATGTTCACCGAGTACGGGCCGGAGCTGGTAGCGCACGAGATGATGCACGCGCTGGGATTCGGCCACACCTGCGAGTGGCGCTCGGTGACGGCGGTGGACCAGCGCTGTCCGGAGATGCGCGCCTCCGCCCCCACGCCGGAGGACGTGGCGCACGCGCAGGTGCTCTACCGCGTGCGCGACCTGCAGCGCTCCGGCGGCCTGCGCTGGGGGTTGGACGCCGCCACCGCCGGCGAGCGCGTGCTGGTGCTGGGGATCCCGGCGGACCTGCCGTAGCCCGTCATCCCTCCGCCGGCCGGCGGCCGATGACGAGCGGTTGAAAGAACACGCCGTCCATCCGCCGCACCTGCGCGAACCCCGCCTCGCCCATCAGCTCCACCAGTCGCGCCAGGGGAGCGCGTAGTAGGTGCCGCGCATGGCCCGCGTGTGGATCTCCGCGCCGGGGCGGTCCTCCATCACGTACAGGGTGGTGTCGTACAGCGGCGGACGCGGCTCCCACACCTGGAACAGCACCCAGCGCGCGCCGTCCCGCTGGTGCACGCCGTGGGGATGGATGCGCGCGTTCCGCCAGTCCACCGCGTCGTAGTCGCGGATGGAGACCACGCACACGCCGCCGGGCGCGGTGCAGCGGAGGAAGCCGCGCAACGCCGCCAGGATATCGCCATCCGTCAGCAGGTGTGGCAGCGAGTTGTCGGCGCAGAGGACGACGTCGAACATCCGGCCGTGCGCATCCCACGCATCGCGCATGTCGGCCACGCGCGCGTCGATCATCAAGCCGCGCCGCGCCGCCTCGTCGCGCAGCCGCCGCACCGCGCCGGCGGAAATATCCGAGGCCGTCACCGCGTACCCCAGCGCCGCCATCCCCAGCGCCTGCGTGCCGATGCCGCACGCCACGTCCAGCACCGTCCGCCCCGCGCCATCCCCCAGCTCCGCGCGAATCACCGCATCCAGCCCCGCCGCCTGCCGCGCGCTGCTCCCTTCCCAGTCCGGATAGACCAGGTGATAGAACGGCGCCAGCGCGTCGTAAAAATCTTCCGTCGACATCGATGAATGCATTCGCTGGGATTCGCTGCCGGCCCATACCTCCGAAAGTACGCCTCCGCTCACCACCAGCAACTTAAGCCGCGCCGAGACCCTTGATCCCCCGCCCCCCGCACGTTAGTCATTCCCGCGCGAGCAGTTACTTTCGCACTCTCGCACTTTCGTACTTTCGCACTCTCTTTTCAGGGCGCCTCTGCGTACCGCCGTCATCTCCGCCATCCGCCAGGCCGCGCACCGCGCGCGCTGAGGGGAACGGAGCCGCCGCACCCGGGCCATCCGCCCGGTCACATCCTGGTCATCCCTCTCCTCAGGGCATCGCGGCCGCGGTCCTGGCGTGGTCACCCGCGCCGTCCGGACACCCCGGCGGCTGAACCGTGCCCATGCGGGCCGCGCGATCCGTTTTCGCCGCGCCCGCGGACCAGGAGATCCATCCAAAGTGACAACCGACCTTTCGCCGTCCGCGGACGGCGTGGACGCGCAGCTCGCCCGCTACGGCTGGGACGAGGCGTATGCGCGTGATTTCGATACATATCGCGCGCACGGGGCCGTGCCCGCGCGTGTGATCGCCGAGCACCGCGGCCGCTACGCGGTGTGGGGGGATGATGGGGAGCGCGCGGCGGTGCTGACCGGCCGCCTGCGCCACCAGGCCGTGCGCCGCGAGGACCTGCCCGCCACCGGCGACTGGGTAGCGGTAGATGCGGGGCGCGGCACCGCGGCCATCCAGGCCGTGCTGCCCCGCCGCGGCCTGTTTCGCCGCAAGGCCGCGGGTGACGCGACGGAGGCGCAGGTGCTAGCGGCCAACGTAGACGTGGCGCTGATCGCCGCCGCGCTGCCCGGCGACGTGAACCCGCGCCGCATCGAGCGCTACCTGGCGCTGGCGTGGGAGAGCGGTGCCGTGCCGGTGGTGGTGCTCACCAAGGCGGACCTGGCGGATGACGTGGATGCGGCGCTCCGCGACGTCCGCTCGGTGGCGCCGGGCGTGGACGTGGCCGCGGTCTCCGCGGTCACGGGGATGGGCGTGGATGCGCTCGCGCGGTGGCTGAAGCCGGGGCGGACGGCGGTGCTCCTCGGCTCGTCGGGCGCGGGGAAGTCCACGCTGACCAACCTGCTGCTGGGGGAGGAGGCGCTGCGGACGGGCGCCGTGCGGGACGATGGAAAGGGCCGCCACACCACGACGCACCGGCAGCTGGTGCGGCTGGCGAACGGCGCGCTGCTCATCGACACGCCGGGGATGCGCGAGTTGCAATTGTGGACGGCGGATGCGGGGCTGGAGTCCGCATTCGCCGACGTGGAGGCGCTGGCCGCGCGCTGCCGCTTCGGCGACTGCGCGCACGACGCGGAGCCAGGATGCGCCGTCCGCGCGGCGGCGGAAAGCGGCGTGCTGGATGCCGCGCGGCTGGAGAGCTGGCGGCGGCTGCGGCGGGAGCTCGCGTGGCTGGAGCTGCGCCAGGACGAAGCCGCCGCCGCGGCGGAGCGTGCCCGCGTGCGCACCCTGCAGCGTGCCCTGCGCGACCACACCCGCCGCAAGTACGGGTAAGGGGCGGGCGTGTCTGTCATTCCGAGGCCCGGCCACGCAGACCCGTCCGCTCGCGCCGCGGATTGCAGGGCCGAGGAATCTACCGTCGGCCGCCTGGAGGGTGGATGCGGCAGCCCGTGCTGAAGCCGCGGCTACGACGGAGCCGGATGGGGCAGGGCGGACGCCGCGAGTAGCCGTCGGTGCGAAAGGTCACCAGCAGCCGACAGTAGATTCCTCAGTCGCGCGCCAGCTACAAGGATCGGGCAAAATGTCGGGTGGCGCTCCTTCGGAATGACAGATTGCCGGATGGGAATCGTGGAAAGGTACTTTTCCATTGAGGGAGGCGTCGTTGATCTGGCTATACCGCACCCGGCGCGCAAGCGGTTGTGCGGCCTTACAGATCGGCGCGTGCGCTCCCTCGGGAAGTCAACGCTCGGGTTTGACTTGCGGTAGAAGCAGAATCCGGCAGCCGCGGAGAACATCCACGGCTGCCGGATTCGTTTCAGCGCATCACCGCCGATGCGGCGAGGCTCAGACGCTGCCGCCGGTGTCGGGGGCTACGCAGCCGCGCTGGCAGCTTCCGTCGCAGCTCGCCAGCGGCGTGTCCACGCACAGCGGGCTGGGGCATTCCGGATAGGACGCCGGCCCGTAGATCGGGGCGATGTCCGCATCCTGATAGTCGCGGCCGAGCACGGTGCCGCGCCCATAGGCCACGCCGGTATCGAACGACTCCACCTGCAGGTGCTCGAGAACGAGCTTCACCTTGCGCATGATTGGCTCCGGGGAGAGATGAGGAAGGAAGGACAGTACGCTTCATCAATATATAGCGTATTACGGTAGGCGGGGTAGGCCGCGGCCGCATCATCTACTCCGTCAGGCGGTATATTCGCACCAGTGATCCTGAGGGAGCGCCGCGCGGAACTGTAACGCACACTACCTATTGCGCGCGACCGAAGGACCTTCTCTCCGCGCTGCGTGGGGCACGCTCCTGGGCAGAGATCCAGCCACACGGTTCTGCCGGCAGGGTCCTTCGGGCGCCGCGATGCATCCTGCACAGGCGGAGTTCTGCGCGTCGGCGCCCTCAGGATGACTGGTTCTCCGCAGGATGCAAAGTGCCCCGTCCGGCGCAGAGCGCACCGGACAGGGCCTGAACTTCTCGGACGGACGAAGCTGCTACTTCCGGGTGAACCGCTCCAGGCGGCCGTCGGCCTGCAGCATGAGCGAGGTTTCGGGGCCGTCGTCCAGGCGGGCCAGCCAGCGGCCGGCGCTCAGGCTGCTCAGAAGCTGCGGCACCGGATCGTCGCCCTGCTCCATCGCTTCGTGGCTGATGCGCAGGAATCGCGCGGAGCCGTCTGCCGTGGGAAGGAACTTCCACGCGTGCCGGGCCGCCTCGCCGCGGTTGGCCGTCCTTACGCGGCGCCACGTGCCCATCGCCTGCCTGCGCAGCGCCTTGCTGAGCTCGGCGGTGATGCGGGCCATCTTCTCGTCGTGCGTTTCACCTGACGTCATCGGCGCCCCCAATACGGTTGGAAGCCCGTTGTGGCGCCCCCGCTTCCGGCCGGCAGCGCGGATTGCGCTACCCATGAACGGGTGCGTGGAGCACCGATCCGGTCACTCATACCCCGCCATTTCCATTTCGTCCAAATCTGCCCAACCGGGCGCTTCGGAGGTACGGATTCAGCCTCGCCTCCGCCCGCCGTGGCGAATGAATTCGCGGCTGGGAAAACGCGATGTCCGCCTGCGCGGACGGGTGTGGAGGTGTCGATCGGTGCAGCCCGTCTCCCGGAGAGACGCAGTTGAAGCCCCGCGCAGTTTGCGGGGCTTTCCGCCGTTGTTGCGGCGGCTTCAGCCGCTCCGGCGCCCAGCGGAAACGACGAGGCCCGCGGCTTTCACCGCGGGCCTTCGCTCATCCACTACCGCACTCACGCACTTCCGCACTCACGCACTCGCTAGAACACGCTCACGTTGATGTACCGCCGCGGGTTCTGCCGGATGTCGGTCGTGAGCTGGTTCAGCCCGTTGACGGCGTTGTTCAGGTTGGTGTACAGCTGGTCGTCCTTCATCAGCTTGCCCAGCGTCCCCTCGCCGCTCTCGATGCGGCCGACGAGCGACGCGATGGAGGTGCTGGCCTGCTGCAGCGAGGCGGTGGCCGCGTCCAGCCGCAGGCTCATGCTGTCGGTGCGGGCCAGGGCGCGCGCCAGCTCCGGCTGCGTCGCCGCGCCCTCGAGGCCCTGCGCCGAGCGCGTAAGGCTGCCGGTGAGCGCGTTCAGCTGCTGCCGCTGCTCCGCCGCCAGCGTGGTGAGCGCCACCAGCAGCTCCTGCAGCTGCGCCGTGCTGGCCCCCACCGCGTCGATGTTCTGCCGCGAGAGCAGGTCCTGCGCGCGCAGCAGCACCGTGTCGGCGTTGACGCCTACCTCCTGCGCGGTCTCAGCCAGCTCCGCCGCCGTCTGGGTAAGCGTGGCGGCCTCGGCGCTGGGGAGCACCGCGCCGTCGCGCACCCGCTCCGGGCTGCTGCCGGGCACTACCTCGGCCACCATGCTCTGCAGCAGCCCGCCGGAGACGATGGAGATGCGCGAGTCCGCCGGCACCGGGTACTCCGACTCCAGCTCCATGCTGATCCGCACCCCGGTGGGGGTGATGGTGAAGTCGCGGATGCGGCCGATGTTGACGCCCTTGAGCTGCACCGGGTCGCCCTTGCGGATGCCGCCCGCGGACTGCACCACCGTGGAGATGTGGTAGCGGCCCCGGAAGGTGCCCGGGTCCGTGAGGGCGAACAGCGCCACCAGCACGGCCAGCATGCCGACGACGACGAACAGGCCCACCGACACTTCGCGGCGCGGCTGGCGGATCGGAGCCATGGTCCGATGGTCCTCGGGTGAAAGTCTTGTGCGCGGCGCCCCCGGCGCCGCACCGTCTGCGCGCTGGATCATGGGGTCTCTACCATGTCGCTGTCGGGAACGTCGCGCTCCAGGAAGGCGCGCACCAGCGCGTCGTCGCTGTCCCGGAACTCGTCGGCCGTGCCCACGAAGCGCACGCGCCCGTGGTCCAGCATGGCCACCCGGTCCGAGATGGGGAGCGTCCCCTCGATGTCGTGCGTCACGATGATGGACGTTACGCCCATCTCCTCCGCCAGCTGCGCGATCAGCCGGTGCACCACGGTGCCGTTCACCGGGTCCAGCCCCGTCACCGGCTCGTCGTACAGCAGGATCTCCGGCCGGCCCACGATGGCCCGCGCGATCCCCACCCGCTTGCGCATCCCCCCGGAAAGCTCCGAGGGGAGCTTGGCGAGCACCTTGCGCGGCTCCAGGTTCACGTGCTCCAGCGCGTTGGCCACCTCGGCCATCAGCCGCCGGTCGCCCAGCTCGCGCTGCTCCTCGTCCGAAAGCCCCTGCGCCACGTTCTCGAACACCGACATGCTGTCGAAGAGCGCGGCGTTCTGAAAGACGTATCCCACCTTGCGGCGGATGCGGGCCAGCGTCCGGCGGGTGGCCCGCGCCACCGAGTCGCCGTCCACCACCACGTCGCCCGCGTCGGGGTGGATCAGCCCTATGGTCGTCTTGAGCAGGACGCTCTTGCCCGTCCCCGAGTGGCCCACCACCGAGATGGTCTCTCCGCGCGCGATGGCGAGGTCCACCCCCGCCAGCACGGGGGGGTCGAACGCCTTGTAGACGTCCCGGTACTCCACCATGGGCTCGCCGCCGGTCCCGGTCATGGTCAGTTCAGCAGCAGGGGAGGGAACAGCGCGTCCAGGATGAGCACCGCCAGCGTCATCGTCACCACCGCCGAGGTGGTGTAGCGGCCCACCCCCTCCGCGCCGCCCCGCGTGGCCAGCCCCATGTGGCTGGCCACCAGCGGGATCACCAGGCCGAACGAGACCGCCTTGGACAGCGAGTAGAACATGTCCCAGTTGTGCCAGAACAGCTGCGCGCCGTACAGGAACGAGCGGTAGCCCAGCCCGGCCGTGGCCTGCGCCGCGATCATCCCCGCGAACACCCCCACCGCGTCCGCCATCCCCGCCAGCAGCGGCACGGCGATCACCCCGGCGATGATGCGCGGCGCCACCAGCGAGCGCACCGGGTCGCGGCCCAGCGACTCCAGCGCGTCGATCTGCTCCGACACCTTCATCGTCCCCAGCTCCGCCGTGATGCGCGCGCCCACCCGGCCGATGAGCACCACCGCCGTCATCACCGGCCCCAGCTCCAGCACGATGCTGCTGGTGACCACGCTCCCCAGGATGTACAGGGGCACGCCGCTGGTGAACTGGTAGCCGCCCTGCTGCGAGGTCACGATCCCCGCCAGCGTGCCGGTTACCAGCACGATGGGGATGGAGCCCACGCCCATCCAGTAGATCTGGTTCACCACCTCGCGCAGGGGAATGCGGCCGGTGAACAGGTAGGCGATGGTGCGCCACAGCAGCGTGGCCATGCCGCCGGCGTGCTCGAAGAAGCGCTCGGCGCCGCGGCCCAGGATGGCCAGGCGCCGCTCTGGCCACGGCCCGCGTCGGGGTGGCGGCGGCAGGTACTTCTCGGCTCCCGTGGCGGCGCCGGCGGTGGTGTCCGGCTCCTCGCGCTTGGTCTGCATTCCCATCCCAAAGAAGAAAGCGCCGGCCCCAGTTCCCGGGTCCGGTCGCGCCCCGCTCGTTGCAGGACGGCCTGATACACCGGTCCGTCACGTCAGTTCTGCGCCGTTTCGACGGACAATCGTGCCGTCTGCCGACGCCCCCTCCGGGCTCGTAAACCTCGCCCACCTCCCCCAAAACTGCTGGGGGAGGTTGATGCTGCCGCCGGGATCCAGGTTCGGCGAACGGCATCGGTCTGCACCCGCGGGGGGCCCCTCCCCCGGCCCCTCCCCGCTCGTTCCTCGCGGAGAGGGGAGAATTCGATCCCGCGCGACGTGCCTTCTGCCGTTCTCCCTCCCCCACGCCGTTTGTGGGGGAGGGCCGGGGAGGGGGGCGCCCACCATCTCGCACCCAGCCCTCTGAACCGCGCCGATCTCTGCCTTACCTCAACCTCCCCCAGCAGTTTTGGGGGAGGTGGGCGAGGTTTACGAGCCCGGTGGGGGCGCCGCGGCTCGCGCCTACGCCAGTCCCGGCGAGGGGTTCTGGCCTTCCATCCGCAGCGCGGGCTCCGGCTCCGGCTCGCGGCGGATGCGCGGCTCGTGCGGCACCGTGTGGTCCCGCTCTCCGTGCCCGCCGTGACCACTTTGCCCACCATGTCCGCCGCCGGGGCCGCCGCCCGCATCCGGCCCGCTGTGCGTCACGCGGCGGAAGCGCGCCAGGAAGCCCTCGCGCATGTCGTCCAGCAGCTCCCACACGGTGGGGATCACCAGCAGCGTGAGCAGCGTCGACGTCGCCACGCCGCCGATGATGGCGATGCCCATCGGCGCGCGGAACTGCGAGCCTTCGCCCGTGCCCAGCGCCACCGGCAGCATGCCCGCGATCAGGGCAAAGGTCGTCATCAGGATCGGGCGCAGGCGGATGGCGCCGGCCTCGATCAGCGCGTCGCGTGTGGACATCCCGCTTTCCTTCCCCCACTTGGCGAAGTCCACCAGCAGGATGGCGTTCTTGGCCACGATCCCCATCAGCATGATGATGCCGATCATGCTCATCAGGTTCAGCGTGCTTCCCGCCAGCCACAGCCCCAGCACCACTCCGATCAGCGACAGCGGCAGGGAGAGCAGGATGGCCAGCGGGTCCAGGAAGCTGCCGAACTGCACCACCAGGATCAGGTACATCAGCATCACCGCCACGCCCAGCGCGAACATGATGCGGCTGAACACCTCCGTCTGGTCCTCGGTGTCGCCGCCGAAGGTGAGCTGGTAGCCCACCGGCATGCGCACGTCCTGGATGCGCGTGGTGATGTCGCCCACCACCTCGCTCAGCGGGCGGTCGTGCGTGTTGGCCTCCACGTTGATCACCCGCTCGCGGTCCAGGTGGTTGATCTGCGCCGGGCCCAGCTCGCGCGTGATGCTGGCCACCTGCCCCAGCGGCAGCGTCACGGACTGCCCCTGCGGCCCGGGAAGGACCAGGGGGACGCGCGCCAGGTCCGCCGTGCGCGCCCGAGACGCCGCGCCGAAGCGCACGTACACGTCGCGCGTCTCGCCGCTGGGGTCCACCCAGTCCCCCACGTCGATCCCCGCGAACGCCGGCCGCATCGCCTG
>Ga0190267_10000293_pt1 | contig 11160 bp, 10 predicted proteins | sample Popmic239T_FD_140332 | JGI IMG/M metagenome (GOLD analysis project Ga0190267, IMG submission 140332) | Populus adjacent soil microbial communities from riparian zone of Oak Creek, Arizona, USA - 239 T | ecosystem: Environmental > Terrestrial > Soil > Riparian zone | place: USA: Arizona... | reverse complement strand
CGGTCGGGTAGACCAACACGTCGGCGCCCTCGAGGCTGTAGGCGCGGGCGACCTCGGGGAACCACTGGTCCCAGCAGGTCGGTAGGCCGAGCTGCACCTCCCCCAGACCGACCAGCGGAAAGGCCTCGGAGTCGCCGGGGCCGGGGCGGAAGTAGCGGTCCTCGTAGTAGCCGGCGGTGATGGGGATGTGGAGCTTGCGGGTGCGGGCGACGAGCTCGCCGTCGGGCGAGACGACGATCGCGGTGTTGAAGCCGAGCCCGTCGTCGGCGTCGGCGCGCTCGTAGAGGGAGGCGTGGACGTGGACACCGGTCTCCGCCGCCATCCGCGCCGCGAACCGGTGGGTGCGGCCGCCGGGCAGCTCCTCCGGCTCAGCTCCCGCCGCCTCCGGCCCGCCAGGGTCGACAGCGAAGTAGCGGCTCAGGGTCAGCTCCTGCAGACAGATCAGCTTCGCGCCCTCTGCTGCCGCGAGCCGGATCCCCTCGGCCAGCGCCGCCTCGTGCTCCTCGGGGTCGGGGTGCCAGCGGTGCTGCAGCGCCGCGATCCGGAAGGGCGGGCGGCTCGGCGGCCGCGTCCGGGCGAGGGACTCGGGCGGCTCTGGGGCGCGAATCAGGCGGATCTCCTCCACGGGTGTTCAAGATAGAGGGCGGTGAGCGCGACCCTCAAGACGACGCCCGCGGCGGACGGCTTCCGGATGCCCGGCGAGTTCGAGCCCCACAGCGGTTGCTGGATGGCCTGGCCGGAACGGCCAGACAACTGGCGCCTGGGGGCGAAGCCGGCGCAGGAGGCCTACGCGGCGGTGGCAGAGGCGATCGCCGCCTCCGAGCCGGTGACGATGGCGGTCTCCGACGCGCAGTTCGAGAACTGCAGGACGATGCTGCCGCCGCAGGTGCGCGTGGTCGAGGTCTCGACCGACGACGCCTGGATCCGCGACACCGGCCCGACCTTCGTCGTCGACGGCGAGGGGCGGCGCGGCGTCGACTGGCGCTTCAACGCCTGGGGCGGGACCGAGGGCGGCCTCTACTTCCCCTGGGACCGCGACGACCGGGTGGCGGCAAAGGTGCTGGAGGTCGAAGGAGCGGATCGCTACCGGGCGCCGATCGTGCTCGAGGGCGGGGCGGTCCACGTCGACGGCGAGGGGACGGTGCTGACGACTGAAGAGTGCCTGCTCAACCCGAATCGCAACCCGGAGCTCTCGCGCGAGCAGGTCGAGCGGGTGCTGCTCGACTATCTCGGCGCCGAGAAGGTGGTCTGGCTTGGCGCCGGCGTCTTCGAAGACGAGACCGACGGCCACGTCGACAACCTCGCCTGCTTCGCGCGGCCGGGGACGGTGCTGCTGACCTCGAGCGACGACCCCGACGACCCGCAGCACCGGATCTCCTGCGACGCGCGCGAACGGCTGGAAGCGGCGACCGACACACGCGGCCGCTCCTTCGAAGTGGTGCTGCTCCCCTCCCCCGGCCCGCTGCGGATCTCGGCCGAGGAGGCCCAGGGCGTCGACGCCGCCGAGGGCACCGTCCCGCGTAGCGCCGGCGACCGCATGGCCGCCTCCTACGTCAACTTCTACCTCGGCAACTCGCGGATCGTCTACCCGCTGCTCGACCCGCGCCACGACGAGGAGGCGGCGGCGATCCTCCGCCGCGCCTTCCCCGACCGTGAGGTGGTTGGCGTGCCGGCGCGGGAGATCCTCCTCGGCGGCGGCAACATCCACTGCATCACCCAACAGGTCCCAGCGATCTGATCAGGACGGGTCAGCCGCCGTGAACAACCAACGGAGGCTCCGACTCCGATCCCTCTAGAGGAAGCAGGTGCCACTGCACGCGAAACCCCAGCGTCTGCGCATAGCGATCCAGCGTGGAGAGACGGGCGTCGCCCGAGGATTTCTCCAAGCGAGCGACAGACGACTGCGAGGTTTCCATGTCGGCAGCAACAGCCGTCTGCGATCGCCCGTGTTTCTCCCGCACCTGCGCCAGTTCCCTGAGCAACGCTCGCCTGCGCACCGCGGCCTCCACCAGCTTCGGGAACTCGGGGTTGCGAGCCGTCCGTTCGGCTATGAGTTCTTCTAGAGCATCGGGCTCCTGATCCATATCGTTCCTCCTGACTATATATCTTACGGGAGATACCATATTAGATATCAGAAGTACGAATCGGCATCTTCCGCTTCCCTCGCTCTTCCCAATTTCGCAGCCGCCGCTCCGCTAGCTGGATGATCTGCGGCGGCGTCCTCCGGGTCTTCTTCTGGAAGGCGACGAGGGTTAACAGCACTTGACCCTGCCGCCCCTGCGGAGCGAACAGGATCCGATAGACCACCTTGTAGCCATCAGCGCGAATCTCATAGATCTTCCCCCGTAAGTGCCGCGCTGAGACCAGTCCTTCCTCTTGAACTTCTTCCATGGCCGCCGCTACCGCTGCCGCGTCCTTCTCGCCTAGCGCGCCGAGGAATTCCTTCACAGGTCGACGTCCCGAGGGCGTCTCGTAGTGTCGCCACCGCCTCACTCGCATCAGCTGGTTCCCTCTGCCTCCGGGTCGAGCCAGACGTCCTTCAGCCAGGGCGGGGAGATCGCGAAGTGGGCGGTGCTGGTGGTGGCGATGTCCTCGAGCGGGATCAGGTGGACGCGGCGGCCGGGGGTGAAGCGGTCGACGTCGGTGGCGTCGAAGGTGTTGCCGGCGTGGCTGCCACCGGAGACGAAGAGGAGATGGGTCTCCTCGCTCCAGCCGTTGTCGCCACGGGCGCCGACCAGTTCGACCACGCCCTTCGCCACTGCCGAGCCCGTGTCGGAGCCCCAGTTGCTCGGGCCCTGCGGCCCGGAGTTGTAGCCGTTGTGGGAAGAGGCGCGCTCGTCCACTTGGCCGTCAGGGCCGATGCGGATTTGCACTCCCTCCCAGTCGTCGTCGTGATAGCCCTTTGGGCCGACGATCGGCGTGCCGCGCATCGTCGCCGAGTTGGCGTAGTAGGTCCAGTACTGGACGTAGAGGCTCCCGGCGCGCTCGCCCGAGCAGTCAGCGCCAGCCGCTTCAGTGCGCTCCGCCGCCTCGGGCCGGCAATCGATCACGTGCACGAAGGCGGTGACCGGCAGGCGCTCGTCGCTGCGGTGGATCTGCCCGTCTTCAGGACCGTCGCTGCACTCGGTGCTGCGACAGCGGCGGAAATCGACCGGGACCGCCCGCGAGCCCCGCTCGAAGACGAGCGTCGGCATGTGCTCCCGCACCAGCTTCCCGACTTCCGTGCCGTAGGCGGCGATCAGCGTCGGCTCGTCGCCGCACCCGTCCGCCAGCGAAGCCGCGCAGAGAATCCGGTCGGCCAGCGCCCGCGCCAACGTCGCTCCCGGCACCCGCACTCCGGCGGCAACCAAAGCGAGCATCGCTACCGAGACGACCAGCAGCGTCCCGACCCACTCAACCGTCCCCTGTCCCCGCTCCAAGCCCATGGGCTGACGCTAGGGAGCAAGGTCCTACGTGTGGGTGCCTAGAGTGCCGATTGCGTGGCGGAACGGTTACGACTTCGAAGAGGCGCGGCGGTGCTCGTCCTTCTCGCCTGCCTGCACCTGCTCCCCGCCGCGGGGGCGGCGGCGGTCGAGCGCAGCGTGATCGGCCACTCGGTGCAGGGACGGCCGATCGTCAGCGTCCGCAGCGGCTCCCGGGACCCGGTCGCGAGGGTCCTCGTCGTCGGCGACATCCACGGCAACGAGCAGGCGGGGATGAGGATCGCGAGCCTGCTTATCGCGCTGGGAGCGCCCCGACGCGCCGAGCTCCTGGTCGTGCCCACGATCAACCCCGACGGCGTCGCCGCGCGCACCCGTGGCAACGCCCACGGCGTCGACCTCAACCGCAACTTCCCCTTCGGCTGGCGGCCGCTCTCCGGCGGCGAATACTCCGGCCCCCGGCCTCTGTCCGAGCCCGAGTCCCGAGCCATCCACCGCTTCATCCTCCGGACGAAGCCTGACGTGACGATCTGGTTCCACCAGCCCTTCGGCCTGGTCGACCGGCCGTCCGGCAACCCCTTCGTCGCCCGCCGCTTCTCCCAGCTGATCGGCCTCCCCCTCGTCAGGCTCCCTGGTCGCTACCCGGGCAGCGCCTCACGCTGGCAGAACCACCGCCTCCCCGACACCACCGCCTTCGTCGTCGAGCTGCCCTCGCGGGTCAGCGAAGCCCTCGTCATCCGCGGCGTCACCGCCGTCTACAAGCTCGCCTCCGAGCTCTCCAGCCCGGGGGTCGAGCCGGCGGAGCTGCCCGGCTAGAGGTTGCCGATCTCGGAGGCGATCTCCGCCGCGGCCTGTTTGGCGTCAGCGAAGAGCATCGAGGTGTTCGGTTCGTAGAAGAGGTCGTTGTCGATACCGGCAAAGCCGGGGCTGAGGGAGCGCTTGATCACGATCACCTGCTGGGCCTCGTTGACCTCGATGATCGGCATCCCGGCGATCGGGGAGTCCGGGTCGTTTTTCGCCGCCGGGTTGGTGACGTCGTTGGCGCCGACCACGACCGCCACGTCGGTGCGCGACATCTCCGGGTTGATCTCCTCCATCTCCTTCAGCTGCTCGTAGGGCACGTCGGCCTCGGCGAGGAGGACGTTCATGTGCCCCGGCATCCGGCCCGCGACCGGGTGGATCGCGTAGTTGACGGTGACGCCGCGCTTCTCGAGCTCGTCGGCGACCTCCTTGATCGCGTGCTGGGCCTGGGCGACAGCGAGGCCGTACCCGGGCACGATCACGACGGTGTCGGCGTAGGCGAGCTTGATCGCCGCGTCCTGGGCGCCGATCGAGACGTGGGGCTTTTCCTCGCCCGTCCCCCCACCGCCGCCCGCGGGCGCGCCGCCGAAGCCGGAGAAGAGGATGTTGCCGACCGAGCGGTTCATCGCGGTCGCCATCTCCAGGGTGAGGATCGTTCCCGAGGAGCCGACCAGGGTGCCGGCGACGATCAGGGCGACGTTGTCGAGGGCGAAGCCGGCGGCCGCGGCCGAGAGGCCGGTGAAAGCATTCAGCAGCGAGATCACGACCGGCATGTCGGCGCCGCCGATCGGCAGGACGACGAGGTTGCCGAGGATCGCGGCGAGGACCAGGAGGAGGACGAAGAGGGCCTGCGAGGGGGACTCGTGGTCAAGCGCGAGGATCACGCAGATGACGACGATCGCGACCACCAGGATCGCATTGATCACCTGCTGGCCCGGCGCGGCGATCGGTCGGGTCGGGATCAGGTCCTGGAGCTTGGCGAAGGCGATGTTCGAGCCCCAGAAGGAGACCGAGCCGACGACGCCGGCGAAGAGGACCGGGATCAGCGAGTCGAGCGGGAAGTCCTCGCCGATCGAGATCCCGTGGCGGATCTCAGCCCAGGCGATCAGGGCGACGGCGCCGCCGCCGACGCCGTTGTAGAGGGCGACCATCTGCGGCATCTCGGTCATCTGCACGCGGATCGAGGCGATCACGCCGATCGCGGTGCCGATCCCGAGGCCGAGCACGATCAGGCCCCAGTTGCCCATCCCGTCGAGCAGGAGCGTGGTCACCACGGCGACGGCCATGCCGCCGGCGGCGATCAGGTTGCCGCGTTTGGCGGTGGTCGGGTGGGTGCCCATTTTGATCCCGATGATGAAGAGGGAGAAGGCGACGATGTAGAGGGCGGTGGCGGCGTCACCGCCGGGCTCGAAGACGGCGAGAAGCGGGCTCATGCGCCGCCCTTCTCGTCAGCGCCGCCCTTTGGACGCGGCTTACGGGCGAACATGCCGAGCATCCGGTCGGTGACCATGAAGCCGCCGACGATGTTGATCGCGCCGAAGGCGATCGCGATCGTGCCGATCACGTACTCGAGGCCGTCGTTGGCGAAACCGACGACGATCAGGCCGCCGAGCATGACGATGCCGTGGATCGCGTTGGTCTGCGACATCAGCGGCGTGTGCAGGGTCGTCGGCACCTTCGAGATCACCTCGAAGCCGACGAAGACGGCGAGGACGAAGATCGTGATCTCGGTCATCAGGTCCATGGCTACTTCGCTGCCCTCTCGTTTTTGATCTCGCCGCCCTGGGTGATGCAGGCGGCGGCGATGATGTCGTCCTCGAAGTCGACCTTCACGGCACCGTCGTCGCCGACGATCAGCCCGAGCAGGTTCTCGAGGTTTTTCGCGTAGAGCTGGGAGGCGGGTGCCGGCATCTCGGAGGCGAGACCGCGCGGCCCGATCACTTTGACGCCGTTCTCGACCACGGTCTGCCCGGCCTGGGTCAGCTCGCAGTTGCCGCCGGTCTCGGCGGCGAGGTCCATGATCACCGAGCCGGGAGCCATGTTGTGGACGCCCTGGGTGGTGATCAGCAGCGGCGCCGGGCGGCCGGGAATCGCGGCGGTGGTGATGATGATGTCCTGCCTCGCCGCGTTCTCGGCGAGGGCGTCGCGGACCTGCGCGTTCTCCTCGTCGGTCAGCGGCCGGGCGTAACCGCCCTCGCCCTCGGCGTCGGGGATGAAGTCCAGTTCCAGCGGCCGGCCGCCGAGCGAGGCGACCTGCTCCCAGGCGGCGCGGCGGATGTCGAAGCCGGTGACGATCGCGCCGAGGCGCTTGGCGGTGGCGATCGCCTGCAGGCCGGCGACGCCGGCACCGAGGACGAGGACCTTCGCCGGCGGGACCGTGCCCGCGGCCGTGGTCATCATCCCGAAGAAGCGGCCGGACTCGCGGGCGGCGATCAGCGTCGCCGCGTAGCCGGCGGCGGCGGCCTGCGAGGAGAGCGCGTCCATTGCCTGGGCGCGGGTGGTCCGCGGGATCGCCTCCATCGCGAAGGCGGTGACGCCGGCGCTCGCCAGCGCTTTGTTGGTCTCCGCCGCGACCCACGGGTTGAGGTGGGAGATCAGCAGCTGGTTGCCGTTCAGCTTCGAGATGTCGCCGGCGCTGGGGACGGCGACGTGGAGAACGACTTCGGCGCCCCAGGCGGTGTCGGCGGAGGCGATCTCGGCCCCGGCCTCCTGGTAGGCGGCGTCGGTGTGGCCGGCGGCGGCGCCCGCGCCGGACTCGACGAGCACCTCGACGTGCTCGTTTTTCTTCAGCGATTTGACCACGTCAGGGACAAGCGCGACGCGGCGCTCCCCTTCGGCGGTCTCTTTCGGCACTCCGATCTTCATGGCGCGGCGCGGAAGATTATGCGATCAGGCCGGGAGAGCGTCCCGACCCCGCCGATCAGGCAGAGACCCCGGCCAGGGCCGCGAGCCGCTCGAGCGTGTGGAGCTGCTCGGAGCGCTCGACGTGGACCGGGGAGACGATCAGGCGGTCGATGCCGGCGCCGCGGAAGCGCTCGACCCGCTCGGCCACCTCGGCCTCGGTTCCGACCAGCGAGGTCGCCTCGACGATCTCGTCGGGCATCGCCTCGAAGGCGCCGCCGCGGTCGCCGTCCTGGAAGCGCTGCTGGACCTCGTCGGCGACCTCGCCGAAGCCGAAGCGGTGGGCGAGGTCGACGTAGAAGTTGGTTTTGCGGCTGCCCATGCCGCCGAAGTAGAGGACGAGGCCGGCCTTGACGACGTTCTTCGCCGCCTCGAGGTCGCCGTCGATCGCCACCTGCAGCGAGGGGCTCACCTCGAGATCGGAGCGCTGCCGCCCGCCCTTCGCGAACCCCGCCTCCAGGTGCTCGCCCCAGGTCGCCTCGAAAGCGTCGACGCTGAAGAAGATCGGGATCCAGCCGTCGCAGATCTCCGCCGCCATCTCCACCGATTTGCGGCCGATCGCGCCGACGAAGACCGGGATCTCGTTGCGCAGCGGGTGGAAGTTCAGCTTCAGCGGCTTGCCCTCGCCACCGGGCAGCGGCAGCGTGTAGTGCTCGCCCTGGTGGTCGACCGGGCCCTCGCGGGCGATGATCTCCCGCACCACTTCGATGTACTCGCGGGTGCGGCCCCAGGGCTTCGCGTACGGGACGCCATACCAGCCCTCGGAGACCTGCGGGCCCGAGGGACCGAAGCCGAAGAGGAAGCGGCCGCCGGAGAGTTTGTCGATCGTCGCCCCGGCCATCGCCGTGGCGGCGGGCGGGCGGGCGGGCACCTGCATGATCGCGGCGCCGAGGTTGATCTTCTCGGTCCGCGCCGCCAGCCAGGCGAGCACGCTGACCACGTCGGAGCCGTAGGACTCGGCCGCCCAGACCGACTCGTAGCCCAGCCCCTCGGCCGCGAGGACGATCTCCGCGGCCTCCTCGCCGGCCGGGCCGATCCCCCAGTAACCCAGGTTGAGTCCAAGCTTCAGGCCCATAGTTCCAGCACCCTATTGAATAGGGAGATGAGCAACGGCCGACCGACCACCGAGCAGGGGCTCTCCAGCGGCGAGGCGGCGGCGCGGCTGCGCAAGCTGGGGGCGCCGCCGCAGAACTCCTCGCGCTCGACCGCGAGCATCGTCGCCGGCAACGTCTTCACCCTCTTCAACCTGATCATCGGCGCCTTCTTCGTGCTCGACCTCGCGCTCGGGCTCTGGGCCGACGCCCTCTTCGGGGTGATCGCCGTCGTCAACTCCTACATCGGCATCCGCCAGGAGCTGAAGGCGAAGGCGACGCTGGAGAAGCTGGCGGTGCTGGTGGCGCCGCGGGCCGAGGTCGTCCGCGACGGCTCCCCGGTCGACTTGATCGCGACCGAGGTTGTGCCCGGCGACCTGGTCCAGGTCGCCCCTGGCGACCAGCTGATCGCCGACGGCGAGGTGGTCGCCTCGCGGGGGATGACCCTCGACGAGTCGCTGCTGACCGGCGAGGCCGACGGGATCCGCAAGGGCGACGGCGACCGCGTCCTCTCCGGCTCCTTCTGCGTCTCGGGCTCCGGCAGCTACGTCGTCGATGCGGTCCGCGAGGAGAGCTACGCGGGCCGCCTCGCCGGCGAGGCGAAGACCTTCCGCCACCCGCCCTCCCCCCTGCAGGAAGAGGTCAACCGGGTGATCATCGCCTCGACCTACGTGATGCTGCCGCTGGCGGCGGTGCTGATCCTCAGCCTCTACCTCCGCGAGGTCGATCTCCACGAGGCGGCGCAGACCGCAACGGCGGGCCTGGTCACGCTGATCCCCGAGGGCCTGGTGCTGCTGATGAGCGTCACCTTCGCAGTGGCGGCGGTGCGGCTGGCCAAACGCGACACGCTCGTCCAGCAGATGAGCGCGAGCGAGAGCCTGGCGGCGGTGGACACGATCTGCGTCGACAAGACCGGCACCCTGACCGCGGGCGAGCTGCGGCTGGCGGGGGTCGAGTACGCCGACGGGGTCGACCCGAAAGCGGGCGAAGCGGCGCTCGGGCGCTTCGCCGCCAGCGCCGGTGACCGCAACAAGACGCTGGAGACGATCGCCGAGAAATTCCAAGGGCAGCCCGAGAAGGTGAGCGGCGAGGTGCCGTTCTCCTCGGAATGGAAGTGGAGCGGCGTCACCCTCGACGGGGGCTCCGGCGACGCCACCTACGTGATGGGCGCCCCCGACGTGCTGACCGGCTCCGGTGCGCTGACCCTGCCGCCGGGCCTGGCCGGCAAGCTCGAGGAGGAGACGGCGGCGGGGCGGCGGGTCGTCGCCTTCGGCCAGACGAGCGAGGCGCTGCCGGACGATCCCGCCGCCGCCGGGGCGCCGCGGCTGACGCCGCTGGCCCTGGTCGTGCTGGAGGAGACGCTACGGCCGGACGCCGCGGAGACGATCGCCGCCATGCGCGAGGAGGAAGTCGACCTGAAGCTGATCTCCGGCGACGCCGCCGCCACCGTCACCGCGGTCGCCTATGCCGTCGGCGTGCCCCGGGACGCGGGCGTGGTCGAGGGGCCCGACCTGCCCGAGGACGAGGAGGGGCTGAAGAAGGCGGCGCTGGAGAACACGATCTTCTGCCGGATCAAGCCCGAGCAGAAGAAAGCCCTGGTCGGGGCGCTGGTCGCCGCCGGCCGCTACGTGGCGATGATCGGCGACGGGGTCAACGACGTGCCGGCGCTGAAGCGGGCGCGGATGGCGGTGGCGATGGGCTCGGGCACGCAGGTGACCAAAGGTGTCGCCGACGTCGTCCTGCTCGAGGACCAGTTCTCGCGGCTGCCGGAGGCGGTCGGAGAGGGCCGCCGGATCGCCCGCAACATCCACCGCCTCGGCCGCCTCTACATGACCAAGACGATCTACGCCGCGACCCTGATCCTGCTCGTCGCCGTCCCCGGCTTCGCCTTCCCCTTCCTCCCCCGCCACCTGACGATCGCCGCCCTGCTGACGATCGGGATCCCCTCCTTCGTGCTGGCGCTGATGCCCTCCGACGGGCCGCTCTACCGGGGTCGGCTGCTGCGGGCGCTGGCGGCGTTCGCGGTGCCCGCCGGGGTCGCCACCGCGCTCGCCTCGATCCTCTCCTTCTTCCTCGTCGACAGCGTCGCCGGCGCCAGCCTCGAGGCGGCCCGGACCGCGGCGACGACGACGCTGATCGTGCTCGGCCTGGCCTTCATCCTCCTGCTCGAGCGCGGTCCCGGGCGCGAGCACATCGCGATCCAGAGCAACATGCTGGCGATGGTCGCGGCCTTGGGCGCGGTCTTCGCCGGGATCCTCGCGCTGCCGTTCCTGCGGGACTTCTTCGAGATGGTCCTGCTCAGCGCGCCGGAATGGTTCCTCGCCCTCTTCTCGGCCGCGGTCGGCCTGATCATCGCCAGCGCGCTCTGGAAACTGCCGCAGATCGAACGGCTCGAAGTGCCTGAGGAGCGGGTAGAAACCGAGCGATCTTGAACGGCGCCCGCTACCCGCTCGAACCCGACTGCTTCGACGAGGGCTTCACCTCTGAGGGGGAGCCGCGGCCGCACTACGCGGAGCTGCTGGAGGCGCTGGGCGGGCAGGACCTGAAGGCGCTGCGCGAGCGCGTCGAGGCGAGCGTCGCCGCGAACGGCCTCACCTTCGGGCCGGGCGAACCGATCACGGTCGACCCGGTGCCACGGCTGGTCGAGGCGGCCGAGTGGGAGCGGCTGCAGGCGGGGCTGCTGCAGCGGGCGCGGGCGCTCAACGCCTTCCTCCTCGACGCTTACGGGTCGCAGCGGATCTTCGACGCCGACGTGGTCCCCCGGCGGCTGCTCGAGACCTCGGAGGGCTACGCGCCGGCGATGCAGGGGCTGATCGACTCCGCGGTGCCGCCGGTCACCGTCGCCGGCTTCGACCTGGTCCGCGACAACGACGGCGAGCTGCGGGTGCTGGAGGACAACCTGCGGATGCCCTCGGGGGCCACCTACGCGTTCGCGGTGCGGGAGATCG
>Ga0190267_10000292_pt1 | contig 11182 bp, 11 predicted proteins | sample Popmic239T_FD_140332 | JGI IMG/M metagenome (GOLD analysis project Ga0190267, IMG submission 140332) | Populus adjacent soil microbial communities from riparian zone of Oak Creek, Arizona, USA - 239 T | ecosystem: Environmental > Terrestrial > Soil > Riparian zone | place: USA: Arizona... | reverse complement strand
TGATGGCGTGGCCGGCGCTTGCAGCTGCGGATCGCAAGGGAATGGCCGGCACGGGGGCGGCGGCGGCTCCTGCTCGAAGATCACGACCTCGCAGTCGAGGCCGATGGTGTCGCCCGCGTCGATTCGAGCCGTGTCGTACCCGGCAGCGCAGGTGACGTGGTCCTCGTCGCCCGCCCGCGGGATCGCTGCGTTCAGGCGATCGTCGCCGTCGCCGCCATCGAGCGTGTCCTCGCCCAGGCGACCAGTGATGACGTCGTTGCCGCCGTTGCCGACGAGCACGTTGGCGATTGCATTGCCGGTGATCGTGTCGTTCCCAACCCCGCCGATGACGTTCTCGACGTCCGCGTGGACGTTGTCGGTCTCGCCCGGCTCGCCGTCGTTGGCAAGATCGTCCAGCGAGATGCTGAGCGCGCCGAAGAGCGAGTAGTCGGCGGTGTCGACGCCGGCGCCTCCGTGCAGGTCGTCCGCGCCGCGGGGGCCGCCGAGGAGGTAGGGGCCGGGGAACAGCGTGTCGTTGCCGTCCGCGCCGAGCAGGCGGTCGTTCCCGACAGCGCCCCTGAGCGTGTCGTTGCCGGCGCCACCGAGCAGGAGGTCGTCGCCCCTGAAGCCCGTGAGGGCGTCGTTGCCACCGTTGCCCGTGAAGGCGTTCGCTTCGTCGTTGCCGGTGATGGAGTCGTCGAAGGCGGTGCCCACGACGTTCTCGACATCGGGCTGCAAACGATCGTTCTCGCCGACCTCGCCGTCGTTGGCAGCGTCGTCGATCAGCGTGACCACGATGCCGGCGGTCCGCGACGCGTAGTCGGCCGTGTCCGCTCCCGGCCCACCCGCCAGCAGGTCCGCGCCTTGGCCGCCGTCGAGGACGTCGTTGCCGTATCCGCCGAGCAGCGTGTCGTTGCCGCCGAGGCCGCAGATCACGTCGTCGCCGGCGGTGCCGACAAGCGTGTCGTCGCCCGCGGTGCCCACGATCGTGGCGAAGGCGCATGAGGGCACGACGCCGATGCTCGTCCCCGTGCCGCCTAGCGTCGCCGCCTGCGCAGGCGCCGCCGCGGCTCCCGCCAGCGCGGCGAAGATGACTGCCTGCCGTAGCGCCGACGCCGGCCGGCGTGAGCGACGCGCGAGCGGATCCTTGACGGTGAAGTCGCTTGTCAGGTCACTTCGGCTCAGCTTCGTCATCACTGACTCCTTAGGGGCCATCGTCGACACGGCGTGCCGAGCCTTTGGTGATAGCGCAAGGTTCAGCGCCCGATGACCCACCGTCATGAGGCTAGATGTCCCGATACTGCGGCCGTGTGACGGTGCGCACACCGCGCCAATCACTGAGTGGCGCGCCTATAGTCACCACGGTTATCATCGCAGGAGGCTGGTGACATGACGGATGGCCTGCTCTCCTGCCGCTGGGATCGCCCTGATCGCGACCGCCGCGATCGCTGCGCGACCTCAAAGGTCGTGGGGCCGTCGGTGCCGCACTGCTGTGCGCCGTCGTGGCGTGGATCCTCATCGCGACGGGCGGCACAGCGCCCGCGGAGGGATCGGTGGCGATCACGATCGTCGACGAGCTCGGCTCCGATCAGTTCAGCGAGGACCTCCGCGTGTTCCTCGGCGGGCGCGACCTCGGCATTTCAAGCGCCCCGTCACCGCCGGCGGACCACTCTCTGGCACTGGTCAGCAGCATCGGCGGGTGCGGGACCCCCGACTCGATGTTGACCAGTTCCGCCGCCCAGCCGCGATGACCTTGATCTGCAAGAAGTACCCGGACGAGCTGCGTGAGCGCGCTGTGTGGCTGGTGTTTGAGTCTCGGCGTCCGGTCGCGGCAGTCGCGCGGCGATCTGTGCGTCCACAAGGAGGCGCTGCGGTTGTGGGTGCGTCAGGCCGAAGCCGATGCCGGCAGCGGCAGCCCGCAGGACCGTCCAAGCTTGCGCGGTTGCGCGGCGAGGTCAAGCAGCTGCGCAAGGCCAACGAGATCCTCAAGGCCGCGTCGTGTTTTGCCGGCGAGCTCGACCCGATCGAGGTGAGCGCGTTCGTTGACGAGCGTCGCGCGGACTTCGGGGTTGAGCTCATCTGCCAGACCCTCGGGGTCTCAGCTTAGGCGTACTACCAGCGCGCGACCGGGCAGCGGTCCGCGCGCGTCGTCGAGGACGAGCGGCTGCTCGAGGTGATCATCCGCTGCTGGGAGGGCGTGGTGTTCTTCAGCTTCGTCATCGATCGCTATAGCGGGATGGTCGTCGGCTGGCAGTTCGCCGGGCACATGCGCACACAGCTCGTCCAGGATGCGCTGGATATGGCCGTCGGCCAACGCCGACCGCACCCGGGGCGCTGCTGATCCATCGCTCCGACCGCGGATCGCAATACATCAGCGCCCAGTTCAATGACGCGCTCACCGACCATGGCGTGCTGGCGTCGCTGGGCTCGACCGGCGGCGCGTATGACACTCAATCAAGATTCTCGCTCCGCCGCGAGCTTGAGACCCGGACGTTCCCCACCACTCGTCGCGGCATCGACACACTGATCAAGTGGGCGCGCCTGCGCGGAACCGTACGCCGCGCCGGCGTCGAAGGCACCGGCTCCCACCGGGCCGGGCTCGCGCAACGCCTCGTCCTGGAGGGCATCGAAGTGTTCGAGGTCAGACCGTCGCGCCGCGGCCAGCGTCATCGCGGCAAGACCGACGACCGCGACGCCCTGGCCGCCGCACGCGTCGTGCTCAGCGGCGAAGCGTGCGCGATCCCCAAGACGCGCGACGGCATCGTCGAATCGACCGCGTGCTGCGCAACACCAGGTCCAGCGCCGTCAAGGCCGCACGCAGGCCGCACGCAGCTGCGCGGGCTCGTCCTGACCGCCCCGACCGACCTACGCGCCTACGCGAAGTCCTGCGCGATCTGAGCACCACCAAGACGGTCGCTCGCTGCGCACGCTGGCACCGCGTCGACAAGGAGATCCGACGCTACCTCATGCGCCAGGTCGCACGAGGCATATACCCACGCCTCATCACCGATCTCCAAGACGCCCAACCCACACTCACTTGACATAGCGCATCAACGCCCTCGCCGAGCCCTTCGTGGATTCCTCGAGCTGATCGCCGATCGTCCGTGGCGCACGCGCAGCGAGGCTGGAGCTCGCGATCGTCGAGTGGGTCGGCTGGTTCAACCACCAGCGTCTGCACTCAAGCCTCGACGACGTCCCTCCCGCAGAATTCGAAGCCCTATACGAGATCCGGTACGTTCAAAATTCTCTTTCCTCTTTTTCTGCTTTTCCTGAAGAGGAAGCCGATAACCCGGTCTCCGTCAAACCCGGGATGGTCCAGATGGTCCGTAATGTCCTGGTGGTGTTAGATCGGCGATTGGAGAGGCGCGGGTGAATCACCTACGCTTGCGCGATGTCCCTCCCGGATCGATCGCTGCTCTTCACGTTCCGTCCCAGCACGACGAACATTGGCAACGACCTCATCGCGATGGCGACCGAGGGGCTGCTCGCCGTCGCGTGGCCGCAGCCGCTTGACGTCGTCTCGCTGCCCTCCGCAGGATCGGGCCGGGGCGCGAAGTCCGCCGGCCTGAGCCCCGCGAGCGTCTACGAGGCCAACCTGCTGGCCGACGCCGTGCTCGTCGGCGGCGGCAACGTGTTCGAGAACGGCGCGCTGGACGTCGACGCGAACGCGCTCGAGGCGCTGCAGCCGCCGCTGGCCGTGTTGGCGGCGTCGAGCGGTCGCGTGCGCGGCCGCGATGGGCGACTCGCCCGCCGGACCGACGGCAGCTCGCGCGAGCGCGTCGCGTTCGTCTGCGCCCGAGCCGATCCCTTGCTCGTGCGCGACGAGGCCACTGCCGCCTACCTGGCGGACCTCGGGATCGAGGGCGCGACGGTCGCGGGCTGCCCGTCGCTGTTCCTCGACCGCCTGGTCAGCGACCTGCCGGCGCCGGACCCGGAGCTTGCCGGCACGGCCCTGGTCTCGTTGCGCAACCCGCGCCTGATGAGCGTCTCCTACGCCGAGCAGGGGCGTGTCCAGCGTGACGTGCGCCACCTCGTGCGTGGCCTGCGCGAGGACTACGACCGCGTCACGCTGCTGTGCCACGACTACGCGGACCTGGCCTTCGCCGCCGCGTTCGAGGACGTCGAGGTGCGCTACACGGAGGATCCGCGGCGCCTGCTCGGCTGGTTGCGCGGCTGCGAGCTGGCCGTCGGCTATCGCCTGCAGGGGTTCCTCGCGAGTGTCGCGCTCGGCGTGCCGGCCATGCACGTCTCCTACGACGAGCGCGGAGAGTCGATGATCGACACGCTCGATCTCGCCGCCTTTGACGTCCCGGTGCACGCGACGAGCGACGTCGCGGCTGTGGCGCTCGATCGGGTGCGCGGGCTCTCCGGCAAGACGCCGCGCGACGCCGCGGCGCCCGCCTTGGCGCGACTCGGGGAGGCGCTCTTCACCGGCGTCGAGACGCTCGCGGCGCGAGCGGCGGCGCACCGAGCCGACCGTCTCGAAGTCGCGCCGTGAGCGCCACGATCGACGCGGTGCTGGGAGACTCTCGCATGCGCGTCGTCCGCGACGAGGCCGGCGTGCGCGACGCCTGGCTGTCGATCCGCGAGCAGACGCTCGAGGCGATCGGGGTGGTCGCTGGCCCGCGCGCACGCGACCGCGTCGCGCGCGACGGCCTCGCCGTGCTGCACGAGGTGCTGGCCGCGGAGGCCATCGGCGAGCTGCGCGACGAGGTCATGCCGCGCATCCGCGCGACGCTCTTTCAGACCACGTGCCGCGTCGCGCGCGAGGTGCTCGGCATCGACGGCGCCTTCTACGTCGACGACTACACGATCCTGCGCGTGAACTACCCCTACGAGGTCGCGCTGCAGTCGTCGATGGATGCCGAGAACCCGGGTATCGGGCGCGTGTCGGAAGTTGTGCGGCGCGACGCCAAGCAGGCGCGGGTCGTCGATCCGGTCTACGACCCGAAGGGCTACCACGGCGGCCAGCCGCCGGCGGCATGGGCGCACGGGCCGCACCTCGACACGTGGACAGGTCACTCGCGCGACGGCGTCAACCTGTGGTGGGCGATCGGCGACGTCGCCGCCGACCACGCGATGTTCTTCTATCCGGAGCTCTACGGGGTCCCGCTCGCGCCCGACCCGCGGTCGCTGTACCTGCGTGCCGGCCGGCCGCTGCCGCGCCCGCTACGAGTTCCGTTCGCGGCGGGAGAGATGCTCGTCTTCGACCCCGAGGTGCTGCACGGAACGCATCTCAACGTCAGCGGCCTCACGCGCGTCGCGGCATCGACGCGCATCAACGCACGGCGGCCGGAGTTCGACCCGACGTGCTTCTACGCGCGCGAGTTCTGGCACGAGTCCGGCGATCTCGAGCGCGGCGACCTCGACACGGTCGTGCGCTTTCCGCGTGCCGAGCACCTGGCCGCGCCGCCGCGCGCGCCGCTGCCCGAGGACGAGCCGCCGACGGTCGTGCATGTCACGCTGCGCGACGCCGCGGCCGACGCCGGCGGCGCCTGGCGCGACGTCGCGCCGGCGTCCAGCCTCCCGCCGTCGGGCAAGCTCGTCGTCGCCGATCAGGACGACGAGGCCATCTGGGTCCTCTGCCGGACGCGTGACGCCATCCGCGCGGTAGGCGCTCGATGCCCGCATCTCGGGACGAGCCTGGCCGACGGCTACCACGACGACGCGCATCTGCATTGCCCCGCGCATGCCGTGCGCTTCGACCTGCGCGACGGCACGTGCGCCTCCCCCGCGCTGCGCCTGCCGACTGCCCGGGCGCGCGAGCGCAAAGGCCGCATCGAGCTGAGGGTCGCCCCCCACACGCCCGCATGAGCGGCGTGTGGGATCCGCTGCGCGCGGAGCTCGACTCCGGCCCGCCGCGCCACCCGGCGCTTCCGGCGACGTCGTACGTGGTCTGCTCGACGCCGCGCAGCGGCAGCGGCCTGCTGTGTCGCGGGCTGGCGAGCAGCGGGCTCGCGGGCGTGCCGGCCGAGTACTTCAATGTCAATCAGCGCGTGCCCCTGGCGGCTCGCTGGGGTACCGGCCCGAGCCTCGAGGCGTACACCGCGACGCTGCGCGCGCGCCGGTCGTCGCCGGCCGGCGTCTTCGGGACCAAGCTGCACGCCGACCAGCTCGAGCAGATGCGCGCGGAGCTCTCCGACCGGCCGGGCCCCGCCGCGCCGGGACTCTCGGCCGCTTTCCTGGAGCAACTGCTGCCCGGCCTGCACTACGTGCGCATCGTGCGGCTCGACGTCGACCGGCAGGCGGTGTCGCTGTGGTCGGCCGCGCGCAGCGGAAGCTGGGCGGTGCGCGCGCGCGGCGTCGCGGCGCCGCGGGCCGAGGTGCCCTACAGCTTCGAGGGGATCGAGCGCTGCCGGCGGATGATCGCCGACGGTGAGCTCCATTGGGATCGCTTCCTGCGCGTCAACGCCATCGTGGCGGTGGAGGTCGTCTACGAGCAGCTCGTGGCGTCGTTCGCGTCGACGGTCGCCTCGGTCCTTGCGGCGATCCTCGGGACGACACTCGAGCCCGGGTCGATCGCACCGCCCGACAGCGTGCGCCAAGCCGACGGGCGCTCGGAGGAGCTGTACGCGCGCTTCGTCGCCGACCGCGGCCTGCCTGCGGCCGCATCGCGGCGGCTCGCGGGCCCGCCGCGCAGCGTGCTCATGGCGGGCCAGGCGCTCGACGCACCGGACGTGCTGACGTCGCCCAACGGGGACCATCGCCTCGTGCTCGCGCCGGGTGGCCGGCTCGTGCTGCATCGCCGCGAAGGCGCCGGCTGGGCAAGCCCCGGGGACGGTCGCCGCTCGGCGGCGCTGCTCATGCAGCTCAATGGCGATCTCGTCCTGCTCGACGACGATGGCGACGTGCTGTGGAGCACCGGCACCGCCGGGCACCCCGGGGCGCGATCGGAGCTTCAGGACGACGGCAAGGTCGTCGTGCGCTCCCCTGCCGACGAGCCGCTCTGGCATAGGCCCTAGCGGCCCTGTCCGTGGTTTCGGGGCGCAACGGTCAGCGTGCAGCACTCGGTCTGCGACCCGAGGCTGTCGAACCAGTGCTCGAGCTCGGACAGCATCTGCCATTCGAGCACGTACTCCCCGGGCTCCTCAGGGGCGTGGACCTTGCAGATGAAGTCCATCGACTCCCCTGGCAGCACGTCACGGCCGATGCGCGAGCGCTCGGCGCGATCGGGCAGCGTGGTGCCGTCAGCGCAGCGCACGCGGTAGGCCAGCGAGAGGTCGGGCCAGACGAGCGAGCTCGAGCACTCCCAGCGCAGCGTTCCTGTGTTGCGAGCGCGTGCCGAGACGAGCAGGATCTCGCCGGGCTTGGCACGGTCGGGCATCTCCACGCTGACCTCCGCCCCCCAAGGCGGAAATCGCGGACGATTGCGCAGGTCGTCGACGACGGCATCGACGGACGCGGCGGGCCGTGGCGGCAGGACGGCGGCCGGGTCGCGCAAGGGCGGCGGCGACACCGCGGCGCGCGGCGCGTGCGGATCGTCGGAGTAGTAGCGGTCGACGCCCGCGTCCTGTCCGCGGTCGCGGTAGCCGGCGAGCTTCGCATCTCGAACCGCGGCGCTGTGATCGATGCGTTCGTAGTGGAGGATCGCCGTGCGCGACTCCATGCCGCGCGGTCCGATCACGCGCAGCCCGCTATGCAAGTCGCGTGGCTTCCAGATGCGCGACGTGTCGGCGCGCGCGAGGCGCAGCGCCCAGCCGGGCCACCACGGCTCGGCATGCAGGTACTCGGGTGGATTGAACGACGTCAGCCATTTGCGCGGCAGGTACCAGTGCGTGATCCCCGCGATGCCCAGCAGCTCGTCGCGGAGCGCCGGGAAGGCGGCATCCATGCCCTCGTCGTCGTCGAGGTACAAGATCCAGTCGCAGCTCGCGCGTTCCAGGCCCGCCATGCGCGCGGGGCTCGTGACGTTGTCGTCGTGGACGAACTCGAAGACGCGGTCCGCGCCGGCCTTCGCCACCTCCACCGTGCCGTCGGCCGATGCCCGGTCGACGCCTACGACGATCTCGTCTGCGTAGCGCCGTGCCTCGACCAGCAGCAACGCGAGGCGCTCCTCGGCATCGCGTGTCGTGATGCTGAGCGTGAGCGTCTGGCGTGGTCCGTGCGACGGCAAGACGCTCAGGCGGCCGCGTCGAGGCGCGCGACATCCTCTGCTGACAGCGCGAGTCCGCAGGCCGCGGTGTTCTCCACGAGGTGCTCGGCTGAGCCGGTGCCGGGGATCGGCAGGACGACGGGCGGACGGGCGAGCAGCCGGGCAAGCGCGACCTGACCGGGTGTCGCGTTGTACGCGCGGGCGAACTCGACGAGCTCGCGAGTCCAGGCGGCCTGGAGGTGTTCGGGCTGCCCGTTGCGCGCCCACTGCCCAGGGCCGGTGCGCTCGAGGCCGCCCTTCGTCGCGATGACGAGGTTGTCCGGATGGGGGTGCAGCGCCTCGGCGATGAGCGGTTCGGAGACGTGCGGGCCGTAGCTGTCGGCGGTGTCGATGAGGTCGATGCCGAGCTCGAGTGTGCGGCGCAGGACCGCGATCGCGGCGTCATGGTCGCGCGGCGGGCCCCAGACGTCGTCGCCGGTGATCCGCATCGTGCCGTAGCCGAGGCGGTGGACCCCGAGGTCGCCGCCGATCGTGAAGGTGCTCATGTCTGCGGGCAGCCTGCCCAGGCGTACGCCGTCGTGCTCACCGTGTCGCCGGTTGCGTTGCGCCATGGGACGCGCAGGAATCGAACGTCTCGCCGTCTACGGGCTTGTCGACGTCTGCGCCCGCCGTTACACGAAACGGTGTGAAACCGTGAGGTAGAGGCCGTCCACGCTCGTGTTGTCCAGCGCCGATCCGCCGCCGACGACCTTCGTCCCCCGCGGGACACGCGACCTGCGGGCCGGCGGTCATGCCCTCTGAAACGGTGAAGTCCTCGCGATGCACGGTGATCGCACTTGAGGGTGTCCTCCAAATGCCGGAACGCCTGCGCCGTCCGGGGGCCCATGGCTGGCGCCGCCAGCACAAGCTCGCCGTAGGCGCGGTTGAACGCGCATCTGATGGTGGGTCGAATGGCATCCGCAGCCAAGCTACACCCTGAGCCGGAGGCTCCCGTGGTTCAACGAGGGTTGACGCCAGTTGATAGCCCCGATCTCGCCGTGCACGCCGTTGAAACTGGGCGCACGCGGCATTACCAGTCGGCGTCAAGCGAGAGCTCCTCGGACGCCCAGGCTTCGCGCATCGCGGCACCTGCCGACCGCAGCCGCCGCAACTCCGCACGAGCAATACCGCAACGCGTCAGCGACTTGTATGAGGCGGCTTGTCTCGCGCCTCGGCACATGCACCGGCCGCACTACGACCTCCCGTCGGCCGATGACCCGGGGCCTCTGGCACGTCACGTCCCTGCTGGACGGCTACATCGAACCGCGGGACACTTGACGCAGTGGATGTCCCGGCACGGTGAACACGGTCCCCCGGGGCCGCGAAGGATGCAGCGCACCGGCGCAATCCTCTCGGGACGACGCGGCTACGACCTGGGCACCGCCCAGGAGCCGGGCCTCGCGCATCTAAGGTGGCGCCTGGTAAGGCCCGATCTGCGTCCCCACACACCGCACCTCCGAGCCCGCCGAGAACGTCACTTGCTGTCGGCAGCATCCCAGACGCCGTCGCGACCGCCCGCGAGGCCGCACCCGTGGTGATCCTGCATGCCGTTGGCATCCTGCGAAGCGCCGATGAGTCCCGTCGTCTGGAGCGCCGTGGATCGTCGATGAGATGGTCGCCGCCAGCGGCGCGATCGTGGCCGGCCGGTGCGGTTACGATGCGGGGCTCGACCAGTAGGACGCCGTATCCGATCGCACCGTGACGTTCTTGAACTGCGAAGTCGCCGAGGCAGTCAAGACAGTGCTTGACGCTGCGGGCGGCAAGAACCTGGAAGTGCTCGGCTTCGACATCGCCGTCAATGCGCCACGGGTGGCCCGATCGACGAGTTCTACGTTCACATCGCGCCCGTGATGCTCTGCGATGGCATCCGCCTCTTCGAATGCCCGGGCATAGAGCCGCTGCGCTAAGAGCGCATCGATGACGACGCCCCCTGCCGAGGTTGTAGACCTTCGCTACCGACCCAGCCGTAGATGAGGGCAGAACCGGGATCGGCCTGACATTGGCGCCAGCGTCCGCGGCGGTGCCTCGCAAGCGTATGGCAACCGGGACGACCCGGGTGGCGCGAGCAGGCTCGCGCCGCTGCGTTAGATCGCTACTGATCGGCTCCGTACGGCTGCGTGATCAGCTCGAAATGGTGGCCCGACGGGTCGTCGAAGTAGACGCCGCGGCCACCGTGGTTGTGGTTGATCTCACCGGGGTGGTATGTCCGGGCCCGGCCGAGTGCGCGATGCCACCCTGCCCGAAAGCGGGCCCCTAACGGCGCGCCAGGCTTCGCTTGATGCTGCGGACCGACGAATTGCCTCCCCCTAAAAGGGGCTATCGACGCCGGGCTTCGACCCGACCCGCTTCCAGACCGAGCCGCCAGCCTGCTACCGAGCCTCCTGGCAGCTACTCGGACGCGACTCACACCCGCTGGCGACGACGAGCCTATGCTGGATCAGCACCCCAACTCGGGCGCACGCGATACCGGGGCTACTGGGTCTGTGGTGCGGTCGGCGGCTCGATCGGCACGTCGCGCGAGGGATCGATCTCGGGGACGCTGGGCGGTTCGGGCGACGGCGTCGGCACGGGATCGGGGTCGGCGGGAATGGTCGGCGTCTCGGGTACGACCGGCGTCGGCGCCTCGCCGGGCGACGGCACCTCCATCATCGGCGCGTTACGCGCCATCGTCAGAACCATCGGACGTCTCCCTTCCCTTGTGGGTCTGCCTAAGCGCTACCCGAACGGCGTCTCGGACAACCGCTCGCGCAGCTCCACGATCGACTCGAAGACGCCGATCGCGCCCGCTTCGCGCAGTTCCTCGGCGCCGAAGCCACCCGTGCGCACGGCGATCGTCTCCAGGCCGGCGGCCTTCGCGGACTCGCAGTCCCACGTCGAGTCCCCGATCATCACGCCCTCCGATTCGCCGGTGAGCTCCATCGCGGCCTCGATGAGGTCGGGCGCGGGCTTGGTGGCCTCCACGCTTGAGGAGTCCGTCCAGCCATCCGCGAGCTCGCGCGCGTCCAGCAGATCGATGTAGACCGCCACATCCTCGGCCTTCGCCGACGAGGCGAGCACGACCTTGCAGCCGCG
>Ga0190267_10000291_pt1 | contig 11213 bp, 11 predicted proteins | sample Popmic239T_FD_140332 | JGI IMG/M metagenome (GOLD analysis project Ga0190267, IMG submission 140332) | Populus adjacent soil microbial communities from riparian zone of Oak Creek, Arizona, USA - 239 T | ecosystem: Environmental > Terrestrial > Soil > Riparian zone | place: USA: Arizona... | reverse complement strand
CCTTCATCCCCCCGCCGCCCAGGACCAGGACGGTGCGCGGACGGCCGGCGGCGGGGGCGGGCGGGGTCGGGTCGGACACGGTCACCGGGCGTCGCGGAACGGGGATGGACGAGGCGCGGAGGCGCGCCGCACGGAACTTGCGCGCCCGGCCGCGCCCCGCACCGGCGCGGGCGCGCGGCCTTGACGCGGCCCGGACGTGGACCTAGGTTGCCGGTTGATACGGAGAATCATTCTTGGTGACCGACTGCCCCGCTGCGGTGTACAGGCAGCGGTCACCAATGACGCGATGAACGGACGCACGCCGGCCGCGCGCCGGACACCCCGAGGAGACTGATAGATGGCCGAACCGCTGCTCAAGATCACCAACCTCCATGCCGAGATCGCCGAAGACGGCACGGAGATCCTGAAGGGCGTGGACCTGGAGCTGAACGCGGGCGAGATCCACGCCATCATGGGCCCCAACGGGTCCGGCAAGAGCACGCTCAGCAAGGTGATCAGCGGCCACCCGGCCTACGAGGTGACCGACGGCGACATCGTGCTGCGCGGCGAGAGCGTGCTGGACATGCAGCCCGACGAGCGCGCCCGCAACGGCGTGTTCCTGGCCTTCCAGTACCCGGTGGAGATCCCCGGCGTGTCGGTCGCCAACTTCATGCGCACGGCGCTGAACGCCAAGCGCGGCGAAGAGGTCGACATCTTCGACTTCCAGGAGGAGCTGGAAGGCCGCATGGCCATGCTGGAGATGGATCCCGCGTTCGCCACGCGCTCCGTGAACGACGGCTTCAGCGGCGGCGAGAAGAAGCGCAACGAGATCCTTCAGCTGGCCATGCTGGAGCCCACGCTGGCGGTGATGGACGAGACCGACAGCGGCCTGGACATCGACGCGCTGAAGATCGTAACGGCGGGCATCAACAAGATCAAGGCCGAGCGGCCGGAGATGGCGGTGCTGCTGATCACGCACTACCAGCGGATGCTGAACTACATCACGCCCGACCGGGTGCACGTGATGGTGGACGGCCGCATCATCCGCAGCGGCGGGCCGGAGCTGGCGCTGGAGCTGGAGGAGCGCGGGTACGACTGGGTGAGGGAAGAAGTCGGGGCGTGAGGGAGAGGGGACAGGGGACAGGTTACAGGTTACAGCCTGCAACTGAACCCCCGGGCCGGACGACCGTGCCGGCTGTAACCTGTCCCCTGTAACCTGTAACCTGGGTTTTCGATATGACTTACAACGAAGACGTCGCCGCACTCGGGCTCGACGAGTACAAGTACGGCTTTCGCGACGAAGAAGACTACATCTTCAAGAGCCGCAAGGGGCTCGACGAAGAGATCGTGCGCATGGTCAGCGCGCAGAAGGACGAGCCGGACTGGATGCTCCAGAACCGGCTCAAGGCGCTGAAGCACGCGCAGGCGCGGCCGTGGCCCACCTGGGGCGGCGACCTGTCGGGGCTCAACTTCGACGAGATCTACTTCTACATCCGTCCCAGCGAAAAGACGGGGCGCACGTGGGACGAGGTCCCCGAGAACATCAAGAACACCTTCGAGCGGCTGGGCATCCCCGACCAGGAGCGCCGCATCCTGGCCGGCGTGGGCGCCCAGTACGAGAGCGAGGTGGTCTACCACTCGCTCAAGAAGGAGTGGGAGGAGCAGGGCGTCATCTTCAAGGGGATGGACGACGGCCTGCGCGAGCACGAGGACCTGGTGCGCCAGTACTTCGGCACGGTGGTGCCCTTCCGCGACAACCTGTTCGCGGCGGTCAACACCGCGGTGTGGTCCGGCGGCAGCTTCGTGTACATCCCGAAGGGCGTAAAGCTGGACATGCCGCTGCAGGCGTACTTCCGCATCAACGCCGAAGCGATGGGGCAGTTCGAGCGCACCCTGATCATCGTTGAAGAGGGCGCGCAGGTGCAGTACATCGAGGGGTGCACGGCGCCCTCGTACAGCCAGGACAGCTTTCACTCCGGCGTGATCGAGATCATCGTCAAGGACGACGCGCGGATGCGCTACACGACCATCCAGAACTGGTCGCACAACGTGTACAACCTGGTGACGCAGCGCGCCAAGGTGGGGCGCAACGGCACCATGGAGTGGGTGGACGGCAACCTGGGCAGCAAGCTGACGATGAAGTATCCCAGCTGCTACCTGATGGGCGAGGGCGCGCGCGGCGAGATCCTTTCCATCGCCTATGCGGGCAACGGCCAGCATCAGGACGCCGGCGGCAAGGTGATCCACGCGGCGCCGCACACGTCGTCGCGCATCGTGTCCAAGTCCATTTCGCGCGGCAGCGGCCGGTCCAGCTACCGCGGGCTGCTGCACGTGCAGCCGGGCGCGCACCACGCGCGCAGCAACGTGGAGTGCGACGCGCTGCTGCTGGACGAGGAGGCGCGCACGGACACCTATCCGTACATCAACATCGAGGACCAGCACGCGCAGATCGGCCACGAGGCCACGGTGAGCAAGATCGGCGACGAGCAGCTGTTCTACCTGATGTCGCGCGGGCTGAGCGAGGACGCGGCGGCCACCATGGTGGTGCGCGGCTTCATCGAGCCCATTGCCAAGGAGCTGCCGCTGGAGTACGCGGTGGAGCTCAACCGGCTGATCGAGCTGGAGATGGAAGGCAGCGTGGGATAGGGGACAGGGAACAGGTTACAGGTTACAGCGGGCGCGTTCAGTTGCTTGTGCGGGCTGTAACCTGTCCCCTGTAACCTGTAACCTTTTTAGCTGAGCGCGACGAACTCGGACCGATAAACGACAGTGTCAGATACATCCACGACCATCACCCCCGCCGACGTGGGCCTGTTCACCCGCGACCAGGTGGAGATGCTCACGGCGCGCAAGCTGGAGACGGACTGGCTGCGCGACCAGCGCATGCGCGCGCACGCCGTGTTCGCCGACACGCCCATGCCCACCACGCGGCTGGAGGACTGGCGCTACACGGACATCAAGAAGCTGCTCAAGCTGGACGCCTTCTCGTTCGCCGAAGAGCGCGGGCCGGCGGCGGACGCGGCGGGGCTGCCGGCCGGGCTGCGCGCGCGCATGGACGAGGCGGGCGAGTCGTCCGCGCGGCTGGTGCAGGTGGACGCGTCCGTGGTGCTGCGCGAGCTGCCCGACGAGCTCGCGGCGCAGGGGGTGATCTTCACCTCGCTGGAGGCGGCGGCGCGCGAGCACCCGGAGCTGGTGCAGAAGCACTTCGGCACGGCCATCACGCCCGACGACGGCAAGTTCGCGGCGCTCAGCTCGGCGTTCTGGACCGGCGGCGCGTTCCTCTACGTGCCGAAGGACGTGCAGGTGGAGGCGCCGTTCCGCATCTACCGATGGATCGGCGAAGGCGGCACGGCGGTGCTGGGGCGTCTGCTGGTCGTCGCGGAGCAGGGCTCCAAGGTGGCGGTGGTGGAGGAGCTGGGCTCCGACGACCTGGGCAAGACGGCGCTCTCCGTGGCCGCGGCCGAGATCTTTGCGGACGAGGGCGCGGTCGCGGTCTACACGCAGGTGCAGCGCTACGGGCGCGGCGTCGTCCACCTTGCCACCGACCGGCTGGTGGCGGGGCGCGACGCCCGCATCACCACGCTGTACACGACCTTCGGGGCGGACGTGTCGCGGGCGGACGTGCAGTGCCGCATGCAGGCGCCGGGGAGCCACGTGGACATGCTGGGGCTGTACATCGCCGACGGCACGCAGCACTTCGACAACCAGACGCTGCAGGACCACCTGGCCCCGCACGCCAGCAGCAACCTGCTGTTCAAGGGCGCGCTGAACGACAAGGGGCGCTCGGTGTTCCGCGGGCTCATCCGCGTGCACCCCAGGGCGCAGCGCACGGACGCGTACCAGACCAACCGCAACCTCATCCTGAGCGACGGGGCGCGGGCGGACTCGCTTCCCAACCTGGAGATCCAGGCGGACGACGTGCGCTGCTCGCACGCGGCCACGGTGGGGCAGCTGGACGAGGAAGAGGTGTTCTACCTCCTCTCCCGCGGCATCCCCAAGACGGAGGCCGTGCGGCTGGTGGTGTTCGGCTTCTTTGGCGAGGTGCTGGAGCAGCTTCCGCTGGAAGGGGTGAAGCAGGAGCTGCTGCGCGTGGTGGAGCGCAAGCTGGCCACGCGGGCCTGACGTTGGCGTGGGTCAAGGCCGCCTCCGTCGCGGAGCTTCCGGACGGAGACGCGGTGCTGGGAGTGGAGGTGGCGGGGCGGCGGGTGGCGCTGGCGCGGGTGGAGGGCGAGGTGTACGCCTTCGCCGACAACTGCTCGCACCGCGACTTTCCGCTCAGCCTGGGCGAGGTGGATGCCGGGTCGTGCACGGTCACCTGCGAGTGGCACGGCGCGGCCTTCAACCTGCGCACCGGCGAGCCCACCTGCCCGCCCGCCATCAAGCCGATCCCGGTCTATCCGGCGCGGGTGGATGCCGGCGAGGTGTGGATCGACCTCCCCTAGCACGATCCGCCAACCTCCACCTGCACCCTCCATGCAACGCTCCTTCCCGGCACGTCACGTATGGGCGCTCGCCTGCGCGGCGCTGGTCGCGGACGTGATGGCGGCGTACGCCGCTCGTTCCCTCGCCGTGAGCGTCGTGCCGGGCTTCCATTCCCTGATCCTGGCCCCGCGCGCCGCGCTATGGGTCCAGGGCGCGCTCGTGATCCTGGTGCCCCTGCACGTGCTGCTGGCGGTGGCCGTGTGGCAGCGGCTGCGGCACGGCGCAGAACCATCGAGCAGGTTGTCGACATGAGCATCACCCTTCCCCAGGCGCCCGCGACCCCGCTGGACGTCGAGCGCATCCGCGAGGACTTCCCGATCCTGCGCGAGACGACCAACGGAAAGCCGATCGTCTACCTGGACAACGCGGCCAGCACGCAGAAGCCGCGGGCGGTGATCGACGCCATCAGCCGGCACTACGAGCGCAACAACGCCAACGTCCATCGCGGCATCCACGAGCTCAGCAACCGGGCCACGGACGCGTACGACCACGCGCGGCAGCGGGTGGCGGGGCTGCTGGGCATCACGGACCCGGCGGAGCTCATCTGGACGCGCGGCACCACGGAGGGGCTGAACCTGATCGCGTGGTCCTGGGGTCTCTCCAATCTGCGCGCGGGGGACGAGATCCTGCTGTCGGTGATGGAGCACCACAGCAACCTGGTGCCCTGGCAGATCTTGGCGAAGCGCACCGGGGCACGGCTGCGGTTCCTGGAGATCGACGACCAGGGGCGGCTGGACCTGTCGATGCTGGACGACCTGCTGACGGAGCGGACCAAGATCGTCTCCATCGCGCACGTGTCCAACGCGCTGGGAACGGTGAACCCGGTCCAGCGCATCGCGGCGAAGGCGAAGGCGGCGGGGGCGCTGATGGTGGTGGACGGCGCCCAGTCCGCCCCGCACCTGCCGGTGGACGTGCCGTCGCTGGGGGCGGACTTCTACGCCTTCAGCGGCCACAAGATGTGCGGGCCCACGGGCATCGGCGGATTGTGGGGGCGGCGCGAGGTGCTGGAGGAGATGCCCCCGTTCCACGGCGGCGGCGACATGATCGAGTTCGTGGAGCTGGAGTCGTCTACCTACGCGGCGATCCCGGCCAAGTTCGAGGCGGGGACGCCCAACGTGGCGGGGGCGGTGGGGCTGGGCGCGGCGGCGGACTACCTGGACGGGCTGGGGCGCGACGCCATCCTGGCGCACGAGCGGGCGCTGGTGGCGTACGCGGTGCAGCGGCTGGGGGAGATCCCGGACCTGACCGTGCTGGGGCCGCGCGACCTGTCGGAGCGGTCGGGCGTCGTCTCGTTCACGCTGGCCGACATCCACCCGCACGACCTGGCCACCATCCTGGACAGCGAGGGCGTGGCGATCCGCGCCGGCCACCACTGCACCCAGCCGCTGATGAAGTGCATGGGCGTCGGCAGCACCGCGCGCGCCTCGTTCTACCTGTACAACACCTCCGCCGAGGTGGACGCGCTGGTGGACGCGCTGCACAAGGCGCGCGGGCTGTTCGGGTACTAGATTGGCCGACCTCCCGCTGGAGCGAATGAATTCGCCGCTGGAAAATCGCAAAGTCCGCCTGCGCGGACTCGGCGGCCCAGCCTTGCGGAGCGTTCCAGGCACCGGCGCGTCCGCAGCCGGAAGGGATGGCGGGATCGGACTCGCGGAAACGCAGTCCGCGCAGGCGGACTTCGTGCCGTTCCAGCCGCGATTTCAATCGCCCGGGCGCGACGCCGGCATGGCGCAATGATGATCGAACACACTGGGGGGATGCGTTAAATGGAGCGGTCCGCGCTGGACTCGGTGTACCAGGAGCTGATCCTGAAGCACTACCGCAGCTCGAAGTTCCGGGGTGACCTGCCGGCGCCGGACGCGGTGGTGCCCATGCGCAACCCCGTCTGCGGCGACGACATCCTGCTGCAGGTGCAGGTGCGCGACGGAAAGATCGAGGACATCCGCTTCAGCGGGCACGGCTGCGCCATCTCGCAGGCCGCCGCGTCCATGATGAGCGAGCACGCCGTGGGCAAGTCGTGGGACGAGGTGCACGCCATCTCCGCCCGCTTTCGCGACATGATCCACGGCGACGAGACGGCAGCCCGCGACAAGGCGCTCGGCGACATGCGCGCGCTCAGCGGCGTGTCCCGGCTGCCCCGCCGCGTGAAGTGCGCCATGCTGGCCTGGGACGCGCTGGAAGAAGCGGAGAAGAAGATCACCGCTGAATAGCCGACCCCGCTTTCGACGGAGGTACGCTCCACCCTCCCCTGCAACGTGCAGGGGAGGGTGTTTCTCGTTCAGGTGGACGATTCCGCTCGCCGAATCTGTCATTCCGAGGGAGCGCCCACTCCGCAATCTGCCGAATCCTCGTAGCTGGCGCGCGACCGAGGAATCTACTGTCGGCTGCTGGTGGCCGTTCGCACCGCCGGGTACTCGCGGCGTCCGCCCACGGGCCCTGTCCGGCTCCGTCGAACCCGCGGCTGCAGCGCGGGCTGCCGCGTCTACCCTCCAGGCGGCCGACGGCAGATTCCTCGGCCCTGCGACCGGCGGCGCGAGAGGACGGGTCTGTGTGGACGGGCCTCGGAATGACAGAGGCTTTTCCCTGCGTCTCGCGCCCGCCGATGACGGCTCGTTCCCCGTATGCGCGGCTGGGGGACATCACCCGCGCCACCGCTCGCAATCCAACCCATCCTCCCTGTAGACCGGTGCGGCACCGGTCGCATCCACATGTCACACCAGGGAGGCAACATGCGATTGATCACACGAAGTCTGTCCACCGGTCTGGCGGTGCTCGCGGTGTCGGCAGGCTGCCAGGACGGAGAGCTGCTGGGGGTGTCGGACGGCGGGGGCGGATACGAGCTGGTGGCCCGCGGCCGCCTGGCCGTCTACAACGGCGGCGTGGACCGCGCGGCGCCGGAGCAGCCGTGCCTGGACGACGCGCGCCATCGCCAGTTCGACTTCTGACTGGGCGACTGGAACGTGACGGCACCCGGCATTCCGCCGGGCAGCACCAACCAGATCCGCGCCGAGCTGGACGGCTGCCTGGTCTCCGAAAGCTGGACGCAGTTCAACGGCATCCGCGGCCGCAGCATCAACGCCTACGACCGTGACCTGCAGCAGTGGCACCAGACCTGGGTCTCGTCGCAGCCGCAGGGGCACCTGCGCATGGCGGGGAACCTGGAAGCCGACACCATGGTGCTGCGCGGCAAACGCGTCACGCCCGCCGGCATCGAGCTGTTCGACGAGTACCGCTGGCACGTGCTCCCCGGCGGACAGGTGGTCCAGGCGTGGAAGCTCGACATCCCCGCGCTGAACCAGCACTTCGCCGGCGCCCTGACCTACACCGCCGCGCCCAGCGTCACGCCGCCGGCGGAGACGCAGACGGTGCCGTGCAAGGCCGGCGGGCTTCAGCAGAACGCGCGGCAGCTGGACTTCTTCCACGGCGAGTGGACGGTCTCGGCGGAGCACGGGCCGGCGCTGGGGACGGCGTCCATCACCAGCGACCTGAGCGGCTGCCTTACCGAGGAGAGCTACGCCACGGACAAGGGATACGGGGCCACCAGCTTCTTCTACTGGGACCCGGTCTCCCGCTCGTGGTGGCGCACGTACATCGACAGCGAGGGGCAGCGGGTGGAGCTGCGCGGCGGGCTGGTCGATGGGCGGATGGTGCTCACCGGGACAGAACCGGGGCACGACGGGCGTTCCCTGCAGGTGCGCGTGACGCTGGAGCCCGTCTCCGCCAGCGTGGTGCGGCAGGAGTGGGCGGTCTCGGAAGATGGAGAAAGCTGGCAGACCGAGATAGCGCTCCTCTTCACCCGCGCCTGATCCGCACCTCCGAGTCATCCTGAGGGAGCGCACGCGCGAAACGCTGGGCATGCACGCGTTCTGCGCGACCGAAGGACCTTGCCGGCAGCATCGTGGGGCTGGCTCCTCGCCATGGAGCCAGCCTCACGAAGGCGGAGAGAAGGTCCTTCGGTCGCGCGCAGGCGGGGGCGCGAATGACGGTTACGGGTGTGCGCTCCCTCAGGATGACTGAGGGGGTGGTTGATGATGAGCATGAGAGTCTGCGACAACCTCCGATCGATCCCCTGCCCCGGAATCCATCGATGACGACGCATCCATCCACCCCGGCCGGGCCGCTGCGCGTTGTGACGGTGGACGACGAGCCGCTGGCGCGCGATTGCATCCGCTTGGCGCTGGCGCGGGAGCCGGGGTGGGCGATCGTGGCGGAGTGCCCGGGGGGACGGGCGGCGGCGGGGGCCATCGAGCGCGAGGCGCCGGACCTGGTCTTTCTGCACGTGCAGATGCCGGGGATGGACGGCTTCGGCGTGATCGAGCGGGTGGGGCCGGAGCGGATGCCGGCCACCATCTTCGTCACCGCGTTCGAGGAGCACGCCCTGCGCGCGTTCCAGGTGCACGCGCTGGACTACCTGCTCAAGCCGTTCGGCGACGACCGTTTTCGCCAGGCGCTGGAGCATGCGCGGCGCCGCATCCACACCGAGCGGCAGGGGGAGCTGGGGCAGCGGCTGGAGGCACTGCTGCGCGAGGTGCAGGGCCGCCATCCGGCCGCCACGCGTCCAGCGCCCGCGGCGGGGCCGGCGCCGTACGCCACCTGGCTGACGGTGAGCGCGCAGAACCGCACGCAGTTCTTGGCCGTGGGCGAGGTGGACTGGCTGGAGGCGGACGGCAAGTACGTGCGGCTGCACGCCGGCGGCCGCACGCACCTCATCCGGGGCACCCTGGCGGCCACGGCGGAGCGGCTGGACCCGGCGCACTTCGTCCGCATCCACCGCGGCACGGTGGTGAACGTGGCGCGCATCCGCGAGGTGCAGCCGTGGATGGGCGGCGACCACCTGGCCATCCTGCGCGACGGGACGAAGCTGCGGGTGAGCCGCACCTGCCGCGGCGCCCTGCTGCGGCCGGACCTGTGAGCGCGCCCGGGCGCCTGCCGGGGCCGGGATGGCGCGGCCGGCTGGCGGTGTTCGGCGCGTGGACCTTCTTCGGGCTGGTGGAAAGCGGCAACGCGTACATCAACCAGCGGCTGCGGGGGCAGGACCGCGGCGTGCTGGACGCGCTCGTGGCGAACATGCCGTGGTGGTACCTGTGGGCGCTGCTCACGCCTGCGGTGCTGTGGGTGTGCCGCCGCCTGCGTCCGGACCGCGCGGGCGCCATCCTGCTCACCCTGGGCCACCTGGGCGCGGGGCTGGCGTTCTCCGCGCTGCACCTGGCGGTGGAGGGGCACGTGTTCTTTCGCACGCACGGGCACTGGGTGCAGCCCAGCGTGACGGTGCAGATCCGCACCCTGTTCCTCAACTATCTGCTGCTGGATCTGCTGACGTACGCGGCCATCGCGGGCGCCTACTACACGCTGGACTACTTCCGGCGCTACCGCGAGGAGGAGCTGGCGGCGGCGGAGCTGCGCACGCGCGCGGTCCGACTGGAGGCGCAGATGGCCGAGGCGCGGCTGAGCGCGCTGCGGATGGAGCTGAACCCGCACTTCCTGTTCAACGCGCTGAACGCCGTCTCGGGCCTGGTGCGGCGGGCGGACAACGGCGCGGCGGTGGAGATGATCGGGCGGCTGGGCGGGCTGCTGCGCGTGGCGCTGCGCGGCGACACGCGGCACGAGATCCCGCTGGGCGAAGAGCTGGACTACCTGGGGCACTACCTGGAGATCGAGCGCATCCGCTTTCACGACCGCCTGACGGTGCAGGTGGAGGTGCAGCCCGGGCTGGAGCGCGCGCTGGTGCCCGCGCTGATCCTGCAGCCGCTGGTGGAGAACGCCATTCGCCACGGCGTGGCGCCGGTGCCGGAGCCCGGGCGGGTGACGCTATCCGCGCGCGCGGCGGAAGGACGGCTGCGGCTGGCGGTGGAGAACACGGGCCGGGGGCTCCCCGACGGCGCGCTGGACAGCCCGGGCGTGGGCATCCGCAACACGCTGGCGCGCCTGGACGCGCTCTACTGCGGCGACGCCTCGCTGCGCCTGGAGAACCTGCGCCGCGGCGGCGTCCGCGCCACCCTGGACCTCCCCGTCCGCTTCGCCGCCGATGCGGCGCCGTCCGCCGCGGTCGCACGTCCGACAGCAGCCGCGGTGTGACGCCGCCGATCGCCCCGCACCCAGCCGTGACTTCCTTTGGAAGCACGGTGTCATCCTGAGGGAGCGCACGCGCATGACCGTCGTAGCCACAACAGCATGCGCGCGACCGAAGGATCTTTATCGGGTCGCGCGAGGCTCCGCCCCCGGGAGCCGTTCAAGTCCCTCAGTCTGGCAGGCGGGGTCCTTCGGTCGCGCGCAGAGCGTGGAGCAGCGGATGGTTTCGCGCGGGCGCTCCCTCAGGAAATCATACCGCTTCTTCTGATTTGGTGTGCATACAAGCCATCCCGGTTTCACGCGGAGCCACGGAGGGGAACAGAGAGCCGCGGAGAACTGCACGGAACGTCTCCTGCCGTTCTCCGCGTCTCCGCGTCCTCCGCGCCTCCGCGTGACACAGAAGCAGGGCCTGAATGCATACGAAGCTCCGAGAATCGGTATCATTCCCTGGCCGACGCAACTCGGCCGGCGGAGTGTGTCCGCCGGGCCATGGTGTGCCGCGGGACGCGCGTGATTCAGCCGCGGGTGATGCGGCGCGGGTCGGCGCCGCGGTCGATGCGGTCGGCAAGCTCCAGCAGGGCGGCGAAGGCGTCTTCGGCGGAGGCGTCCAGGTCGCCGATCTCCAGGCGGTCCAGGTCGCCCACGCAACGCTGCAGCGCGTCCACCGCGTCGCGGATGGACTG
>Ga0190267_10000290_pt1 | contig 11223 bp, 5 predicted proteins | sample Popmic239T_FD_140332 | JGI IMG/M metagenome (GOLD analysis project Ga0190267, IMG submission 140332) | Populus adjacent soil microbial communities from riparian zone of Oak Creek, Arizona, USA - 239 T | ecosystem: Environmental > Terrestrial > Soil > Riparian zone | place: USA: Arizona... | reverse complement strand
GCGAATGGTCAGCACGCCGTCCGGCGACTGCACCTGGGCACGGGGGATGGCGATCGGGCTGTCCAGCGCCGCCACCGCCTGCCGGATGAGCGGCAGGAAGTTCGCCTGGGCGTCCTGGACCTTGTTCCCGCCAAAGAAGTTGGTGCCCGGGCACGACTTGACCTCGCCCAGGCCGTTCCTCCGCTGGCCGGTCTTCAGGTCGAACCAGTGGTGGTACACGAAGGTGTCGGTGTCGATCTTCAGCTTGAAGCGGCGGACCAGCAGCGCGTTCATCTTGAGGATGCAGGCGCGCTGCGCGGCGCTCATCTGGTCCTGGTTCTTGTCGAAGTTGCCCAGGTGCTCGATGCAGATGGCGCCGGTGTTGGCGCCCTTGATCCCCGCCGGCGTCTTGTCCATGGGCCGGCAGACGGCGATGGTGCCGTCGGGGAACGTGGTCAGGTTCTGGGCGATGTCGGCGAACTTTCGGTCGTTGACGTGAAAGCTCTTCATCGCCTTCAGCCGCTCGAAGTGGTTCGTCCCGGTGAAGTCGTTGTAGCTGGGCTCGGCGGTGTGGTGGTTCTGCACCGACGTGATCTGCCGCTGAAGGGGCTTCTGGATGAACTGCGCGAACTCATCCATCGTCTCGAACAGCGTGTACTGGCCTTGCGTCTTCATGGGGATGCCGGGGGTGCGGGGGAGTGTCGATGCAGGAAGGGAGAACACCGGGCCGGGGAGGCCCGTTTCCCCAACCTGGGTGGGGAACGATGAAGGTAACCCACTTTGCCCCGGCGCGGTAGCGGCCCTTTTGTGCGCGGGGCGGCGCGAATTGCGGCATTCCGCCGTTCTTGCAGAGCCGCAATGACACACCTGGGGCGCCGCCGCCCCAATTCTCCGCCGGTCCCGTAAACGCGAATTCGGACTTTCCGGCGTCGAAACCCGCCCTCCATAAATCGACCCAGGACGTACGATCGCCGCTCGGGGAAGCCACCGGGACCTCTCCGCGGCTCCAAACGCGATCCTGGGCCATTTCCGGCGTTCGCCACCCGATGATGCCGTCGAGCAGGTGAAGCCCCGCGCGGTTTGCGGGGCTTTCCGCCCTCGTTGCGGCGGCCTCAGCCGCTCCCGCGGCCGGGGCAGGCCAGCCGCGAACCCCTTGTCCCACAAGACGTAGCGTGCTGCGCGCTCGCGGATTGCACGCGCGCGCCGAAGCGATGTACGTCTCGCGAGCGTCCGTGGCTGTCGCCTGCGGAGCGCGCACCGTGCCTGGCCTGGCGGGACGTGTGTGGCGGCCTCGGAAGCAGCAGGAGTGGGGGATTCAGGGATTCCCACGCATCCTCCCGCTTTTCCACAGCTTTCCACCGGATTTAGTTTACATAATGCATATTATACGAAGTGGAGTAATCCTTGCGCTTGGGATGCATCCCAAGTCATCCACTGGAAGAAATCTCCACTGGGTATCCATCTGAGACTTGGGCTGCATCTCCCCAGGAGCACGCTCATGGCTCGCGCAATCTGGAAAGGCAGCATCAGCTTCGGCCTGGTGCAGATCCCCGTGGGGCTGTTCTCCGCGGCGTCGCCCGACGAGCTGAGCTTTCGCCAGCTCGACAAGCGCAACCTCTCGCCCATCGGCTACAAGAAGTACAACAAGAACACCGGCGAAGACGTCGAGGGCGAAGAGATCGTCAAGGGCTACGAGTACGAGAGCGGCCACTACGTCGTCCTGAGCGACGAGGACCTGCGCCGCGCCAACCCCGAAAAGACGCAGACCGTCGAGATCACCGACTTCGTCGACCTGGACGACATCCGCGCGGTCTACTTCGACAAGCCGTACTACCTGGCCCCCACCGGCAAGAACAAGAAGGCGTACGCCCTGCTGCGCGAGGCGCTGCGGCGCACCGGCAAGGTGGGCATCGCCAAGGTGGTCATCCGCTCCCGCGAGTACCTGAGCGCCGTGGTCCCCGACGGCGACGTGCTGGTGCTGGAGATCCTGCGCTACCCGCACGAGATCCGCGCGGCCGACGACCTTGAGGTGCCCCGCGGCGAGCCGGCCGAGCTGGGCGTGAGCGAGCGCGAGCTGGCCATGGCCGAGCAGCTGGTCCAGGGGATGACGGCCGAGTGGGAGCCGGCCAAGTACACCGACAGCTACCGCGACGACCTGATGCAGCTCATCCAGGCGCGCATCGAGAGCGGCAACACCAACGCGCCGGACGAGACGCCGGTGGAAGAGGTGGCCGTCGGCGAGAAGGGCGACGTGATCGACATCATGGCCCTGCTCAAGCGCAGCGTGGAGGCCACCGGCCGCGGCGACCGCGTGGCCGCCGACACGGAGCGCCCGGAGCGCGCCCCGGCCGCGAAGAAGCCGAAGAAGGCCGCCGCGGTCAAGCCGGACGACACGCCCCTGCCGTGGGAGGACGACGAGCCGGCGGCGGCGCCAAAGCGGCCCGTCCGGGCCTCCGTGAAGGCCGCGGAGAAGCCCGCCAAACCGGCCGCCGCGGTCGCCAAGCCGGCCCCCCGCTCCGCGGTTGCGTCCAAGCCGCGCAGCTCGCAGCAGCGCAAATCCGCCTGAGCCGGAACGGCGCCTGAATGGGTCTCGACGAATACAAGCGCAAGCGCGACTTTCGCGTCACCGCGGAGCCGGAAGGGCACGTCCACCCCGAGGGGGACGTGCTCTCCTTCTGCATCCAGAAGCACGCCGCCAGCCACCTGCACTACGACTTTCGCCTGGAGCTGGACGGGGTCCTGAAGAGCTGGGCCGTCCCCAAGGGCCCCAGCCTGGACCCGTCCGTCAAGCGCCTGGCCGTCCACGTGGAGGACCATCCCCTGGAGTACGGCACCTTCGAGGGGATCATCCCCCAAAAGGAGTACGGCGGCGGCACGGTAATGCTGTGGGACCGCGGCACCTGGACGCCGGACGACGACGCCCACAAGGGCTACCGCAAGGGCCACCTGCGTTTTCACCTGCAGGGCGAGCGGCTGAGCGGTGGCTGGCACCTGGTGCGCTCCCGCCGCGGCGAAGAGGGCCAGAAGGAGCAGTGGCTGCTCTTCAAGGAAGACGACGAGGTCGCCCGCCCCGAGTCCGCCGGCACGGTCACCGACGAGTTCATGACCAGCGTCGACACCGGCCGCACCATGGAGGAGATCGCCGCGGACAAGGACGCCAGCTGGGACTCGAAGGCCCCCGCGGCGGAGGCCATGACGCGCCACGGCAAGCCCTCGAAGTCGAAGGCGGACACCGGCGCGAAGAAGCCGGCGGCGAAGTCCGCCGCCGCGAAATCTTCCGCCCGGGCGAAAAAGGCCGTGGTCTCCCCCGCCGCCGGCGTCCCCGGCGCAAAGAAGGCGGCGTTCCCGAAGCCGTTCACCCCGCAGCTGGCCACGCTGGTGGACGAGGTCCCCGCCGGCGACGAGTGGATCCACGAGCTCAAGTACGACGGCTACCGCCTGGTGGCCATGGTCAACAAGGGCAAGGCCAGCCTCATCACCCGCAACGGCAACGACTGGACGGACCGCTTTCCCGCCGTCGCGGCGGCGCTGCGGGCGCTCCCCGTGGGCAGCGCGGTGCTGGACGGCGAGCTCGTGGTCCTCACGCCGAAGGGTACGACCAGCTTTCAGGCGCTGCAGAACGTGATGAGCTCCGGCGGCGGCGGCGAGCTGGTGTTCTACGCCTTCGACCTGCCGTACCTGGAGGGGATGGACCTGCGCGCCTCTCCCCTGCTGGCGCGCAAGGAGGCGCTGCGCGGGCTCTTGAAGGCGGACGGCGGCATCCTGCGCTTCAGCGACCACATCGTGGGCGCCGGCGCGGAGTTCTACCGGCAGGCGTGCGGCCTGGGGCTGGAGGGGATCATCTGCAAGCGCGGCGACGCCCGGTACGTGCACAAGCGCAACAACGACTGGCTCAAGGTCAAGTGCCTGCTGCGCCAGGAGTTCGTCATCGGCGGATGGACGGAGCCGCGCGGGTCGCGGTCGCACTTCGGCGCGCTGCTGCTGGGCGTGCACAACCCCAAGGGCGACCTGGTGTACGCCGGCAAGGTGGGCACCGGCTTCGACCAGTCGCGGCTGCGCGACGTCTTTGCCCGGCTGCAGAAGCTGGAGCGGGACGATTCCCCCTTCGTCAACCACGGCCGCAGGGGGCGCAAGCTCGCGGGGGTGCACTGGATCGACCCCAGGCTGGTGTGCGAGATCGCCTTTACCGAGTGGACGGAGGAAGGGATCCTGCGCCACCCGGTGTTCCAGGGGATGCGCGAGGACAAGAACCCGCGCGACGTGGTGCGCGAGAACGCGGCCGCCCTCCCCGCCGGCGAGTCGGCGGCCGCGGAGTCCGACGCACCGAAGGCCGCCGGCCGCACCCGCGCCGCCGAGCGCGCGGGGGAGCGGGCCCAGCCGCGCGACACGGCCCCTGCCCCGCGCTCGCGCCCCGTGCCGCCCTCCACGCAGCGCACCAGCCCGCGCCGCGGCAAGGGCGAGGACACGGAGGTGCTGGGCGTGCGGGTGACCAGCCCCGAGAAGGTGCTGTTCCCGGCGCGGGGCATCACCAAGCTGGAGCTGGCGCGCTACTACGAGGCGGTGGCGGAGTGGATGCTGCCGTACGTGCAGGACCGCCCGCTGACGCTGGTGCGCTGCCCGGACGGCGTGGGCGGCGAGTGCTTCTACCAGAAGCACGGCGACAAGCACTTCCACGAGTCCATCGGCCGCACGGAGATCCCGGAGAACTACGGCGAGCTGAAGGTCTACACCTACGTGGATTCCGCCGCGGCGCTGGTGGGGATGGTGCAGATGGGGGTGATCGAGCTGCACACCTCCAACGCCCGCCGCGACAACTTCGAGCGGCCGGACCGCTTCGTCATCGACCTGGACCCGGCGACGGACGTGCCGTGGGCGCGCACGGTGGCTTCGGCGTTCCAGGTGCGCGACCGGCTGGCGGAGCTGGGGCTGGACAGCTGGGTCAAGACCACCGGCGGCAAGGGGCTGCACGTGGTCGTGCCCCTGGCGCGCCGCGCCTCGTGGGACGAGATCAAGGACTTCACCAAGGCGTTCTCGGTGGACCTGAGCGCGCACAACCCGGGCAAGTACCTCACCAAGGCCAACATCGCCGCGCGCAAGGGCAAGATCTTCATCGACTACCTGCGCAACGGCCGCGGCGCCACGGCCATCGCCGCGTTCTGCATCCGGTCCAAGCCCACCGGCGCCATCTCCGTCCCCCTGCGCTGGGATGAGCTGAGCCCCGCCCTGGACCCCGACAGCTTCACGCCGGAAGCCGTCATCCGCCGGCTGGCCAAGCTCAAGCGCGACCCGTGGGAGGGCTTCTACACGTCCAGGCAGTCCATCACCAGGCCCATGCGCGCCGCCGTCGGCATGCGCTGAGCCGCGGACCGGCGGATTGGCGGCGGAGGCGCGGTCCGGCGGGGGGGCCGCCCCTCCCCCGCCCCGTCCGCCGCGTCTGCTCAGGAGGATGTTGCGAAACCTCTTGGATCGAAACGTTGACTTCCTGAGGGAGCACCACGCGTAACCTAAACTCGCGCAACCGCCTGCGCGCGACCGAAGGACCTCGCCTGCCCTGCTGCGAAGCTGACCTTTTCACGGCTTTCAATCCGCCGATCTGTCATTCCGAGGGAGCGCCCACCCGATCGCCTGTCCGATTCCCGTAGCTGACGCGCGACCGAGGAATCCACTGTCGGCTGCTGGCGGCCTTTCGCACCGACGGGTACTCGCGGTATCCGCCGGCGGGCCCTGTCCGGCTTCATCGAACCCGTGGGTTTGAGCGCGGGCTGCCGCATTCACCCTCCAGGCGGCCGACGCTGGATTCCTCGGCCCTGCAACCCGCGGCGCGAGCAGACGGATCTGCGTGGCCGGGCCTCGTAATGACAGACGCGTTTTCGAACTGACGGCTCGGCTCTGGAGCAGCGCTCACGAGAGTGTTGTCATTTGTTTATCCGCGTGATAAAATGTGCCCCCGTGGTCCGCGCCCTCCGCGCTCCTCCTCTGCGGTACCCGGGCCCGACAATCTTTCCTTCCTCGTTTTCGCTTTCCCAGATCATCGGAGAAAAAGTCCAATGGGTCGTTTCACGTCCATTGCCTGCCTGACGGGTGGGCTCGTGCTGCTCGCCGGGGCAAGCCCCGCATCCGCCCAGGCGCCCCAGTGGGAGCGGCGGTTCGGGCTGGAGATGCTCACCGGCTCCGTGGACCCTGACCAGGCGAACGCGGCGGGTGTCGGCACGCGCGCCTGGGGCGTTCAGTTCAGCGGCGCCGTCACCGCCTTCCGCGTCCTCACCGTAGGCGTGGACGTGGGCGCCATGGGGATGCGCGACAAGCGGCAGTTCACGGAGAACACCACCGAGGGCGAGAAGTCGTCCGGCGTGGGGGCCGGGATGGGATCGCTGGCGCTGGGGCTCAGCACGCCGCCGGTGGCGGTGGACCTGGGCCGCCCGAGCCCGGCGCGGGTGTCGGTCGGCGTGAACGCGGGCCACACCTGGATGGACGTCAACCGCACCATCGACCGCTGCGTCGACTGCCACGCCGAGGACGTGAACCTGCGCGCTGGCGACTTCTGGGAGCCCGCGCTGAACGTGAACATGGGCATCTGGGGGATCAACGCGCGGTATCGCAAGTACACCGGCGACTCCAGCATCCGCGACGCGGTGATGATCGGCTACTCCTCCAACGGCCGCTCCCGCGCCGCCGCCCCGCCCGAAGTGCCCGAAGTCCCCGAGGTACCCGCCGAAGCGCCCTGATCCAACGCGGGCCGACGAAAAACCTCGCGGTGCAAATGCGGAGGCGCGGAGAGAGATTCTCCGCGCCTCCGCTTCTTTGTGTCGCAGTGCGGATAAGAGTCAGGGATCGATCGTGATCCCCACCTCGAAGCTGAACACGTGGTTCGCGTCCATGACGTCGGGCCCATCGCGCAGGTCCGCGTCGCTCACCACGCTGGCTTCTACGGTGACCGTGCAGATGGCCTGCTCCGGCAGGTCCAGGTCGGGATCGAGCGTCACGGTGCTGGTGCCTGAGCCGCTGACGGTAAAGGTCTGCGAGTCCTCTCCGATAGGACACTCCAGCAGAAAGCTGCTGGTGGAGACGTTCACCGCCTCGCTGAAGAAGATCATGATGTTCCCGTCCGCCGCCACCGGCGAGGCGTTGTCCGCGGGCGTGGTGCTCATGACCTCGGGTGCCTCGTCCACCGCGATGGTGCGCGTCCCCGTCCGCTGCGCGTTTACGGTAGACGTGGCCGTGATGACGGCCGTCCCGTTCCCCACTGCCGTCACCTGGCCCGTAGACGCGTTCACCGTGGCTACTCCCGTGTTGGAGCTGGACCAGGTGATCGCGTCGGACAGCGGAACCCCGAACGCGTCGTACACGATTCCCATAAGCGAGGTAATCTCGGCAGGGGCTAGAATGGGCACGGTGGCCGGCGAGATGGTAATCCAGCCGTAGGGGTACTGGACCGGTGAGGAAATGCGGTACTTGATGGTGATCGACGTCACCGTGGGGCTATAGACGAAGCGGGCGGTTTTCACCTGCGAGGTGTCATTCGGTCCGAGCACTCCGGGATAGCTGATGTACTGCTTGCTCGGGAAGGTATACGGCCCGCCGGCGGATGCCGAGTCGATGAATGTCGCCGTTCCGTCTGCATTGTCGAGCGTAGCGTTCGCCGGAGTCTCACCGTATTTCGTGATCACCAGGCGGTTTCCGCTCGGGTCCGCAGTAATGCCGTCCGTGGTGCCGATTGGCTGCGGCATCAGGTTCGTTAGTGCGATGCTGTACGTAACCGTGTCGGAGTTGGTGTTGTCAGCCCTGGAATAAGTGGGGCCGCTTACAATCACTGCTTTCGCGCCCGTCCCGTAGAGGAGCAGGTCCGGCCGCGGGCCGCCGCCTACTCCTTCCCAGGACGGCAGACCGCACTCCATCGTGTTCGCCTTCAGGTCGATTCTGCACTCGTACTCAGTTGAAAGGAGCCCTGGCTCGGGGGCAAAATTCGGAGCCACAGGACCATCCGTGCAGGCGCACGCCAGCGCCAGAATGGCGAGCATGGACCCGCGCGGAAGCCCGCGTCGTGAGACAATGTTCATCAGGTTACCTGAGAGCAGTGAATGGGAAGGCCTGAAAGGAAGGGACACATTCATGCGCATTGCTTGATGGAGGAAGACAGTCGTCCCGCAGGATCATCAGCCGGCTCACAGTGTTGATGATCCAGCTGGCACCCTGGATCTCTACACCATCACTCCACGCCGTCGCGAGGGGGCGGAGAGATGCGCCCTCCGCCCCACTCGCAACCGGTAAACGTCACGGATCGATCGTGATCCCCACCTCGAAGCTGAAGACGTGGTTCGCGTACATCACGTCGGGCCCGTCGCGCAGGTCCGCGTCGCTCACCACGCTGGCTTCCACGGTGACCGTGCAGATGGCCTGCTCCGGCAGGTCCACGTCGGGATCAAGCGTCACGGCGCTGGTGCCTGAGCCGCTGACGGTGAAGGACTGCGAGTCCTCTCCGATCGGACACTCCAGCAGAAAGCTGCTGGTGGAGACGTTCACCGCCTCGTTGAAGAAGATCATGATGTTCTCGTCCGCTGCCACCGGCGAGGCGTTGTCCTGGGGCGTGGTGCTCATCACCTCGGGGGCCTCGTCCACGGCGATCGTGCGCGTCCCCGTCCGCTGCGCATTCACGGTAGACGTGGCCGTGATGATGGCCGTCCCGTTCCCCACCGCCGTCACCTTCCCCGTGGAAGCGTTCACCGTGGCGACGGCGGAGTTGGAGCTTGACCACGTGATGCCGTCCCCCTGCCCCACGCCGAGCTGGTTGTACACGATGCCCCACAGTGTGGTGGTGTCACCCGGCTCCAGGACCGGCGTGCTGGATGGGAAGATGGTGATCCAGCCGTACTCGTACTGCACGGGCGCCGAAACACGCACCGCGAACGAGAAGGTCCGTACGTTCGAGCTGAAGATGAAGCGGACCGCCTTTGCCGAGGAGGTGGCGTTGTGCGCCAGGATCCCATCGTACTGATAATAGGGCTTGTTGATGTAATTCAGGGTGCCTTCGGGGTTCGTGAACGTGCCGGTGCCGTCCGCATTGGCGAGCATGATGAACGAGCCCGCGATGGTGCCGGAGTTGACGGCGGTCACCGTGGGTCCGCTGCTGAACAACATGCGGATGCCGTCCACGTGTGCGTTCACCCCGTCCGTCGTGCCCATGGGCTGCGGGATGTTGTTCTTTACCGTCATGCTCGTGGTGGTCGTATCCGGGTCGGCCGCGTTGCCCCGGGAGCTGACGGCCCCGCTCGAGGCGATGGTGACGTTGGGGGAACCCAGAAGCAGGTTCAGACGCGCCGCATCCGCCACCGTCAGGGATGAGGGCCGGCAGCTCGTGGTCCCCGTCATCACGTCGACGGTGCAGATGTACTCGGCCGTGAGGTGTGCCGGCCCGGGGATGAGCCCCGGAGACACGAGGCCGTCGGTGCAGGCGCTCGCCATCAGCGGGACGAGCACGCAGCACGAGACGCGGCGGAGTGAAGGATCGATGCTCATCGGAGGGCGTACAGGCTGAGAGTGAACGCACAATAAAGGACAACTTCAATGTACTTGACGGTGGAAAAAATTCCTACGCTTTCACGATGCTGTTCCGGGGCCGGGCTTTTCGGCGACCGATCGCGCGACAAAGCCGCCGTCCCGGTGCTCCCGGGGCGGCGGTCTCATCGTGCTCGCGACGCGCACGGCCACACGATTTGCGCGCGTCCGCCGCGGCATGGTCACGGATGAATGGTGATCCCCACTTCGAAGCTGAACACGTGGTCAGCTTCCATCACGTCGGGGCCATCGTTCACATCCACGTCGCTCACCACGCTGGCTAATATGGTGACCGTGCAGATGGCCTGCTCCGGCAGGTCCGCGTCGGGATCGAGCGTGATGGTGCTGGTTCCGGAGCCGTCGACGCTGAAGGTCTGCGGCTCCTCCCCGATGGGGCACTCCAGCAGGAAGCTGCTGGTGGAGACGTTCACCGCCTCGCTGAAGAAGATCATGATGTCGTCGTTCGCCGCCACCGGCTCGGCGCCTTCTCCGGGCGTGGTGCTGAGGATCTCGGGTGCCTCATCAAGCTGGATCACTGGCAGCGCCAACTTGGCCGAGGACGTCGCGGAGCCGCTCTGGATCGTGTACTCCAGGCTATCCGTTCCCGAGTATGCCGGGGGTGGGGAGTAGGTGAATCGTCCCATGCCCATCCCGGATGCCGTCATCACGAGATCTCCTCCCTGCATGCTTTTTCCCGGCACTCCATTCCATCCTGCAAAGCTGATCACCGTGGATGCGATGACCACGTCGTTGGTCGTCACGCTGAAAGCAGGATAGATGTCCTCTGAGTTGATCGGCCCGCTGATGGTTTCGGGGAAAGCGTCGACATTGGCCTGGATGACCGTCACCGATCGAGTTCCCATCCGCCGCTCATCCGCCATCGAGGTGGCGGTCATGATGGCTGTTCCTCCCGACACGGCGGTTATCACACCCGTGGACGCGTTGACCATGGCCACGGTTGTGTTGGAACTGGACCAGGTGAAGGCTTCAGCGCTCAGTGGCGCGCCGACTGCGCTGAAAGAGGTCCCGGAGAGCGTCGTCGTCTGACCCGCGCCCATCACCAGTTCAGCGGGCGAGATGACCACCACCCCGTAGTGGTATTGCACGGGTGCCGAGATGCGGTACTTGATGTTGATCGTAGTTACGGTGGGGTTATAGATGAACCGGAGGGTCCTTGCCTGGGAGGTATCATTCGGCGCGAGCACGCCGGGGTAGCTGATGTACTGCCTGTTTGCATACGTATATGGTCCGCCTGCGTTGACCGAGTCAACGAACGTCGCCGTTCCGTCTGCGTTGTCGAGCGTGGCGTTTGCCGCCGCCTGGACGTATCCGGTGATCACGAACCGGTTACCGCCCGGATCCGCCGTGACACCGTCGGTCGTACCGATGGGCTGCGGCAGGAGGTTCAAAATCGCAAGGCTGTAGGTGACCGTGTCGGGGTTGCTGCTGTTTGCTCGGGAATAGGTGGGGCCGCTCACGATTACAGCTTTTGCGCCTGACGCGTAAAGAAGCAGGTCGGGCCGGGAGCCGCCGGGTCCTCCTGCCCAGGACGGAAGACCGCACTCCATTGTGTTCGCCTTCAGGTCGATTCTGCATTCGTACTCGGCTGAAAGGAGCCCTGGCTCGGGGGCTAGGGTCGGGGCCATAGGGCCATCCGTGCAGCCGCACGCCAGCGCGAAAATGGCCAGCATG
>Ga0190267_10000289_pt1 | contig 11225 bp, 11 predicted proteins | sample Popmic239T_FD_140332 | JGI IMG/M metagenome (GOLD analysis project Ga0190267, IMG submission 140332) | Populus adjacent soil microbial communities from riparian zone of Oak Creek, Arizona, USA - 239 T | ecosystem: Environmental > Terrestrial > Soil > Riparian zone | place: USA: Arizona... | reverse complement strand
TCGTCACCGGCGAGTACAGCTGGGCTTCTTCGAACACTCAGAGCTCCTCTCGGTCCCCGACAGGGTGGTCCAGGCTGCGGCGGTTTGCAAGTCTGCTCATCCAGACCCTTCAACCTGAGCAGGAAATGCAACGGATGCCGTGAGAGACTGGTCAACATGTCCAGTTCAGTCATCGATCGCCTCGACGCTCGCCTCATCGCGACATTGCGAGAGTTCCCTCGCGTGGGCCTGCTGGAGGTGGCGCGCCAGCTCGGCGTCGCGCGCGGCACCGTGCAGGCGCGCCTGGCCAAGCTCGAGGCGCGCGGCGTCATCACGGGGCACGGGCCCGAGGTCGACCCGGCGGCGATGGGCTATCCGATCAGCGCGTTCATCTTCATCGAGCTCGCCCAGGGCCAGCTCGCCGAGGCGGTCGCGGTCATGGAGGCGCTGCCCGAGCTGCTGGAGGCCGACGCGATCAGCGGCGCGCAGGACCTCATGTGCCGCGTCGTCGCGCGCGACACCGAGCACCTGCAGGCGATCGTCAACACGCTCCTAACGACGCCCGCGATCCGGCGCTGCACGAGCTACATCGTCCTGACGCGGCAGGTGCCACCGCGAACGGCGCCGCTGATCGAGGCTGCGGCGAGCCGGTGACGGCTGCAGACGCTGCTCTCACGGGCGCGATCCAGGGGTAGGCTCCTGCGGCCATGTCGGTGTCGCTGCCACCGCCGGTGGCTGCGCTCGCCGCCGATCTCGCCGAGCTTCCCGGCGTGGTGGCCGTCGTACTGGGCGGCTCGCGCGCGACGGCCACGCATCGGGCCGACAGCGACTGGGACCTCGGGCTGCACTACCGCGGCACGCAACGGACCCTCGACCCGCAGGACGTCCGCCGGCTCGGTCACCGCGGCTATGTCTCGGCGCTCGGCGAGTGGGGCCCGATCGTCCACGGTGGCGCGTGGCTGAGCGTCGAGGGCATCGCGGTCGATGTCCTCTACCGCGACCTCGACGTCGTCGAGCGCTGGCTTGACGACGCACGGCACGGCCGCTTCGAGGTGCTCATGCAAAACGGCTACATCGCCGGCGCACCGACCTACCTCCCGGTCGGAGAGCTCGCGATCTCCCAGCCGATCGTCGGTGAGGTCCGGCGCCCGTCGTTTCCGCGGCAGCTGGCGGCGAGCGCGCCCGAACGCTGGCAGGGGCGCGCGAGCGTCGCGCTGATGTTCGCCCGCAGCCACGCCGCCTTGGGCGATGGCGTGTGCTGCGCCGGCATGCTCGTCGACGCCATCCTCTGCGCGGCCCACGGGCGGCTCGCGCAGCGCTGCGAGTGGGTGCTCAACGAGAAGCGTCTGGTCCAGCGCGCCGGCCTCGAGCACGTCCAGTCTCTGCTTCCCGGGTTCGGGAGCACCCGCGAGAACCTCGCTGCCGCGGTGACCGCCGTCAGCGCCGTGCTGCAGATCGAGCCCCTGATCGCGCGATGAGTCGCGGTTGGTCGTGTGCGGAGCCACAGGAGATGCAACGACTATTTGCCACGTGCAGGGCGCCGGCCCGTGCGGCTACCGCCCGTGCCGCCGGGTTCAACGCCCACCACATCGTCGCCGCCAAGGATTCTCGGGCAGCGTTTCTCGGATGGTGCTGAATCTCCGCGGCATCGGTCCCAACAGCGGGACCAATGGCGCTGGCTTGACCGGTCGATCCACGCGCCGATCCACACCAACGCCTACCACGCCAACGTCAACGCGGTAATGGCGAAGTACTTCTTCAATCCATTTGCGCCCGACGTCGGAGTTGGTCAACGACCTCGCCCGTATCGGTCAGCTTCTGCAGAAGGGTCAGCTCCCGCTGTAGCGATGGATGATGAGCTGATCGAGACCGACCTGCGAAGCGCCAGCCAAGCGTTAGAGGAGCTCCGCGAACGGCGCACGGAGCTTCGCAGAGAGTGCGAGGGCCGCGTGGTCGAGTGGCGGTGGGCGCGCGAAGGGTCGGACTTGCAGCGCCCCGAGCCGCTGTATCACAAGCGTTACGGCCTGCCCGCGCCGCGGCTTCTCGAGGATGCACCCGCGGCGCCGCTCAACGAGCAGCAGTATGGCTATGACGGTGAGGGCCACATCGTCGTCGCCCGCGAGTACGAGAGTACGGGAAGCTTTAGCGAGGAGCTGCGGGTCGCGCGGGGCGACACCGTCGTGGGCTATCGCTGGTCAGCCGCCGGTACGCCGGTGGAGGTCAACATCGCGCGCTTTCGCGACGGGAAGATCCGCTCCTACGTGACCGTTTGGGCCGATGGGCGCACCGATCCGTTCCATGGCTGGTTGACCGAGCACTATGAGTACGAGGGCGACCTCGTGGTGGAGATCCACGACGAGTCCGATGTCGCGTTTGGTGACGTGCCGGTCCAGCGGCCGTCGCTCACCCGGGCGTCGTATGACCCACTGGGGCGCCTGCTGGAGTTGCGCGAGCACGGTGATCGCGGCGAGAAGGTGCTCTATCGCGCGCGGGACGGGGCCGTCGAAGGGCAAGCTGCTGCGCCGCGTCGAGGATCGCCTCGTCGAGACGCTGCCAACGCTCGTGCGTGAGCGGGGCGGCGACGAGCCGATCTATTGCCTGGTGTTGCATTACCACCCAGAGTGGCCGCTGCCGCCGACGGTCGGGCTCGGCCTGGAGCGCGGCCGTCAGGTGTGGACGAGCACCATTGACGACGCGCAGACGCTCAAGCTCACGGTGTGGAACCCGGCGGAGTTCAGCAACTACCGCGGCGAGAGCGTCCACTGGGACCTCACCGACATCGACCCGGAGCTTGCCCGTGCGGTCCACGCGATCCCCGGGAACGACGAGGGCGCGGCCGAGCGCGCCCTGGCCACGCTGAACCGCGCCGCGCGTCGTCTGCAGCGGCTCGACTGGAGCTCGATCGCGCCGTTGACCGATGACTTCGTCGTGTTCGCCGTCGATTACGAGCTGGTGGATCTGGAGGAGAACCTGCGCCGCAGCGTCCCAGCTGCACTCCGCAAGACGCTGTCTGGCCGCGCGCTCCTCTGAGGCGCGGGGCCATCCGCGGCACGCTGCTGTTGGGCGGTGTCGCGCACGTACGTGCACTGCACGGTCGGACCCGTCGCGCCGAGCATTGCGTCGTTTGCCCGCCAAGGCTCAACACGCGACCCGCTGGCGCTATCACGAGCGCGCGACCGGCCACGACGCCATGCTGACCATGCCCGAGCAGCTCGCGGCTGTGTTGCTCGCCGCCTCCGCGGCCTAGCCCAGCCAGACAGGGCCGGACCCGATCAAGGAGCATGAGCCAAGCCAAACATCCCGAGCCATAGCGCGCGACGCCGAAACATCAACTCGGCGGCGCCGCGACACAGCCGCGGACGACGGCCACCGCGACGAGAGAGCTGCGAACGCGGTAGCTTGGCACGCTCGGGTGCAGGCCGTCGGGCAGCACGACGGTCTTCTTGGACACCGTCCGGTCCCAGTCGACGACGGTCAGCCGCGGGTCGCGCCGCGCCTCGCGGCGCAGGACGCGGTTCAGGCCGCGGTAGGCGCCCTTGCGACGCGGGCGCCAGATCGTCGGCCAGACGATGCATGCGTCCGGAACGCTCCGCAGCGTGCGGCGCACGCGGTTTGAGAACCGCCGGGGATCGGGGCCGTCGTTCGTGCCGAGGCTGATGACGACGGTCTGCGGATGGAGGGTCAGCAGGGCGATCCGCAGCGCGCGCATGCCGTTGGGAGTCGTGCGCCCGCGGACGACGTCCCAAGTGAGGACGCGGCCGCCGAGCATTTCGCCGAGGAACGGCTGCATGCCGAAGGCCAGGGAGTCGCCGACGATGAGCACCTGCGGCGGTGGGGGGTCTGGGCCTGGGCCGGCGGCGCGGCGTGCACCGTCGCGAGCGTCGCGGCGAAGAGGACGAGGGCGGGCCTGAGACTCAGGCCGTCCCCTTCAACCGCCGGCTGACCTCGGTCGGCTCGCCCACCTCCGCCGTCGCCCGCAGCTGAACGGTCAGGGCCAGGCCGCGGCGGCCCTTCATCGCCCGCCGCAACCGCGCGACCTGCCTGCGCGACAGCGTCAGCCGCAGGATCTTCGTCTCGCCCGCCGGCAGCTTCATCGTCACCGACCGCAGGCTGACAGAGACCGCTTTCTTGCGCCGCCGCGGCTTGACGCGCTCGGTCACCGTACCCGTCGCCGCCATCGTGCAGACGGTGTCGCAGCCGACGCGCAGCGGCAGGACCTTCGACGCGAAGAGACCGGTCGAGCGCAGGATGCGGGCCGCCACGACCGGCCCCAGCGGCGTCTCGAGCGTCGGCAGCGCCGGCACCGGCGGGTTTCCGATCGGCCCCAACCCGACGCACGCCGCAGCCGCCGGGGCCGCGAGCGCGAACTGCTGGACGCGGTTGTTCTTCGTGTCGGTCACCGTCAGCGTGCCCTGGCAGTTGACGTCGACGCCGGTCGGGTTGATGAACTGGCCCGGCCCGGTGCCGCGCTCGCCGAAGGCCTGCAGGCGCTCGCCGTCGGGCCCGAACTGCTGCACGCGGTTGTTGCCCTTGTCGGCGACCCACAGGTTGCCGCCCGCGTCCAGCGCGATCTGGCCCGGCGCCTCGAGCTTGCCGAGCTTGTTGCCGCGACCGCCGAACTCGGTGATGAGGTTGCCGGCGCCGTCGAAGGCCGTGATCTTGTTGTCCCTGGCCGTGACGTAGGTGCGCGCGCCGTCGGGCGTGACCGCGATCCCGACGACGCTCGTGGTGTTCGTCCAGGCGCCGAGGTAAGTGCCGATGGTCGTGAAGCGCGCGATGCGCTCGTTGCCGGTGTCGGCGACCGCGATCCGCCCAGAGGCGTCGATCGCCAGCGCCGACGGGTTGCGCAGCTGGCCCGGTCCGCTGCCCAGCGAGGCGATCGTCCGCTTGGGCATCCCGGTCGCGCGGTCGAAGACGACGATCCGCGCGCGGCGGCGGTCCAGGACGTAGGCGTCGCCGGCGGGGTCAAAGGCGACCGCCACCGGCCGCGGCAGGATCGTCGGCCCCGGCGCCGGCGAGCCCCAGACGGCGGCAATCGAGCCGTCGGGGCGCAGCAGCTCGATGCGTCCGTTGATCGAGTCGGTGACCGCGCGCAAGCCGCTGACGTCGGACCCGACGCCGAGCGGCGCGTTGAACTGCCCCGCCGCGCGGCCGGACACGCCGAAGGAGCGCTGCAGGGCGCCGCTGCGGTCGAAGACGTCGATGCGGTCGTTGCCGGTGTTCGTGACGTAGACCGCGCCGGCGCCGTCGACGGCGATCCCGCGCGGATAGGCGAGCCGCCCCGGCGTGCTGCCGTAGGAGCCCCAGCGCGCCTTGTAGGGATAGTTCGGCGAGGAGCCGAAGCGCACGACGCGCTGGTTGAGGTCATCGGCGACGAAGACGCGGCCCGGCGCGTCGAGCGCGACGCCGTAGGGAAAGTTCAGCTGGCCCGGGCCCTGGCCCTGGCCGTTGCCGACCGTCTTCAGGAAGCGCCCGCCGGTGTCGTAGACCTGCAGGCGATGGTGCTGGTCGTCGGCGACGAGCAGCCGGAAGCCGCGGACGGCCAGCCCGCGCGGATAGGCGAGCTGGCCGGGCGCGACGATCACCGTGCCCTCGCTGCCGTTCAGGCGGAAGCGCTGGATGCGGTCGTTGCCGCTGTCGGAGACGAACAGAAAGCCCGAGCCGATCGCCAGCCCGCCGCCGGCGCCGGCGTCGTTGCCGCCGCCCGCGCCGAAGTAGAACTCCCCGACCTCCGAGCCGCCGGAGCCGAACGAGCCGACGAACTGGCCGGCGCCGTTGTAGCGATCGATGCGGTTGGAGCCGTCGGCGACGTACAGCGTGTTATCGGGCGCGACCGCGACCGCGCCGACCGACGAGAGCTGGCCGGGACGCGTCCCGGGAACCCCGACCTCGCGGCGGAAGGCGCCGTCGGGCCCGAAGACGTGCACGACGTTCGAGGACTGGTCGCCGACGTAGACCGACCCGTCGGGGCCGACCGCGACCGTCTGCGGGAAGCGCAGAACGCCGCCTGCGCGCTGGCCGACCTGCGAGCTGGAGAGGTAGGGGCAGGCGGGCTGCGCGCCGGGGCAGCTCGGGGCTTGGGCGGAGGCGCCGGCAGGGGAAAGCGCGAGCGCCGCTACCGCTGTGGCCGCCGCGGCGATCGCGCGCCACGGTGCGGGAAGGAGCATCGCCGTAGACAACACGGCGGCCGAAGATAGTCGCGGTCCCCGCGCTGGCTGCATGAACGCGTGCGCAACAACTGGACGATCGTTGCGTTGACTTCCTCGTGCGTGCGGGTACGTTGCGCATAGAGGTCGGGCCAGCGCGGAACGGAGACCGCACAATGAACGGGGAGCACATGCAGCACCTTGTCACGCGACGGCGTGTCCTGATCTCTGGCACCACGGCGGCCGCGAGCGTCGTCTTCCTGGGCCTCGGTTCGATTGCTTCGGCGACATCCGTGAAGAAGCCCCGCTTTCAGAGTACGGGCTTCAAGCGCGTCCGCTTCACGCCGCACGTCGGGTCGACCGTCGAGCTGCGTCTCGTGGGAGGCCGGACCGTTCGCGCGAAGCTCGCTGCGGTCGAAGACCTGTCCGCCACCGCGCTGCGCCGCCTGGCCGGCTCCCAGGACGCCTACGTGCTGCGCTTCCGCGCTCCGAGCTCGCTGCGGATCGGTCAGGCGACCATCGGCGTCCGCCACCCGATCTTCGGTAGCGAGCGGCTGTTCGTGACGCCCTCGACGCGCACGCGGCAGTACCAGGACTACGTAGCGGTCGTCAACCGCCTCATGCGCTAGCCGCCAGCCCGCCGCCGGGCGCGACAGGACGCCGCCTGGCACAGCGCGGTGGTTACCCTCGTCAGGCTTGTGATGCCCGATCTGCAGCTGCAAGAGCTCAGGCGCCACGCCTTCGCGGTCGCGTAGCGGATGCTCGGCAGCGTCGCCGACGCCGAGGATGTCGTGCAGGAGGCGCTGCTGCGCCTCGCGCGCGTCGAGGGGGCGCTCGACGCGCTGGCGGAGTCGCTGTCGCAGGCGTTCCTGGTCGTGCTCGAACTCGGGGAGACGGCCGCGGCCTGAACTCGTCAGCCGATGTCCCGGCGACGCCAGCCCGCGAGCCCCACGCCAAGGAGCGCGGCGGTGAGCGCGACGAGCCCGACCAACGGGCCGGCCGCCAGCTCGGCGGCCGGCACGGCCGGGACGTGCTCGAACGGTGAGGCGTCGAGCAACCAGCGCGGCGCGTCGAGCAGCGGGCCGACGAACCACAGCAGCGCGCATGCGCCGAGTGCTCCCCATGCGATCGCGATCGCGCGCGGGACGAGGCCGAACAGGACGACCGCGAGCGCGCCGAGGACCCACACGGCAGGCAGCTGGGCCAGCGCGGCGCCGGCCAAGCGCGGGAGCGCGCCGCCATCCCCACTGCCGATGGCGTGCGCGATCCCCATTCCCGTCCCGGCGGCGAGGAGCACGACCGCCGAGCCGGCAAGCGTGATGACGAGGTGGCCCGCTGCCCAGCGCAGCCGCCCGAGCGACGTGGAAAGCAGCGCCTCCACGTGACCGGCGCTCTCCTCGTCGCGCAGCCGCAGGGCCGAGGAGATCGTGTAACCCGCCGTGATCAGCGCGATCAGCGCCAGGACGCTCGCGAAGAACGAGTCGACCACATCGGCGCCGCCCGCCTGCGTGAGGACGTCCGCGATAGCGGAGCTGCCGTCGATCAGGTCGGCGACGCTCTGCCCGACCGAGCCGAGTACGAGGCCGACCAGCAGCAGCCCCGCGCTCCAGGCCAGCAGGACACGGCGCTGGAGTCGCAGGGCGAGACCGAACGCGCCGCGCAGGTCGCGCCCGGCCGCCGGCGGACCGGGCCGGGCCGCGATGAGCCCGGATCCGAGGTCGCGCCGCGTTAGCAGCGCGAACGCCGCGCTGGCGCATGCCAGGGCGGCGGCGAGGCAGAGCAGCAGCGGCCACCACCGCTCGCCGGCGAACGGCCGCGTCGCCTTGGCCCAGCCGATCGGCGAGAGCCAGGACAGCGTCCCGTCGCCCGCGTCGCCCGCGGCACGCAGCACGAAGGCGCCGCCGAGCGCCGCTCCGGCGATGCCGTACGCGCCGCGGGCGGTCTGCGCCAGCTGCGCGGCGAGGACGCCCACTCCCGCGAAGACCAGACCGACGGCGCCGAGCGAGGCGCCGAGCGCGAGCGAGCCCGCGGTCGGCAGCCCGAGCCCGATCAGCCCCAGCGCGACGACCGCCGCGATCGCCAGGTCCGTGGCGGCGACGACGGCCAGCGCCGCGGTCACCGGCGCCAAGCGCCCGACCGCGGCGGCCCGCAGCAGCTCGGTGCGGCCGCGCTCCTCCTCGGCCCGCGTATGGCGCCCGACGAGCAGCAGGCTCATCAACCCAACGAGCGCGGCGATCGTGGCGCCGGTGCGCCAGGCGACCAGGCCGCCGAGCGAATCCAGTGCCCGCGCCGGGCCGTACAACGCCGTGAAGGTCGCGTTGCCCTCGATGCTCGCGGCAAACTCGGCGCGCTGCGCGGCGGTCGGGTACAGGCCCTGAAAGCTCGACGCGGTCAGGATCACGAAGCCCGCCGCGACGACGACGCAGATCGCGAGGATCACCCGGTCGCGGCGCAGGACGAAGCGCGCCAGCGCCGTGGTGCCGGTCAGCGCGCTCATCGTCCGGCTCCCGACCCGGCGACCGGCCGGCCTTCGTCGCGGTACTCGCGCAGGAACAGCTGCTCGAGCGTCGGCGGATGGCTCGAGAGGCTGCGCACGCCGAGGCGCGTGAGGTAGTGCAGCGTCGCATCGAGCCGGCCGTTGTCGACGTCGAAGCTCGCCCGGCGATCGTCGACGTGCAGACCGTGGACGCCGCCGAGGTCGGCGAGCCCTTGCGGCGGCTGAACGGTCTCTACGACGATCGAGGTGCGGGTGCGATGGCGCAGGTCGGCCAGCGTGCCGGTCTGGACCGTGCGCCCGGCGCGGATGATGCTCACGCGGTCGCAGAGCGCCTCGACCTCGGCGAGGATGTGGCTCGAGAGCAGCACGGTGCGCCCGGCCGCCCGCAGCTCACCGATGCACTCCTGAAAGACCGCCTCCATGAGCGGATCCAGACCGGATGTCGGCTCGTCGAGGATGAACAGCTCGACGTCGGCCGCGAGGGCGGCGACGAGCGCGACCTTCTGGCGGTTGCCCTTGGAGTAGGCGCGGCCCTTCTTCGTCGGATCGAGGTCGAAGCGGTCGAGCAGCTCGGCCCGGCGGCGCGGATCCAGGCCGCCGCGCAGGCTTCCCAGCAGGTCGATCGCCTCTCCGCCGGAGAGGCTGGGCCAGAGGTTGACGTCGCCGGGGACGTAGGCCAGGCGCCGGTGCAGGGCGACGCCGTCGGCCCACGGATCGCCGCCCAGCAGGCGCGCTTCGCCGGCATCGGCGCGCAGCAGCCCGAGCAGGACGCGGATCGTCGTCGACTTGCCGGAGCCGTTGGGCCCCAGGAAGCCGTGCACCTCGCCGGCCTCGACGGACAGCTCCAGGCCGTCGAGCGCCCGAGTCGATCCGAAGGTCTTGACGAGGTTGGAGACCGAGATGACGGTGGACATGCCCCATAGAGTACACAGTCTTCACACTCATGTGAATGTTGTGATTGATCTACACTGCGGACATGGAGCCCGCACCGTCCGCGCCGGGCGATCCGGCGCAGCTGCAGTTCATCGAGCACTTCGCGCTCCTGCTCACCGAGGGCGGCTTCCCGCGGATGCCCGCGCGCGTCTTCGCGTGCCTGCTCGCCGATGACGCAGGCCGCCTCACCGCGGGCGAGCTCTCCGACCGCCTGCGCGTGAGCCCGGCGGCGGTCTCGGGGGCCGTGCGCTACCTCACGCAGGTCGGACTGGTCATCAAGGGCCGAGAGCCGGGAGCGCGCCGCGACCACTACCGCCTCGCCAACGATCTCTGGTACGAGGTCTACGGCGCCAGAAACGAGATGCTCACTCGCTGGGAGGCCGCGTGCGGCGAGGGAGCCGAGCTGCTCGGACCCGACACGCCGGCCGGCCGGCGCCTGCGCGAGAGCCAGGCGTTCTTCGCGTTCCTGCAGGCCGAGCTTCCAGCGCTCATGGACCGCTGGCGCGAGGGGCGCCGCTTGATCGACGCCGCCTCGTCGACTTAGACGGACTCAGATCCGCCCCAGCCGCGGCGCACGCGGGATGCGCGACTCGCGCAGCGCGGCACGCGCCGCGGCGTGGCCCGGGATGCCGTGCACGGCTCCGCCCGGAAAGGCGCTGGCGCTGCCGATGAACAGGCCGCGCACCGGCGTGGCGTAGGGCCTCAGCGACGGCGCCGGCCGGAAGATGAGCTGATCCATGCTGTAGCTGCCATGGCCGACGTCGCCGCCGACGAGGTTCGCGTTGCGCGACTCGAGGTCGGCGGGCGCGAGGATGTGACGGGCGAGGATCGTGTCGCGAAAGCCCGGCGCGAAGCGTTCGATCTGGCGCTCCATCGCATCGGCGAAGCGCTCGCGCTCGGCGTCCCAGTCCACGCCCGGCGGCGTGTGTGAGTAGGCCCACGCTGTGTGCTTGCCCGCCGGCGCGCGCGTCGGGTCGGCGATCGACTGCTGGCCGGCGAGCATGAACGGAGACTCCGGCAGCCGCCCGCCCGCGACGTCGCGCAGCGCCGCGCGCAGCTCGTCGGGCGCACCGCCGACGTGGACCGTGCCGGCGCGCCGCGCGTCCGCGCTGGCCCACGGGATCGGCGCGTCCAGCGCCCAGTCGAGCTTCACGGTCTGCGGGCCGTAGCGGAAGCGCAGGGCGCGGCGCGTGTAGGCGTCGCCGAGCGCGTCGCCGGCGAGGCGGACGAGGCCGTGCGGGGTTGTCGTGGCGATGACGGTCCGGGTCTCGATCGTCTCGCCGTCGGCGAGCGTCACCCCGACGACCCGCCGCCGGCGCGCCAGGACGCGCGCGGCGGGCGCGTTGCAGCGCGTCTCGCCGCCGAGCTCGCTGAGGCAGCCCGCGAGCGCCTCGGGGATCTGGTTGGCGCCGCCCGCGGGGCTGGGCCAGCCGACGGCGTGGCCGAGCAGGTTCAGGTACATCCCCGAGATCGCGCTGCCGGCGCTGTCCAGCGGCGCATCGCCGTGCAGCGACGAGCCGAACAGCCACGCCGCGCCATCGCCGTGCAGGACCTCGGACGCGAGCGCCTCGGCCGGCATGAGCAGCAGGCGCACGAACTCCAGCGAGCCTTGGAGCTTGAACGCCGCGGCCAGGCGCGCCGGGCCGGCGATCGGCGGGAAGCCGGCGAGC
>Ga0190267_10000288_pt1 | contig 11238 bp, 9 predicted proteins | sample Popmic239T_FD_140332 | JGI IMG/M metagenome (GOLD analysis project Ga0190267, IMG submission 140332) | Populus adjacent soil microbial communities from riparian zone of Oak Creek, Arizona, USA - 239 T | ecosystem: Environmental > Terrestrial > Soil > Riparian zone | place: USA: Arizona... | reverse complement strand
TGGCGCCCGCGCAGCAGGCTCAGCGGCAGCAGCACCGCGCCGCGGACGATGCGGCCGGCGCCGCGTGCGACGCGCAGGGCCAGCACGCGCCACGAGGGGTCCAGCTCGCGCTCCAGCAGCGCCCAGGTGTTGCCGCGGCGAAAGGCGCGGCGCAGCAGCCAGGGCAGGCGCACGCGGCTGGGCGGCACCCACTCCCACGCCACCGCCTCGTCCGCCCAGACGATGCGGTGCCCGGCGCGGGCGACGCGGAGAAAGAAGTGCGTGTCCTCACCGCCGGCCAGCGCCAGCGAGGGGGCGAACGGCGCCGGGAAGTCGCGGAAGATGGAGGCGCGCACCAGCACGTTGCCGGTGTCCGCGTACGGCAGCGGGCTCCCCGTCGGCCGGCGGGGCGGCTCGTGGAACCTGCCGCGCAGCACCCAGCCGGGCGCCGGCGCTTCGTACTTCGGCGGCACGGGGCCGGCGACCACGTCCGCGGCGTGCGTGGCCTGCACGCGCAGCAGCTCGTCCAGCCACCCCGGCTCCGGCTCTTCGTCGTCGTCCAGGAACGCGATCCAGTCCGCGTCCGCCGCCTCCGCCACGGCGCGGTTGCGCGCATGGCTGATCCCGCGGCGGCGCTCGTGGGCGTAACGGACGGTGAAGGGCATCGCGTCCAGCGAGTCGACGACCGCCGCCGCGGAGCCGTCTGGATCGTTGTCGATGACGACGATCTCCAGCGACCCGACGCGGTCCGTGCGCAGCCGGGCGACGGCGTCCAGCAGGCGGCGCAGGCCGGCGGGGCGGCGGTAGGTGCAGACGCAGAGCGCGATCTTCATCGCGCGCTCCCCGCGCCGGGGATGCGGCGGCCCAGCGCGGCCGCGATCCGCTCCTTGCCCTCCAGCCCCAGCACCCGCGTCAGCACGCGTCCGGCGAAGGTGCGCGCCCCCGTCCCCCGCCCCGACCCGCCCGCCCGCGACAGGCACTCGCGCCCCAGCTGCGCGTGCCCGCCGCGAAAGGCGTACAGCGCCAGCTCGCGGTAGACCTTCGCGATCGGCTCGCGGTACGCGTCCAGCCGGTCCTGGCTGTACAAAACGTCCGAAATCTTCTCCATCACCCGCATTCCGGAACGCAGTTTCGATTCGGAGCCCACGTCCGTGCTGAGGGACGTCCGCTCCGCGCCGTGGCGGCGGTAGAAGCCCTCGCCGCCGGCGGCGCGCACCAGGCGGGCGCCGGCGGCCAGCGCGCGCATGGCCAGGTCGCCGTCGTCGTTCAGCGTCAGCGACTCGTCCCAGCCGCCGGTGGCCGCGTAGATCTCGCGCGGCCAGAGCAGCGAGCAGGTGGGGACGAAGCCGCCCTCCAGCCAGTCGCGCAGCGGGTCGCTCGTCGGCTGATGGCGGGCGGGGGCGCGCGGCACCCACGCCTCGTCTTCCCGCACCAGGTAGCGCCAGCCGCAGTGCACCATCGCCCCCGGGGAACGCTGCGCCGTCTCGGCCAGCCACATCAGCGCGTTGGGAGAGAGGCGGTCGTCCGCGTCCAGGAAGAGGAGCCAGCGGCCGCGGCTGAGCGCCACGCCGCGGTTGCGCGCGTGCGCCGCGCCGCCGTTCTCCGCCAGCCGCAGCGCCTGGATGCAGGGCCCGTAGCGCTCGATCACCTCCCAGCTGTCGTCGGTCGATGCGTCGTCCACCACGATGACGTCCGTGTGCAGCCACTCCTGCGCGAGCACGGACTCGATGGCCTCGCCCACGAACCGCGCGGCGTTGTGGCAGGGGATGATGACGGACACGGTGTCCGCGAGCGCGGAGGGGGCGATCATGCGGCGCCTCCCGCGGAAAGGCGGAGGATGCGGACGAGCGGCATCCGCAGCGCGACCGGCAGGCGACGGACGCTCCCCTCCAGCCGGCCGAAGAGCACGGCCGGGCGCACGGAGTCCGGCAGCAGCGCGACGCCGATCAGCAGCGCCGCGATCCCCGCGACCGTCTGCGCGCCGAAGACGGCCAGCGGGCCCACGCCGCGCGGCGCCAGCACCGCCGCCGTCGTCCACGCCGCCGCGCCGACCACGCCGCCCAGCGCGGCGCCCGGCAGCTGCGCGGCGAAGAACTGGCCCCAGCGCAGCCCGGTGATGCGCAGGCTGAGCCGCGCCATCGCCAGGTACATGAAGGCGATGGAGACCACCACGCCCGCCGCCACGCCCACGACGCCCCAGCGCGACCCGACCACCGCGCCGGCCACGACCAGCACCGCGTAGACGGACTGGCGCCAGAGCTCCGCCATCACCCGGCCGGAGGCGTGGGTCAGCGCGCCGGAGACGTGGTACACGGCGCGAAAGGCGCCCGCGGCGCACAGCACCTGCAGCGGCGCCGCCATCCCCGTCCACGCGGGGCCGTAGACGCCCGCCGCGATCTGCGGCGCCGCGGCGGCCAGGCCGGCCATCAGCGGCGCGGCGGCCAGCGCGCTCGCCTGCACGGCGGCCAGCCAGGCGCGCCCCAGCCGCTCGCGGTCGTCGCGCACCTCCGCCATGGCCGGCAGCAGCACGTGCCACATCACGTCGCCCACGGCGGCCAGCGGCAGCGTCATCAGGTTGAAGGCGCGCGCGTAGACGCCCAGCGCCGACGGACCGAGCAGGCGGCCGACCAGCAGGTTGTCCGCGTTGCGGGCGATGCCGTTCACCACCTGGTTCAGCGTGGCCGCGGCGCCGTATCCGCACAGCTCGCGCAGCTCCGTGCGCGCCAGCAGCGGCCGCATGGGATGCCGCGCAAAGGCCAGCGCGATCGCCGCCCCCAGCGCCGACTGCACGATGGAGCCGGCGACCAGGCTCCACGCGCCGTATCCGCCCAGCGCCATCGGCACGGCGACGGCGGCGTAGCCCAGGCCGTAGGAGGCGACGTCGATGGCGAACAGGCGGCGGAAGTCCAGCGCGCGCTGCAGCGTGGCGCGCGCCGTCGCCCCCAGCGCGCCGAAGACGAACACCAGCGTCATCGCGCGCAGCAGCGGCGGCAGCTCCGGCGAGCGCAGGAGCGGGGCGGAGAGGGGGGAGAGGAGGTAGATGACGACGGCAGCCGCGGTCCCCATCGACAGAGACGCCGTGAACGCCGTGCGCACGTGGCGATCGGTCAGCGGGCGGCGCTGCACGATGGCGATCCCCAGCCCCAGCTCCGAGACCAGCGTGGCGAAGGTGATCAGCACCATCGCCAGCCCGGCGAGGCCGAACTCGGCGGGGGGAAGGAGGCGGGCCAGGATGACGCCCACGGCCAGCTGGAGCACCGCCTGGACGCCCCAGGCCGCCATCCGCCACTGTCCGGCGCTGACGGTGCGCTCCGAGAGCGTGCGCGCGCTCATACGACCGCGGGCCTCAAGCTGGCGGCGGGGAGCGTGCCCCGCGCGCGCAGAAGCTCCTCGATCACCGCGACCACCTTCTCCGTGGCGCGCGGGTCGGCCGCGGAGCGCGCCGCGTCGCCGATCCGCCGCCGCGCGTCGTCATCCCCCAGCAGCCGCAGCGCCTCCGCCGCCACCGCGTCCGCCTGCGCCCGCTCGCGCGGAAAGAAGACGGTGGCGCCGATGCGCTCCAGGTCGCCGGCCAGCGTGCGGATGTGCGGCCCGATCGGCGAGTCCGCCACGGAGACGCAGAGCGCAGGGACGCCGCGGGCGCACAGCTCCAGCAGCGTGGTCTCTCCCGCCGCGCTCACCACCAGGTCGCAGGCGGGAAAGATGGAGACCAGGTCGTCGAAGAACGGGCGGGCGATGACGGGCGCCGCCAGCGCGTCCGCATCCTCCCCCACGGGCTGATGTTTGCCGTGCTGGACGAGCAGCTGCGCGTCCGGCCGCGCCGCGCGGATGGAGCGCGCCACCTCCGCGAACAGCCGCGTGGTCCCCGGCGACCCGGCGCTGTAGCCGATGCAGGCGACGACGGGACGCGCGGGATCCAGCCCCAGCCGCTCGCACGCCGCCCGCCGCTCCGCGGGGGCGAACGCCTCCGGACGCAGGGGCGTGTGCGTCACCCGCAGCCGGCCGCGCAGCGCGCGGGGGAACGCGGTGACGTCCGCCTCGCGCGCCAGGCAGGTGCGGTCCACCAGCCATGCCAGCAGCCGGTTCGTCCGCCGCAGCGCGTAGTGCGGCACCGTCACCGTGGGGTAGCCGCGCAGCGCCGCCGCCAGCATGGCCGCGAACGACGAGCGCCCGCCGCAGCCGACCACGACGTCCGGCTGCATCTCGTCCAGCAGCGCCCACGCCTCGCGCATCCCCCGCAGCGTCCCCAGGCCGATGACGCCGGCGTAGCGCAGCAGGTCGCGGCCGCTGAACTCGCGGTGCACGCCCATCACCCGCCCCACCAGGCGCACGTCGAAGCCGCGCCCGGCGATCCAGTCGCCGAAGCGCGCGTCGTGCGGCACCGCCACCGACGCCTGCACCGCGTGCCGGCGGCCCAGGGCGCCCAGCAGCACGGCGGCGTGGCTCAGGTGGCCCACGCTGTCGCTGCCCACGGCCAGGACGCGCAGCGTCTTCACGCCGCTACCGCAAGGTCGGGGGTCCAGGCGGCGCACGCGCGCACCGCGTCGGCCACCTCGGCCACCTGCGCCTCGGTCATCTCGGGGTACAGCGGCAGCGAAAGGATCTGCCGCGCCAGCATCGTGGAAACCGGCGCGCCGTCCGGCACGGTGCGCACGCCGGCGTACGGCGCCTGCTCGTGGATGGGGATGGGATAGTGCACGCCGGCGCCGATCCCCCGCGCGTGCAGGTCGGCCACCAGCCGGTCGCGCTCGGGGTGGCGGATGACGAACAGGTGCCAGACGTGCTCCATCCCCGGCATCTCCGCCGGCAGCAGCACGTCCGCGTCCGCCAGCAGCTCGCGATAGAGGGCGGCCAGCTCGCGGCGGCGCGCGTTCCACCCCTCCAGCCGGCGCAGCTTCACCCGCAGCACGGCGGCCTGGATGGTGTCCAGGCGGCTGTTGTAGCCGTCGGACTCGTGGATGTACTTGACGCGCGAGCCGTAGTTGCGGTCCAGCCGCAGCCGTTCGGCGACCACCGGGTCGTGGGTGACCACCGCGCCGCCGTCGCCGTAGCCGCCCAGGTTCTTGCCGGGATAGAAGCTGAAGCACCCCGCGTCGCCCATGGCCCCGGCCCGCGCCGCGCCGTAGCGGGCGCCGTGCGCCTGGCAGGCGTCCTCGACGACCTTGAGCCCGTGGCGCCGGGCGATGTCCATGATCTCGCCCATCCGCGCCGGCTGGCCGTACAGGTGCACCGGCAGGATCGCCTTGGTGCGCGGGGTGATGGCGCGCTCCACGGCCGCCGGGTCGAGGTTGAAGTCGTCGGCGCGCACGTCCGCCAGCACCGGCGTGGCGCCCGCGTGGGTGATGGCGAGCGCCGAGGCGATGAAGGTGTTGGCGGCGGTGATCACCTCGTCGCCCGGGCCCACGCCCACGGCGCGCAGGGCCAGCACCAGCGCGTCGAGGCCGCTGGCCACGCCCACGCAGTGCCGCGCGCCGCAGAAGGCCGCGAACTCCTCCTCGAAGCGGGTCACGTCTTCGCCCAGGATGAACTGGGCCTGCGTCATCACCCCGTCCATGGCGGGGAGAATCTCGTCGCGGAGCATCTGGTACTGCCCGGCCAGCTCCACCAGCGGAATGCGCATCGATCGGTATCGGTTGGGGTTTCTGTTTCGAAGTCTGAGTCAGTCATCCTGAGGGAGGCGCCGCGTGGGACCTTCCCTGTCACCAGGGCCGGCGCGCCGACCGAAGGACCTTGCCGGCAGATCGTGGGGCCGGCTCCCTGCCGTCGAGCTTGCCTCGCGATTGCCGAAAGAAGGTCCTTCGGTCGCGCGCAAGCGTTTGTGTATCTTCATCTTCCCCGCGGGCGCTCCCTCAGGATGACTGGGGGAGGTTCCCGCGCGGCCCATCACTCCATCACTCCATCACTCCCGCGGATCGCCGGGATACGCCGCGGCGCCGTCGAAGCAGCGCAGCTCGTTCGTCTGCTTCATCACCCGCGCGGGGCTGCCGGCGACGACGGCGCCCGGCGGCACGTCGCGCGTTACCACGCTGCCGGAGCCCACCAGCGCGTACGCACCGATCTCCACGCCGGGCGTCATCGTCACGTTCACGCCGATGCGCGCGCCGCGGCGGATGGTGGGCCCCCGCATGTTCTCGTATTCCGAGCAGGCGCAGCCGGGGTGCATGTCGTTGGCGAAGGTGCACCCGGGGGCGATGAACACGTCGTCCTCAATGGTCGAGAACTGGGGGACGTAGACGTTGCTGTGGATCTTCACGCGGTCACCGATCACGCAGCCGTAGTCGATCACCGTGTTGCTCCACACGCTCACGCCGTCGCCGATCACGTTCTCTTCGCGGATCACCACGTTGTGCCCCGTCTGCAGCCCCGCCCCGATGCGCGAGCCGGCGTAGACGATGGTCCCCGCGCGCAGCCGCGATCCCGCGCCCAGCACCAGCTCGGTGGAGGCGACGCGCCGCTCGGGCGGGTAGCCGACGATCACGTTGGGGTCCCACGCGCCGTCCGCCCCGGCCGTGGGGGCGGCCGGAGCGGCGGCGGAGCGGGGGAGGTCGAGGAGGGTGGACATCAGGCGGATTCGGTGGATGGGGATGTGGATCGGCTCAGACCGTGGCGGCCAGGCGCGGGCCCAGCGCGGGGACGCGGATGCGGCGGCGGGCCGGGGACGCGGGGGCGCGGACGGGCTCGGGCGCCATCATCACCCGCGCGCCGCCGGCGGCCAGGGAGCGGTCCGCCGCCTCCAGCACGCGTACGACCTCCAGCGCGCCGCGGCCGTCGGTGCGCGGGTGCGTGCCGCGCCCGGCGCACTCCACGAAGTGCCGCGCCTCGGCCTTGAGCGGCTCCTCCTCCACCAGGTACGGGCTGCGCGTCTCGCCGTAGCGGTAGCTGAAGGGGAACTCGCCGTAGTCCACGTGGGCGCGCGGGCCTTCCACGCCCTTGTCGTAGACGCGGATCTTCTCCAGCGGCTGGATGTCGTCGTAGACCGCCATCTTGCGCGTGCCCACCAGCGTCATCTCCCGCACCTTGTTGGGGTCCAGCCACGAGCTGTGCACCACCGCCATCAGCCCGGAGGGGAAGTGCATCGTCAGCACGCACACGTCGTGGACGTCCGGGCGCAGGTGGGCCAGCCCCTGGCAGTTCACGCTGACCGGAGTCTCGCCCAGCAGGTGGAGGATGATGGAGATGTCGTGCGGGGCCAGGTCCCAGAGCGCGTTCACGTCGCTGCGGATGGGGCCCAGGTTGCGGCGCGCGGCGGTGATGCAGCACAGCGGGCCCAGCTCGCCCGTCTGCACGTACTCGCGCAGCTTGGCCACGGCCGCCGTGTAGAGGAAGATGTGGCCGCACATCAGCGTGAGCCCGCGCGCCTCGGAGAGCGCGATGAGCTCCTCGCACTGCGCCACGTTGCTGGCCAGCGGCTTCTCCACGAACACGTGCAGCCCGGCCAGCAGCGCGCGCTTCGCGAGGCCGTGGTGCGTGGCCGTGGGCGTGGCGATGACCACCGCGTCGACGGCGCCGGCGGTGAACACCTCCTCGGCGTCGTCCGTGGCGCGCACGTGGGGAAAGCGGGCACCGATCTGCATCAGCCGGGTGCGATCGCGGTCGCAGATCATCGTCACTTCGGCGTCCGGCAGCCCGTCGAAGGCGCGGACCAGGTTGGGGCCCCAGTAGCCCAGTCCGATGATGGCGATGCGTGTCATGGCTCTATCTCGCAGCGTGGTCAGGGGGACGTCGCGTCATCCGTCGCGTTCACGCCATCCCCCAAAGCAACGGCCAGACCACGTGCAGCCAATCAGCTAAGCCACTACACTGCAATCAGATACGCACGATGAGGGCGGAAGTGTGATACGGTCTGCTGCAACAGGGCGTTGCAGGTCGTGTAATGCCGTACTCGCGGCCGAGGTAACGATCGGCCTGGCAAGGCAGCGCCACGACGGTTTGGAGATTGGGGGGCGAGCGGGCGGCTGAGGTGCCGGACCTGGATGGATTGGAGCGCGTATAACTGGACACGTGTGAGCGGGCGTGCCCACCCGTGGCGGATTCAGTTTGTCTTGACTGGGACTTGGATTTGCCTTAGCCTTTCACTTCGTTTACTTGTGGCCCGATGCAAAAACGTACACCTGCAGCTGGGGGAGGGGAGGCGACATGGTCTCTGCGCACGACGTGGCGGCGTACATCCTGGAGCGGCACAGCCCCATCTCGGCCATGAAGCTTCAGAAGCTGGTGTACTACGCGCAGGCGTGGTCGCTGGTCTGGGACGACCGCCCGCTCTTCCCGGAGCGCATCGAGGCGTGGGCCAACGGGCCCGTGGTACGGGACCTGTACGACCGGCACCGCGGCCACTTTCAGGTGCGCGGCTGGCGCTGGGGCAACGCGGAGCGCCTGGACGAGAACGCGCGCTCTACGATCGACGCGGTGCTGGGGTACTACGGGCCGCGCAGCGCGCAGTGGCTCTCGGACCTCACGCACCGCGAGGAGCCCTGGAAGCAGGCGCGCCTCGGCCTGCCGGAAGGCGAGCGCGGCAGCCGCGAGATCAGCCTGGAGAGCATGATGGACTACTACAGCTCGCTTCCGCCCGATGGGGAAGAAGCCCGGTAGGCCGGCGCAGGTCAGGCAGCAGACGAAAGAGGACCCGGGGTGCAAGGCGGCCCCAATCCGTTCTCCCGGACCCCCTACCGTCATCGACCGTGTTGCGCCTTCCGCACTACTGAGGTATAACCGAGCGGGTCTAATCACCGCCTCGCGCCCCTCCCCATGCCTGACTTCGTTCGGCAGGTGCCCCGGGCGTTCAACGCCCCGGTCCTCGCGCAGATTGCCGAGACAGGGTCGTCACGGACGCTGTCGGCCATTCTGCGCCACCTGCCGGATCTGGCTCGTGCCGGGTCTCTTGCTGACGCGTACCAGCAGTTGTACGCCCTGCTCATGGAGCGCTACCGCTGTGAATACGTCTTCAAGAATCAGATCGCCCGCGAGTTGTTGCTCAAGCGTCACCCGCATGCCGAAGCGCGGCTTCTCGCGGAATTGCGCGTAGGGACGTGCAAGGCGGATACGGTGATCGTAAACGGCACGTCCACCGTCTACGAGGTCAAAACCGAGCTCGACACCCTGGATCGTCTGCCCCGACAGCTCTCCGCGTATCGGGACGTATTCGATCGCGTCTGTGTCGTCTCTTCGGGCGCTCTGCTTCATCGCCTGACCTCCAGCGTCCCCGGGTGGGTTGGGATCGTGGAGCTCAGGAGCGACGGATCCATCGAAACGGTACGCGAGCCGGGGTCGAACCTGGCCCACATCAAGCCAGGCGCGGTATTCTGCATGCTTCGGCAGGCGGAGTACCTTGCGGCGTTGCAAGCGGAGTTCGGCGAGGCGCCCGATGTGCCCAACGGGATCCGCTGGCGAGTCTGCCGTACTCTCTTCGAGGGCCTTTCGCCCGAGCGCGCGCATGCACGGATGCTCGAAGCGCTCCGCCGACGGGATTGGAGAGACGATAAAGCAGCTTTCGTGAGCGCGGCTCCCGATGCGCTGAAGCACGCGGCGCTCACCTCCACCCTTCCGTCAAAAAAGCGCGCCGCGCTCCTGGATCGGCTGGCGCGCCCCGTGGCATTGCGCCGCCGGCGCAGCGAACCAACGCTGCTCGTCAGGGAGTGAGGTGGTGGTCCATGGTTTCCAGGTGGTGGCGGATCGAGAGCTGTTTGGCACCACCAAATCCGGGGAACCGCTGCGCCTGCAGCTGTGAGCGGAAGTCTCTTACGGCGCTGGAATAGCTCAGGTCCACGCCGCTCCCGTCCACCCAGCGATCCAGCTTCGCCAGCGCCTGCATGTACTTCCCCGCGGGATCGAACGTCGTCTCGTTGTCGTCCGAGATGAAGTGTCGCACCCTCATGTCTCGCGGCTCAGCCACGTAGGTCAGGTGGATGGCGGCGGCGAGCGCGGCCGCACCGCCCTCGCTCACGCCGCTGCCGGCGATCTGGTAGTCTCCAAATCCCGCGTATCCGCGCGCGCCGTACGTCCATAGCGCATCCGAGAAGAAATCCTCTTCGGGGTAGTCGGCGTTGCGCTTCTGACGGATGAACGGATCCTCGACGAGAATCTGGCGGCCACCGAACGACTCGCGGTAAGACAGCGGCAGATCCGTGAAGAACAGGTTCAGTTCCAGGTTCGGATTGCCTTCATACCGCTCCGCGATGGCCGCCCATGCCGTCGGCCGGCGGAAGTGGTAGAAGGCAAACTTGCGGCTCCCGATCTGCCGCAGGAACGTGCCGACCTCCCGCACCGTGGTACCGCTGTGCATCTGGAATACGGGGAGAAAGTTGGGGCGGTGCTCCAGCGACCCGTTGACGATCCTGTCGATGAGATGCTTCTGCTTTCCCTTCGCCTTTCCGGCGTGCGGGTTTACCACCAGGCCAAAGGGGATTCCGGAGCGGTGAAGCATCTCCGTCTTGCGCATCAGATCAGCCTCACCGGCCGAGTCGGGCGCCGCGAGCGGAACGAGGATGGGCGAGATGCGGCCACCCGTCTCCAACCTGTGACGAAGGTCCTCGAGCGCGCTCATCTCGGACTGACGCGCATACATGATGGGGAAGTACATACGATGGCGGCATGAGGGAGGCAGATGCACGTCGAATTTTTCTCGAATCTGCCGTGCCCGTAGTGTCTACTTCGTATGTATGATTCCCAATCCCCATGCGGTCAAGTGTGTTGTTCAAACAACATCTGGTTCCGTCACAAATTGAAGAAAGCCCCGCGCCGTTTCGGACGAGGGGCTTTCGTCTTTTCTACGAGCCACTTTCGTCAGTACGCGCCTTCCGTCGAGAGCACGGCGCGGACGGTCTGGAGGAGGAGGAGGGCGTCGGCGATGGGGGAGATGCGGCGCGAGTAGCGCAGGTCCATGCGCACCATGGTCTCGTAGCTCACGCGGCTGCGGCCGTGCACCTGCCACAGCCCCGTGATCCCCGGCTTGGCGCCGATGACGCGGCGGTAGTACCACTGCGCGTAGCCCTCGGTGGCGTACGCCGTCTCCGGGCGCGGGCCCACCAGCCCCATGTCGCCGCGCAGCACGTTGAACAGCTGCGGCAGCTCGTCCAGGCTCCAGCGGCGGATGAAGCGGCCCACGGGCGTGATGCGCGGGTCCGCGCGCATCTTGAAGCCGCCTTCCCCGCCCTGCCCCGCGATCAGCGACTTCAGATAGGCGGCGTGGGCCGCGTCGCCCGCGCCCGTGTACATCGAGCGGAACTTCCACATGCGGAACCTGCGGCCGCCGTAGCCGATGCG
>Ga0190267_10000287_pt1 | contig 11253 bp, 9 predicted proteins | sample Popmic239T_FD_140332 | JGI IMG/M metagenome (GOLD analysis project Ga0190267, IMG submission 140332) | Populus adjacent soil microbial communities from riparian zone of Oak Creek, Arizona, USA - 239 T | ecosystem: Environmental > Terrestrial > Soil > Riparian zone | place: USA: Arizona... | reverse complement strand
GAATTCGCCGCTGGAAATTCGCAAAGTCCGCCTGCGCGGACTCGGCGGCCCGGCCGCATGCGGCGTCCCAAGCACCTGCTCGTCCGCAACGGGAGATCACCGGATTAGATTCGCAATCGGCATCAACCCGTGGTGGCCGGTCGGGCCAATCCCATCCAACGCCGATCCCACCCGACGCGGATCCCATCCCGACGTGAATCCGCCCCACGCGTTCACCCTACCCACCGCCCACCCCATCCTCCGCCCCGAAATCCAGCTCCACCCAGCGCGCCCAGTCCGCCGGCGCGCCGCGGCGGTCGCGGTGGCTGCCGGGGTTCACCTCGGCGTCGCCGGTCTCCGCCGGGAACAGGAAGACGGAGCCGAGCAGGATCTCCCCCGCGGGAATCCCCATCCACCCGAACGCCTCCGCCCCGCGCAGCGCCCCGCCCGACGACCAGTAGCTGGCGATGCCGCGCGCCGTGGCCGCCAGCAGCAGGTTCTGCACGGCCGCACCCGCCGCGGCCACGTGCTCCATGTTCTCTTCCGTGGCCTCGAACAGCCCCGTCACCGGCCCCTTGGGCGGATTCGGCAGCCAGGTGGCCTGGATGAGCGCCGTGGCCGCGCCCAGCATCCGCGGGATCTTGCTCCGGTCGCCGCGCGCCAGCAGCACCTCGCGCAGCGCGCGGCAGGCGGGCGCGTCCAGCAGATGAAAGCGCCACGGCACGATGGACGAGAGCGCCCCCGACTCCGTGTGCGCCCGCGCCGCCACCCGGTGGAACGGCGCCCACCCCGCCGTGGCGGCCAGCGCCTCCACCGTCTCCCGCAAGCCGATCGGCGGCAGCGGCGCGTCCGCCAGCACCTTGGTGGTGCGCCGCTCGCGGATCACCCGGTCCACCGTTCGTGCCGTATCTGCATCCATCCGTTCGTCTCCCCTGGAGTGTGCCGGGGATGATAACGGCACCCGGGGCGCGTTGTCCAAGCCGGCCCCAGGCGGCGGTGGGCAAGTCATGGCACGGCTGTTCCAGTAGCGATCCCGCTTGCTTCCCGGAGGACGCGCCCGCGGCCCCGCTGCGGAGCATCGTCCGTTCACACCGGCAGCCGTTGACTACCGCGTCCCGCGCCACCCGTCCGTCCGCATCCCCCGCTCCGGCCCTGCCGCCCTTCCGGCCGCGGAACCCGGCGCGTCCCCGCCCCGCGCGACCGGGGTGGGCGCGATGAGCGACGGGCTCGCGTCGTCCGAAGCGCGGCTGCGCGCCATCATCGACTCGGCGCTGGACGCCGTGGTGACCACCGACGCCGACAGCGTGATCACCGGGTGGAGCGCCCACGCCGTCTCCATGTTCGGCTGGAGCCAGCAGGAGGCGCTGGGCCGCACCCTGGCCGAGACCATCATCCCCGAACGCTACCGCGAAGCCCACGACGCCGGCGTGCGGCACTACCTGCGGACGGGCGAGGGACCCATCCTCAACCAGCGCATCGAGATCACCGCCCTGCGCCGGGACGGGACCGAGTTCCCGGTGGAGCTCACCGTGGCCCCCGCGCGCTGGGGCGGCGAGGTGGTCTTCAGCGCCTTCATCCGCGACGTGACGGAGCGGGTGCGCGCGCAGGCGCGGCAGGCGGCGGAGCAGGGCGTGACCCGCGTGCTGGCGGAGGTGGACAGCGTGCAGGAGGCCGGCGAGCCCGTGCTGCGCGCCATGGGTGAGGCGCTGGGGTGGCAGGTGGGGTTCCTGTGGAGCATGCAGGGCGGGCGGTTGCGCCTGGCCGGCGAGTGGCAGGCGCAGGACGCGGACGCGGAGGAGTTCGCCGCCACCAGCCGCGCGCTCGCCTTTCGCCCCGGCGAGGGGCTCCCCGGGCGCGCCTGGGAGCGGGGCGAGCCGGTGTGGGTGGTGGAGGCCGCCACCGACGCCGGCTTCGTGCGCGCGCCCCAGGCGCTACGGGCGGGGCTGCACGCCGCCTTCGCCTTTCCGCTCGTGGCCGGGCACGAGACGCTGGGGGTGATCGAGTTCTTCAGCCGCGCGCCCGCGGAACCGGACGAGGCGCTGCTGGCCATGGCGCGCGCCATCGGCAGCGACGTGGGGCAGGCGCTGCGGGGGCTGCAGGCGGAGGAAGAGCGCGACCGGGCGCTGGCGCTGGCGGAGTCCAGCAACCAGACGCTGCGCCGCGTGAACGCGCAGCTTGCCGCCCGCACCGAAGAGGCGGAGCGCGCCAACCGCGCCAAGAGCGACTTCCTGGCGGTGATGAGCCACGAATTGCGCACCCCCATCAACGCCGTGCTGGGCTACACCGACCTGCTGCAGATGGGGATCGCGGGGCCGGTGACGGACGAGCAGCGCGGCTACCTGGAGCGGGTGCGCGCCAGCACCACGCACCTGCTGGGCCTCATCAACGACGTGCTGGACCTGTCCAAGATCGAGGCGGGGCGGATGGGGGTGGTGCGCGAGCCCGGGCCTGCCGGCGTGGCCGTGGCGTCGGCGCTCTCGTTCGTCGCCACCCAGGCGGAGGCGGGGGGGATCCGGCTGGAGAACGCCTGCCGCGGGGCCGGCCCCGAGTACCTGGGCGACGACGACCGCGTGCGCCAGGTGCTGCTGAACCTGCTCTCCAACGCCGTCAAGTTCACCGGCGAAGGGGGCCGCGTCACCGTCCGCTGCGGCACCGGGCGGCCGGATTCCGGCGCCGTCCTGGAAGGTCCCGGCCCCTGGGTGTGCATCCGGGTGGAAGACACGGGGCCGGGGATTGCGCCGGAAGAGACGGAGGCGGTGTTCGAGCCCTTCGTGCAGTCGGAGTCGCCGCACACGCGTACGGCGGGGGGCACGGGGCTGGGGCTCAGCATCAGCCGGCGGCTGGCGCGGCTGATGGACGGCGACCTTACGCTGGAGACGGAGCTGGGCCGCGGCTCGTGCTTCACCCTCTGGCTCCCCGCGGCGGGCGCCGCCGAAGCGGTGGAGGAGCCGGCCTCCACCGGGCCTGCCGCCCCCGCCGCGTTCGACCCCGGTGCGCTGCGCCGGGCGGGCGAGGCGCTGCAGCAGGAGGTCCGCGGCGTGCTGGCGGCGTACGCGGCCCGGCTGCGCACGGACGCGTCGCTCCCCGCGGCCGCCCTGACCGACGCGGAGGTGGAGGACCACCAGGCCACGCTGCTGACGGACGTGGGGCAGTGCATGGTGGCGCTGGCGGACGCGCCCGGCGAGGTCTCGCTGCTGCAGGACGGCACCGAGGTGCAGCGGCTGCTGGCCTTTCGCCACGGCGAGCAGCGGGCGCGGCTGGGGTGGGACGACGCGGGGCTGCGGCGCGAGTTCGCGGCGCTGCGCGAGGTGAGCCGCGCCGCGCTGGGCGGGGACACCCTCCCCGCCGGCACGTGGGAGGTCCTGACCCGCTTTCTGAACCGCGCGGAAGAGGTCTCCGTCGCCGCCCTCTGCGCCGCCCGGCAGGACGACGCGCCGGACCCGTCGCCCGACGACGTGGCGGATTCTCCGGCGGGCTGAGGCGCGGTCTCACAAAAGAATGGCCTCACACGGAGTCAACGGGGTCAACGGAGTTTTCTCGTGCCGTTTCCTCTGTTCCCGCGATGCGACGCCTGATCCGTGGTGAGTGGAGCGTCTGCTGATCAAGGGCAAGCCGGTGGCGGCGGACGGACGGGGGGCGTTAGGTTGCGGATGCGCGACGGGCGGCGCGGCTCTCCGGGGCCGCGCCGCCCGTTTGGCGCCCGGGCCGGGCACGGGGAACGGTTCGTGAAAGGGGCGGCCCGTTCGGGCGGGGCGGCATCGGCGGATCGCAGACGACAAGAAGGATGATGACGGACGAGACCACGCAGGCCATGGATGCGGAGCAGCAGGCCGGCCAAGCGGCGGACGCGCACGACGGGGCGCACGGCGACTGGACGGGCGCGTGGGTGGACTACCCCGGCGACGACCAGGGCCCGCACCACACCGTGGTGGGCACCATGAAGGCGCTGGCACAGCTGGAAAGCCCGCAGCTGGGCAACCGGCGCGACATCCTGGTCTACCTGCCGCCTTCGTACAACCGCTCGCAGCGGCGCTACCCCGTCATCTACATGCACGACGGGCAGAACCTGTTCGACCGCGCCACCAGCTTTGGCGAGGAGTGGGAGGTGGACCAGACGCTGGAGGCCGCCGCGGGCGAGGGGCTGGAGGCCATCGTAGTGGGCATCCCCAACCTGGGCGAGGAGCGGCTGAACGAGTACAGCCCCTGGCACGACCGCCGGCACAACCAGGGCGGCAGCGGCGAGGCGTACCTGGAGTTCATCATCCACACCCTCAAGCCCATCATCGACCGCGATTTCCGCACCATGCCGGGGCGCGAGAGCACGGGCATCGCGGGGTCGTCCATGGGCGGCCTCATCAGCCTGTACGCCTTCTTCAAGCACCCGCGGGTCTTCGGCTTCGCGGGGGTGATGAGCCCGGCGCTCTGGTTCGGCGGCCGGTCCATCTACCCGTTCGTCAAGGAGCGGCCGTTCGTCCCCGGGCGCATCTACCTGGACGTGGGCACCAGCGAGGGGAGCGAGGAGCTGCACGACGTCCGCCGGCTCAAGGAGATCCTGACGCAGAAGGGCTACAAGACGGGCCGCGACCTGCTGTACGTGGTGGAGATGGGCGGCCAGCACAACGAGCGCGCCTGGGCCCGCCGCCTGCGCCGCGAGCTGCACTTCCTTCTCGGCGTGCCCGAGCGGACGAAGGCGCCGGTGCGGCGGTCGGAGCCGCTGTGAACGAGTGCGTTAGTGCGTTAGTGCGTTAGTGCGTGAGTGCGTGAGTGCGGAAGTGGGGGAATTCGATGAGTTTGGGCTAAGGGGGGTGGATGCGACCTGATCCACGGAAGCGGAAGGGGACGCGGATCGCGCCGCCGGAGCCGCCGGGCACGGACGACGTCGCCGATGCGGCGCCGGTGCTGGAGAGCGGCGAGGTGGTGGAGGACCTGCGGCTGCGCGACGCGGACCTGGCGGACGCGTCGGCGCCGGGGGTGCGGCTGGAGCGCGTGGAGATGGAGCGCGCGTCCCTGGCCCGGGCCCGGCTGCCGCGCGCGATGCTGGTGGATGCGCGGCTCACCGGGTGCGACCTGGCCGGCAGCGGCTGGGAGCGCGCGCACCTGGGGCGGGTGCGCATGGATGGATGCCGCCTCGTGGGCGCCGACTTCTCGCGCGCCACGCTGACGGACGTGCGGCTGAACGAGGCGAACGCGGAGATGGCGCTCTTCATCTCCGCCACCTTCACCGCCGCGCGGTTCGAGCGCTGCAACCTGCGCGGCGCCTCGTTCGAGGGCGCGGACCTGCGCGGCGTGGTCTTTCGCGGCTGCGACCTGCGCAACGCGGACCTGCGCGGCTGCAAGCTCGAAGGCGCCGACCTGCGCGGCAGCACCATCGCCGGCCTGGCGCTGGGCACCGGCGGCCCGCGCGGCCTGATCCTGGACCCCGCCCAGGCGCTGGACATCGTGGAGCAGCTCGGCGCCACCGTCCGCCCCCTGGACGACGGCAACGACGAGTGAAGACCCGCTTCGTCCCATCACCTGTCCCCACCAGCGGAACGGTGTCATCCTGAGGGAGCGCACGCCCGCAACCCTCCTGACCACAAAAACTTGCGCGCGACCGAAGGATCTTTGTCGGGTCGCGCGAGGCCCAGCCCTCGGGAGCCGTTCAAGTCCCTCCGTCAACGTTCGGAGCCCGGGCGGCGCAGGCGCGGAAGGGTGCCTGCCAGGAACGCCACCCCCGTCATCAGCGACACGAGCGAGAACACGGCATTGCGCGGCGGAGCGCCCGTCCCCGTCGCGAGCTGCGCCAGCTGGACGAACAGCGCCATCCCGCGCACGGTGAACACCGCGCCGATCAGCACCAGCGCCACCGTCAGCAGCGGCAGCCGGCGGATGCGCCCCGCGCCCGACAGCGCGTACGCGCCAAACCCGGCGAACACCAGCACCAGCCCCACCGTCATCAGGTCGGGATACGCATAGCCCCGCGCCTCTGCCCGGGCCAGCTGCGGCGCCCCGAAATACCGGTACGCCTCCGGCCCCATGAAGATCATCGCCAAGTGCAGAAGGGCGATCCCAAAGCACAGCACGGCGGCCGCGGTCAGCCAGCGGGACGGTGTCATGAGGGGATGATGATGGAAAGGGGAAGATGCAGCGTGGACGCTGACCACACGGTCTCACCCGCTGCCGCCCCGCGCAAGCCGGACCCGCACAAGACAAAAGCACAGGGATACAGAGGGACAGAGTCAGACAGAGAAAAGCGGGCAGAAGCACCATCGCAGTTCCTCTGTCTGACTCTGTCCCTCTGTACCCCCCCGCAGTTCGTTTTCGAGACCCGGCTCAGCGGCCGTTCTCCACGCGGGCGAGGAGGCGGGTGAAGCGGGGATCGGAGCGCAGGGGTTCGAACACCGGCTCCACGGCCATGTAGACGGCCCAGTCGTCCGACGCCTTGAACGCGCGCTCCAGCCAGCGGATGGCCTCGTCCGGCTGGCCCAGGCCGGTGTAGATGGCGGCCGCGTAGGCGGGCGACACGTAGCGCGGGCCCGCCTGCGCCTCCAGCTGCCGCAGCACGGCGCGCGCTTCGTCCGCGCGGCCGGAGACGGCGAGCACGTACCCCCGCACGCCCTCCGTAAGCGGGTGCCCGCGCGACAGGCGCCGCGCCCGCTCCACCTGCGCCAGCGCCTCGGGGTACCGCCCCTGCTGCGCGTACGCGGCGCCCATCTGCAGGTACGCCAGCCAGAAGCCGGGGTCGATGAGCAGCGCGGCGTGGGCCCGGTCGATGGACTCGTCGTAGCGCTGCGCGTAGTACAGGATGGTGCTGCCCCCGGTGTGCACCACCGCGGAGAACGGGTCCAGCCGCTGCGCCTCGTCGATGGCCGCGACCGCCTCGTCGTGGCGGCCCTGGTACGAGAGCCAGGTGGCGTACCAGTGCCGCGCGGTGGCGTACCCCGGCTTCTGCCGCAGCGCCGCCTGGAACTCGCGCCCCGCGCCCCGCCAGTCCCGCTCGAAGTACATCCGCACCAGCGCCAGCGCCGCGTGCGCCTCCGCCAGCGACGGGTCCAGCCGCAGCGCGTGCTCCGCCGCCTCCCGCGCCCGCGGGTACCCCTCGCGCGGCGGCGACGCCCCGTACGTCACCAGCAGCGTGTGGCACTCCGCCAGCCCGGCGTACGCCTCGGCGAAGGTGGAGTCGCGGGCCACCGCCTGCTGCATCAGCTCGATGCCGCGCGTGAGCCCCTCCAGCGTGCGGCGGCCGGACGCCTGTCGCGCCTGCAGGTACAGGTCGTACGCCTCCAGGTCGTCGGTGGGCGGCCGCACCAGCGCGCGCCGCCCCGCCAGCCGCGGCCGCAGCGCCCCCACGATCCCCCGCGCGATCTCGTCCTGCACGGCGAACACGGCCTGCGGCTCGCGGTCGTACGAGCCGGACCACACCTGCACGCCGTCGTCCACGCTCACCAGCAGCGCGTGGATGTGCAGCCGGCCTCCCTCGCTCCCCACGCTCCCCTCCAGCACGTAACTGGCGCCCAGCCGCGCGCCGATCTCGCGCACGTCCAGCGTGCTGTCGCGAAACGCGAACGCGGAGGTACGCGCCACCACCCGCATGGTGGGCAGCCGCGCCAGCGCGGTGATGATCTCCTCGCTCATCCCGTCCCCCAGCGGCGCGTCCCCCGAACCGCGGTCCGCGAACGGGAGCACCGCCACCACCGGCCCCCGCGGAAGCGCCTCCGCGGTGCTCAGCGCGTAGACGTCCACCCGCGCCCCACCCAGCCACAGCGCCGCCGCCGCCACCAGCAGCAGCGACGCCCCCCACATCACCGCCACCCGCCGTGAGCGCCGGGCCCGGCGGCGCGGCCTGCGCCCGGCGGTTCCGGTGGATGGGGGACGTGCCTCCACATCCCCCCGCTCCGCCGCCGGATTCGGCGACGGTCCCGGGAGATGCGCGGCGGCGATGGATGCGGACGGCGCGAGAGCCGGCGCGGACGCTTCGGCCGGCGGCGCCGATGGAGGCGGCGGCGTGGGCTCCGTGCGCAGCCGCTCCGCCAGCGCGGCGACCTCCGGGTCCGGTGCGGCGCCCAGGGAGTCGCGGAGCAGCGCCTCGTGCACGCGGGCGTGCTGGATGGCGCCGGCTCGGTCGCCCGCGGCGGCAAGCGCCTGCATCAGCCGCAGCGCCACCCGCCCGTCGCACGGGTCGTGGCCGGCGCGGCGCTTCCACCACGCCGCCGCGCGCACCGCGTCCCCCGCCTCCCCCGCCGTCTCCGCCAGCCGCTCCAGCGCCTCCGCGAACAGCCCCGCCAGCCGCGCGCGCTCCCCCTCAGCCCAGCCGTCGAACACCTCCGCGTCCAGGTAGAAGCCGTCCAGAAAGGGTCCCGCGTACGCCTCCACCGCGCGCTCCGGCTCCCCCCGCGCCAGCGCGTCGCCGAAGGCGCGCAGGTCGCTGTGCACGATGGACTCGTCCAGCTGCAGGCTGGCGCCCACCGAGACGACGGCGCCCTCGCCCAGCGCCTTGCGGAGGGCGTGGACGGCCACGTTCAGCAGCCCGCGGGCGCGGTCGGTGTCGCTGTCGGGCCACAGCAGGCCCAGCAGCCGTTCGCGGCTGGCGGTGGCGGAGGGGGCGGCGGCGAGCAGGGCCAGTAGTGCCAGGGGGTGGCGCTGCGCGATCCGCCCGCCCAGCGGCCCGTCCGGACCGTCGACGCCGGGAGCACCGAAGAGGCGCAGGGAGAACGACATGGGAGGGGATCTCCCGGGAGAGGTAATGCTGGGGTAACGCTGCGTTCAGCGCCCAGCCGCACGATAGGGGCGCACCACGACGGGAGCAAGGAAATCGCTCCCGAGGATTGGCCCCTCACGACAGGGACGACCAAGCGTCCCTCTCCTCTGACCCCACCACAGGAGGTACCGATGCCCTGCTTTCCCCATCCCGAGAACCCGGACAAACAGATCTGCATTCCGGATCTGATCCTCCGGTACGACTGGTTCGATGACGACGACCCCTGGCCCCGCCGCCTGCTGAACCGCGTGCGGAGCGCCGTGATCGCGCTCGTTGGTCCGCGGCCAAGCCCGTGGCGCGCGCTGGACGCCGCCGTTTCCCGCGAGACGCAGCGGGAGCTGGCGGTCCTCTCCACCCTCCACATGCTCGCGGGCGGGCTCAGCCCCGCCCTGGGCGGCCCCATGCAGACGGCCCTGCGCGAGTCGGCCGTGCGCAACCGGCTCTCCAGCGGCGCCGCGACGAACGCGGCGTGACGCCGTCCTCATCCGTCCCGGCCGTGTGCACGCGCCGGGCAGCATCTCCCCTTCATCTCCTGACCAGCGAGGCTCCCATGGCCAAGTTCTACGTCTGCTGGCGTACACCCGCCGGCGAACGGATCTGCAAGCACATCCCGGTCTGGATGCCCGACCGCCGGCTGTGGACGCCCCCCGACCCGCGGCGGTCGCTGGCGGTGCGGCTGCCGGAACGCGTTCGCGGCGCGGTGATCGCGCTCTTCGGGCCCCGCCCCCATCCGTGGCGCGGCATCGACGCCGGCCTCTCGCGCGAGACGCGGCGGGACCTGACCCTGCTCGCCGCCATGGACACGCTCACCGAGTCGCTGGGTCCAGGCCTGCGCGCCAGCCTGCAGGGGTCCGTCCGCGAGATCGCCGGGCGGGTCCCGCTTCCCGCGGGCGTCGCGGCCACCCTGGGCGGCTGACCGTCCGCTCCGGTGCTGGACCGGAACGCCGTCGTTATCACGGTGGAGAAGACCGTGCCCTCCGGGGACGTGGGGGCACGGTGCTGACGGCAGGAACGGACGAGCCCGGGATCACCGCCCTCGCGGTGCGCGGCAGCCAGCCCCCCCGCGGGGAGGCCAACGCACGAAGCCCCGGCCCTGGAATCCAGGGCCGGGGCTTCGTCGTCTCCATCCGCCAGGCGCTCAGGCGAAGGCGAGCGACTGGGCGTTGTGGTACTGGTTGGCGGCTTCGATGAAGTCCTCGAACAGGCGCCTGGTCCCCTCGTGCTGGTCCAGGAGCATCTCCGGGTGCCACTGCACGCCCACCAGGAACTGCCCCTCGCGCGTGCCCTCCAGCGCCTCCACCAGCCCGTCCGGCGCCCACGCGGTGGCTACCAGCCCCTCGCCCACACGCTCCACCGCCTGGTGGTGCATGCTGTTCACCATCACCACGTCCTCGCCCATGGCCGCGTGCAGCCGCGAACCGGGGGTGATGCGGATGTCGTGCGCCAGGTAGTCGCGCGCCCACCCCGCACCGGGAAAGTAGTCGTGCTTGATGGCGCCCTCGAACAGCCCCGCGCAGTCCTGGATGAGGCTGCCCCCAGCCGCCACGTTGATCACCTGCAGCCCGCGGCACACGCCGAACACCGGCTTGCCGTCCTCCACCGCCCACTTGGCGAACTGCAGCTCCACCATGTCGCGCGGCGGGTCGGTGCGGCCGCACAGCTCGTGGCGCTCGGCCCCGTACGACTGCGGGTCCATGTCCACGCCGCCGGCGATGAACACGCCGTCCAGACGGTCGTAGATGGCGCGCAGCGTCTCCGGGTCGCCCTCCAGCAGCGGCACCATCCAGGGGATCGCGCCCACCTCGGTGCAGGCGTAGAAGTACCGCTGGTTCATCACCCACGACGCCGGAAGGTCTTCCGGAATGCGGTCGATGGACTGCAGGGTCTGGGTGGCGATGCCGATGACGGGCCGCTGGCGCATTCTGTACAACCTGATGAGGATACGCGACTTACAGGAACTCAAGGAATCGGCCGGGGAGGGCAAGAACGGGGCCGCACATGTATTATCGCGCCTTCGCCCCCGCCCGGCAACCTCCTCGTACCCCGCCGCACAACATCCGTTTCCCGCCGGTGGGACGGCAGGAGCGACGACCGAACGCTGAACGCCCTCGGGTACCCGGTTATCCTCCGAGACGCTGACTTCACGAGAGGGTGGGGCTGAACCGTCCACAAGCGCTGACTTCCTGAGGGAGGCGCCGCTCCGCAAGTTGTTCTCACGCAACGGCTTGGCGCCGACCGAAGGACCTCGCCTGCGTGACCGACCGCCTTGAACGGCTCCCGTGGGCTGGCCTCGCGCGACCCGACAAAGATCCTTCGGTCGCGCACAAGCTTCTGTGGTTGTGACGGTTACGGGTGTGCGCTCCCTCAGGATGACAGCGAGCTTCCGTTGAGGGCTTTGCGGACGGCGCGTCAGAAGCCGGCGGGGAGGCGCGCGGGGGCGAGCTCGTGGGCGGGGGGCGCGGCGGCGGCGGAGTCGGCGGTGTGGCGCACGTGGTTGACGGGGGAGCCGCCGCGCGCGCCCAGCACCAGGTCCGCGT
>Ga0190267_10000286_pt1 | contig 11275 bp, 9 predicted proteins | sample Popmic239T_FD_140332 | JGI IMG/M metagenome (GOLD analysis project Ga0190267, IMG submission 140332) | Populus adjacent soil microbial communities from riparian zone of Oak Creek, Arizona, USA - 239 T | ecosystem: Environmental > Terrestrial > Soil > Riparian zone | place: USA: Arizona... | reverse complement strand
TCCAGCAGTGCGTGGATCCCCTCGTTGGCCTCGCGCCCGGGCACCCAGCCGCGGGTGAACGTCCACGCGGCCGGATCCACGCTCCCCGTCGTCGCAACGTTGTAGCCGTACACCTCCAGGAACTGGTTCAGCGACTCGTGCCCCATCCAGCTGTGCGACAGCTCATGGACGATCATGGGGTCGTACGGCAGCAGCGCCCCCTGCGTCCGCGCCTGGTACGTCGTCCGGTCCTCCGCGTGCACGAACCCGCCGCCCCCGGCGCTGCCCACCAGAAAGCCGTACCAGATCCGGACGGACGGCGTCGGGAACGCGGCGCCCAGGAAGTCCTCCAGCACCGGGACGGCGGATTCCGCCATCCGCAGCGTCGGGCCCACCTCGCCCCGCATCGCCTCCACGGGAAAGACGGCCGTCACGGGCAGGGTCGCGCCGGACCGCGAGCGCACGCTCCCCTCCGCGTACCGATGGCCGTCGACGATGTCGCCGCCCAGCCCCGGCGTGCGCAGGACCGCGAGCCGGGCCTGCATGAACGGCGCGGCCTGGGGGTTCTGCGGCAGGCTCTGCTGAATGCGGTCCGCCGCCCATTTGATGTAGTCGGAGAGCGAGCCCAGCATGGGCGCGGCGGCGGCCGGGACCGGCACCAGGCGGGCGTGCAGCGCCACCTCGTCCGCCCCCGCCACCTGCGCGGCCGCCGCCTGCGTCCCTGCGGGGCCCAGCGTCCAGAACACCTGCGCGTATCCCTCCGCGTCCGTGTTCTCCCGCCCCCACGAGAGCGTGCCGCCTCCCGCGGTGACGTGGAAGGTGACGCCGATGTCCTGCACCCCCCTCCCCGCCGCGTCCACCACGCGCACGCGCACGGCTTCCGGCAGCCACTGCCCCGCGACCCCCGGCTGCGGGTTGCGCGAGACCACCTGCAGCGCCGCCGCCGTCTGCCGCGGAGGCATGATGCCGTCGGAACCGGAGCAGGAAACCAGCAGTGCGTCGGCGAGCGCGATGAGCAGCGAGCGGCCGTAGCGCCGCGCGGAATGGATGGGGTGGGTCATGGAGCTCGGACTGGTTCGTGGAGCAGATGGGGAGCCGCCGACGTGCCTCTCGGCCGACACGTTTTCGCTAACGTCTGAGCCGGGCGCGATCAGGACAGGATGCCCCCGCGGCGCGTGTCGGCCGCGGGGGCATCGTCATCGTTTTCTGGACGGGCGGATGCGCCCGGTCAGCAGCATTCGGTGCACCAGCAGCCGCCGATCTTGGACGAGTTGCAGATGCACGACGCTTCCTCGGCCCGCACCGTTCCCCGCACCGGCTGCGGCAGGCTCTCGATCGCGAACGACTCCACCGCCAGCTCGTCGAGGCCCAGGCGAATCTTCTCCATGGCCGTCTCCCGTGGTTTGAGGGCGAAGACAAACCCTGGCGGCAAACCGCATGCCCCACAACGGTCGAGGCAAGTGTTGCCGCCCACACCCACGCGATTGACTTCCTGAGGGAGGCGCCGCGCATAACCCGCTGTTACGCAAAATCTTGCGCGCCGACCGAAGGACCTCGCCGGCAAAACAGCGGGGCTGGCTCCCTGCCGGGAAGCCAGCCCCACTCTCGTCCGCGCGCCTCCAGTAGCGCGCTGTCATCCTGAGGGAGCGCACGCCCCATAACCATCATGATCACAGAAAGCTGCGCGCGACCGAAGGATCTTTATCGGGTCGCGCGAGGCCAGCCGTCGGGAGCCGTTCAAGCCCATCGGTCAGGCAGGCGAGGTCCTTCGGTCGGCGCCAACCCATCGTGCACAAGCAGCTTACGGAGTGGCGCCTCCCTCAGGAAGTCAAAGTTTTGTCGCCCAGATAGACAATGCCCCCAGGTTTTACACTGCGCTCGTCGGGGCCTGCTCCGTGGGCGGTTCCGACGGCTCGCTGGACGACTCCGCCGGGCCGGCAGGCGATTCCGATGCGTCCACGGTCGGTTCCGCAGGCGATTCCGCGGACGCCTGCGCGGCATGATCCGCCGTCTCCGTGGACGCAGCGGCGGGGGCCGCCGGCGCGGCGTCCAGCCCCGTCTCCATCAGGCCGGCGACGAGCTGGGTGAAGCGCACGGGGTCGTGCGGCTCGCTGCCCTCGGCCAGCAGCGACCAGCCCAGCAGCAGCTCGGCGTAGTCGCCCACGACGGAATCGTTCGGATTCGCGTCGAAGCGGCGGCGGAGGCCCTGCACCAGGGTGTGGCCCGCGTTCAGCTCCAGGATGCGTCGCTGGCGGATGCCGTCGCCGCGGCCCATCGACATCAGCCGCTCCAGCTGCGGCGAGTAGTCGTGCTCCGCCACCACCAGCACGGCGGGCGACTTGGTCAGGCGGCCGGAAAGGCGCACCTCCTTGACCCACGTCTCCAGGCGCTTCTGCAGCGCGCCAAGGAAGGGCTCGAACTCCTTCTTCTTCTCGTCGGCGGAGTCCTTCTTCTCCCCCTCCTCCAGCTCCACCGCGCCCTTGCCGGCCGAGCGCAGCTTCTTGCCCTCGAACTCCGTCACCGACTGCACCACCAGCTCGTCCACGGGATCGGTAAGGTACAGCACCTCCCAGCCGCGGTCGCGGAACGTCTCCAGCGCGGGCGAGTTCTCGATCTGCTCGCGCGACGAGCCGGTGAGGTACCAGATGTCGGCCTGCCCCTCGGGCATCCGCTCCACGTACTCCTTGAGCGTGGACAGCCCCTCCGCGTCGCGCGACGAGCCGAACAGCAGCAGGTTCAGCAGCGCGTCGCGGTTCTCGAAGTCGCTATCCACCCCCTCCTTGACCGCCCGCCCCAGCTCGCGCCAGAAAGTCTCGTACTTCGCGCGGTCGCCCTCCTGCAGCTTCTTGAGCGTATCCAGCACCTTCTTGGTCAGCGCGCGGCGGATCTGGCGCACGTGGCGGTCGCTCTGCAGCATCTCGCGCGACACGTTCAGCGGCAGGTCCGGGCTGTCCACCGCGCCGCGCACCCAGCGCATCCACCGCGGCAGCAGCTCCTCGCTGTTCTCGCGCACCAGCATGCGCTTTACGTACAGGCGCAGGCTGGGCTTGAAGCCGGGATAGTACAGGTCCATCGCGCCCTTCGACGGGATGAAGAGCACCGCCTGGTACTCCACCAGCCCCTCGGCGCGGGTGTGGATGGTCTCCAGCGGCTCGCTCCAGTCGTGCGAGATCTGCTTGTAGAAGTCCGCGTACTCCTCCTTGGTCACCTCCGAAGGCGGCCGCGCCCAGATGGGCTTCATGGAGTTGAGCGGCTGCTCCGGCGCCGGATCGGCCAGCTCCTCCGTCTTCTCGCCCGGAAGGACGATGGGATAGGTGATGAAGTCCGCGTGCTGGCGGACGATGCGCCCCAGCACCCAGCGGTCGGTGTAGTCCTCGATGCCGTTCTCGCTGTCCACCGGCTTCAGGTGCAGCGTGATGGTGGTCCCCGGCCGGTCGCGCTCCGCCTCGGTGACGGTGAACGAGCCGCCGCCGGACGACTCCCAGCGCACGGCCTGGTCGCTGCCCGCCTTGCGCGTGACCAGCTCGACCCGCTCCGCCACCATGAACGACGAGTAGAAGCCCACGCCGAACTGGCCGATGAGCTGCTCGGCGCCCTCGGCCGCTTTCTCCTTGAGCTGCTCCAGCGCCTCGCGCGTCCCCGACCGGGCGATGGTGCCGATGTTCTGCACCACCTCGTCGCGCGTCATCCCGATCCCGTCGTCCTCGATGGTGAGGGTGCGCTTCTCCTGGTCGGGGACGAGCCGGATCTTGGGCTCATGCCCTTCGGGAAGCAGGCCGGGGTTGGTGAGCGCCTCGAACCGCAGCCGGTCGATGGCGTCGGACGCGTTGGAGACCAGCTCGCGGAGAAAGATCTCCTTGTCGGTGTAGAGCGAGTGGATCACCAGGTCGAGGAGCCGCTGCACCTCGGCCTGAAAGGCGAACTGCTGCGCCTGCTCAGCCACGCTACCCTCCTGTCGCTACGTTCGGATGATGTGTGTGTCGATGACGACTCCGCGGGCGCACCTTATGCGCTCGCGCGGAGCCGGAAAATCTAGTGAGGGAGCGGCAGGGGCAACAAGTGGCGGGAGAGAGGTTCTGACCCTAGTGCCTCGGTGAGTTGCAAGTGATGAGTAGACTCGCGAATACACGTCCGAGTCGGCCGGCGTCAAGCGCTCCGGCCCATCCCGGTTACGAGCCACAACACCCGACGAGCTCCTTCGATGATCGCCTCCCGGGATCTCCTTGGATCATCCAGGACCTGAACACGGCGCCGGTACTCTGGTATAGTCCGCCAGTCGTTCAAGGTCTTACAATCGTGGAAGATCAATTCCTTATAAGTATTTGCGATAGCACGCCTCCTAAACTCCCGGTATTTACTGGCACTGATTCCATCCCGAACAAGCCAGCGGTCCTCTGGACGGACAGCGCTCAGGCTGATCTCCAAAAGAAGACGTGGAGACAAGACAGTCATAATTGAATCTGGATTCACCATGACGGGAGAATCGCAGAGCGGAAAGTGGTGCTGATTTGTACGATACAAGATCCACTGACCTCTGCTCAGCGGCAGCGTTGCGCGATCGAGTTCACGTGGATTGCTCCAATGATTGCGAAGCATCCAGAAGTATTCCCACTTATCGACATTTGGAATATCCGGTGGTGTGTCTATCATAGCACTCATGAATTCATGGCTTCGCATCGCATGAAAGAGAATAAAGATCGTGACGTAAGCTTTGTGCTCCACAGAGTTCAGGTTGCTGGTTCGCGCAGCGGTCATCAAAGCCTCATACGCAGCTGTCTTCTCCACTCCTTGGAGCGTGTCTTCGAAATCCATAAAGAGAGATTCTGGATGAATGTCGACGTATTCCTTCAAACCCTGGTATTGGTCGGGATGCCTGCGTTTAGCGAAATCCAACATAGATTCAACAGTGATTTCTGCTGTACCAAGATTTTTGTCGAAATGCACACGCTCGACCTTTGTAGGCATTACTTTGTCCGCGCGTAGATTTAGAGAATAAACTTCCTGCGCGCGCGGCTTGCCTTTCGATTTGGTCCCATGCACCCAATCCTCGAAGTAACGCGCATTCCAAAGAGCTGTCCAAAAACACGGGTTGTAGTGATTCCGCTGAGTTGGGATGTGATTCATGTGAGGAACTTGGATGAGTACACGTCGGGTCGTGCCAAAATTAGCAAAGTGTTCCGCCAGATTCGTCCAAGAATACCGGACGCCGCCGCCGTCGTACAGCACAGCGCGCGCGGCATTCTGAGGGATGATCAGCTATCGTCCAGGTCGTACGGCAACACCTCGGGGGCGCCGCGCGGCACGAAGGCGCGGCCGTTCCATCTATAGTGCGAGCGGGTGAACGTGCTCGGGCAGCACGCGCCCATGGCGGTGTCATCTTCGGCGCCGTAGGTGGCGGGATCGTGCGGGACCTTTCCTTTGCCGAGCAGCTCCACCACCAGCATCCCGCCTTCCGCATAGACGCTTTTCAGCCCGCCGGCGGCACGGTCGCCGCTCTCGAACGACCACAGCAGCTCCGGACCGCGTGCCCCCGCGCCGTATACGAAGATCCAGTGAGGGCGCATGGTGCCACCGGTCTCCGCGGTAATCGTCACGACGGCTTCCTCGCGGCCGTCGCCGGTCACGTCGCCGTACGAGACGTGGTCGAGCTCGTATCGCAGCTCCTCCTCCCCCGCGTCGGGCTGCCCGCCGTTCACCAGCGTCCAGGAGGTCTCCCCGAACGCGTAGCGGAAGTTGCGGAAGTCCGTTTCGCGAACGGATGCGGCCGCGGCGGGTGACGGCTGGGCGGACGGCGAAGTGCGCTGGCAGGCGGCGGTGCCCGCGGGGGCCAGGAGAAGGAGCACGGCGGTGATCGCGGATCGGCGCATTGGGAAAATCCCTCGGCGGGGTGAGGCAGGGGCGCGGTCATCCACCGCGATCACGTTTCCACCCACCGGTAGCTGGCGTGGCTGTCGTAGTCGATGCCGTGCTTCTTCTTCAGCTCCTGGATGACGCGCAGCTGCGACTTCGTGTGCGGGCTAGCCACGCCGTCGCCCAGGGGCTCGTTGGTGTGCAGCAGGATCTCCTCAAGCAGGCCGCTGAGGCTCATCCGCTTGTGCGCGGCAAGGTCGTGCAGCAGCGCGGCGAGACGCTTTTCCAGGCGCACGGGTACGTCCACCCGCTCGATGGGGGTCGGCTCGCCCACGTTGTAGATGGGATGGCCGAAGGTGAGCACGTGCCCGTACGGATCGCGGACCGTGTAGTCGCGGAGCTCGTAGTCCCGGTCATCGAGACCCGCCAGAACCTCCACGCCGTTCGCGCGGTGGAACGCGTACAGCTCGTCCGCGTCGCCCACGACGAAGTACAGGGCGGATCCGCCGGATGCGGGCGCGCCCTGCTCCAGGAACACCTGCACCTCGCCCAGGTTCACGCCGGCCATGGTCGGCGGCTCCCCCCAGGTAAAGCCGAGGGTGAAGCCGAGCTTCTCCGTGTAGAACGCAGCCGCGGCGAGCACGTCGGGCACCGGGAGTCCGGGGTGGAGACGCTCGCAATCGACCTGCGGGGGTGTGGACGTGACCAAGAGACCTCCCGGGGCTCGGAGTTCTTGAGTGAATGTACCTGTCCCTCGCGCGGCTTCCCAGGGAAAGGCGCCTGCCGATGTCAGAGGGTGTTGCCAAACCCTGGATCGGAGCGTTGATTTCCTGAGGGAGCGCCACACGGAAGGTTCAACCCGCACCACTGCTTGCGCGCGACCGAAGGACCTCGCCTGCCTCCACGCAGGGCTGATTTCGAGCCTGGAATCCAGCCCCATGATTGCTGGCGAGGTCCTTCGGTCGGCGCCAGGCTGCATCGTTAAAGCCGGTTACGGCGTGGCGCATCCCTCAGGAAAGTCATCACCTGGGACGGTTTGGCAACACCCCTCTCAGGCTCAGGATGACACGACGTGGGAGGACGCCTCCGCGCCCCCGTCCGCATCGCCATCCACATCCCGCGGAAGGCGTTCCATGCGGATGGCGTAGTCGCTGAAGCCCACTGATCCCCAGAACCGGTGCCCGCCCTGGTTGCTCGCCAGCACGTCCAGCGTCGTCCGGAAGCCCGCCGGGATCACCTGCGCAAAGAGGGTATCGATGGCGCGCCGGCCCACGCCCCGGCCGCGATGGTCCTTGAGCACGAAGAAGTGGCGGATGAACGCCGAATCCTCATCCAGGCTCACCAGCGCGTAGGCGGCCGTGGCACCCTCCTCCTGAAAGAGGACGGCCCGGTACTCGTCATCGCCGATCCACCGGCGCATGCGGGCCTCCAGGCGCTCCAGAGACATCCCTCCCCCGCCCCACTCGTCCTCGATCAGCTGCCGGTTGATGTCGGCCAGGAAGGGCGCGTCACCCTCGGATGCATAACGGAATTCCATCGATTCTTTCCCATGGATGACGGAGCGCCACGACCGCGCGGCGCGTGTACGGGCTACAGTTCGACCTCGCCCTGGATGCAGGTGATGGCGGGGCCGCCCACCCACACGGTGCCGTCCGCGTCCTGCTCGATGCGCGGGCGGCCGCGGCGGCCCAGGCGCGTGCCCTGGCTGGCGACGTACGGCGCCGTGGCCCGGCCGCTGGCGAGAAGCCACTGCGCGAGCGAGGCATTCAGGCTCCCGGTCACCGGGTCTTCGCGCATCGCGCCCTGCTCGTCGCTGAACACGGCCCGCACCTCCCAGGCGCACTCCGCGCCCGGGGGATACGCCCCGACGATCCCGATGTTCAGCGCCTCGCCGCCGGAGTAGCGGCTGAAGTCCGGCTCCAGCGCAAGCACGCCGTCGGCGTCCTTCAGCAGCACCGCCACCCAGCCGGGCCCGTTGTCGGCCCACTGCGCGTCCACGATCTCGCGCCGCCCGATCCCCAGCACCGCCGCCACCTGCTCCACGAACGCCTCGTCCACCGGACCCGTGCGGATGAGCGGCGGCGCGGCGAAGGCCAGTCCGTGGCCGTCGCGGCGGATCGGGACGAGCCCCGCCCCGCACTCCTGCACGATGCGCCCCGCCTCGCGCGGAACGCCCCCGCCCGCCAGCCAGGCGTGGCAGGAGCCCAGCGTGGGTGCCCGGCAAACGGAAGCTCCTGCGCCAGACTGAAGATCCGCACCCGGTAGTCCGCTTCCGGCGACGTGGGAGGCAGGATGAACGTCGTCTCCGACAGGTTGGTCCAGCGGGAGAACTGCCGCATCTCTTCCGTCTCCAGGCCCTCCGCGTCCACCACCACGGCGAGCGGGTTGCCGAGGAACGGGACGGGCGAGAACACGTCGACCTGCTGGAAACGCCGGCGCATCGCGTGGTGCCTTGATCGAAGGTGATCGGCGGAACCGGATCCTGCCGCGGGGCCGTGGAAGATAGGAGGATACGCCCGTCCGTGCACGGAGCACAGGCGCCCGCAAAAAGAACCAGTCTCGCTCGCGGCCTGAAAAGCGAGGGGGTACAGAGGGGTACGGAGAAAGCTAGAGATACAGAGGAAGATTGGTTGTCCTCTGTTCCGCTGGCTGTTCTCTGCCCCCGCACTCTCCCGACGTGTGATGATCGACACCACGACTGCGCCACGAAACGACACTGGAGCGACGTAACGATCGGAAATGATTTCCTGCCCCGGACCGATGATCCAGATCCGGACGAGACGTCACACGCGAGGCGTCCCAACTCGTGATACTGCTGTGCGACAAGCGCTTACCGTAAATAACACTATATGTCTTTAAATACGGGTACGTACCTTGCTGCCGATTTCGTTTGCCCCTTCTCCGGTGCAAACTACCTGCATCGGACACATTTTACTCGTGCAGGAGGCACCTCATGAGATCCCATCGCACCCTCGCGCTCCTCCTCCCCCTCGCCGTGGCCACGGCGGCCTGCTCGGAAGGACTGACGCCCACCTCGCCGTTCGCCGAGCCGTCCCAAGCGGCCATCGCCGCGGTGCCGGCCTGCGTGGACTTCGAGCCGCCGCTGGCGGCGGGGACCACCTGGGGCGTCACGGTGGGACAGCCGCCGCTCACCTACGTGCACGCGGAGAACGGCATCCGCGTCTTTACCGAGAAGTTCTACCTGATGGGCGGCGGCACGGCCTACCGCGACGCGCGCATCGGCCTGCCGCCGGTGGCCTTCTCGGCCGGACAGGCCGCGCGGACGCTGCACATCAACCTGATCTTCGACTTCACCGGCCTCACCTTCGCCCCCAGCTCGTACACGTTCGACTACCTGGACGTGAACGGACCGCAGTCGTACGAGAACCTGCGCGTGAACGCGAGCCCGGTGTTCATCGGCGAGCTGGACTCACCGCCGCCCGCGCTGGCGGGCGTGCCGATCACCCTGGCGGCGGGGCCGTTCGCCGTGCCGCCGATCGGCGACCGCGGCACGCTCAAGCTGGGCGCGGGGGTGAACCGCCTGACGGTGGGCGGCCAGGACCTGTGGATCGACCACGTCTGCGCCAACCCGTGATACTGGATCCGGGAATAAGAGTGCGTGACTTCCTGAGGGAGGCGCAGCGGGGAATTTGCTTTCGACCGGGCGCCGGCGCGCCGACCGAAGGACCTCGCCAGCAGAGCGATGGGGCTGGTCGCGTGCCCTGATCCGGCCCCTGCGCGGCCGAGAGAAGGTCCTTCGGTCGCGCGCAGACGCAGTGCAGACCGCCGGATCCTGGTGAGCGCTCCCTCAGGAAGTCACGCTTCTTTCCGGATGTGGTATGAAGCCATTCCCGGCGCGGCGGCACTCCCTCCGCCGCGCCGGAACGACTCGACGCAGAGTAGGAGCTGAAAAGCTCCTTCTGCTTTCCGCGTCCCCGCGCTGAATCGCCCCGGCCGCCGACGCGTCAGCCGCCGTCCGCCTTGCCCAGCACGGCGCCGTTGCCGCGGATGACGTCGCCGTAGAAGCGGGCGCTACGCTTGGGCGTCCGCGTCTGCGTCTCGTGATCGACGTGGACGATGCCGAAGCGTTTGGCGTAGCCCAGGCTCCACTCGAAGTTGTCCAGCAGCGACCACGCGAAGTAGCCGCGCAGGTCCACGCCGCGGCGGATGGCATCGTGCGAGGCGCGCAGGTGGTCGCGAAAGTAGGCCACGCGCAGCGGATCATCCACCTCCCCACCCTCCGCTACGGGTGGATCGTAAAAGGCGGCGCCGTTCTCCGTCACGTACAGCGGCACGTCGCCGTAGCGGTCCTTGACCCACATCAGCACGTCCGTCAGCGCGGGGGGATACACCTCCCATCCCATCTCGGTGTGCGTGTGCCGGTGCTGGCGCACGCGCCCTTCGCGCACGGGCAGGTCCGCCGGATCGTCGCGGGTGACGCTGCGCGCGTAGTAGTTGATCCCCAGCCAGTCGATCGGCTCGCGCAGCGCCTCCACCTCGCCGTCCGCGTGCTCCGGCCACGCCTCGCCGAAGATCTCGCGCAGCTCGTCGGGATAGCGGCCCAGGAAGACGGGATCCAGGTACTGCCGGTTCATGTACGCCTCCGCGCGCGCCCGGGCGGCGACGTCTTCCGGGCGATCGGTCGCGGCGTACTTGGGCTCCAGGTTCACCACCAGGCCGATGCGATTGCGGCCCTCCGCCCGGTACGCGCGCACGGCCGCCGCGTGCGCGCGCAGCAGGTTGTGCGACACGCGCGGGGCCTCCCAGGTGCTGCGGTGGCCGGGCGCGTGCTCGCCCACCAGGTAGCCGGCGTGCATCACCACCCACGGCTCGTTCAGCGTGCTCCACATCGGCACGCGGTCGTCCAGCGCGCGAAAGACGGTGGACGCGTAGTCCGCGAACCAGTGCGCGACGTCGGGATTGAGCCAGCCGCCGCGGTCGTCCAGCGCGGCGGGGAGGTCCCAGTGGTACAGCGTGGCGTTGGGGACGATGCCGCGCGCCAGCAGCGCATCCACCAGCCGCGCGTAGAAGTCCAGCCCTGCCTGGTTGATGCGGCCCGTGCCGTCGGGAAAGACGCGGCTCCAGGAGATGCTGAAGCGGTACGCCCGCAGCCCCAGCTCCGCCATCAGCGCCACGTCGTCGGCCCAGCGGCGGTAGTGGTCGCACGCCACGTCGCCGGTGTCGCCGTTGTGCGTCATCCGCGGCGTGTGGCTGAAGCGGTGCCAGTTGCTCACCCCCGCGCCGTCCGCCAGCGGCGAGCCCTCCACCTGGTACGCGGACGTGGCGGCGCCCCAGAGAAAGCCGTCGGGGAACTGGATGTCGGTCATCGGGTTGGTGGATTCTTGTCGTCGAAGTGCATCGGGCTGCGTCGGCGGGGTGCCCCTCCCCCGGCCCCTCCCCGCTCGTTCCTCGCGGAGAGGGGAGAATTCGATCCCGCTACGACAAG
>Ga0190267_10000285_pt1 | contig 11314 bp, 10 predicted proteins | sample Popmic239T_FD_140332 | JGI IMG/M metagenome (GOLD analysis project Ga0190267, IMG submission 140332) | Populus adjacent soil microbial communities from riparian zone of Oak Creek, Arizona, USA - 239 T | ecosystem: Environmental > Terrestrial > Soil > Riparian zone | place: USA: Arizona... | reverse complement strand
CGACGAGCCGGCCCTCGCGGTCGAAGGTCAGGGCTGAGATCGCTTCCGGCGGCTGTTCGAAGAGCACCTTCCCGCCAACGCCGAACGTGCGGTCGAGGCGGCCGGAGGAATCGAGCCGCATCAGCAAGTCCCTCCCATCCCCGGAGAGCCCGATCGTCAGCTTCCCGCCGCGCAGCGCGTAGACACGCGGCAGGATCAGGTCGTTGATGAATTCGGCGTATTCGGTCCCCGGCGTCCATGCGACCGCATAGCCGCGCCTGCCGTAGGAGCGGTCGATCCCGCCGCGGGCGGTGAGCCGGATCGCCCCGATCGCGCTGCGGTCGCCGGCGGCGAGGCGGGTGAGCACGATCACCTTCCCGCTCGGTTCGACGACGACGCCCTCCCCCTGCGTCGGTTCCTGCCGCGGCGCCGGGATCACGGCCGTGCCCTGCCGGCCGAAGCTCGGGTCGGGCCTGCCATCGGCCAGGTACCGGTGCACCTCGTAGAGCTGCCTGCCACCGGGACGGGTGCGGTGGTCGCCGGCGGTGACGATCTTCCCGCCCGGCCCGACCGCCATCGCCAGGGCGCCGTAGACGTCGGCGGTGACGAAGCCGCCTTCGCCGAAGCCGGTATCGAGGCGGCCGTCCGGCCCGAAGCGGGCGATCGCCGATTCCTCGGTCAGCACGAGGGCGCCGCCGTCAGACCGCGCGATCACCCGCTGCGCCCCGCCCCAGTAGGGCTGCGAGCCGAAGTCGCGCAGGACGACACCGCCGTGCCCGAAGGACTTGTCGAGAGCTCCGGACCTGAACGCTCCCGCGGCGGCGGTCACACCCGCCAAGGCAGCGACGAGCGCCAGTCCGGCGAGGAGCGGAACGAGGCGGCGCACGGACCGATCCTAAGCGCGGTACGGCGCTGCGCACAACCTCCCGGGGGCGTGCCCGCGCATTAGAGCCCGCTCGGCAGCACCCAGTGCATGACCCGGTGGGCGCCGGGGTCGGCGACCCAGGCGTCGCCTTCGCCGTTGGCGGCGACAGCGGTGCCGTAGCCGCGGGTGATCTCGTCGGGGCCGGTGCCGGCGCGACCGAACCAGGTGACGAATTCGCCCTGCGGGTCGAAGACCTGGGTGTGGCCGTTCCAGTAGTCGGAGACGTAGACGTAGCCGTTGGGATCGACGTCGAGGCCGCTCGCGCGTTCGAATTCGCCGACGCCGTGGCCGGGGACGCCGGGGGTGCCGAATTCGCGGAGGGGGTTGCCGCTGCCGTCGAACTCGGTGAAGCGCGGGGCGCTCCCGTCGATCACCCAGAGGTCGCCTTCGGGGTCGAAGTCGAGGTTGCTGGCGTAGTTGACCCTGTACTTGGCGAGCCGGCCCACGAGCTGACCGGTGCCGCTGTACTTGTTGATCCAGTCGCCGTTGAGGACGTAGACCGCGCCCGCCGCGTCGGTCGCGAGCGCCGTCGCCTGGGCGTTGAGGTTTTCCCACCATTCGGGCTGGCCCTGGCCGAATTCGCGCCGGAATTCGCCTTTCCAGTTGAACTTCTGGATGCGATGGTTGCCGGCGTCGGCGACGTAGACGTTGCCTTTCGAGTCGATCCTGATCCCTTCGGGGCTTTTGAACTGCCCCGGGCCCGAGCCTTCCGAGCCGAACTGCCAGAGGTATTTGCCACCGGCGCCGAAGACCTCGACCCGGTTGTTGGCCGAGTCGGTGACCCAGATCTTGCCGTCGAGCCCGAGCGCCAGGCCCGCGGGCCGGTCGAGTTTCCCTTCACCGCCGCCACCGTAGAACGAGCCCGCGTAGGTCGCCATGTAGTCGACCTCGGGGACCTGCCAGTGCTGCACCCGGTCGTGGCCGCCGTCGACGATCCAGGCGTCCCCTTCCGTGCCGACCGCGATGCCTCCCGGCATGGCGAATTCGAACTGCTCGGGGCCGGCGCCCGTGCCGCCGAACCGGGTCACGAGTTCGCCGTCGAGGTTGAACTCGACGACGTGGTCGCCGGCGCGGTCGACGACCAGGACCGTGCCCGCGGGGGTGATCGCGATCGCGTCCGGGCAGACCAGCGTCTTGCGGGGGTCGTAGCCGTAGGCGGGCAGCCCCACGTCCATGACCGGGCTCCCGGCCGCATCGAAGACCTTGACGCGTTCGTTGTACCGGTCGGCCACCCAGAGCCTGCCCGCCGGGTCGAGCGCGAGCCCGGTCGGCTTGTAGAGCTTGTCTTCGGCGCCGCCGCTCAAGGAGCCGACCACCCGCAGGAATTCCCCTTCTTCGCCGAAGACCTCGACGCGGCCGTGGCCGGTGTCGGCGACCCAGACGTTGCCGGCGGAGTCGGCGGCGACGCCCTGCGGATCGGCGAGGGCGTGTTCGCCGCCCGGGTGGAAGGCGCGGATGAAGTGGCCTTCTTCGTCGAACTGCTGCAGCCGCAGGTTGTTCGCGTCGACCACCCAGAAGCGTCCTCCCGGGCCGAAGGCCAGCGCGGTCGGGCGGAAGAACTGGCCGGGCCCGGTCCCTTTCGACCCGATCTGGCCGAGGTATTCGCCGCTCGGGCCGAACTCCTCGACGCGGTCGTTGTCCTGGTCGACGACCCAGAGGTGCCCGTTCGGGGCGATCCCGACGGCGACCGGGTGTTCGAACTGGCCGCTGCCGGCGCCGGGCGAGCCGACGGATCCGAGGTAGGTGCCTTCGAAGCCGGGGTAGGCGCCCGCCGTCGCCGCCCAGGCCATCAGGGCCAGCAAGCCGAGCAGGAAAATGATCTTTCCGCGCATCCCTACCCGTTAACGGACAGGGTGAGCTAAAACTGCTGGAATGCTTTGGGACCTTTCCCGATGAGCGACCAGGACGTATTTCTCCAGAAGCGGATCTTCAACTGGTCCGAGAAGCTGCCGGCCTGGCAGCGCGGCCTGATGCGCCTGCTCTGCGACGGGCCGCTCGACGAGGCGGCGCGTGCGCAGGTGCTGGCGGTGCTCCGCGGCGATCCGGACGCGCGGGAGCTGCCGCCGCTGGAGCTGGCGGACCTGCCGGCCGACGAAGGCGCCTACGGGACGGTCGAACTGCGGGAGATCCGCAACCTGCAGAACGTCAACAGCCTCGCCGGCGACCAGGCGCTCGGCTTCGGTCCTGGGCTGAACATCGTCTTCGGCGAGAACGGGGCCGGCAAGAGCGGCTACGGCCGGCTCGCCCGCCGGGTCTGCCGGGCCGCCGAACCCGGCGAGGTGCTCCACGACGTCTTCGACCCCGGCAAGGCGGAGGCGCCGCAGACGGCTGAGTTCGTCCTCGCGGTCGACGGCGCCGAGCGGGTGGTCGAGGTCGACCTCGCCGACGAGCCGGACCGGATCCTCTCGGCGATGACCGCCTTCGACGCCAGCTGCGCCGAGTTCTGCATCACCAAGTCGAACACGATCGAACACACGCCGCGGCCGCTGCGCCTGCTGAAGGAACTGGTCGAGGCGCAGGACCGGCTGGCCGAGGACCTCGCCGAGCAGATCGACGCGCTGCGCGACGGCCTGCCTGAGCTGCCAGAGCTGGACGCGCCCGAGGCGGCGGCGCTGCTGGCGCGGGTCGAGGCGGGGGAAGCGGCGAGGGAGGAAGTCGAGGCCGCCGCGCGCCTGAGCGAGGCCGAGCTCGCCGAGCTGCACGACCTCGAGAAGGCCGAGGCGACGATCGCCGCCCACCAGAGCCTGGAGCTGGAGACCGCCGCGCGCAAGCGGGCCGCGGCCGTCGAGCGGCTGGCGGCGCAGCTCGAGGAGGCCTGGGGGCAGCTCGACGACGAGGCGCTGGAGGAGATCGCCGAGCTGCGCGCCCGCCTCTCCCGCGCTTCCGCCGCGGTCGACCAGGTCGCCGCCGACGCCTTCGCCGACCAGCCGCAGCCGGGCACCGGCGGCGACGCCTGGCGGGAGATGTGGGAGGCCGCCCGGCGCTTCGTCGAGGCCGGCGAGGGCATCTTCCCTGACGAGGCCGAGGACGCGACCTGCCCGCTCTGCCAGCAGGACCTCGAGGCGGAGGCGCGGGAGCGGATGCGGCGCTTCGAGGCGTTCGTCTCCGGCAACCTGCGCGAGCAGGTCCGGCTGGTCGACGCGGCGCTGACCGAGCACCTCGAACGGCTGCCGGACCTCGGCGAGCTCTCGCACACGGCGGAGGTCGCCGTGGCCGCGGCCGGCGAGCAGCTGCGGGAGCCGGCGGACGCGGCGCTGAAGTCGCTGGCGGACCGGCTCGCGATCGTCATCGGCCAGAGCGACCCGTCGCTGGGCCACGCGCTCGACCTCAAGCCCCTGCGCGACTACGCCGCGGTGCAGATCGCCGAAGCCGAAGGCCTCGCCGTCCTTCGCGACGAGGAGGAGCGCGCCCGGATCGAAGCGCGGCTGATCGAGCTGCGCGCCCGCCGCGCGATCGCCGAGCGCCTCGGCGACGTGCTGGCCCACCTCGACGCCTTGGCGGGGATCGCCGCCCGCGAAGAAGCGCGGCGGGCGCTCTCGACCCAGGCGATCTCCCACCGGATCAGGGAGCTGAGCCGGCTGGCGCTCACCGACCGCCTCAAGGAGGCGCTGGCGCAGGAGATCGTCGAGATCGACCCGATCGCCGACCGGGTCGAGTTGAAGGCGTCGGCCAGCAAGGGCAAGCCCGCGGTCCAGTTCAAGCTCCGCGCCGAGGGGCGCGAGAAGGTCGGCAAGGTCTTGAGCACCGGCGAGCAGACCGCGCTCGCGACCGCCTTCTTCCTCGCCGAGCTGCGGGTCAGCAACGAGCGCAGCGCGATCATCCTCGACGACCCGGTCTCCTCGCTCGACCACCAGCGCCGCGAGCACGTCGCCACCCGCCTGGTCGAAGAAGCCGCCCGGCGTCAGGTGGTCGTCCTCACCCACGACCTCGTCTTCGTCTACTACCTGCAGGAGAAGGCCGAAGAGCTCGGTGTCGAGCTGCACGGGCAGGCGCTCGAACGCGCCTACCACAGCGTCGGCGTCGTCGCCTCGGAGCTGCCGTGGGAGGTGAAGTCGCCGATGGACCGGGCGAAGGCGCTGCGGCACGAACTGAAGGCCAAGCTGATCCCGCTCTTCAAGGGCAACGACCCGCTGTACGAGGCCGAAGCGCAGCGCTGGCGGCTGGAGCTGCGCAAGGCCTACGAGCGGATGATCGAGATCAACGTCCTCGGCGGCACGATCGAGCGGCAGGCGCGGAACATCCGCGTCCGTAACCTGCACAAAGTCAGGTGGAGCCCGGAGCTGGCGCGCGATATCGACGCGGCGATGAAAGAGCTCTCGGGCGGGGCGCACCAGGAACCGCTCGGCCGCCAGTCGCCGGCGCTGACGCCGAAGCAACTGGAAGCGCTGCTGGAAAAATTCGCCGCCCTCTGCGCGAAGACGAAGCCGCTGAAGGCGGGCAAGGAGGACGAGCCCAGCTCGGTCACTCAGATCGGCGTCGCCTAGCGGAACAGACTCTGCTGATCCGCCCATGAGGCCGCCCGGCGCTTGACTTCGTTTCGCTGCTGCTTGGCTTCAAGCTTGATCAGCTTCCGGCCCTCTTCATGGCGGACTTCGCTGTCGCGAGACACTTCCCGCTCCTCGACAGCCGCATATCGCTCTTTCTGCCATGCGGTGTACCCCCCGGCCCGGAGCACATCTTTGAGAAAGGAGTTGAGAATGCGGATGAAGGAACCAAGCAGGGTCAAGGTGACCAATACGAGAATGACCGCGAGCCATTCGTGTCTGGCGATGAAGGTGACCACCGCTGCGGGCGGAGGCACCAAGAGGAAATAAATTTCACTTGGACGCATTGCCCGCCCGCTCGCGATCGCCTGCGTTCTTGCGCTGCTTCCTCCCCGCCCGACTGGAAGTGTCGAGGAGGGTCAGGCCATCTGAGGTTAGCCGCAAGCCGTCCGCATCTTCCGCCAGGAGTCCCAGCAACAGCATTACGTGGATGACTTCGTCCAACTCCTCGTTGCTCAGCGCCCGTGGCTTAGGCACATCCTCCCTGGGGCAAGGTCGGTCGCCGATGTTCTTCGCGACGAGAGTCGCCGCCTCCAATACCTGCTCAACCACCTGCATCACCTCTGCGGCGGGGTTCTCATTGAGCTGCTGAACCCTGCCGAGGCTCAGGCCAAGGCTTTCGCCTACTTCCCGCCGGCTTCGGCCGAGGGACGTCGCGAGAACAACAAGGCAGTTTCGGACCATCCGAGTCGCATCCACGGCTTGCTGGGCGAATCTGAATTCGCGCTCGAAGATGGCCAGTGAGCGCTCGATTCCCTGCGCGTCACGCTCCGGTAGCCAAGCGCCAACAGTCTCCTCGGCGTGCTCCTGCCATAGAGGAAAAGGGACCTGCAGGGCAGGCCCATCAGGCCCCTGCACTTCTACCCCTACATCCCGCGCCCACTCAAGGCACGGATCCTCATCCACCTCGGTGGCGGGCAATAAAACCGCTACCGGCTCCTCTCCTGGGCGACTCACCACGAACGGGTTGTGCTTCTCCCCGAGAGTCAGGTCGCGTGCGCCGACAGCGGGTATCCCAGTCCCTTCGTAGTTCCATCGCCCACGCAGACTCAACTCGACCTCTGGACGTTGGTCTAGAGGAGCGTCAAGAAGGATGTTTAGCAACGACGGCATGCTCGTGAACCTCACGAGCATAATCGAAGTTAAAGCCTCCTACAAGAGGGTGCGTTTAGGTTTATTTCCAGACCCTTATCTAGGACCCTTCTTTTGGTAGGGCGAAATGTTGCAGGGAGGATGGACGGAAAACCCTCCCTGCTCCCTAAAGAGCATCTATGGAGGCCTGCTGCCCTCGCGATAAGCACGCCCCCTCTTTAGTCCTTGAGGGCGTGGCGAGAGACCGTCCGCTCAGATCGGCGTCGTCTGACGCTCCAGCCGTACGGCCGGGTAGCGGCCGCGGATGTGCTCGTTGAAGAAGCGGCCCTTCGAGTCGGCCCGCATCAGCCCGGCAAGCACCGACTCCGGCACGTCGCGGTACTGGTAGAGGCCGCCGTTGTTGAAGCGGACCTCGAGGACGTTCTTTTCGTAGCCAATCGAGTCGAGCATGGTCGACTCCACCGGGACCCTGTGCATCGCGGCCTCCCGAGCGAGAGAGTTGTGGTTGGGCTCAAGCTACCCGTAAGTAGCGCTTCGGGAACCGGCTCAGCCGAGTTCGATCACGCCGAGGAGCAGCAGCAGGATCAAGGTCACCACGGCCGAGACCAGCAGCGAGCCCGCGCAGCCGAGGTTGTTGGAGAAGAAGAGGAACACGGCCCCTGGCTACCCCTTCGGCGGCAATCGAAAAATGAAGCGGCGCCTAGAAGATGTCCTCGGCGGTGATGCGAAGGAGGCCGTCCTCTCCGTCTACATCCTCCCGCCCACAGACCGCGAAACGGGGCTCCTCCGCAAGCTTCGGCAAGGCCGCTGCCTTGCGTGCCAGTTCAGCCTGGATGCGTGATCCGTCAACCCGTTTGCGCCACTTTGCCTCGCCAACCAGCACGGCCTCGCGGCCACGGCCGGCGAGCGCCACCGCATCGATCTCACCTGGATCTGCGCCAGCGGTCCAGTACGGGCCAACGGCGACGATCTCGTCGCCCAGATCGCCTCTGATTGCGAGGCGTCTTAGGTGCTCGCGGAATGCCTCCTCCCACGGCCCCCCCATGTGGTCGTCGAGCGACCTCTCGAGGACGGGCAGGATGCTGTCGCCGAGGCCGCGCTCAATCTCCGGCCGGTAGCGGTCGAGCACGCCGAGCCAGAAAGCAAGGAAGTTGTCGGCAATGCGGTAGATCCGCCGGCGCGTCCGGCGCGGATCCTCGGTTACGGGAGCCACTCGATCCACCAGGCGCAGGGACACGAGCCTCTCCAGGGTGCGAGTGGGGTCCGCCCGCACCGCCTGCTCGATCTCGTTGAACTTGGTCCTGCCGGCGGCGATCGCGTACAGCGTCTGGCGCGCCAGGTCACCGCCCTCGGCCTCCGTCGCCAGGACGAGCTGGCCCTCGGTGAGCAGCGGCGCCCCTGGGACACAGGCGAGCCTGGCGAGGTTTCGGCGGACGCCCGCATTCTTGTCCCACCACTGGAGGTAGAGGGGCATCCCTCCGACCAGTCCCCAGACCAGGGCGCGCTGAGCCGGACGCAGGGAGGGCAGCATCAGCGCAGCCTCGTGGGGAGCAAAGGGATGCAGGAGCAGGGAGAGGTCGAGCCTGCCGTAGAGCGGTGCCCGCTCCTCTTGCATCGCCTCCATCGTTCGCACCGCCGATCCACAGAGCAGCAGCTTCAGCTTGCACTGCGAGCTGATCCGGTCCCAGACGGCCCGGATCAAGCTCGGGAGCTCTGGTGAGCTTTCCTCCAATGCCGGCAGCTCGTCCAGCACCAGCAGGATCCGCTTGTTGCGAGCGGCCAGGGCAAGCGTTTCGAACGCGTCCTCCCAATCGACGAAGGGGCGCGCCTCGAGGTCCCGGGCGTTGCCTTCCAGAAGGGGCGCCGCCGCCCGCGACAGGGCGGCGAGTTCGGCGTCGGCAGGACGACCCGCGCCCGTGTGGAACACGGCCGGCAGGTCCGCCGCAAAGTGCTGGAGCAGGGCCGTCTTCCCCACCCGGCGCCGGCCCCAGACGATTCCCATCCCCGCCCCAGGGGAAGACCACCATCCTCGGAGCTGCTCGATCTCCCGCGCACGGTTGACGAATGACATGGAAGGAGGTTACCAACATCAACTGTCGCCGACGTTGAGTGTCGGCGACCTGTAGCGCAGGTTACCTCTGCACAGGATCGCCCTTTGTCAGCTTCAGTAAGGCGATCACCGTCGTCGCGTCGCGGATCTCCGGGAGCGCCTGCTCGATCTCGGCCAGCGGCAGGCGGACGATCTCGATCTCCTCGTCCTCGTCCTGCTCGCCGCTCGCGGGCGCGAGGCCGGTCGCCGCGAAGACCGTCACCTTCTCGCTGAGGACGCCGGGGCTGGGATAGACGACGTGGAGGACGCTCCACTTCTGCGCCTGCAGCTCCGCCTCCTCGGCCAGCTCCCGCTGCGCGCACTCCAGCTCGCTCTCCCCCTCGTGGTCGAGCGTGCCCGCCGGGATCTCCAGCAGCCGGTCCTCCTCGACGGCCTCGCGCGGCTGCGCCACCAGGTAGGCGAACTCCTCGTCGTAGGCGAGCACGGCGACCGAGCCAGGGTGCTCGACCACCTCCCGCTCGACCTCTGAGCCGTCCTCACGGCGGTAGGTCTTGGTGACGAGGTCGACGTGCTTGCCCTCGTGCAGGGGCTTGGTACTCAGCAGCTTCATCGGGCTTCCTCCGTCATCGGGTCTCACTCCATCAAACCGAACATCCGCTTGCTCGGCTCAGACCGCAGCGGACATCGCCGATAGGTACGTCTGGATATGGAGATGGGCACGAGACGGGTCGCAGGGCAGCACGTTCGCAATCAGGCGAAAGCAAGGTCGTGGAAGAGGTTCTTCGGCGGCACCTTGAAGCGCGACTTCGACAACTGGTCCCAGGGCGCCGAAGGCGAGGAAGCCGTCGGCCGGATTCTCGAGGGCCTGCGCGAGGAAGGGTGGTGCGTCATCCACGACGTCTCCTTCGGCCGCGGCAACATCGACCACATCGTCGTCGGCCCCGGCGGGATCTTCACGATCGAGACCAAGAGCCGCGCCGGCAAAGTCTGGCTCGCCCACCTCGACCAGAAGATGCTGGGCCAGGCCTACGCCGAGATGAAGACGCTGGAGACGATCACCAGGATGGAGGTGCAGGCGCTGCTGGTCTTCAGCCAGGCCTACATCGTCGACCGGGTGCCGGCCAAACGTCGCGGCGTCACGATCCTCCCGGCGCGGAGCCTCGCCTGGTTCTTCTCGCGGCGGCGGCCGGTGATGTCGCCGGAGCAGGCCGCCGAGATCCACCGGCGCCTGGCGCTTGCGGTCGGGCAGGCGCCGGCTTAGCGGCGGGCTCCCGGCGCTAAGCCGGATCAGGCAGATCCAGCGCTGCGCCAACCATCAACTGCCTCACCCTCGGCCAGACGACTCGATCAACTCGCCCTCGCGACTCCGGACCCGAGGGAAGCCCGCCCTCCAGTCCTCGATCGAAATCCCGGTGCCATGCCAGTCGGAGAAGCTGCTCGCCGACGTAGATCTGCAACCCGTCCGGGGCAGCCGTCAAGTCCTCCACCACCTCCTCGCGCCCGTCGATTAGCGCCACCAGGTCGCTGAAGTCGCGACTCCCCAAGAAGTCCTGTTTTCCTCGAGTCGCAAATGCCTCCAGCTTCGTCCCCAATAGGAAGGCGGGCGGGATCGCTCTGATCTTCCTGCCAGAGGGCAGGGGAATGTCGAGCGCGTGGACGAACGCCGCTTTTTGCCAGCGGTTCTCGAAGCCCAGTATCGAAGCCTCCGTGGGCATCACGTCGAGAATCAAGCCCGACTCAGAATGCCTGAAGCGACAGATGACCCGGCTCTGCTCGTCGTTTTGAAAGCCGATGTCCCGAAGTCGCTCTTCGAAGCGGTAGTAGTCCGATCTCGTCGTCACCTGGACGATGACGTCTACGTCGGTAGTGGGCCGAAACTCTGGTGCCGCCTGGTCGGTGATCCACAGCTCGACAGTGGCACCGCCGACGAATACGACCTCGTCCAGCATCGGGCCCAGACGCTCGACGGCGTCTTCGAGCATCTTGAGGTTCTCGACGTTCAAGGATGCGGCTCCGGGCCTAGAAGTCGCTCGAGTTCCTGCCGAGCCAGCTCGCGCTCCCTCGCGTCGCCGATACGAATCGAGTCGAACAAAGCCAGGAGTTCCGCAAGGAGATGGTCCTTGCGGACCGCGTCGGGCACCGCCGGGTGCAAGGGCTCCAGCCCGATCCCGCGGATCTTTCCTTCTGGATCCGGCCAGACGGGAATGCGTTCCCTTGAAGAGACGAGCCGGTCAGCCAGGGGTGGAGCCGCCCAAGCGGTTGGCCTGCCCCGCGCCTCCCCTTGCCAAACCGGAGGAAAGACATAACGAGCGCCATGGACCAGGAACTCCAGCAACGCTGGAGTATTCACCGCCTTTCGTTGGCGGTCGAACAATCCAGCTTCAGCAGCGCGATTGACGCTGCGATGCACGCTCGACGAGCCGATATCGAGTTCATGGGCAACGCTGTCGAAGGTCCACGAGGGGGAGCCCTCGACGAGCTTCAACAGCACCAGTAGGTCTTGAGGTTGCAGCACAAAAGCAAATCTAGCGAATGCGTATCCCATATCCCAGAATCTGGGATATGGGATGAGATCTTGCGGCGGAAGCTCAGCTTGAGGTCGGGAAGTTCATGCCGGCGGAGCCCGCGCTTTCTCCGGCGTCGGCGGCGCTCGCCTGCGTTGCCGGCCAACGGCTGGTGATCGCCTTGCCGCGGGTGTAGAAGCGGACGCCCTCGGGGCCGTGG
>Ga0190267_10000284_pt1 | contig 11344 bp, 7 predicted proteins | sample Popmic239T_FD_140332 | JGI IMG/M metagenome (GOLD analysis project Ga0190267, IMG submission 140332) | Populus adjacent soil microbial communities from riparian zone of Oak Creek, Arizona, USA - 239 T | ecosystem: Environmental > Terrestrial > Soil > Riparian zone | place: USA: Arizona... | reverse complement strand
TCGACGCGCACCACCCGCACCCCGGCGTGCAGCGTGATCCCATTGTCCTCGTACCACTCCCAAGGGTTGAGGAAGAAATCATCCATCGGCGTGTCCGCGTCGGATTCTGTGCCGGATCCTGAGCCGCTAGCCAGCAACTCCGACAGCAGGATGCGGTTGTAGTTGCCGTGCGGCTCGTCACCGAACATCGTGATGCGGAACGTCTCGCCCCCGCCGCGGGTCAGGATCTCCTCGACGGCCCGAGCCCCCGCCATGCCGTTGCCCACCACCACCAGTTCTCGCATGGCGTTCACACCTCCAGCAGGCCGAGATCGACGACCACGGTCCCCGCGCACCCCTCGGGCGCGGCAACGTGCAACTCGATCTGGGTATGGCTGATCAGGTCCTCCACCATGCGCAGCGGCACATGAGTGCCGTCCCGAGCTCCGATCGGGAAGTAGCGCATCGGCTTGCCGTCCCGCACCAGCACGATCGCGATCATCTCGTCAGTGCTGTTCCCGCCCCGGAAATAGAGAGCCTGGCCGGTCACCCCGGAGGGAACGGTGTAGGTCAGGGCGGGATTGATCGGGACGGGCTTGCGCAGACCCTGCCCTTCGAAGTCGTAGCTGCCCTGCAAGAACCGCGGCGTGGTGTGCATGGCTCCTACCATCCGCCTACCTCGTTTCCGCGCCGTTGTTTGCCGGTTACGGCTCACCCCACCCCGCTCGACGCGCCGGAGAGGTCATCACGAGACGTAGGCAAGATCCCGCCCTCCCGCGTCGCCAACAGCGGTGCCGAGCAGTTTGTTCGGCCATAGTCATCCCACAGGTGTAGGGGGCCTCCCGGGCTACATCATTTAATTTAGGGGAACTGCAGGGCCTGGGGTACGTGAAAAATGACTTGTGGAGATGATGACCGGGCGCCGCGCGTCCGCCATCATAGATCCTCGCAGTAGCGTTTCAGGCGAAGCTGGTGGGGGTCAGAGCTACACGGCGGCAAGAGGAGTCCATGACCGAGCAGCCGCCGGTCCAGGACAGTGCAGCGTCCGCTGACGTTGGTCTCGTTGGTCTCGTTCCCGTGATCACAGCCCAGGCCGATGTTGGGCTCCACAGATAAAGCCACACAGATAAAGCCAACAGCGCAAAAACGACGGCGCAAAGATCGGCAACTGAACGATCCTGGAGAGATCCATGACTGTGTGCCATTATCAGAACAGGTTGAGCTATCCGTGTGTTCACGGTGAGCTGCCGGGGCCACGTTCGGCTGAGCTTCTCGCTAAGCAAGCGGCCAGAGAATCCAACGCGCGGGTGTATCCGCGGCATTTGCCGATTGCAATATCCGACGCTGCCGGTAGCTTCGTTCGCGACGTTGACGGTAACGTGTTCATCGATTTCCTCAACGGCGCTGGCGTGTTGCCGTTGGGGCATAACCATCCGGAGCTGGTGCAGGCGGTGACCGAGCAGCTTGGTGTGTTCGTTCACGGTTTGGACTTCCCGACCCCGGTCAAGGACGCCTTCCTCGAGGCGCAGCTGTCGATGCTCCCGGCGGGCATGCGTGGCCGGACGAAGGTGCACTTTTGCGGGCCTACCGGGGCTAACGCGGTGGACGCTGCGGTGAAGCTGTGTAAGACCGCGACCGGCCGCGGTGACGTGATCTCGTTCCAGGGTGGCTTTCATGGCACCACTCATGCCGGAATGGCGCTCAGTGGGCTGGTGGCGAACAAGGAGCCAGTCGGTAACGGTGTGCCCGGGGTGCACTTCTTCCCGTACTCGTCGTGTAGCAGGTGCCCGGTGGGTCTCACTCCGCAGACATGCACGGTCAACTGTGTCCGTTACCTGGAGCAGGCGCTGGCTGACCCCAATGGGGGGATATCGTTGCCGGCCGCGGTGGTGCTGGAGATGGTGCAAGGCGAAGGCGGTGTGGTGCCCGCTCACCCGGACTTCGTCGCCCGGGTGCGGGCACTGACCCGGGCCCTGGACATTCCGCTGGTGGTTGATGAGGTGCAGACCGGTTGCGGGCGCACCGGCACCTGGTTCGCTTTCGAGCACTACGACATCGAGCCCGACGTGATTATCGCGTCGAAGGCGTTGAGCGGTATCGGGACCCCGGTCGCGATCATTATGTATGACCAGCGGCTGGACACCTGGGCTCCGGGTGCGCACACCGGGACGTTCCGGGGCAACCAGCTGGCCTTCGCGGCGGGAGTGGAGACGATCCGGATCTTTGGCCGCGACGACGTGCTGGGCAATGTGCGGCGGCGTGGTGAGCAGGTCGCCGGGGCGCTGGCCGGATTGCGGGACAACCCGTGGGTGCGTGAGGTACGCGGCCGGGGGCTGATGTGGGGCATCGAGCTCGCTGACCCGCTGGACGGGCGGGCTTGTGGTGAGCTGACCCGCCGGGTCCAGGCTGCGGCGTTGCGGCGGGGGCTGATTCTGGAGCTCGGCGGCCGCCACGACTGTGTGGTGCGGATATTGCCACCGCTGAACGTGACCGCCGAGGTCATCGACACCGCGTGTTCCATCCTGCTGGACGCCCTGGCCGAGTGCTGCCCCCCGACCCCGTGGTCGCCCGGGCCACTGCTGTCGATCAGCTAATCGGACCCGGGTCGCTCGCCCGTCACCGCCGGTGAACCCACCACCGGCGCAGTGCACCTGACACGCCGCTGGGGAGCGGTTTTTCCAAGGGGGCATCATCACTACCACAGTCAACCTTGACCTCGCACTCAGCCCGGCCACGCCGGCTGACCGGGTCCTGGTCTGCGAGCAGGCTGAGCACACCATCCGGTGGCGACCCGGCGAACGTCTCGATCACCTCTTCGCCGACCGATGCGACCGGATCCGGCACAGCGGCGTGCAACACAGCGGCCGGCTCGCCGTCGACGCCGGCGACAACGTCTTGACCTATGACCAGCTGGACGCACGGGCTAACCAGCTGGCCCGGTATCTGCTCACGCAGGGGGCCCGGCCGGGTGATCGGATCGCGTTGTTGTTCGACGAGGCGGTGCACTCCTATGTCGGGATGCTGGCCGTACTGAAGATCAACGCTGCGTACGTTCCGTTGGACGTGGGTTTCCCGCCGGACCGGATTTCCTACATCGTCGGGGACGCTGGGGCACGGATGGTGCTGTCGCTGTCGCACGTACGTACCCGCGTGGCAGGGCTTCAGGATCTAGGGACGGAACTGGTCTTCGTCGACGAGGTAGCCGACCTGGTCGCCCAGCACGACATGCGCCGCCTGACCGAGGTGGAGCGCGGGGATCCGGTCGACGACCTGGCGTACATCATCTACACCTCTGGCTCGACCGGCCGGCCCAAGGGGGTGGCGATCAACCACCCGAGCATCTGCAATTTCGTCCGGGTCGCAGCCGAAGTGTACGGAATCCAGCCTGATGACCGGGTCTATCAGGGCATGACGGTCGCTTTCGACTTCTCCGTCGAGGAGATCTGGGTGCCGTGGATGGTCGGCGCGACGCTGGTGCCCAAGCCAGGTGGCTCGAGCCTGCTGGGCATTGATCTGCACGAGTTCCTGACCGAGCGCCGTGTCACCGCGATGTGTTGTGTGCCGACCTTGTTGGCGACCCTGGACGAGGACCTTCCCGGTCTGCGCTTTTTGCTGGTGTCCGGCGAGGCCTGCCCGCAGGACCTGATCGCGCGCTGGTATAAGCCGGGCCGGCGGTTTCTCAACGTCTACGGCCCCACCGAGGCCACCGTCACCGCGACCTGGACGTCGGTGCACCCGGACCGGCCGGTGACCATCGGTGTCCCGCTGCCCACCTACTCCACAGTCATCCTCGACCCGGAAGATCCGCGCAAGGCACTCCCCCATGGTGCGGTGGGCGAGATCGGCATCGCCGGGATCGGGCTCGCGGGTGGCTATGTGAATCGGCCGGACCTGACCGCTCGGGCGTTCATTCCCGATTTTCTGGACATCCCGGACAATATCTCGGGCCGGATCTACCGAACCGGGGACCTGGGCCGGGTCAACGACGACGGTGAGATCGAATATCACGGCCGGATCGACACCCAAGTCAAAATCCGCGGCTACCGCATCGAGCTCACCGAGATCGAGTCCGTGCTGCTGCAAGTGCCCGGGATCGCCCAGGCGGTGGTCGACACCTACGAACCCGAGCCCGGGGTGGTGGAACTGGTCGGCTACTACAGCCTGCGCACCGACACCACCCAGGTGGGCTCCGAACAGATCTACGCGCAGCTGCGCGGGCGGCTGCCCGCCTACATGGTCCCGGCCTATCTCGAGTACCTCGACGTCATCCCGATGACGACCAATGACAAGGCCGACCGCAAGAGCCTGCCCGCGCCCACCACCCGGCGCGGCGTGGCTACCCAGCACACCCACGTCGCCGCGACCACCGACACCGAGCAGATCCTCGCTGACGCACTGGCCAGCACGCTGCGCCTGGCACAGGTATCGATCGACAACCACTTCTTCGACGATCTCGGCGCCGACTCATTGCTGCTGGCGCAGTTCTGCACGCGAGTCCGCAAACGCACTGACCTACCACCAGTTTCCATGAAAGACGTCTACCTGCACCCCACGATCCGGAGCCTGGCCAGCTCCCTGGCCGCGGAGGTTCCGGCCGGAGCCGCGCCACCGGTGGCGGCGGCACCGGTGGCGGCACCCGCCAGCACCGCACGGTATGTCCTCTGCGGGGCACTGCAGCTCTTGCTGTTCATGGGATCGGTGTACTTCGGCGCGCTGGTGCTGGAAGGAAGCTTCAGGTGGATCACCAGCGGCGCTGGGTTGGTCGACACCTGGCAGCGTTCACTCCTGTTCAGCGCCGTGAGCTTCCCGGTGCTGTGCGCGGTGCCGATACTTGCGAAGTGGGTTCTCATCGGTCGCTGGAGGCCCCAGGAGATCCCGGTCTGGAGCCTGGCCTACGTCCGCTTCTGGTTTGTCAAGATCCTGATCCGGTCCAACCCCATGGTGCTGTTCGTCGGCTCGCCGCTCTACGTGCTCTACCTGAGGGCGCTGGGCGCAAAGATTGGCCGCGGCGTCGTCATCTTCTCCCGAACGGTGCCCGCGTGTGCCGATCTACTCACCATCGGCGACCGCACGGTGATCCGCAAGGACTCGTCGTTCACCTGCTACCGGGCCCACGCCGGTCGGATTCAGACCGGCCCCGTCACACTCGGCGACGACGTCGTCGTCAGCGAGGAAGTGGTGCTCGACATCCACACCTCGATGGGCGACGGAGCCCAGATCGGCCACGCATCCTCCCTCAACGCCGGCCAAGCCGTGCCCGACGGCCAGTGCTGGCACGGTACGCCGGCGCAGCGGTCCGACGTGGATTATCGGGCGGTTGATCCGGCCCCCTGCGGCGCCTTCAGGAGGGTCTTCTACAGCTTGATGCAGCTGCTCAACGCGGTGGTCCTCACCGCGTCGCTGGCAATCATGGTCCCGCTGCTCGCAGAGTTCTCCTGGCTCGCCGAGCTGATCGGCCCAGGTCACCACGCCACGACGACCGGGGCATTCTACCGCGACGCGCTGGTCAGCTCCCTCGTATTGTTCTTCGGCGGCATGCTCATCGGACTCGTGTATGTGGTCACCGTCCCGCGCGTACTGAACCTTGCCCTCAAGCCGGACACTGTGTACCCGCTGTACGGCTTCCACTTCTGGATCCAGCGAATAATCGCGCGCACGACCAACAGCAGGTTCTTCACGTTCCTCTTCGGCGACAGTTCCGCCATCGTCCACTACCTGCGCGCACTCGGATACGACCTCTGCCGTGTGGAGCAGACCGGGTCGAACTTCGGTATGGCAATCAAGCACGAAACGCCATACCTGAGCGTGGTCGGCAGTGGCACGATGGTCTCCGACGGGCTCTCCTTCATCAATGCCCACTTCTCCAGCACTTCCTTCCGCGTCTCACGAGCATCGATTGGACCGTGCAGCTTCCTCGGAAACAACATCGTCTACCCCTCCCAAAGCAGGACGGGTGACAACTGCCTGCTCGCGACGAAGGTCATGGTCCCGATCGACGGGCAGCTCCGGGAGGGCGTCGGGCTCCTGGGATCCCCGCCCTTCGAGATCCCGCGGTCAGTACAGCGCGACGGCACCTTCGATGCTCTGAAGAGCGGAGGCGAGCTGCGCAACCGGCTCAGCGCGAAGAACCGGCACAACGCGGTCACTATCGGGTTGTTCCTGGTCGTCCGGTGGATCTACTTCTTCGCCATCACTCTGCTGGCCTTGAGCGCGGCAGACCTGTACTACTGGTTGGGCGAGTTGGCGCTCGCGGCGGCCATGGTCGTCACCGTCCCGCTCAGCGTCGCCTATTTCGTCCTCGTCGATCGCGCCGTTACGGCGTTCCGGGCCCTGCAGCCAAGGTTCTGCTCAATCTACGACCCCTACTTCTGGCAGCATGAGCGCTTCTGGAAGGTACCCGCCATGATGTACGTCGAGGTGTTTAACGGAACGCCATTCAAGAACATGATCTGGCGGCTGCTGGGCGTCCGGGTTGGCCGCCGGGTGTTCGACGACGGCTGCTGGCTGACCGAGCGCAGTCTCGTCTCCATCGGGGACGACTGCACGCTCAACGCGGGTAGCACTATCCAGAGCCACTCGCTCGAGGACGGCACGTTCAAGTCCGACCACATCACCATCGGCGCCGGGTGCACCGTGGGGACAAATGCCTTCATCCACTACGGGGTGATGATGGGCGACGGCGCGGTGCTCGAGGCCGACTCCTTCCTCATGAAGGGCGAGGAGATCGCGCCGCGCGCACGATGGCAGGGCAATCCGGCCCACGAGATTCGGGACGCAGACCCGCTGGGCCCCACCACAGTCACACCCGCCATCACAGCAGCACCCGCCACAACGGCCGCACCACGGCTCGGTGGCGGAAGCGCGGCGGCGCTGCTCGACGTTATTTCCAGGGCGCCGGGTTCATGAGTGACAGCTCGATACCGGCAATGCCCCGCCTGAAGCCCCTCGCTGGTGGCGTCGGGGGCACGGCGACCGCCGCAACGCCGTCCGATCGCCCCGGTCGGGTAGTCGGGGTGGACGTGGCGCGAGGGATTGCGCTGAGACGTCGAGCCGTTGCTGCCCGCACCGGCGCGGGCGGGCCGCGATGAGCTCCACTGCGGTGTGGAAGTTCGGCGGCACGTCCGTTGGGGATCACGATCGGTTGCGGGCCGTGGCCCAACGGTTGGTGGCGGCACAACGGCGGGGCCGCAGGATCGTCGCGGTGTTGTCTGCCATGGGTAAGTCCACCGACGGGCTATCCGAGCTTGCCTACCGGATGTCGGCCCTTCCCTCGCGGCGTGAGCTTGACGCGTTGCTGTCGGTCGGTGAGTCCATCTCATGTGCGCTCGCGTCGATGGCGGTGCACGAGCTGGGCTCCCGAGCCGTATCGCTGACCGGTGCCCAGGCCGGGATAGTGACCGATGGTCAGCACGGCAACGCCCGGATTCGGGCCATTCACCCGCACCGGATCATCAAGGCGCTTGACGGCGGAGCGATCGTGCTGGTCACCGGCTTTCAAGGGATCTCCGACGGTGGCGACGTGACCACGCTGGGACGAGGGGGATCGGATGCCTCCGCTGTCGCGCTGGCGGCGGCCCTGGGCATAGCCGAGTGCGACATCTTCACCGACGTACCGGCTGTGTTCACCGCCGACCCGCGGGTGGTGCCCGACGCGCGGCGGCTGGCGTCGCTGCGCCACGAGGAGATGCTCGAGATGGCCGAGGCGGGTGCTGCGGTGCTGCAGCCCAGAGCAGTGGAGCTGGCCGCGGCCCACGGCATTGACATCCACCTGCGGTCGAGCTTCTCAGCCGAGGCCGGGACGTGGATCCGGAAAGGGAGCACGGCGTTGGAGGACAACGACATCGCCGGGATCGCGCACCGCCATCACGAGTGCCTCTACTCCGCGCGCGGTGTCTCGGTGGCGACCGCAACCTCCGGGCTGGCGCGGCGCGGCGCGGCGGTCGGTGCGATCGTGCGCGACGGTGACCAGCTGCGCTTCACCGCGCCCGAGGTAGCGGATGCGGAGGTGGCCGCCGCGCTGAGCGCCGTCGGTGCTGACGTCGAGGTGCACGACGATCTCGGCACGGTCAGCGTCGTGAGCGTGGGGATCGCCCGCAAGCCCGCTATCACCGCTCGGTCGTTGACCGCCCTGGAAGCCGCGGGCATCCAGCCACACCTCGTGACCATCACCCCCGGTCGAGTCACCGTGCACATCTCCGCCGCGCAGGTGGATCACACGGTACGGCTGCTCCACAACGTCTTCATCCCACAGTCCGAAGATGCAGGCGTCCCGGTTCCATCGGACTGGTCTGTGTCTGAGGCGCAGGCTCTCGACGGCGCTGGCACGTCGACGGCGCTGACGGCCACCGCGCAGACCTTGAACTCCGGCATTCGGGAGAGGGGGTCCAACGCCGGGTTGGTCAACACGTTGGCTGCCTGCAGCCCACCCCAGTGAAGGGGTACTCCGCGTCCGGCAGCTCCGCCGGGTCGCGATGCTCGACCGGGTGGAACCGGGCGCGGCCGTCGGGGGTGGCGTGTGGCGCGGAGACGGCGATGTTGGACGCAAACACCAGCAGGGTGCGCACCCCGCCGTCGGTACCCAAATCGCCTTTGGTAGCCAGATCGCCTTTAGCACCCAGCCGGTCGAGCATCTCGTAGGCCGAGGTGCCCGGCCCGGGCAGGCTGTCGGGGTCGACTCCCCACACTGCGGCGACGTGCGCGCGGGCCTGGGGATCGTCGAGGCGCCGGTAGCCGGGCAGCTGGTCGGCCTTCTGACCGTGCTCCCGACCGCCCTGCCCATTGCCTTGCCCGGTAATGGTTGCGAACCCGGAGCCGGGCCGTCCCGGCAGGCCCAGGGCCAATGCCAGGTTGATGAAGGCCAGCGTGGTATCAGTGCCGTTGCTGTGCTGCTCAGCCCCCCGGGCGGTGAGCACCATAGCCGTCGATGCCTCGCCGAGCAGCCGCGCGGCCTCATCCAGCTGGGCCGCCGGAACACCGGTGATCCGCTCCACCCGGTCCGGCCAGTACGAGCGCACCACCCGGCGGACCTGCTCGAAGCCGCAGGTGCGGTCAGCGATGTAGGCGGTGTCGATGAGCCCGAGCCGGATCGCCAAGTGCAGCAGCCCGTTGGCCAGCGCCAGATCGGTGCCAGGCACCGGCTGCAAGTGCAGTTCCGAGCCCCGGGCGGTAGGGGAACGCCGAGGGTCGATGGTGATATGCGTCGCGCCGCGGCTGCGACCCTCGTCGAACCACTGCATCGCCGACGGCATGGTGTCCGCTGGGTTGGCGCCGACCAGCAGGACGACGTCGGCCGCGGCGATGTCGGCCAGCGGGAACGGCAGGCCCCGGTCGATGCCGAAAGCGCGGGTGGCCGCCGCGGCAGCCGAGGACATGCAGAACCGGCCGTTGCACTGCAGCGGGCAGTACGGGCAGTGCGTCAGTGTCGGCCGGCCATCCACACTTCCACCGTGCGCCTGCCTCGTTTCCGCGCCATTGTCTGCCGGTTACGGCTCGCCTGGACCCGTCACCGTACTGTGCCGTCGTGTGGACAGCGCGGCGCGGTCGGGGCAAGGTGGGCATATCCGGCAGCGATGGATCCGCACAACGAAAGGGCGGGCCATGAGTGACTCGCATCACGATGACTACTGGATGTACGACGAGGCACCTCTCCCAGTAGCGCATACCGTGGCGGCCGCCGAGGCGATCCGCGAGGCCACCTACCGGATGCAGCGGATGCAGCAGGCCCGGGACATTCCCGAGCAGCTTGACGTGCATAACCTGGCAGCAGTCGGGGCCGCGCTGGAGGACATCACCCGCGGGCTGGCGCAGTTCGCCGGGCAGGTCGCTGGAGCACTGCCTGATTCGGTCGACCAGCACCTGACAGCGTCCCAGGAGATCCGCGACGGGCTGGTCGCCTTCCGTATCTCAGTGCTGGACGCAAGCATCGCGGCGCGATTACTCGGGTCGTCTGCCACCTCGGTCAGCAACAGCACGGTGCCGCACCAACGTCGCAAACGGACTGGGCGCGTGACCGGCTCAGCCGCGGACCCGGACCAGGCCTTCCTGCACCACGCTGGCGATCAACCTGCCGTCCCGGCTGAAGAACCGTCCAGTAGCCAGCCCCCGCCCTCCCGTCGCCGACGGTGAGACGCAGTCGTAGAGCACCCAGTCGTCGGCCCGGAACGGGCGGTGGAACCACATCGCGTGGTCCAGGCTGGCGGCGACGACGTCTTGGCCCAGCGTGTGACCGTGTCCAGCTGCCACCGACCACAGCAAGGTCAGGTCCGAGGCGTAGGCGAGCACACAGACGTGCACCAGGGAGTCGTCGGGCAGCACGCCGTCGGCCCGCAACCACAGCCGGTGGTGCTCCCCGGGCCTGGCCTCGTCTCTCACCCTGGCCCACACCGGCGGGGTCACGTGGCGCAGGTCGAACGGCTGCGGCATGCGCGTGATCGCGGCTCGGGTATCACCGGCGCGGCGCGCCCAGGTTTTCAAGTCATCGAGCTGCTCCGGGGGCGCAGCCTCGGGCATCACGTCGGCATGATCCAGGCCCTGCTCCATGAGCTGGAACGACGCGGACAGCGAGAAGATCGCCTTACCGTGCTGGATCGCCACCACCCGGCGGGTGGTGAACGACCGTCCGTCGCGGATCCGGTCCACGTCATAGACGATCGGCACCCGCGGATCGCCGGGGCGGATGAAATAGGCGTGTAGTGAGTGCACCCCCCGCTCAGGCGGCACGGTGCGACCGGCCGCGACCAGCGCTTGGCCGGCCACCTGCCCACCGAAGACCCGCACCGGGGACTCCGGGGGGCTGACACCGCGGAAGATGTCGTCCTCAATGCGCTCAAGGTCCAGCAGTGCAACCAGACGGTCCACCACGGGCTGACCGCGTGGCACACCGTCGCCCACACACAGCGGTTCCTGAGTATCAGCCAAGGTCCTCCTCGCCCAGACGGTGCACCCGGACGAGGTTAGTGGAGCCCACCGTGGCCGGCGGGGATCCCGCCACGATCACCACCAGATCACCTGGCTGGTAGCGCCCGATCGACAGCATCGCTTGGTCCACCTGCCGGACCATCGCATCGGTGGTATCGACCCGGGGTACCAGGAAGGTCTCGGTGCCCCAGGTCAGCGCCAGCTGGTTGCGCACCGGGGGCTCCGGAGTGAACGCCAGCAGCGGCAGGTGGGTGTGCAGCCGGGCCAGCCTGCGGACGGTGTCGCCGGACTGGGTGAATGCCACCAGAGCCTTGGCCGCCAGCCGCTCCCCGATGTCGCGGGCCGCGTAGGACAGCACCCCCCGCTTGGTCCGCGGCACGTGGTTGAGCGGTGGGACGTTCAGCGAGTCGGCCTCGACGGCCTGCACAATGCGGCTCATCGTTTCGAC
>Ga0190267_10000283_pt1 | contig 11365 bp, 10 predicted proteins | sample Popmic239T_FD_140332 | JGI IMG/M metagenome (GOLD analysis project Ga0190267, IMG submission 140332) | Populus adjacent soil microbial communities from riparian zone of Oak Creek, Arizona, USA - 239 T | ecosystem: Environmental > Terrestrial > Soil > Riparian zone | place: USA: Arizona... | reverse complement strand
CCTCCTGGTGCTCGACGAGCCGGTGGCCTCCCTGGACGTGTCGATCCAGGCGCAGGTGCTCAACCTCTTCATGGACCTGCGTCAGGACCTCGATCTGACCGGCATCTTCATCAGTCACGACCTGGGCGTGGTGCGGCACGTCTCGGACCGCGTCGCCATCATGTATCTCGGCCGCATCGTCGAGCTGGCCCCGACCGCAGAACTCTATGCCGCGCCGAACCATCCCTATACGCGCGCGCTCTTCGAGAGCGTGCCGCGCGTGGGTGCGGGGCGAAAGAACTTCCGCCCCATCGCCGGCGAAATTCCATCGCCGCTCCATCCGCCGACCGGATGCCATTTCCATCCCCGGTGCCCCTTCGCGGGCCCGCGCTGCAAGCGGGAGGCGCCGCCGCTGGCCGCCATCGGACCCGGCCGCTTCTCCGCCTGCCATCTCAACACCGGCGGCACCGGCTGACCTGAGGCCCTTTGCAATCGCCTCTTCCGGGCAGCCCGGCTCCCGCTTTTCTTAAAGGCCTTAAGGACATGACCCAGCCAGCACCTCTCCTGGCGCTCAACGAGCGCATTGCCGCCGTCAACGACGTGTTGAACGCAGCATCCGTCCTGATCTGGGATTCCCGCACCATGATGCCGGCCGGGGGAGCCGAAACGCGCGGCTGCCAAATCGCCACGTTGACCCGTGTGGCGCGCGACCTGCTTCTCGCCTCCGAAACCGAGACGGCGCTCGACCGGGCCGAACGGGCGATCGAAGGGCTGCCGGAGGATTCCTCCGAGCGGCGGATCGTGCAGCAGACAAGGCATGCCATCGAGCACCACCGCCGGGTGCCTGCCTCCTTGATCCAGGCGCGCGCCGCTCTCCGCACGGTTGCGCAAGCGGCCTGGATCGAGGCGCGGTCGAAAAGCGACTTTTCCATCTTCGCCCCCCACCTTGCCAGAACCGTCGCGTTGTCGCGGGACTATGCCGACTGCATCGGCTGGAGCGAGCACCCCTATGACGCCATGGTGTCCATCTACGAACCGGGCGAAACGGCCGCGAGCCTCAAGGCCCTGTTTGCGGACCTTCGCGCTGGGTTGCTGCCGGTTCTCGATGCGGCGAGGTCGCGGCCTGCGCCACGGTCGGACTTCCTGTTCCGCGACTATCCGGAAGAGGGGCAGCGCGCCTTCGGCCTGAGCCTGGCCGGGAAACTCGGCTACGATCTCCAGCGCGGGCGTCTCGACACCACCGTGCATCCCTTCGAAGTGTCGTTCACGCGCAACGACGTCCGGATCACGACCCGCTATAACCGCAATTACCTTCCGGCTTCCATCTTCGGCACCGCCCACGAAACCGGACACGGAGTCTATGAGCAGGGCGTCGATCCGGCCCATACGCGAACCACCCTCGCTACCGATCTGGTGGGGCTCTATGCCGTGGGCGGCACCAGCTTCGGCGCCCATGAGTCCCAGTCCCGTCTCTGGGAGAACCATATCGCACGCAGTCGCACATTCTGGCGGCTGCACTTCCCGGACCTCCAGCGCCATTTCCCGGACCAGCTCGGCGACGTCGGCGCCGAGGAGTTCTATCGTGCCGTGACCCGGGTCGAGCCCGGCTTCATCCGGGTCGAGGCGGATGAACTCACCTATGACCTGCACATCATGCTGCGGGTGGAGATCGAGAGCGCCCTCATGGATGGCTCACTTCCCGTGGCGGATCTCCCCGGCGCCTGGAATGCGCTGATCAAGCGGGATCTCGATCTTGACGTTCCGGACGATGCCCGCGGGGTGCTGCAGGACGTGCACTGGTCGACCGGCTATATCGGATCGTTCCCCACTTACACCATCGGCAATGTCATGGCCGCACAGGTCATGGACACTCTCCGGACGCAGAACGAAGCTCTCGACGTCGCCATCGAGGAGGGGAATTACGCCGTGCTGGCGGAGGAGCTCCGCACCCGGATCTGGCAGCATGGACGCCGGTTCGCCAGGGACGAGCTGCTGGAGCAGGTCACGGGACGTCGCCTCGATCCGAAGCCCTACCTGGCGTACCTGAAGGACAAATACGCTGCGTAGGAGACGACGCTCGTCGGCCATGCGCTGCGCCGGAACCCAACCCGGCTCAAAAGCCTCGTGTTATCCGGCCTGGATGGGCGCTTGGCGCTGCTGGGCGTCGCGCCAGGTCTCGTACTCGCCTCGCACCTCGTCGGACAGGGGATAGTATTTCCTGAGATCCCCGCCCTGGGCGAGGCGCATCCGGGAGAAGTCTTCCCACTCGGCATGCTGGTTCGCGATCTCGAGCAACGCCGGGGCGAGGCCGATGGGAACGACAACGACTCCGTCATCATCGGCCACGATGATGTCGCCCGGCATGACCAGGGCATTCCCGCAGGCCACTGGGCCATTGACGGCGAACGGGATGATGTTGGTCTGAGCATGGAAGTTCGGCGTGACGCCGCGCAGCCACAACCCGATGCCGAGGTCCTTGGCCTTCGGATAATCGCGGATGCACCCGTCGACGACGATCCCGGCGCCGCCGCGACCCATGAAGTAGGTCAGCATCATCTCGCCGAAAATCCCGCTGCTCATGTCGCCCCGCGCATCCACGACCACGATATCGCCGGGCTGGGTATGGTAGAGCACATGCCGGTGCAATTGCTTCTTCGGATCCTCATACTCGCTTGCCGAGTACAGATCCTCGCGCTTCGGCATGAATTGCAGCGTCAGCGCCGGACCGGCGATGGCCTTGCCGGGCGTCCAGGGAACAGGGCCTCTCACATGGGCATCGCGGATGCCCAGCCGGGTCAGCTCCCCGCTGGCCGTCGCGCTGCCGATCTTGGCAAGACCCTCGACGAGTTCCTTGGGCGGGCGTTTGATGTCCGGGGTATGGGTCATGGGGCTTCATCCTCTTGATCGATCAGGCGCTGGATCACCGCTCGAATGGTCTCGGTCACGAGCCGATGGTCCTCCAGTTGCGGCAGGCCGCTGACGACAACCGCCCCGATGCAGCCCGTATCCTCCACGAAGATCGGGAAACCTCCGCCGCTTGCGGCGTAGTCCTGCTCGGACAGGCCATAGCGCTGGAGGAAGGGGCGGCCTTGTTGTTCCGCCTGGACGGACAGGAGAAGGGAGCTGTGGTGGAAGCGCTGCACCACCGCGCGCTTCCGCCGGATCCATTCGGCATTGTCCGGCGTCGCGCCCCGAAGGGCTGCGAAAAAAAGCTGCTGCCCGTTTTTCGAGATGTCGATGGCAATCGGCATGGCGCTGTCATGCGCGCGCTCGCGGATCATGGTCCCGAGCATCCAGGCGACATCGGCGTCGAACCAGGGAAATTGCAGTTCCTGTTCTTCGGCAAGGAGGGTCTCAACGGAGTGTTGATGGGGCATCTGAATCACCTGCTTGATAGGCTAGACTCTCTCCCAGCTCTCCGTTTCGGCCGAGCGGTAGAGCGCATCGATGACGCGCATGTTCAAAACCGCATCCTCGATAGGATAGGGAGCCTGCATTTCTCCAAGGAAGATCTGGGCCGCCATGTCGCCCTGGAGCGTGTACTGGTCGCAGGCCGGCAGCTCCTCTTCCGTGATCCCGCTTTCATCGGCAGCGCCGGTCGCATCGATGAAAATGCTGGTGGCGCCGCCCTGCGGAGCATTGAGCGAGACGGGAATCTCGATGCGTCCGGAGGTTCCGAAGATCTGAACATGCTGATAGCGGATGAGCTGAGTGGAGCATGAGAATGCAAGCTGCCGGCCGCCGCCGAAATCGATGATGCCGCTCGTCAGCCGGTCCGTCCCGAGCTTCGGGTCCCGGTCGATCAGCGAGACGGCCCGGATCGGCTCGGCTCCGAAGACGAAGCGGGCCAGCAGGACCGCATAGCAGCCGATGTCATAGAGGGCGCCGCCGCCGATGTCGGCACGATTGCGGACGTTGGCCGGGTCGATGTTGAAAAAGCTCATGGTGGTTTGAACGAGGCGGATTTCGCCGATCCGCCCGCTCCGGACAAGGTCCCTAACGCGAAGCCATTGCGGATGCTGGCGCACCATGAAGGCTTCCAGCACGTGCTTGCCGCTTCGGTTGCGCGCATCGATGAGCGTTGTGGCCTCTTCGGCCGATAGCCCGATCGGCTTCTCGCAAAGGACATGCTTGCCGGCCTCGAGCGCCTTCACGGCCCAGGGCACATGCAGATGATTGGGAAGAGGAATGTAGACGGCGTCGATGGAGGGGTCCGCAAGGATGTCTTCGTAGCGTCCGTACGATTTTGGAATCCCGAAGCGCGCAGCCGCTTCGGCGGCCTTCTCGGAGGATCGGGAGGCAATGGCCGAGATGGTTCCACGGGAGCCTTTCAGCATGCCTGGAATGACCTTGTTGAGAGCGATCCCGGCCGTGCCGACAACGCCCCACGATATCGTCCCGCTCATGTCGATCGCTCCTTCGGCTGCACCGTCTGCCTGCCATCGTCCGGACGGGCGCGAGAACCCATCGGTCAGAGTGCGAAATGTGTCGGCCGCACCTTGTGAAGGACAGGTTCAGCCTCCTTCAGGTTAGTTCAAATAAGAACTAGACTGTTTCTTTTCTGGATTGAATGAAGCTTTTAACTCTGGCAAAGTCAAGCGGCAGGTCCAGATGCGGGCTGTTGTTCCGGGTCGTCATCGGCTGATGATAACCTGAGAGAGCAGGCCGGCCAGGCTGCGATAGGATCGAAACTCCAAGCTGAAGTCGCACATTGTGAAAATCGTCGATTTGAAATGCGCCATCCTCGGTCGGCACCCTGTCGTCCGCATCGTGACGGACGACGGGATCAGCGGCTACGGCCAGGCTGAATTCTGGAAGCCCTTCCTGAAGCCCCATGTGCTGGCGCTGCGGGACGCCATTCTCGGCGAGGACCCGACCGACGTCGAGCGCGTGATGCTGCGGATCAGGCAGCGCGGAGCCTTCAAGCCCTTCGGGAGCGCCGTGAGCGCGATCGAGATGGCCTTGTGGGATGTCGCGGGCAAAGCCGCCGGCCTTCCGGTCTACAAGCTCCTTGGCGGGAAGATCCGCGACAAGGTGCGCGTCTATAACGGCGCAGTCCGGTTTCCGATGCGAGGCTACGAGCCTGAAGACTATGCGGAGGATGTCCGCCGGATGATGGCGGCTCCGGAAGGCTTCACCATGATCAAGCAGCCGATCAGCTTCCATAGCGAAATGAAGCGGAAGGTGCCGGATTTCTACTATGGTGAGCTACAGCCGCAGGGTCTTCACGGCGTTCTCGACCGGGGCCTGATGACCGAGCGGGGCTTCAAGCATGTGGTGGCCTGCGTGGAGGCCATGAAGGAGGCTCTCGGAGACAAGGTTGGGCTGGCGCTCGATTGCGGGCCGGGTTGGGCCGTCCCCGATGCCATCCGCTTCGCCAAGGCGGTCGAACACCTGCATCTGCTCTGGCTCGAGGATCTCATCACGGGCGACTACACTCCGTTCGTCAATGCAGACGTGTACCGGGAAGTCACCAGAGCCACGTCGACTCCGATCCATACGGGCGAGCAGATCTATCTGAGGCAGAACTTCAAGTCCCTGATCGAGACCCATGCCGTCAACGTGATCGGTCCCGATCCCTGCGACGTAGGCGGGATCGCCGAACTCAAGTGGATTGCCGAGTACGCGGACCTCCACGGCATTCTCATGGCTCCGCACGGGACCGCCAACGGGCTTCTGGGGCTTGCGGCCTTGGTGCAGGTCTGTGCGACTCTTCCCAACAACTTCATCGCGTTCGAGTACCCGATCGGCGAGCCGCACTGGTGGTACGACATCGTCGAGGGCTTGCCGTCGCCTATCGTGAAGAACGGCTTCATCGAGGTCTGGGATCGACCCGGAATGGGCGTGGATCTCATCCCCGAGAAGGCAGAGGCCTACCTTGGCGACGAGGACAAGGATTTCTTCGCGTAGAAGAGGGGATCATGCCGCCAGATGACGCGGCGCCGGCAGGTCGGCCGCAATGGCGCCCGCCACCGCGATGACGGCAGCCCTGATCCGCTCCATGCGCTGCTTGTCCGCCCCTGCCAGGAACGGAACGCTGAGGGCCGCAATGGTCTTCCCGGTCCGGTCCGGGATGGGAGCCGCGAAGGCATTGACGCTCGGCGCATATTCCCCCTTGTCGAAAGCCCATCCCTTGGAACGGATATCGGCGAGTTCCCTGGCCAGCCGCTTCGCATCCGTGATGGTTCGGCCCGTATAGCCCGCAAGAGGGCCTTCGATCAGTTGCTCGAGCTCGGCGGCCGGCAGGTGTGCAAGCAGGATCTTGCTGGCGGCGCCGGCGTGAAGGGGAAGGCGCTGTCCCGGCATGACCGTCAAGGCAAACTCCCGCTTTCCCTGCACGGCCGCGATGACGAGGGCTCCGTCATTGTCGAAAACGGAAACTTTGCTGCCTTCTCCAAGCTCCTCGGAGAGCCGTTCCAGGTGCGGCATGGCAAGGGACGCGAGATCATAATCGTGGCTGGCGGCCAGAACGCGGGCCGCCAAGGCCAGCAGGCGCGGGCCGAGCGTATAGCTGCCCTCAGGGGAGCGCCGAACCATCTCGTGGGATTGCAGCGAGTTCAGAACCCGATAGACGGTCGTCCGCGGCAGGCCCAGCATGTCCACGAGATCGCGAATGGTCGCGCCTTCAGGTCGCCGCTCCAGTTGGCCGAGCACATCCATCATCCGGTCGATGGCCGGGATGCGGTGCTTTTCGAGAACGGCGGATTCCGCCCTGTCGAGCATGGCGGCGCCAGCCGATTGACTTCTCTTCCGAACCATTCCTATCATCCTCATGAACTGGCTTAGTTCATATTTGAATAGCACCGGAGGGAAAGAGTCACAAGCCTCCATGCTCCAGCCTGACCTCATTGCCTGCGGCCCAGGGAGCGTTGCTTGAATTCACCGGGCCACCGGGACATTTTCGGGAGATCCATATCGTGAAGACCGTCACTGCACTTGCCCACGTGGCCATCAGGGTCAAGGACGTCGATCGCTCGCTTGAGTTTTACGTGGGCAAACTTGGGTTTCCGGAGATGATGCGGATTCACCGGGACGATGGCTCCTTGATGCTCATCTATCTTCGGATCACCGACACGCAATTCCTTGAGATTTTCCCGGACGCCGTAGGGGATCGCTCACCCCCGAAGGAAGCGATCGGCTACAACCATATATGCCTCGAAGTGGCCGACATCGACGAGGCGCTGGCGGACCTGCATCGGAACGGCGTTCCTCTCTCGCAGGAGAAGAAGGTCGGTCTTGACCGCAACAAGCAGGCCTGGATCGAGGACCCTGACGGCAACCGCATCGAGCTCATGGAAATGGCGGCAAACAGCCTGCAATCAGAGGCGTTGGCGCGCCTGCGTGCTTCTCGCTGAAGGCCGGAATGCCCGCGAAGCGACCTGCTTCGCGTCACCATCGGCGAGCAAGGTCGTTGACAGAGGCCGAAAAAGACGCGTAAGTTATATATAGAACAATATAAGTTCAAATACGAACAAACAACTTGTTCATCCGAAGCGCCAGGGAGGGCGCTGCCGCCGCCTGGACAAGGCTGGCGTGATCACACCCTCTCGTCCATCGGCTGGGCCGACTCATGGCTCCGTGAGCAGAACCCGACAGTCTTGAGGACGAAGAATGAAGGTTGGTCTTACCTTGTTCGGGGATGTGCTGAATGCCGACGGCGCGAAGTTTGCCGCGCAGGTTGGCGCAACGCATGTCGTCGTTCATCTGACCAACTACAGCCGCGACGCCGATCCCTCGTCTTATCTTGCCGGCGGCGTCGGCCCGATCCTCGGCAACTGCTCCGGCGAGCGGCTGTGGTCCTATGACGAGATGGCCGATCTCGTCGGGATGCTTCGCTCCCACGGTCTGACGATTGCCGCCCTTGAAAACTTCTCGCCCCATTTCTGGTACGACGTCCTGCTCGACGGCCCGAACAAGAGGATCCAGATGGAGGGGTTGAAGCGGCTCGTGCGCGATGCCGGACGCGCCGGCATCCCATGCATCGGCTACAACTTTTCCGTCGCGGGCGTATGGGGTTGGGTTCGCCGCCCGATCGCACGCGGCGGCGCCATGACGGTTGCGTTCGATCAGGATGCCATCGATGCCGATGCACCCATTCCGGACGGCATGGTCTGGAACATGCGCTACCGGGATGAGCGTCCCGGCGCATCGCCCGTGCGGGTGTCGGACGAGGAGCTGTGGCGGCGATTGAGCGACTTTCTGCTCGAGCTGGTTCCGGTTGCGGAGGAGGCGGGAGTCAAGCTTGCAGCCCATCCGGACGATCCGCCAGCGCAAACCCTGCGGGGCACGGCCCGACTGGTCAATGATCCCTCCAAGTATGATCGCCTGGTCTCGATCGTCGACAGTCCTGCAAATGCGCTGGAGTTCTGCATCGGGTCGCTTCAGGAAATGCCGGCGGGCGACATCTACGCCACGACCCGCTCCTTCGCGCAGCGGGGCAAGATCGCCTACGTCCATTTCCGCAACGTTCGCGGCAAGGTGCCGAACTATCATGAGACGTTCGTGGACGACGGCGATGTCGACATGGCGGAAATCGTCCGGATTCTCAGGGACGAGAATTACGAGGGGGTTCTTGTCCCCGACCACAGCCCCGAGATGTCGTGCGCAGCCCCCTGGCATGCCGGAAACGCCTATGCGCTCGGGTACATGCGGGCGCTCGTGAACAACGCTCAAGCGCTTGGGCCGTCCACGAGATGAGCCGGAAGAGCAGGCCGAAGGACTGACGAAGGTTTTGCGAAGATCCATCTGAGAGCGGCCGCTGGACCGCAACAAGAGGAAGAGGGAGAAAACGATGAATGCCTTGAGAAAAGCAGCCTTGGCCATGACGGCTCTCACCGGTCTCGCGTGGCAGGCAGGAGCGGCGAACGCCGCGGAGGTGGTGTGGTGGGCGCCCAACTGGGGCCAGGCTCGCGCCCAGGAACTCGTGGCGCGGTTCGAGAAGGAAAACCCAGGCACCAAGGTCAAGCTGGAGATCACCGTATCGGACGGTCTTCAAAACCGCATCCTTGTGGCGCTTCGGTCCGGGAACACGCCGGACCTGATCGATGTGGCCAATGGGTGGAACATCCCGTTCGCCCAGACGAACCAGTTGCTGCCCCTCGACGAGGAGGTGGCCAAGGCCAAACTCGACCTGAAGGACTTCCTGCCGGCCGCCCTGAAGACCGCAACGGTCAACGACAAGCTCTATGGCTTGCCATACCGGGTCGAGGCCCATGCGTTGATCTACAACAAGGGTGCCTATCAGGAAGCCGGGCTCGATCCGGAGCGGCCGCCGAAGACCTGGGCGGAGCTCGTCGACTACTCGAAGAAGCTGACGCGAGCAACGCCCAAGGGCCAGCAGTACGGCTTCGGCATCACGGGAGGCGGGGAGTTCGGGAACACCGTGTTCCGGTCGCTGCCGTTCATCTGGATGAACGGAGGCTCGATCCTCTCCGACGATCTGAAGACCGTTCAGGTCAACAGCCCTGAGACCGTCAAGGCGGTTGAGTTCTATACGAACATGCTCACCAAGGAAAAGGTCGCTCCGCCATCGACCCTTGAAAACGACGGTACGGCTCTCCGCCGGCTCTTCATCGCCGGTACGATCGCACAGTATCAGTCAGGTCAGTTCGATCTGGCGTCGATCCACAAGGAGAACCCGGACATCAAGGTCGGCACGGCTCCGATTCCGCATCCGGACGGCAAGCAGACTGCAGCCATTCTCGGGGGCTGGAACTTCGTCATTCCGGCCAAGGCCAAGAACAAGGATGACGCCGTCAAGCTCATGGCGTTCCTGGCCAAGCCTGAGAACATGGGCTTCTACACGGACACCTTCCCGGCCAGAACGTCCGCGATGGATCTGCCGCGGTTCAAGGATCCGGAACTGGCCGCGTTCAAGGAAATGCTGCCTGTGGCGCGCCAGCAGCCGGCAGCCGCCAACTGGGTGCAGATCAGCCAGACATACTTCAACCACGTCCAGGAGGTGCTGCTTGGGGGCTCGACCCCTCAGAAAGCCATGGATGCGGCAGCCGAGGAGATGAAGCCGCTCCTGTCGAAGTAGCCTCGGTTTCCGTCTCGCCCGGCCACCTGGGCGAGACGCTCGTTCGAAGGGAGCTCCATGTCACGTCTTGACCGCAATCAAGGACTGCTCTTTGCTCTCCCGGCGCTGCTGATGCTGGCGGCGCTGATTTTCTACCCTCTGGTCTATACGGGTGTGCTCAGCGTCACGGACGAGGCCGGCGGCTTCGTGGGAATGCAGAACTTCTCCGCAATGCTTGGAGCCCGCCTGACCGCCACGGCCTTCTGGAATACGTTGATCTACGTCGGGTTCTCCATCATTTTCCAGATGATCCTTGGGACGGCGGCCGGGATTCTCCTCAATCAGAACTTTCGCGGGCGCGGGCTCGTGCGCTCGACCATGCTCATCCCATGGGTCGTGCCCGGCATCGTGGCGGCCACGACCTGGGCCTGGATGTTCCACACGGAATTCGGCATCGTCAACTATATGCTGATGAGCGTGCACGCCATCGACGCGCAGATCGGCTGGCTCACCAATCCGAACACGGTCATGCCGGCCCTGATCGCCGTCAATGTCTGGAAGATGTTTCCCTTCGTGGCGATCATGATCCTGGCCGGTCTGCAATCCGTCCCGGAAACGCTCTATGAGGCAGCTCGGGTCGACGGCGCCAGCTTCCGGGACGAAATCCGCTACATCATGCTGCCGCAGCTTCGACCGGTTCTGATTTCGGTTTCCCTGCTCCTCATGATCTGGGGCCTCAATGCGACCACCGTGATCTACGCCATGACCAAGGGCGGCCCGGCAAACCGATCCCTCATCACTCCGATCCAGATCTTCCGGCAGGCTTTTGAATTCTTTCAGCTCAACCAGGCCGCCGCTCTGTCCCTTGTCTTCTTCCTGATCATAGGCTTGGTAATGGGCATCTACATCAAGCTGTCCGAGGAGCGCGAGTAAGATCATGGCCGCTTCCGCGAGAACGAAGCCGATCATCTATCTGCCCGTTGTGGCGCTGGTCCTGGTCAGCCTGTTTCCATTCCTGTGGATGTTGATCTCGTCCATCAAACCCCTGCGGGAGCTCTATACGGTTCCCCCGACCTGGATTCCGGAAAGTCCCACATTCGCCAATTATGCGAAGGTTATCTTCGACTCGAACATTCCCCGCTATTTCCTGAACAGCATCATCGTTTCGTTCGGCGCGACCGCTCTTGCGCTGATCCTGGCGATTTTTGCTTCCTATGGCTTCGCGCGCTTCGGCTTCCGGGGAAAGCGGTACTATCAGGGCTTCGTTCTCGTCGGGCAGTTGCTGCCGACGGCCGCCATCATCGTGCCGCTCTATATTGTGCTGAACTGGCTTGGACTGATCAACACGTATCTGGGCCTCATCCTGGT
>Ga0190267_10000282_pt1 | contig 11388 bp, 9 predicted proteins | sample Popmic239T_FD_140332 | JGI IMG/M metagenome (GOLD analysis project Ga0190267, IMG submission 140332) | Populus adjacent soil microbial communities from riparian zone of Oak Creek, Arizona, USA - 239 T | ecosystem: Environmental > Terrestrial > Soil > Riparian zone | place: USA: Arizona... | reverse complement strand
CAAAGACCACGATCCGCAGCCCGCCGATCGCCCGCCCCCCGTCCGCCTCGACGAGCGCCTGGAAGCCCGTCGGCGTCAGGTTCATCATGGTGATCCCCGACGCGACGATCTGCGCGGCGATCCGGCCGGGCTCGAACGGCTCGCGCGCCAGGTGCACCCGGCCGCCCACGAACAGCGGCGCCATGAGGTTGCGCTGCGTCAGGTGGAAGCTGAAGGAGGTGACGACCAGGACCGCGTCGCGCTCCGTGATCCCGGTGGCGCCCAGGTACCAGTGCAGCAGGTTCGACGCGCCCTGGTGCGTCATCTCCACCCCCTTGGGCCGCCCCGTGGAGCCCGAGGTGTAGATCACGTACGTCAGGTTCTCCGGCGTCAGCGCGGCGCGCGCCGGGTCGGTGGCCGGCTGGCCCGCCCACCACGCCGCGTCCTCGTCCAGCGCGAGCAGGGGCACGTCCAGCCCCGCCAGCCGTTCGGCCAGCGAACCCTGCGTCAGCATCACCACCGGGGCGCTGTCCCGCACCATGTCCAGCAGCCGCTCCCGCGGATAGCCGGGGTCCAGCGGCAGGTACGCGCCCCCGGCCTTGAGCACGCCGAAGATGGCGACCACCAGTTCGGGCTCCCGCTCGACGCAGATCCCCACGCGCACGTCGGGGCCGACGCCGAGGCCGCGGAGGTGGTGCGCCAGCCGGTTGGCGCGGGCGTTCAGCTCCGCGTAGGTCAGCTGCCGGCCCTCGTAGACCACGGCCACCGCGTCCGGCGTGCGCGCGGCCTGCGCCTCGAACTGCTCGTGGATGAACGAGTCGGCGGGATACGGCGCTTCCGTGCGGTTCCACTCCTCCGTGACGCGCCGGCGCTCCTCGTCCGACAGCAGCGTCAGCCGGTCCACCGGCCGGGTCTCGTCCGCCGCCATCCCCGCGAGCATCCGGCGCAGGTATCCCGCGTAGCGCTCCACCGTCTCCCGGTCGAACAGCGCCGTCGCGTATCCCACCGCTCCCACGATCCTGCCCTCCTCCTCCCGGAGCTCGAGCGACAGGTCCAGCCCGGCCGTCGAGCGCGGCTCTGCCCCGCCCACCGGTGCGTCCCGCCACGCGAACGCCGCGCGGAACAGCGGCGTGGCGTCGGCGCCGTCCGGCCGCACGAGCTCCACCACCTGCTGGAAGGAAAGGTCCCCGTTCCGCAGCGCCCCCTGCACCCGCGCCTCCACCCGCCCCAGCAGCTCCGCGGCCGTGGGTGAGCCCGACAGGTCCACCCGCACCGGCAGCGGGTTGCCGAAGCAGCCGATGACCAGGTCCGTCTGCCCCGACAGCCGGCCCAGCACCGCGGCCCACCCCGCCAGCAGCGTCGTGGAGAGCGTCGCATCGTGCCGACCGCCGAGCGCCCTGAGCCCCGCGGTCACCACCTCGTCCAGCTCCAGCCGCACGAGCGCCCCGGCGTGGTCCGCCTGCGCGGGGCGCGGGCGGTCCGCCGGCAGCTCCAGCGGCTCCGGCGCGTACGCCAGCGCCTCCCGCCAGTACTCCGCCTGCTGCGCGGAGGAGCGCGGCGCGACCCGGAATCCGGCGGGCTCGTTCCGGAGGAGGGACTCCGGAAGCGGGCTCTTCTCTTCAGGAGCGAGGTTCCGCGTGCGTGCAAGGTCGATGGTCATCAGCCGGTTCTTCTCGGGACGGATGTGTGGGGAGCGGAGCGAATTCGGCCAGCGGACGGCATACCCACCGGGATGCGTGGATACGCCCGGTCCTCACGCGACGGCACGGCCGCCGCGGGCCGGGCTCACGGGGTGAGGCGGCTCGAGGGTACGGCGTGGTTCGGGCGTCGCATCGTCCGTCGATGCGCGAGCCCGGGGCCTCGCCAAACGTGCGTTTGTGCTTGGATTCCCTGCGAAACGTCAGTAAACGAGAGTACTCGCGACTACGCGGTTCGCGCCGACTGCTCCCCGTACCGCTCGCAGGCGGTTCGGGCGTTCGAGGTCGGCGTTTCCTCCCTGCTCGTACGGTTCGCGGAGGCCATGCAGAATCGGCCAGGAACCGGGAGAGCTCCACCACGGGGAGAGGAGATTGGAAAGGGAGCGCAAATATAACTGCTGCAATCGATTGTTTCAACCCACGCCCTCCGGCGCGCTCCCCGGAGACCCCGGCTGGACAGTCGTTCCCGGGCACAACTGCACCGTAGCAGCCACGCCCGCGGAGAAGCGTCTCGCGGGCGCCGTAGCGTCTGCCCGTCGAGAACCGCCCGCCGCTCGCCATGGCGCCGAATGATCGCGTGAATCGGCGCAGGTCCCGCAACCGCACTCACGCGAAGCAGCGGAGAGGCGGAGCGCGGACGCAGCGACGGCGGCACCGCCCCAACCGGTGCCGCCGCACGCACATCGCCTTCACGTCCGCCTGGCCGAGGCGTGCGGGGATCTCATCGTCTTGCGATGCAGGATCCTTTCGCGTCCTCCGCGAGTCCCGGGGCGCCGCTCAGCCGAAGGCCGGCTCCAGCGACTTGATGATGTCGTCGCCGCTGTTGATCACCCCGGCGAGGGCGATCCCCATGGCGCTGGAGGGGCTGGTGGCGTCCATCATCTTCTCCAGCACCGCCTTGATGGCTTCCCAAGCCCCGGCGAAGACGGTGGTCTCGGAATCCGCGGACCAGTCGGGGATGGGCGAGGGATCGAGCGTAAAGTCGGGGGCCTTGCCCTCCTTCATGCTCTCGATGCCCTTGATCAGATGGTCGTTCACCCCCTGAAGCGCCACGTGCGCCGCGGCGATCACCGCGCTGACCTTCTTGAAGGCCGCCTCGTCGAGCTTCTTTCTGCAGAGCGCGTCGGTGAGCCGCAGGAGCCCGTCCGCGGCCAGAAGGTAGTGCGTGTAGCCGGTCCAGATCTCGATCTGCGTCTGGTTCTGCCGGGATTCGCCGGCCTTCTGGGGAGCGGTGGTCTTGGGTTGCGTCGCGGTCATGGTGCCCCTCGATCTCTGGTTTGCGGCCTGGTTGGGGACGGACGGCATGGCAAGATTGGTGTCACGCCTCGTAGTAGCCGCGGCCCGCGATCGCCGGCTGCTTCCGCGCGGCATCGAACACCGCCCGGGAGAAACGACCGGGTCGATGACGAGGTCGGCCACGAGCATGGCCGTTGCCGTCGATCTCCCGAGGGGAAGTCCCGGGTCGCGGGGCGTACGCAGATCGGCGGATGACGTACCTCTGGATCGGCGGCCACGGTACCAGATTGGTGTGATCGGCTGCCCTGTTCTGGTGCGGGGCGAAATTGGCAGATTTGCAAACTAAATCACGAAGGCCGCTTACGCGCGGCCTGGAAGCTGCTGCGGGCGGGGTGTCCGCGCGGCCCGGGGGCTGATCTCCCGGCCCGTTACGCTCGGCCCTCTCCTCCCCCATCTCCCATGCGCAGAGACTTTCGGAAGGTGCGCCTCCTCCCGCTCGCCCTGTTCCTCGGGGCCGCCCTCGCCACCGGCTGCGACGCCGCGCGGCTGGACGGCCCGGCGACACCGGCGGCGGCCGTGCCGTCGTCGCCGCGGTACGCGCAGTTCGCCGGCGGCGGGCGCGACGTGCTGCTGCAGGGCTTCCACTGGAACTCGCACCGCTGGGACTGGTGGAGCATCGTCGCCGCAAAAGCGCCCGACATCCAGGCGGCCGGGTTCACCATGGTCTGGCTGCCGCCCCCCTCGCGCGCCGCGGATTCGGCCGGGTACCTCCCCACTGAGTGGCGCAACCTGGATGCGTCGAAGTACGGGACGGGCGCGCAGCTCCGCACCGCCACCTCGGCCCTGCGCAGCCGCGGGATCAAGGTGATCGGAGACGTGGTGGTGAACCACCGTGCGGGCACCACCAGCTGGGCGGACTTCACCAGCCCCGCGTTCGCCAGCAACGCGCAGGCGGTCACGCGCGACGACGAGTGGGGCCTGGGCACGGGCAGCTACGACACCGGTGACGGCTACCACGCCGCGCGCGACCTGGACCACACCAACGCGTCGGTGCAGACGGAGCTCACGAGCTGGCTCAACTGGCTGAAGGTGACCAGCAACGCGGGCTTCGACGGGTGGCGCTACGACTACGTGAAGGGCTTCTCGGCGTCGTACGTGGGCAGCTACAACACGGCGACGGCGCCGTACTTCTCCGTAGGCGAGCTGTGGCCCGACATCACGGGCGACTACTACGCCTCGTGCTCCAGCATCAACTACCATCGCCAGAAGCTGATGGACTGGATCAACGCGACCGGCGACCGCTCCGCCGCGTTCGACTTCACGACGAAGTGGCAGCTGCAGCTGGCCATCGAGCGTACGGAGTACTGGCGGATGGGGTGCATCCCCGGGGCGATCGGCTGGTGGCCGGCGATGAGCGTGACCTTCGTCGACAACCACGACACCGGCCCCTCGCCGGACGGCGGGCAGAACCACTGGCCGTTCCCGGGCGCGAAGGTGGAGCAGGGATACGCGTACATCCTTACCCATCCCGGCACGCCCACCGTGTACTGGCCGCACTACTTCGACTGGGGGAGCGACCTGCAGAACAAGATCCGGGCGCTCGTCCAGATCCGGAAGGCGCAGGGGGTGACCTCCACCAGCACCATCTCCGTGCAGGCGGCCGACGCGTACCGCTACGCCGCCATCGTGAACGGCAACCTGGCCATGAAGATAGGTCCCGGAAGCTGGTCCCCCGGCGCCGGCTGGACCCTCGCAGCCTCCGGCAGCGACTGGGCGGTCTGGACGAGGTAGGCGCGGGGGATCATCGGCCTGGTACCGGAATACTCTGCCGCTGACCCGCGTGGTTGCACCCGGATGAGCGAAGGCCCTGCATCGTCATCGATGCAGGGCCCTCCGCTTTGTAAGAAGCCACTCCTCATGCGGCAAAGAGTTCCTGCCAATCCGGGGACAGCTTTGCCAGCAACATGGGTTTGAGCCAGACCAGGCTGCCCAGCCGGTCCGCCGTGCTGTAGGCCCAGTGCGCGATCGCGCGCGAAGCATGCGCATCGTGCAGGATGTTCGCGTCACGGAACGAGCCTTCCAGCTGAGGGCCCAGCGCCTCGTTCCGCCCGAGCCAGCGCTCCAGGTGGCGCTCCGCGGCAAGATGGTCCGCCTTGCTCGAATTACATGATATGTGGGCCAGGACGAAGTTGTGCCCGAGATCGATGGGGTAGCGGGACCACGGAACGAAGTGGTCGACCGCCGCGGTCGATTGCAATCGGCCGCCGCAATAGAAGCACTCTCCCCGCTGGACCTCCATCAGGATCGGCTGGTAGAGCGCCAGGCTCGACCTCTCGGTTCCGAACAAAAACGCGGAAAGATCGACCGTGCTGCCCAGCACGCTCAGGTTCCGTGACCGCACGAAGCGCAGCCACGCACCCCGGACCAGGTCGAGAATGAGGTCGTAGAAGGCTCGGAAGCAGTACGCCACGCCCGGTTTCAGGATGATCTGATCGCCCGTGCCGACGTTCTCGTACAGAAAGTCGAGCTTCTCCTGTCCAACCGTCTGCAGCTTCCAGAGCGGCATCTCGCAGAGCGTACGATCTACCCGCTTTAGAAGCTTGTCCCACGCTTGGCGGTTCTGCTTCAGCCGTCCGAGCGTGCTGCCGTACAGTTCGCGGGCGGCGGCGATCTGTGCCAGCACCGCGGCCTGTCTTCCGGTGTTCTGATGGAGGATGGTCGGCGTGGATGACGGAAACGGAGCGGCCTGTCGCCAGTAGAGCTCGATCAGCTGCTCGCTGATCTCCCGCGTCTTGAGCGGCAGCTCATCCCCCGTGTCATCTCCCCGGATGACCGCCAGGTCGGCCAGTGCGTGCAGGAGCGCGAACTTGTACGTCGCGACGAATCCACCGTCGGACAGAATGCGCTGAAGCTGCTGGAGAAACCGGACCTGCTCCGCAGCGGTCGGTGGCGGCTCACTCATCCGGCCGGCTCGTTCCAGTACGGCGCTCTCGTCGGGATCACCCAACGGAGCCCCCCACGCGGATCAGCTACATCCCCGGTCCAGCGAGGGATGACGTGAACGTGCGCGTGCGGGATGGTCTGGCCGGCCGCAACGCCGTCGTTCACGCCGATCGTGAAAGCATCCGGAGCGAACTCCGAGGCCAGGGACCGGCGAACCTGCGCAACCAGGCTCCAGAGAGCGGTGAGCTCTTCCGGAGCCAGATCGAACGGGCTCTCGACGTGACGGCGCGGAATTACGAGCGTGTGCCCTGCGGCGAGCGGGTAGCGGTCCCGAAAGGCCAGAGCATGCTGGTTCCGCTCGACAACTCCGCCGGCCGGCAGATCGCAGAACGGGCATCCATTCACGATGAGCACTCTGGATCCTCAGGGGCGGTCTGGTCCCGCCGTAGACTCGACTGGATACGAGCGAGCGTTCTTCAGAAGCTTTCGGTGCGCCGCAGAGACGAGGTCGATGCGGCCGACGTCCGCAAGCCGCAGGACGCCCAAGAACACATCGGCAAGTTCCTCCTCCACTTTCTCCCGCCGTTCGTGCAGGGCATCCTGATCCCACCTGAAGAGCGCGAGCAACTCACCCGCTTCGGTGGAGATCAGCGCGGCCAGGTTCCGAGGGGTGTGAAAGCGCTCCCAATCACGCGCCCGAGCGAACTCGGCGAGCTGGTGCTGCAGGGCCTGAAGTTCCTCGTTCATCCCCGGAACCTGTTCTCGTTGTGCCAACGCAGCGCATCCGGGTCCGGCCTGAGATCTTCCTGAATGGGAACGAGGATGCCGCTCCCGTGCAGGCGCATGTAGTTGTCGCCATCGTTGAAGTCGTCGCGCATCCGGCTGCTCGCCTCGACCTTGAGCTCGGGAGTGACGGTCAGGTATCCCGCGTCGAACAACCGGTGCACGTCCGAACGCAGCAGCAAGCCGTTTTGCACCGAGTGGGTCTGCACAGCGCTGAACGGGCGGATGTGAGCCGCTTCGAGCGCGGGCAGCGCCTTTTCACCCGTTACGGCGCACCGCCTGCCGTACGCGTCCGTGACCACGACCCGGAACGTGCCCTGGCCGATGCGTCGGCGGTGAAGGGTTGGATCGGAGAAGCCGCCCGGGATGGCGGCCGGCGACCAGGCACCCGCGGTCGCCGCTGGGGTCGATCGAAAGCGCTCCAGCACCGCGTCCCAGATCCACTGGCCGTCCACGCTCGTCAGGTCGTAGGTGCGACCACGCACGATGTTGCGCTGAAAGCCGGGTGGATTGGGAATCCACAGCTCCTCGGGCCAGAAGAACGGCTCGACGAGGAGAATGCATCCGATCGTATAATCGCTCCACGGCCCCGGCCGCTCACGCCGAAGCCGGGCGATGCTCTCCCGCATGGTCTCCAGCGACGGTGCGCCGTTCTTGATTCCGAAGGCTTGCCAGGCGAGGCTGATCGGCAACTCCGTGTAGTGTTCGAAGAACCCGCCACCCGCGATCGCATTCCGATGACCCTTCAGCTTGAAGAGCAGCGGCTCGCCGCGCTTCAGCACGCCGAACCGGCCGCCCCACGGCTTCGGCATCCAGAAGTTTACCTCGTCGATTCCGGGCTGAAGCGACAGGAAGTCGAACCACGCACTGTCCGTCGGAGCTACAAACGCACGCATGGACAGGGCTCGGTGTCAGGGGATTGGCCGCGGCAATCGCTGCTGCACCGCAGCAGTGCAACCGCAACTTGACCACTTTGAACCACGGCTGTCTCAATCTACTCGCTCGCCAAGTACATTACGCAAGGCCAGGAATGATTTCAACAATCGTCCAACTCTGCTAACGCCCAGGGTTGCACCAGGATATGCGAAGACCCGGCATCGACTTGCGATGCCGGGTCTTTGCGCGTTTGCGAGGAATCGCTGCTTTCCTCAGGCGCCGGTCACAGCGCGCAGGCGCAGCCGTTGTCCGGGAGACACGTGCCGGAGTGCGCGCCGATGGCCTTGCAGAAGCGGTCGCACCAGTCCAGCGTGCACCTGGGCCCGGCCTCCACCTCAGGCGCCGGGCTCGCCAGCGCCTGGCCGGCGCCGAACGCGAGGCTGAGCGCGACCGCCGCGCCGAACACACCGCGCCGCATCTGCTTGTCCGTCCACCTCATCGCACCCTCCTTCGCGAGAAGCCGCGCCGCCGCCCGCGCACCTTCTCTCCACCGTCTTGCGGCGTAACGGCCTGGGACATCACTCCATCTCTGCGCGCGGAAGCAGGACCGGCCGCAAGAGACCTGCCGCGCCATCCATCGGTGGGCAGTGCATGCGGATCATCGTTGCGCGGCGCGGGCGGGCGCCCTTATTTCAGCGCATCGTCGACCGCCGCGGATCCGCCGGCCGCACCGCCGGCCGCACCCCGGCGCCGCAACCCGTCCCCCTCCACCGGAGCACCTCCATCATGGCCCTGATGATCGCGGGAGAGCGAGTCGAAAACGTGATCAAGGCACGCGAAGGAACTGTCTTCATCACCGCAAAACACGTCTACAAGGTGCTGGGCAAGGGGACCAATCCGTATGATGCCCTGCAGGTCTACAAGACCGCGGAGCTCAAGGGCGTGCCCGTTCCGGACACCGCCAAGTTCACCGCGCTGCTGCAGGACGGCTCGAACAGCGAGTTCGTGGGCGGCCTGTGTTCCACCCGGGCGTTCGGGCGCTTCTTTCAGATCAGCAAGGGCGGAGGCCTCAAGACGCTGATCAACGAGATCCTGCTGGTGCAGAGCCGCGAGCGGCTGCTGAAGATCCTCGCGGGCCTGGAGAACGCCGGGGCGGCCGGGCTCACGGACCCGCAGGGCTTCATCAACGTCAACGCCGACCCGCCGCTGTGCTTCATCGACGTCCACCTGCGCAACCTGCCCACGGACGCCTTTCACGAAGCCATCGAGGCCGCGCGCATGCGGCTCGACCAGCTGGGGTGACCGCGGCGCCGCGGGTCAGGAGCCCGGCGTCACCCGGAACGTGGCCTTCAATCCCCCCACCATCACGTCGAAGTCGCCGGGCTCCAGCACCAGGCGGCCGTCGCGGGCCACGAAGCGCAGGTCTTCGGGGCGCAGGGTGAAGGTGACGGTGCGGGAGGCGCCGGGGGCCAGCGACACCTTCTCGAACGCGCGCAGGCGGCGGACGGCGGGGGTCACGCTGGCGTAGTGCTGGCGGGTAAAGAGCAGCACCGTCTCCTGCCCCGCGCGCGGCCCCGTGTTCGTCACCGTCACCCGCACCGCCAGCGAGTCCGCGGGGCCCATGCGCTCGGCGCTCAGCCGCAGGTCGGCGTAGGCGAAGGTGGTGTAGCTGAGCCCGTGGCCGAACTCCCACTGCGGGTTGTAGCCGGTGGGGCCGCGGTCGGTACCGGGCGCCAGCGCCTCCGTCTGCCGGTGGTCGTAGGTCAGCAGCGCGTTGGGGTGGCGCGGCCAGGTGAACGGCAGCTTGCCGCCGGGGTTGAAGTCGCCGAACAGCACCTCCGCCAGCGCCTCGCCGCCGTGCATCCCCGGCCAGTACGCCATCACGATCCCCCGCGCCGCGTCCGCCACGTCGCGAATCACCCGCGGCCGCCCCGTCACCATCACCAGCACCGTGGGCGTGCCGGTCGCCTGTACGGCCTGCACCAGGCGCAGCTGCGGGTAGGGAAGGTGCAGGTCGTTGATGTCGCCCACCCCCTCGGAGTACGCGTCCTCGCCGATCACCACCACCGCCACGTCCACGTCCCGCGCCGCGCGCGCCGCCGCCTCCACGTCGCCGGCCTCGGCGAAGCGCGAGCCGCCCATGTAGCGCACGTCCGCGCCACGGCGCAGCATGGCCTCCACCAGGGTGCGCGGGCCCTCGGGGAACTGCGACGCGTCCGTCCCCTGCCAGGTGTACGTCCATCCCCCGTTCAGCGCCGTGAGCGACGACGCGGCGGGGCCGGTCACCAGGATGCGCGCGTCGCGGCGCAGGGGAAGGATGCCGCCCTCGTTCTTGAGCAGGGTGATGGACTCGCGCGCCGCCTGCCGCGCCGTCTCCGCCGCCTCCGCCGTGGCGAAGCGGGCGCGCGCGGCGGGGTCGGGAAAGGGCGCGTCGAACAGCCCCAGGTTCTCCTTCAGCGTCAGGATGCGGCGCACGGACTGGTCGATGCGGCTCTCGGGGATCGTCCCCTCGCGCACCAGCGCCGCCAGGTGGTCCGCGAAGGCGAAGTCGTACGGCGTCATGCTCACGTCGATCCCCGCCTGCACCGCCATCCGCACCGCGTCCTTCATGGTCGCGGCCACGCGGTGGCGGGTGTGCAGGTAGGCCACGTCCTCCCAGTCGGTTACGACGACGCCCTCGAAGCCCAGCTCGCCGCGCAGCACCTCCGTCAGCCAGTAGCGACTGGCGTGCACCGGCTCGCCGTCGATCTCTCCCGAGTTAACCATCACCGACCCCACGCCGGCGTGCACGGCCGCGGCAAAGGGGGGAAGGTAGGATTCGCGCACCTCGCGCAGGGTGAGCGGGGCCGGCGTGCGGTCGCGGCCGGTGCGGGGGCCGCTGTAGCCCAGGTAGTGCTTCATGGTGGCGGATACGCGGCCGGTGCGCTGCATCCCCAGCACCACCTCGCGCCCCAGCGTGGCCGCCAGCCACGGGTCCTCGCCAAAGGTCTCGTAGAAGCGGGGAAAGAGCGGCTGCCGGCCCACGTCCAGCACCGGCGCGAAGTTCCAGGGAATGCCGCTGGCCAGCGCCTCGTCGCCGGTGATCTCGCCCAGGCGGCGGGCCAGGCGCGGGTTGAAGGTGGCCGCCATCCCCAGGTTGTGGGGAAAGATGGTGCCGCCGCGCGTGTAGTTGGCGCCATGGACGAAGTCGATGCCGTACAGCACGGGAATGCCCAGCCGCGACTCGCGCATCGCCACGCCCTGGATCTGCCGGATGAGGGCGTCCCACCCCTCCAGCGTCAGCGACCCGCCGATCACGTTCAGGATCGATCCCACGTGCCGGTTCACGACGGCCTCGCGCAGCTTTGCCGGATCCAGCCGGACGCTGTCGCGCTGGGGCCCACCCTCCGCCGCCACGGCGGTCAGGGTGAGCTGCGTCATCTGCCCCACCTTCTCGTCCAGCGTCATCTGCGCCAGCAGCGCCTCCACCCGCGCGCTGGCCCGGCGTGGGGCGGCGGCGCGGAGGGGCGCGGGCCCGGGTGCGGGCGCCGGCGCGCGGGGGGCGATCAGCGACTCCACGCGCGGGCTGGTGGCGCGCGGCGTGTCGGGCGCCGCCGTCTGCGCGCCGGCCAGCCCTGCGCCGCCGAAGAAGAATCCGGTAGCGAGCACACCGGCCACGATGCGGTTCATGGAGCCTGGGACCACGGTTTACGATTTCGATGGACGACGGTCAGCGCCGCGCGTGATGCAGGGACTGCACCGCGCGGCCCTCCCCCGGCGGCGCCTGAGAGCGCGCCACCCCCTCCCGCAAACTGCGCGGGCGGGGGGATACACGGCACGGGCCGCGGTGCGCTGCGGTGGTGCGCGGCGTCCGGCTCGCCCCCTCCGGGCTCGT
>Ga0190267_10000281_pt1 | contig 11397 bp, 7 predicted proteins | sample Popmic239T_FD_140332 | JGI IMG/M metagenome (GOLD analysis project Ga0190267, IMG submission 140332) | Populus adjacent soil microbial communities from riparian zone of Oak Creek, Arizona, USA - 239 T | ecosystem: Environmental > Terrestrial > Soil > Riparian zone | place: USA: Arizona... | reverse complement strand
GCCCAGCGGCTCCCACTCGCCGTAGGCGTTGCCCAGCACGCGGGTGTCGCCCAGCCGGTCCGTCACCTCCGCCGCCAGCGAGACGGGGTTCACCAGGTTGGAGGCCTGCCCGGAGGGGACGCCCACCAGCGGAAGGTCGCGCCCCTGGTAGGGGTAGCGCCCGTCCGCCAGCCGCACGGGAAGGAAGGGATACGCCTGGATGGCGGCGCCCACGGCCCCCGCGCGGGCGTTGCTCTCGCCCTCGGTGGGGATGAAGGTGCTGTTCACCCGGCTGCCGCTGAGCGTGGAGCCGAAGCGCAGGCGGCTGCCGATGCCCTGCTCCAGGGAGGCGCGCAGCGAGTAGCGCTCGAAGCCGGAGCCCAGCACCACCCCCGTCTGGTCGAAGTACCCGCCGCTCACGGCGTAGCGCGTCAGGTTCTCCCCCGCCGTGCCGCCGCTGACGCTGGCCTGGAAGCCCCGCAGCGGCGCGTCGCGAAAGATCTCGTCCTGCCAGTCCGTCCCCGCGCCCAGCGTGTCGATGAAGGCCGGGGTGAAGACCGCCGTCCCCCCCGCGTCGATGTTGGCCTCGTTGATGGCCTGCGCCAGCTCCGTCGCGTTCAGCAGGTCGTAGCGGTTGGCCACGGCTTGCGTCCCGGTGAACAGGTCCACGCTCAGCTCCGGCTTGCCGGCACGCCCCCGCCGCGTGGTGACGATCACCACCCCGTTGGCCCCGCGCGCGCCGTAGATGGCCATCGCGGACGCGTCCTTGAGCACGTGGATGCTCTCGATGTCGTTGGGGTTGAGCGCCGCGAGCGGGTTGCTGGGCACCGTCGCCGTTACGCGGCCGCCACTGCCGGGGCTGGCGGCTTCCGGATCGTTCTCGATGGGAAAGCCGTCGATGACGTACAGCGGTTCGCTGCTTCCGCTGATCGAGCCGCTCCCCCGCACGCGGATGCTGATGCCGCCTCCCGGCGCGGACGAGGCCTGCGTCACCTGCACGCCGGCCACCGTGCCCTGCAGCATCTGGTCGATGGACTGCACCGGCGCGTCCCGCAGCGCGTCGGTGTTCACGGTGGCCACGGCGCCGGTCACGTCGCGCCGCTCCTGCTCCCCGTATCCCACCACCACCATGTCCTGCAGCAGCACCGCCTGCGAGCGCAGCCCCAGGCTCACCGTGGCCGTCTGGCCGGCGGCCACCGTCACCGCCCGCTCGCCCGCCGCGTAGCCGATCCGCGTCGCGCGGACGGTCCGGCTCCCCGCCGGCACGTTCGCGAGGGTGAAGCGGCCGTCCGCGCGGGTCACGGCGCGGATCTCCGTTCCCGCCACCACCACCTGCACGTCGGCCAGCGGCGCCGACGTCGCTTCGTCCACCACCGTGCCGGACACCGTCCCCGTCTGCGCGTGCAGCGCGGGGGCCAGCAGCGCCGTGCACAGCGCCATGAGTACCACGGTCCATCTCATCTTGTACTCTCCTGCGTTCTGAGGGAGTGCTCGTGAGACCAGCGGAAGCGGCACGGGGCCGCGCGGATCGTGTGGATCGAGGTTACGTGGGGGGCGGAGGCCGCTGCCGCTCCGCGGAGCACAGCGACGGCTGGCCGCGGCGGGAGGCGCCGTGCCGGTGGGCTCTCACCGGGCGCGAGAGCGGGATTGTTCCCATCAAGAACAATTGGTGCGGCATGACGGACCTCTCTCAGCAGAGGTGGGCCATCCGGGACTACCGCTACCGCAACTGCTTTATCTCACACAGAGTCAGCAGAGTTAACAGAGTTAGAGTTGCTTCGTGCAGACGGAGACATCTTCCCGTTCCCTCGCCCACTCCGGCCGATCGGGAAGATCTTCCCGGAACTGCACGAGAAAACTCTGTTGACTCTGTTGACTCTGTGTGAGGCGAATCTTTTACGCGGCCTCGAGGTTCGCAGGCTCCAGGCGCGGCACCATCAGGTGCATGATCAGCAGCGCCGTGACGTACGCCAGGCCGCAGACCATGAAGATGATGGAGTAGTTGTTGTTGGTCGCTTCCAGGATGCGCCCCGTGGCGCGCTGAAAGAGCACGCCCCCCATCGCCCCCGCGAACCCGCCGATCCCCACGACGGACGCCACGGCGCGGCGCGGGAACATGTCGCTGGCGGTCGTGAACAGGTTGGCGCTCCACCACTGGTGGCTGGCCGCCGCCAGGCTCACGATGGCCACCGCCACCCACAGGCTGGGCGCGTGCGGCGCGAGCATGGTGGGCACGATGAGCAGCGCCGCGATGAGCATGGCCGTCTTGCGGCCGCGGTTCACGCTCCAGCCGCGCTTGATGAGGGCGCTCGATACCCATCCGCCGCCCACCGAGCCCACGTCCGCCACCAGGTAGATGGCGATGAGGGGCGCGGCCAGGCCGATCAGCTTCACCCCGTACTGCGCGTCCAGGAATTTGGGAAGCCAGTACAGGTAGAACCACCAGATGGGGTCCGTGAGGAACTTGCCGATGAAGAACGCCCACGTCTGGCGGTGCCGCAGCAGGGTGAGCCAGGGCACCCGGGTGGTGGCCTCCACCGGGTCGCTGCGGATGTACGCCAGCTCCTGCGGGCTCACGCGCGGGTGCTGCTCCGGCGAGCGGTAGACGGCCAGCCAGAACGCCAGCCAGATGAACCCCAGCGCGCCGGTGATGATGAACGCCCACCGCCACCCCCAGGCGGCCGCGATGAACGGCACCGACAGCGGGCCCACGATGGCGCCCACGTTGCTGCCGGCGTTGAAGATCCCCGTGGCCAGGGCGCGCTCCTTCCTGGGGAACCACTCCGCGGTGGCCTTGATGGCGCCCGGAAAGTTCCCGGATTCGCCCAGCCCCAGGGCGCCGCGCGCGATGGAGAACCCCCCCACCGTCCGCGCGAAGGCATGCCCCATGGCCGCCAGGCTCCACGCCACGATGGCGAAGGAGAATCCCTTGCGCACCCCGATGCGGTCCATCAGCCGCCCCATCCCCAGAAACCCCAGGGCGTAGGCAAAGCTGAACCAGCTGACGATGTCGCCGTAGTCCGTCTCGCTCCACCCGATCTCGCCCTGCAGGGTGGGGGCAAGGATCCCCAGCACCTGCCGGTCGATGTAGTTGATGGTGGTCGCGGCGAAGAGCAGCGCGCAGATCGTCCACCGGTATCCCCGTCCGGGCGTGGCGGCCCACGCGGCGGTGTCGGCCTGCTCGCGGTCGCTGTCCGACAGGGTGGGATCGTGCGCCGGGGCGGCGTGGTCGGTCGTGGACATGGAGCTCACGGAGTACGAGCGAGAAGGGCGTCGACCTCGTCCGCCGTCACGCGGTTGAAGTCGCCGGGAATGGTGAGCTTGAGCGCGCTGGCCGCGGTGGCGAACTGCAGCGCGTCGGCCGTCGGGCGCCCCCGCAGCAGGGCGTGGATGAGCGCGGCGCAAAAGCTGTCGCCGCCGCCCACGCGGTCGGTCACGCGCACCTGCCAGCGGCGGCTCTGGTGCAGCGTGTCCCCGTCGTAGAGCGCGGCGCTCCACCCGTGCTCGCTGGCGCTGATCACCGTGCGGCGGGTGAGCGCCACGGCGCGGACCTCCAGCTCCCTCGCCAGCGCCTGCGACGTCTCCCGCAGCGTGTCGGGCGAGCCGCCCTCGCCGGGGCCCGCGCCCAGCATGGCGTGCACGGCGCCGGGGTTGCCCACCACCAGGTCGGCGCCGCGGACGAGCGCGCGGGTGACCGGCCGCGGGTCGCAGTCGATCCAGAGCGCGGGGCGATAGTTGAGATCGACGCTGACCCGCACCTTGAGCGCGCGGGCCGCGTCCGCCGCCTGCTGTGCCGCGCGCGCGGGCCCTTCGCCCAGCGCGGGGGTGATGCCGGACAGGTGCAGCCAGTCCGCGCCGCGCAGCAGCGACTCCCAGTCGAATTCGTCCGGATCGAGGGCGGAGAAGGCGGAGCCGGCGCGGTCGTAGACCACCTTGAGCGCGCGGATGTCCGCCCCCGGCTCCACGAAGTAGATCCCCAGCCGCTCCCCGCCACGGACGATGCCCTTCGTTCCCACGCCTTCCGCGCGGAGGGCGGAGAGCGCGGCCTGGCCCACGGGATTCGCCGGGAGGCGGGTTACGTAGTCGCTCCACTCGCCCAGGTGGGCCAGCGACGCGGCCACGTTCGCCTCGCTGCCGCCGAAGAAGGTGCGCAGCTGGGGCGACTGGAAGAGCCGCTCGTCTCCCGGGGGGGAGAGGCGCAGCATGATCTCGCCGAAGGTCACCACGCGCTTCACGCGGCACCTCCCCGCGCTTCGGCCACTTTGTCCACAGTTTCCATCGCCAGGCGGGTGAGAGTCGACCAGTCGCCCCGGGCCACCAAGGCCGGATCGACGAGCGCGCCGCCGAGCCCGACGGCCGCGGCGCCGGCGCGGATCCAGCCGCCCGCGTTGGCCGGGGTCACGCCGCCGGTGGGGACGAGGCGGAGGAACGGCATCGGCGCCAGCACGCCCTTGATGAAGCCGGGCCCCAGCGCGTCTGACGGAAAGACCTTCACCAGGTCCGCCCCCGCCTCGTGCGCCCGCAGGATCTCCGTCGGCGTAAAGGCGCCGGGGAGCGCGGCCGCACCCAGCCGGTGCGCCTCGTCCACGATCTCGGCGCGAAAGACGGGGCTGACGACGAAGTGGGCGCCGGCGTCCACCGCCCGCCGCGCCGTGTCTGCGTCCAGCACCGAGCCCACGCCCACCAGCAGCGCATCGCCCCCTTCGCGCACCAGCCGCTCGATGGCCTGCAGCGCGCCGGGGACGGTCATGGTCACCTCGATGGCGGAGACGCCGCCCGCGTGCAGCGCCCGCGCGACGGGGAGCACGTCGTCCTCGCGCTGCACGCGCACCACCGCCAGCGCGCCCAGCCGCGTGATGCGCTGGACGACGGCTTCGCGTCCGGTGGGTGGAGACTCGGTCAGGGACATCTGCCTCGTTCGAACGTTCGTAAGATGTACGTCAGCATCCTGGAAACCGGCCCATACCCCGGCCTGTCATTTCGAAGGAGCGCCGCGCGGAGCCGTCCCCCACGAAGAACCCCTGCGCGCGACTGAGAAATCTACTCTCCGTCTGCTCGTGGCCTGTCGCGGCACCCCGGACGGGCCCTGGCCAGCTGTGACACGGCCGCGAGTCCCGCGCGGGCTGCCGCGTCCACCCTCCGGCAATCCGACACTAGATTCCTCGGCCCTGCAACCTGTAGCGCGAGAAGCCGGTTACAGCGTGGCCGGGCCTCGGAATGACAGTCCGGTTTTCATTCCACAGGTGCCCGCCACACCCTCACGCAGCGGCAGGATGCAGGTGCGCCTCGAGCGCGGCCGGTACGCCGTCGCGGCGCATGCGGGCCAGGTGCGCGGCCACCGCGTCCGCGAAGCCGGGGACGGCGCCCAGGTCCGCGCCCCACAGCCGCGCGTCGCCGCAGACGGCGCGGGCGAGCTCCGCCAGGCGGGCGTCGTCCGCATCTTCCCAGTGCGTGCCCCAGTGCGCGCGCACCTGCTCCGCCTGGTCGTCCGCCAGCCCGCGCCCCTCGCGCAGAAAGACGAGGTACGCCGCAAAGCCGAAGGCCAGGCACTCCGGCGCGCGGCCGAACCGCTGCGCGTACTTCGCGATCGTCGGCACCACGCGGACGCGCACCTTCATGGTGTGCTGGAGCGAGATGTCCATCAGCGCGTGGCGCACGTAGGGATTGGCGAAGCGGTCCAGCACGGCACGCGCGTACCGGTCCGACCCCGGCGCGTCCAGCGTGGGGACGATCTCGTCCATCATGGCGCCCCGCAGAAAGGGGCCGATGAGCGGATGCCCCACCGCCTCCAGCACCGTCTCGCACCCGCACAGGATGGCGGCGGGGACGATGACGGTGTGCGCGCCATTCAGCATGCGCACCTTGCGCTCGCGGTAGGGCGCCACGTCCTCCGTCACCGTCACGCCGGGCAGATCCGCGAAGGGAAGGCGGGCGCGAAGTCGTTCATCCCCCTGCACCACGAACAGCCGGTACGCCTCGGCCACGGTCAGCAGCGCGTCGCGGTAGCCCAGCTCCGCCTCGGCGGCCAGCAGCGCGTCGGCCGGGGGCGTGCCGGGGACGATGCGGTCCACCAGGGTGTTGGGGAACGGGACGGCGGATGCGATCCACCGCGCGAAGCGGGGGTCCAGCTTCCAGCGCCGGGCGAGCGCGATCACGATCTCGGCGAGCCGGTCGCCGTTGTCCTCGATCAGCTCGCAGGGGAGCACCACCACGCCGCACGCGGGATCGAAGTCGAACGTCAGCGCGCGCTCGTACAGGAAGCGCGTGAGCTTGCCGGGAAACGAGCGGGGCGGCGACAGGTCCGGCGCGTCGCCCTCGTCCAGCACGATCCCCACTTCCGTGGTGTTGCTGAAGGCGAGCTGCAGCTCGGGGTTGCGGGCGCAGGCCAGCACCTCGCTCCACTCGTGCACGGCGCTGAGCGCGCGGCTCACGCAGCCGATCACGCGCTGCTCGTGCACGGGCTCGCCGCCGTCCAGCCCCTGCACGGACAGGGTGTAGAGCCCGTCCTGATCGCCCAGCACGCGGTCGCGGCCGCTGCCGGTGCTCCCCACCATCACCACGCGTCCGTTGAAGCGGCCGGCGCGGTTGGCCTCGTCCAGGAACGGCTCCACGAAGCCGCGGAGAAAAGCGCCCGTGCCGAACTGCACCGCGCGCTCCGGCAGGTCCAGCAGCTCCGGGGCGGGCACGCCAACGTCCGTCCGCGCCTGGAAGGCGGCGGATTCGACGAGGGCGCGGTTCAGCGGCGGCAATGACATCAGCTTTGTCCGACAGTTCTAGAGACAGGTTTCACGCGGAGCCGCGGAGGGGGAAAGAGAGCCGCGGAGGAGTCCGTCGCGCGCTCCATCCTCAATCCATTTCCTCGTCTTTTCTCCGCGGCTCATCTTTTCCTCCGCGCCTCCGCGTGAACCAGGGCTGTAAAAGCCGGCTCACGGCAGGAGATCAAAGCGTCACGCCTTCCTTCCAGATGGCGATCTCGCGGTAGCCGTGCTTCTCGTTGTTCGTCTGCTCGCCGGAGGCAACGGCCAGCACCCGCGCGAACAGCTCGTCCGCAAGGCCGTCCAGCGTGGCCGCGCCGTCCAGCAGCGCGCCCGCGTTGAAGTCGATCCAGTGCGGCTTCTTTTCCGCGATGTGGCTGTTGCTGCTGATCTTGACCGTCGGCACGGGAAAGCCCAGGGGCGTGCCGCGGCCGGTGGTGAACAGCAGCACCGTCGCCCCGCTGGCCACCATCGCCGTCGACGACACCCCGTCGTTCCCCGGCGCCTCCAGCAGCGAGAGGCCGCCCGTCTCCGCCGGTTCCCCGTAGCGCAGGACACGGGAGACGGTGGCCGCGCCGCCCTTCTGGATGGCGCCCAGCGACTTCTCCTCCAGCGTCGTCAATCCGCCCGCCTTGTTCCCCGGCGACGGGTTCTCGTAGACCGGCTGGTCGTGGCGAAGGAAGTACTCCTTGAAGTCGTTCACCATCTCCACGACGTCCCGGAACACGCCCTCGTTCGCGGCGCGGTTCATCAGCACCTGCTCGGCGCCGAACATCTCCGGCACCTCCGTCAGGATCACCCCGCCGCCCATCGCCGTCAGCCGGTCCGCGATCCGTCCGACGAGCGGGTTGGCGCTGATGCCGCTGAACCCGTCGGACCCGCCGCACTTGTGGCCCAGGATGAGCTCCGAGGCGGGGCACTCCACCCGCGCGTCGCCCTCCATCCGCGCCACCAGCTCGCCGACCGCGTCGATCCCCTCCTCCACCTCGTCCACCACGTCCTGCGTGTTGAAGAAGCGCAGGCGCTCGCGGTCCACGTCGCCGGCCAGGGCCAGCAGCTCGTCCATCTGGTTGTTCTCACAGCCGAGACCGAGAACCAGCACGCCGCCCGCGTTTGGGTGGCGCAGCAGGCCGGCGAGCACTTTCTGCGTGTTGCGCAGGTCGTCGCCCAGCTGGCTGCATCCGTACGGGTGGCTGAACGCGTGCACGCCATCCACCCGCCCCGCGAACCGCGCCGACGCCTGCTGCGCGATGCGCTCCGCCGCCGTGTTCACGCAGCCCACGGTGTTGACGATCCACACCTCGTTGCGCGTCCCCACGCGGCCGTTCGCGCGGCGGTAGCCCATGAAGGTGGGGATGTCGATGGATGCCGATCCGTCGCGCGCCACCGGCTGGTACGCGTACTCCAGCGTCCCCGACAGCCGCGTGCGCAGGTTCTGCGAGTGCACCCAGCTCCCCGCCGCCACCGGCGCCGTCGCCTCGCCGATCACGAAGCCGTACTTCCGCACCGCGTCGCCCGGCGCCAGCGGGACGAGCGCCAGCTTGTGCCCGGCGGGGATGTCTTCCGCCAGCACCACGCGCGCGCCGTCCACCGCCACCTCGGTCCCCTCGTGCAGGGGCCCCACGGCGACGGCGACGTTGTCGTCCGGATGGATGCGCACGGCCCGCGGCGTCTCCATCACGCCCCCTGCAGCGCCAGCGCGGGCTCGGCGGGCACGTCCGCATCCGCCGAACCCAGCTTGTACGTCTCGCGCGCCAGCTCGTACGCCAGCGCCCGCGCCATCTCCCGCGCGTCGTCCATCGTCACCACGTGCCGCGCGACCAGGCCGGCCAGCCAGCTGGCCTCCACGCGGCGGTTCAGGTCGTGGCGCGCGGGGATGGAGCAGAACGCGCGCGTGTCGTCGTTGAAGCCGGCGGTGTTGTAGATGCCCGCCGTCTCCGTGGTCTGCTCGCGAAAGCGGATCATCCCCTGGATGCTGTCGTGGAACCACCAGGGCGGGCCCAGCCGCAGGGCGGGGTAGTGCCCGGCCAGCGGCGCCAGCTCGCGCGCGTAGGTGCTCTCGTCCAGCGTGAAGAGGACCAGGGTCAGCCGCGGGTCGTTGCCGTACGCGTTCAGCAGCGCGCGCAGGTTGCGCGTGTACTCCGTGGCCACGGGGATGTCGGCGCCCTTGTCCAGCCCGAAGCGGTCGAACACGCGCTGGTTGTGGTCGCGCAGGGCGCCGGGATGCAGCTGCATCGTCATCCCGTCCTCCGTGCTCATGCGCGCCATCTCCATCAGCATGTGCGCTTCGAAGCGCCGCTGGTCCGCCGCCGTCGCCTCGCCGGCCCGTGCGCGCTGAAAAAGGCGCTCCGCCTCCTCGTCCGCCAGGCGCTCCGTGTACGGCTCCAGCACCGCGTGGTCCGTCGCCGTCGCCCCCATCGAGCGGAAGAAGGCGCGCCGCTCCTCCAGCGCCGCGATGAACGCCGGATAGCCGTCGATCGGCGTGCCCGACGCGGCCGCCAGCGCCTCGATCTCCCCCGCCCACCCCGGCGCGGCGATGCGCATCAGGCCGTCCGGGCGAAAGGTGGGGATCACGCGGCCGCCCCAGCCGCTCTTGCGGATGGCGCGGTGGTGCCGCAGGTCGTCCGCCGCCGCGTCCGTCGTCGCCAGCACCTCGATGTTGAAGCGCTCGAACAGCGCGCGCGGGCGGAACTCCGGCGAGGCCAGGCGCTCCGCGACCTGGTCGTACACGCGCTGCGCCGTGCGCCCGTTCAGCCGCACGCGCACGCCGAACAGGTCGTACAGCTCGTGGTCCAGCCAGGCGCCGGTGGGCGTGCCGCGGAACAGGTACCAGTGCTCGGCGAAGGTCTGCCAGATCCTGCGGGGATCGGTTTCGACGGACGCTCCGTCGCGCGCGGGCACGCCCATGGACTCCATGGGAACGCCGCGCGAGTACAGCATCCGGAAGATGTAGTGGTCGGGGATGATGAGCAGCGCCGTGGGCTCCGGGAACGGCGCGTCCGTCGCCAGGATGGCCGGGTCCACGTGCCCGTGCGGGCAGATGAGCGGCAGGGCGCGCGTCTCTTCGTACAGCGCGCGGGCAATGCCGCGCACCATGGCGTCCGGATCGAAGTAGCGGTCCTCGTGCAGCACGAGGGCGTCTTCGGAAGATGCTGGGCGATGCCCGGGGAGCGAATCGGCGTGCATTCGGCGGTGGCTCGTGGGAGTGCCGCGGCGCATCCCCTGAAGCGGGTGCCGCGATCCCGGCTCTTGCGTGGAAGCGGGCGGACCCGCATTTTGTTCTCAGTTGGAACTAACGCGCTGAATGTACCCACGAGCGGCGCGGCGCGCAACTGTTATATTCAGGGCCACCGTTCCACGGGCCCCTGTACGCCTCATACCAGCCCCGCCGTTGAGGAAGATCAACGTCCGTAACTTCACCCTCGCGACGCGCAGCACGTCGAGGGACATCAACCGCCAGATCCTGCTGAACCTGGTGCGCGAGCACCAGCCCATCAGCCGCGCGGACCTGGCGCGGCGGATGAACATCGGCCGGGGGCGGGTGACGGCGCTGGTGAACGAGCTTATCGACGAGGGCGCCGTCTACGAGGGCGAGACCGTCGACACCACGCGCGGCCGCAAGCCCAAGATGCTGCACATCCGCACCCGCGACCGCCTGGTGGTCGCCGCGGACGTGCGCTTCAGCCTGACCTACCTGATGCTGAGCGACTTCGGCGGGACGCAGATCGCGCTGGAAACCTTTCCCACCCTCGTCGATCCCGCGGAGCTGGTGGCGGAGCTGGCCACGCGCACGGAGCGCCTGCTGCGCACGTACGGCGCGGATGGCATCTGCGAGGGGTTCGGCATCGTGGTGCCGGGCATGGTGGACCAGCGCACGGGGCGCGTGCTCAACTCGCCGCAGCTGGGGTGGCACGACGTGGACATCCGCGAGTCGCTCTCCGCCGCCACCGGGCTGGAGGTGCAGATCGAGAACGCGCCCATCGCCTGCGCGCTGGCGCAGATGTGGCTGGGCCAGCGCGGCGCCGACGCCGGCGACTTCGTCTACGTCACGGTGGGCGACGGCGTGGGCGCGGGCGTGGTCGTCAACGGACAGGTGGTGCGCGGCCACAGCCACACGGCGGGCGAGTTCGGCCACGTGCCGCTGAACCCCGACGGCCCGCGCTGCCTGTGCGGCGCGCGCGGCTGCTGGGAGGCGCACACGTCGAACCTGGCCACGCTCAGCCGCTACCTGGGCCGCGAGCTTTCCCCCGTCGCCACCCGCGCGCTGCTGGAAGAGACGGGGCTGACCATGGACGAGCTGATCACCCGCGCGCGGACGGGCGACGCGCGGGCGCGGGAGACGCTGGACGAGACGGGGCGGTACCTGGGGCGCGGCCTGTCGATGATCGTGAACGGCTTGAACCCCTCGCGCATCTTCATCGGCGGCGAGCTGAACGCGGCGTGGGACATCATAGAGCCCTGGGTGCGCGAAGAGATCGCCGAGCGCGCGCTGACCTCCTCCGCCGCCCAGACGCCGATCATCCCCGAGCAGACGGTCGCCAACCCGCGGCTGCGCGGCGCCGTCGCGCTGGTCGCCGCCCCGGTGTTCGCCGCGCCGAAGGTGGGGTGAGGGTGTGAGGGTGTGAGGGTGTGAGGGTGTGAGGGTGTGAGGGTGTGAGGGTGT
>Ga0190267_10000280_pt1 | contig 11428 bp, 10 predicted proteins | sample Popmic239T_FD_140332 | JGI IMG/M metagenome (GOLD analysis project Ga0190267, IMG submission 140332) | Populus adjacent soil microbial communities from riparian zone of Oak Creek, Arizona, USA - 239 T | ecosystem: Environmental > Terrestrial > Soil > Riparian zone | place: USA: Arizona... | reverse complement strand
GAGGTGGGCCTGCGCGAGGTCATCAACGACGAAGAGGTCGAGGAGGTGTTCGCCGTCCTTCGCAAGAAGGAGGCGCGCATGCCGACCAACTGGTCCCGGCGCTACAAGAACCACGTCGAGAAGCTCAAGAGCGGCGACATCTACCAGGTGGCCGAAGTGGTCCGGAACCTCTCAATCCGGGACAAGGACAAGGGCCTGTCCGCGGGCGAGAAGCGCATGCTCACCCGGGCCCGCCAGATCCTTGTCTCCGAGCTCACTTTCGCCATCGGCGTCAGCGAGGAAGAGGCCGAGAAGAAGCTCAACGACGCGCTGCCGTAAACGCCGCCGTCCTACAGCGACCCCAGAACCCCGCCGATACAAGGCGGGGTTCTTTCATGTTCGTTGAGATCGTCCGACTTTTCATCGTCTTCCTCGCAACCGCCGGCGGCTTCGCCCTCGGCCAAGGCGCGAGCCCCGATGGCCAGGGGCCGATCATCGGCGCGACCCTCGGCGCCTGCGTGGGCTACGTCGCCGGCGGGGTCTTCGGCCGCCTCCTGCGCCAGGCCATGGGCCAGGTCGAGCGCAAGATCGACGACGCCCCCGCCCACCGACTCCTCGCCGGCGCCCTCGGCGGCCTCGCCATCGGCGGGTTCACGGCGATCATCGGCATCCCCACGACCCTGCTCCTCCCCGGCCGGTTCGCGGGCCCGATCATCGGCCTGTGCATCTGGCTCGGCGCCTACCAGGGCTTCCTCTGGGGCGCCCGCAAGAGCGAGGGCCTGCTGGCCATGGCCGGCCTCTCCACCCGCCCGCTCGTCAAAGCCACTCCCTTCGAAGGCGCCCATTCCCGCGACGCGGTCCTGCTCGACTCCAGCGCGGTCATCGACGGCCGCCTGCTGAGCCTGGCCAAATCCGGCTTCCTGCGCGCCCCCCTGCTCATCCCGCCGTTCGTGCTCGACGAGATCCAGGGCATCGCCGACGCCCAGGACCCGAATCGACGCCGCCGCGGCCGCCATGCGCTCGAGGTGCTGGAGGCGGTCAAGGGGCTGCCCGACATGGAGGTCCACGTCCTCGACGACGAGGTTCCCGAGCACACCGAGGTCGACGCCAAGCTGGTCGCGCTGGCCAAACGGCTCCGGGTCAGCCTGCTCACCCTCGACGAGCCGCTCCAGAAGGTCGCCGAGCTGCAAGGCGTGCGCTGCCTGTCGCTCCAGCGCCTCACCGACGGCATGCGCCCGGTCGTGGTGCCAGGCGAGACCCTGCGCGTCTCGCTGACCCGCACCGGCAAAGAGCCGGGCCAAGGGGTCGGCTTCCTCGGCGACGGGACGATGGTGGTGGTCGGCGACGCCGCCGACCTGGTCGGCCAAGAGGTCGACGTGCAGGTGAAGAGCAACGTGCAGACCTCAATGGGTCGCATGCTCTTCGCCTCAGTAGCTTCTTCTGAGTGAGTACCTGGGCGATCGTTGTGGCGGCGGGCAGCGGCTCGCGCTTCGGCGGCCCCAAGCAGTACGAGCCCCTCGCCGGCCGGCGCGTCCTCGACTGGTCGGTCCGCGCCGCCGCCGATGCGTGCGACGGCGTCGTCCTCGTGGTCCCCGACGAGCGGCGCTACGACCCTGAGCCCGCCGCCACCGTCGTCGTCCCCGGCGGCGACACCCGCAGCGCGTCGGTCCGCTGCGGCCTGGCCGCGGTCCCACCCCATGCCGACGTCATCGTCGTGCACGACGCGGCCCGCCCGCTGGCCACCGCCGCCCTCTTCAACGCCGCCATCGACGCCGTGCACGCAGGGGCCGACGGGGCCGTGTGCGCGGTGTCCGTCACCGACACGATCAAGCGGGTGGCCGACGGCCGGGTCGCCGAGACCCTCGACCGCCGCCGCCTGGTCTCGGTCCAGACCCCGCAGGCGTTCAACGCCGCCGTCCTGCGCCAGGCCCACGCAGGCAGCGAGGACGCCACCGACGACGCCGCCCTCGTCGAAGCGGCGGGCGGCCGGGTCATCGTCGTGCCCGGCGACCCCTACAACTTCAAGGTCACCAACCCCGACGACATCGTGGTGGCCGCCGCCCTGCTGGAGCGCCGGTGAGCGGCCGGGTGGGCCTCGGCTTCGACGTCCACCCCTTCGGCGGCGACAAGCCGCTCGTGCTGGCGGGCGTCGCCTTCGACGGCCCCGGCCTCCAAGGGCACAGCGACGCCGACGTGGTCTGCCACGCGGTGATCGACGCCCTGCTCGGCGCGGCCGGCCTCGGCGACATCGGCCAGCACTTCCCCGACACCGACCCCCGCTGGAAAGACGCCGACAGCCTGTCGCTGCTGCGCCACACGGCCACCCTGCTGACCGGCTACCGGATTGCCAACGTCGACTGCTCGGTCGTGCTGGAAGCACCCAAGCTGGCGCCCCGCCGCCAGGAGATGGAGGCCAACCTGTCCGACGCGCTGGGGGGCGCGCCGGTCAGCGTCAAGGCCAAGCGGGCCGAGGGACTGGGCGCCATCGGCCGCGGGGAAGGGATCGCCTGCTGGGCCGTGGCCCTACTGGAGGACGACTGATGCCGGCACCGAAGCCCCGCCGCGGCAACCGCGGCCAAGTCCGTCGAGAAGAGGTCGCCAAGAAACAGGCCAGGGAGCGGGCCGCCCGCGGCGGGCCCCAACCCGTTCTCGGCACCGGCGGCACCCGTGGACGCGCAACTGGCGGCGCCGAGAAGCGAGGCCGGGCGACGGGGGCCGGCGCGGGCCGGGCGACGGGCGCGGCGGCGTCGGGCGGTCCCAAGCGGGGGTTGGGCGGGGAGCAGGTCGAGGGGCGCAGGGCGGTGCGCGAGCTGTTGGTCGCCAAGCGCCGCCGGGTGCGCGAGGTCTGGCTGGCCGAGGGCATGGACGAAAGCCCGCTGCTGGCCGAGATCGAGGGCCTCTGCCACGACAACCGGGTCCCGGTGCGCCGCCACAGCCGCACCCGCATCGCGGATGAGGCCCGCACCGACGCGCCCCAAGGCGTCATCGCCTACGCCGAGCCGCTCCCCGAAGTCGACATCGAGACGCTTGTGCGCCGGGCCGAAGAGCGCAAGCCGTTCCTCGTCGTGCTCGACAGCATCACCGATCCGCACAACCTGGGCGCACTCCTGCGCACCGCCGAGTGCGCCGGGGCCACTGGCGCCGTGCTGCCCCGCCACCGCTCGGCCCACGTCACCCCCACGGTGGCCAAGGCGGCGGCCGGCGCCGTCGAGCACCTCCCGCTGGCCGTCGTGCCCGGCATCCCCGCCGCCCTCACCCTGCTCAAGGGCAGGGGCGTGTGGACGGTCGGGCTGGACGCGGACGCCGAGACGTCCCTGTTCGACCTCGAAGTGGCAACTGAACCAATCGCGCTTGTTTTCGGCGCCGAAGGGGCAGGGTTGTCACGGCTCGTGAAAGAGCGCTGCGACCTCGTCGTGTCGATTCCGCAGCTCGGCTCGCTCGACTCACTGAACGTGTCGGCGGCCGGGGCGGTGGCCTGTTACGAGGTCGCCCGTCGCCGCGCCCTTTGAGAAAAAGCACAATTCGCCACGGACTAGGACTCTTCCTTCTGGTGCAGGGCGAAAAAGTCCGGTGATCTTGTCTGTGACCATTGACACCGGTAGTAAGGGCTGGTTACAAAGGACTAGTCATTCCCTCGGTGTGCGGATCGAAACCAGCCGATCCGGACACTTCGTCACAGCACACGTAGGAGCACAGAGATGGCGGTTCTGGCCCAGTTCACCCCGCTCACCGATCTCTCCGACACGGATCTGGTCGCCCGGTTTCACGAAGGTGATGCCGACGCGCTTGCCGTCCTGTTGGAGCGCTATCGCCGTTTCGCCCGGGCCAAGGCCCGTGGCTACTTCCTCGTCGGTGCCGACTCGGACGACATCGAGCAGGAGGGCATGATCGGCCTGTTCAAGGCCGCCCGTGACTTCCGCCCCGACCGGCAGGCCTCGTTCCGGGCCTTCGCCGAGCTCTGCATCACCCGGCAGGTCATCACCGCCATCAAGACGGCGACCCGCCAGAAGCACCAGCCCCTCAACCAGTACGTCTCGATCTCCGGCGTGCGCGGCGGCGACGATCCGGGCGAGCGCTCGGTGGAGGACCTGCTCGACGACCACTACGTTGCCGACCCTGCCGAGACGGTGATCTCCAACGAGCGCATGGCCAACATGCGCCGTTCGATGGCCGACATGCTCTCGGGCCTCGAGGTCGACGTCCTCCGCCTGTACGTGGAGGGCAAGTCGTACCAGGAGATCGGCGAGCACCTGGGCCGGCACGTCAAGTCGATCGACAACGCCCTGCAGCGCATCAAGCGCAAGCTCGACGCCCACCTGCAGGAGCGGGCCGCCGAGGACGCCGAGCAGCTCGCGCTGGCGTAACCGGCCACAAAGAACAAGCACTCCCCGGCTCTGGGGGGTGCAGGGCAACGCTGTGTCGAGCCCTGCACCCCCCAGAGCCGCGTTTGTGCACAAAGGGGTCGGGCACCCTGATGTGACCTGAACCCCCGCGCCGTCAATACTTACGGGCGGAATCAGTTGCCTGTGAACGCCTCTGCGCTCGACGCGCGCACCACCGAGTCCGTCGACAGCGCCCCGCCTTTGTCGGAGCGCTCTTACGCGCGCCCGTCCACGGCGGTGCTCCTCACGACCGCCAGCGCGGTGCTGATGGCGGGCGCCTTGGCGCTGTCGAACCGCAATGGGCTCTGGCTGGACGAGGCCCAGTCGGTGGCGATCGCCCGCCTGCCCCTCGGCGACGCCCTCGACGCCCTCCGTCAGGACGGCGCCCCGCCGCTCTACTACATCCTCCTGCACGGCTGGATGAAGGTGTTCGGCGAAGGCGCCCTGGCCGTGCGGACCCTGTCGGCGGTGTTCGCCACCGCGACGGTGCCGATGACCCTCTTGGCCGCCCGCCCCACGATCGGCCGCCGCGGCGCACTCGTCGCGGGCGGGCTGATGGCGACGGTGCCGTTCCTCTACCGGTACGGCACCGAGACGCGGATGTACACGCTCGTCGCCCTGCTGGTGGCCACGGGGTGGTGGCTGGCAGCGACGAAGCGCCACGTGCCGCTCGCCATCGTGGCCGGGCTGCTGCTGCTGACCCACTACTGGGCGTTTTTCCTCGTGCTGGCCACCTTCGGACTGCTGGTCTGGATGCGGTGGTGGCGGACGGCCGCCTCGATCGCGGCAGGCGGGCTGCTGTTCGTGCCGTGGGTGCCGACGTTCCTGTACCAAGTGGCCCACACCGGCGCCCCCTGGGCCAGGCCCGCCCGGCTGAACTCGTTCGACTCGGTGCTGGCCGGCTTCGGCGGCGGGGCCGGACGGGTGAACATCCTCGCCCTGCTGTACTTCGCCATCGCCACGCTGGCCGTGCGCCACAGCGAAGTCGGCCGCCGCCTGGCCGTCGCCACGGTGGTCCCGCTGGCCGTCGGGTTCGGGGTGTCGGCGCTGACCACCGCCGCCTTCGCCGACCGGTACGCGGCGATCGTGCTGCTCCCGTTCGTGCTGCTGGTCGCGGCGGGCATCCGCCACGTCGGCACCCGTCGCACCGCCACCGTGCTGCTCGCGGTGATGGCGGTGTCCGGCCTGGTCAACGGGGGGAAGGCGGCCTTCGGCCAGCGGACCCAGGCGCCGGCCATGGCCGAGGCCATCAACGAGGGGCTCAAGCCCGACGACCGGGTCGTGATCTGCCCCGACCAGCTCGGCCCGTCGCTGAAGCGGCTGCTGTCCGACCGCGCCCAGACCGTGGCCTACCCGCTGCGCGACAGCGGCGAGATCGTGAACTGGGTCGACTACCGGGACCGCAACCGCAACGCAGACCCGATCGCGTTCGGCCGCCAGATCCACGCCGAGACGCCAGGTTCCATCTGGGTCGTGCACGGCGCGGGGTACCGGACATTTGGGCGGCAATGCACCACGCTGGTGGAAGAGCTCCGTCGGCTGCGTCCGGGCGACGAGCGGATTGTTCATTCGAAGCGCTCGTCGTTCGAGCGCGGCACGTTGTGGAAGTTCCGAGAGAGGGATTGAGCATGGAAGAGCGCGACATTGTGGTGATCGGGGCCGGCCCGGCCGGACTGACCGCCGCCTATCAACTGGTGAAGGCGGGTCGGAAGCCGATCGTGCTCGAGGCTGACTCGGTGGTGGGCGGGATCAGCCGCACCGTCGAGCGGGACGGGTGGCGCTTCGACATCGGCGGCCACCGCTTCTTCACCAAGGTCGACGAGGTGGACGCGCTGTGGCACGAGATCCTCCCCGACGAGGACTTCCTGCTGCGGCCCCGCATGAGTCGCATCTATTACAACGGCAAGTTCTTCGACTATCCGCTGAAGGCTTCGAACGCGCTGAAGAACCTCGGCATCCTCGAGGCGGTCAAGTGCGTGCTGTCGTACGTGTGGGCCAGGGTGCGGCCGCCGAAGGACCAGTCGACGCTCGAAGGATGGGTGGCCGCCCGCTTCGGGTTCCGGCTCTACCGCATCTTCTTCAAGACCTACACCGAGAAGGTATGGGGCGTGCCTGCCACCGAGATCCAGGCCGACTGGGCCGCGCAGCGGATCAAGTCGCTCTCGTTGGGCAAGGCCATCTGGAACGCGCTGATGCCGAAGCGCAAGGGCACCAACGTCACGTCGTTGATCGAGGAGTTCAAGTACCCCAAGCACGGCCCCGGGATGATGTGGGAGACCTGCCACGGGCTGGTCACTGCGGGCGGCGGCGAGGTCGTGTTCAACTCGCCGGTCAAGACGATCCACCACGAAGACGGCCGGGTCGTCGCGGTGACCGCGTCCACGCCGGAGGGGGACAAGCGGCTGCCTTGCGAGCACGTCATCTCGACGATGCCGATCAACCTGCTGGCCAAGGCGATGGACCCGCCCGCGCCCGATGCTGTGGTCAAGGCGGCCGACGACCTGGGCCACCGCGACTTCCTGACCGTCGCCCTGGTGGTGCCGGAGGAGGCCGCCTTCCCGGACAACTGGATCTACATCCACGCCCCCGAGGTGCGGGTCGGCCGCATCCAGAACTTCGGCTCGTGGTCGCCGTACATGGTCAAAGACGGCTTCACCTGCCTGGGCCTCGAGTACTTCGTGTTCGAGGGCGACGACCTGTGGACGTCGTCGGACGATGACCTCATCAAGCTGGGCACGGCCGAGTTGGAGAAGCTCGGGCTGATCACGCCTGGCTCGGTGTCGGCCGGCTACGTCGTGCGGATGCCGAAGGCCTATCCGGTCTACGACGAGGCGTACCAGCGCAACGTCGACGTGATCCGGGAGTGGCTGAGCGCCAACGTGCCCAACTGCCACGTGGTCGGGCGCAACGGCATGCACCGCTACAACAACCAGGACCACTCGATGCTCACCGCGATGCTCGTGGCCGAGAACATCGTCGCCGGCACCAACCACGACGTGTGGGAGGTCAACGTGGACGACGAGTACCACGAGGAGAAGAAGCCCGGCGGCGGCACCGGCCGGGACGCGCCGGTGTTCGACCGCGAGGTGTTGGAGCGGGCGCGCGAGGAGCGGGAGCGCAGCAAGGGGTCGGCCGCCTAAAGCGGCGGTTGCCAGCGGCGGGGTCACAGCGGGCGCACAGCCGGCCAAGGGATACTTGGCGACTGTGCCGTCGCAGTCACAGTCGCAGTCGCGCATCCTCGTGGTGGACGACGAGCCGTCGATCGTGGACGTGCTCGCCACCGCGCTGCGCTACGAGGGCTTCGACGTGCACGAGGCGGGGACCGGCCGGGCCGCGCTGAAGGCGGCCGAGTCGCTGCGGCCGGACCTGATCGTGCTCGACGTGATGCTGCCCGACCTCGATGGGCTGGAGGTCACCCGGCGGCTGCGCAACGACGGGCTGCGCATGCCGGTGCTGTTCCTGACCGCCAGGGACTCGACCGAGGACAAGATCGCCGGGCTGACTGTGGGCGGCGACGACTACGTCACCAAGCCGTTCTCGCTCGGCGAGGTGGTGGCGCGGGTGCGGGCCATCCTGCGGCGGGCGGGGGCCGGGGCCGGGGCGCGGGACGACTCGACCCTGCGCTTCGCCGACTTGGTGTTGGACGAAGAGACCCACGAGGTCTGGCGGGCGGGCACGCCGGTGCACCTGACCGCGACCGAGTTCAACCTGCTGCGGTACTTCATGCACAACCCGCGGCGGGTGCTGTCGAAGGCGCAGATCCTCGAACACGTCTGGGACTACGAGTACGAGGGCGACGACAACGTGGTCGAGACGTTCGTCAGCTACCTGCGCAAGAAGCTCGACCGGCTGGGGCCGCCGCTGATCCACACGATCCGGCTGGTCGGCTACTCGCTGCGCCAGCCCGCTGAAGACGGGTCCGGCTCGGGTGCCGGCTCGGGGTCGTGAAGCTCCCGGTGATGTCGCTGCGGGCCCGGCTGCTGGCGGCGTCGCTGGCGCTGGTGGCCTTGGGGCTGATCGCCGCCAACGTGTTCACCTACCGGGCCTTGCGGTCGTCGTTGCAGGGCCGGGTCGACGACCAGTTGGACGCGGCCCAGACCGCCATCCAGCGCTCGATCCTGTTCCGGGGCGACGAGGTCCAGTCGGTCACCCAGTTGAGCGAGCTGGTGCCCGGCGTGTTCGTGCAGATCCGGGTGGGCAACCGGACCGTGCTGCAGACGACGGTCCGTCAGGCGGGCTCGGGCGAGTCGCTGTCGGCGCCGGTGCTGCCCGAGGCCTTGGAGGTGGGCGAGTTCACGACGGTGCCGTCGAGCAACCGGTCGGAGGCCGGCTTTCGGCTGTTGGTCTCGCAGGTCGACCGAGCCGCGGTGATCATCGGGATCCCGCTGGACTCGACGTCGGAGACGCTGCGGCGGCTGTTGGCCATCGAGATCGTGGTGTCGCTGATCGTGTTCGCGGGCGCGGCGGGGGTGGGGTTCTGGCTGGTTCGGCTGGGGCTGCGGCCGCTGGCCGACATCGAGGCGACCGCGGCGGCGGTGACGTCGGGCGACATGAGCGGACGGGTGCCGGCGTCGGTGGCCGAGCCGTCGACCGAGGTGGGTCGGCTGGGCCAGGCCCTCAACGTGATGCTCGACTCGGTGGACTCGGCGCTGGGCGAGGCGGTGTCGTCGGAGGAGCGGATGCGGCGGTTCGTGGCCGACGCCTCACACGAGCTGCGCACGCCGGTGGCCGCGGTGCGCGGGTACGCCGAGCTGTACCGACGGGGGGCCGACTCCCGGCCTGAGGACTTGGCCCGGCTGCTGTCCAGGATCGAGCTGGAGGCCGAGCGGATGGGCGTGCTGGTCGACGACCTGCTGCTGCTGACCCGGCTCGACGAAGGCCGCCCGCTCGCTTCGGAGGCGGTCGACCTGGGCGCAGTGGCGGCCGACGCGGTGGCCGCAGCGAGGGCGGTGGACCCGGCCCGGTCGGTCGCGCTGGTGGTGGACGGGTCGGTCGAGGTGCGGGGCGACCGCGGGCGGCTGCGCCAGGTGCTCGACAACCTGCTGGCCAACGTGCGGGCTCACACGCCTGCGGGCGCGCCGGCGTCGGTGCGGGTGTTCGTGGACTCGGCGTCAGGGGCGGCGGTCGTCGAGGTGGCCGACTCCGGGCCTGGGCTGACGGCCGATGATCTGGCTCGGGTCTTCGAGCGGTTCTACCGCGGCGACCCGTCCCGGGCCCGCGACGCCGACGCGGGCGGGTCGGGCCTGGGGCTGTCCATCGCCTCGGCCATCGTCGAGGCCCACGGCGGGTCGGTGACGGCCGCCAACCGCCCCGACTTCCAGCCCGGCGCCGTCTTCCGCGTCACCCTCCCCGCGTTTTCCCCAGCAGGGGGTGCTGGGGAAAACGCGCCGGCCGGCTGACCCCGCGTTTTCCCCAGCAACAGGTGCTGGGGAAAACGCGCGAGGGGGTGGGTGGTCAGAGGATGCGGGCGGACCAGGCCATCGAGAGGATGAAGCCGGCGGCGAGGAGGGCCAGGCCGGCACCGGTCCACCAGGCGGTGATCTCGTCTTGCTGGGTGCGGTAGGCCACCGTCGAGCCGATGTCCCGGTAGACCGCGGTCAGCTCCTCGCCCGACGCCGCCTCGAAGAACCGGCCGCCGGTGGCCGCGGCCAGCTCCCGCATGGCGTCCCTGTCGACGGGGACCGGCACCCGGCTGCCGCCGATGTCGACCGTGCCCTCGTCGGTGCCGAAGGCGATCGTCGACACCGGCACCTTGGCCTGCGCCGCCGCTTCAGCCGCCGCTTCCACCGGCCGGCCCGACGTGGTGGCGCCGTCGGACATCAGCACCACCCGGGCCGCGTCGTTCTCCGACGCGCCGCTCGCAGCCAACAGGTCCAGCGCCGCGAACACCGCCTCGCCCGCCGCCGTGCGGGGCCCGAGCCGCAGCGAGCCGATCGCGTCGGCCACCGCGTCGTGATCCGTGGTCGGCGGCACCAGCACCCGGGCGGTGCCGTCGAACGAGATCAGGCCCAGTTGGAACCGCTCGGGCAGGTGGTCGACGAAGTCCGTGGCAGCCCGCTGCGCGGCGGCCAGCCGCGACGGCGCGACGTCGGTCGCCTGCATCGAGATCGACGTGTCGATCGCGAGCAGCACGGTGGCCTCTTGGCGCGGCACCCGTCGAGCCATCGTCGGCCGGGCGAAGCCGACGACCAGCGACGCCAGCGCGCCCAACAGCACCAGCGCGGCGACGTGCCGGCGCCACCCAGGTCGGCTCGGCGCCACCGACGCCAGCAGCTCCAAGTTCGTGAACCGGACCGCGTGGTGCCGACGCCGCCGCTGCAGCACGACGTACGCGGCGGCCACCGCGGCGACCAACAGCAAGAGCCACAGCCGCCACGCGGCCAGGAACGTCATCGCCGCCGCCGCCATCGGTCGACCGCCTTCACCAAGTCCAAGAACCAGTCCCTGTCTGTCGACAGCACGACGTGCCTGGCCCCGCACGCCCGCAGCTCGCATGCCACCGCGGACCGCTTCGACGCGGCGGCCTCCTCGAAGCGGCGGCGCAGCTTCTTCGAGTCGGTCTGCACCTCGATGCGCCGGCCGGTCTCGGGATCGACCAGCGTCAGCAGCCCGACCGGCGGCAGCGAGTCCTCACGCGGGTCGCGCACCTCGACCGCCACGACCTGATGCCGCGACGCCAGCCGGCGCAGAGGGGCCCGCCACTCCGGCGCGTCGAGGAAGTCCGACACGACCACCACCAGCCCGCGGCGCCGGGCCACCCGGTCCGTGGTGGCCAGCGCGCTCGCCAAGTCGCCGGGCCCGCCCGGCCGCGTCGTCACCGCGTGCAGGAGAGCGAGCACCGCGTTGCGACCCGGCCGGGCGGGCAGGACTGTGGGCCGCTCGGCCCGGTCGACCAGCACCGCGCCGGTCCGGTTGCCGGCCCGGTTGTTCAAGAAGGCGAACGACGCCACGGCGCCCAACGCGGTGTCGCGCTTTTCGCAGTCGGCGGTGCCGAAGTCCATCGACGGCGTGCGGTCCACCACGAGCCACGCTTCGAGCTCGCGCTCGGCGATCGTGTCGCGCACGTG
>Ga0190267_10000279_pt1 | contig 11456 bp, 10 predicted proteins | sample Popmic239T_FD_140332 | JGI IMG/M metagenome (GOLD analysis project Ga0190267, IMG submission 140332) | Populus adjacent soil microbial communities from riparian zone of Oak Creek, Arizona, USA - 239 T | ecosystem: Environmental > Terrestrial > Soil > Riparian zone | place: USA: Arizona... | reverse complement strand
TGCTCGGCTTCCAAGGCATCGTCCGCGACGTCACCACCGCGCACGACCTCGAAGCGGAGAAGAACGAGTTCCTCGCCCTGGTCACCCACGATCTGCGCAACCCGCTGACCACGATCCTCGGCCTCGGCGCGACCCTCGAGTCGCACTCCGACGAGCTCACCGCCGAGCGCATCCGCCGCATGGGCGGGTCGATCCGCCGCCAGGCCGAGCGCATCTCCCGCCTGGCCGACGACCTCTACGACATGAGCAGGCTCGACTCGCACGCGCTGCTGCTCACGCCCCGCCCGGTCGACGCCGCCGCCATCGCCGAGTCCGCACTGGCCGCCGTCGAGGGCGACACCACCGGGGTCAGCGTCAACATCCCGAGCGGCGTCACCCTGATGGCCGACCCGCGGCGGCTCGAACAGGTCATCGCCAACCTGGTCGAAAACGCCCTTCAGCACGGCGCCCCGCCGGTGTCGATCGACTTGGTGGACGACCCCAGCACCGGCTTCGTCGAGCTGTGCGTGGCCGACCACGGCGACGGCGTCCCCCCGATCGTGCTGGGGACGTTGTTCAACCGATCCCGCACGTTGGGACGACGCAACCGCGACCGCTCCCGCGGCACCGGGCTCGGCCTGTCGCTGGTGCGCGGCCTGGTCGAGGCGATGGGCGGGCGGGTCTGGTACGAGGCCCCGGCGAACGGCGGCGCCGCCTTCCGGCTCTCGCTGCCGGTGCCCCGCAGGCGGCACGACAGCGGGCTGTAACTCCGGGCCGGGCCGCCGGTAGCGTCCCCGCCGTGCCGCTGCTCGAAGCCGTCCGCGTCCACAAGTCCTACAAGACCGGCGCCGACGCGGTCGACGCGCTCAAAGGCATCGACCTGGCCATCGAGCCGGGCGAGTTCGTCTCCGTGATGGGCCCTTCCGGCTCCGGCAAGACCACGCTGCTCAACTGCCTGTCCGGGCTCGACGGCATCGACGAGGGCAAGGTCCTGCTCGACGGCGAGTCGATCCACGAGATGACCGACGCCAAGCGGACCCGGCACCGGGCCGAGTCGATGGGGTTCATCTTCCAGGCCTTCAACCTGATCCCGGTCTTCACCGCGACCGAGAACGTCGAGCTGCCGCTGCTGCTGGCGGGCAAGCCGGCCAAGGCGGCGCGCGCCGCGGCCATCGAGACGCTCGGCCGGGTCGGCCTCGGGCACCGACTCGACCATCGCCCCACCGAGCTGTCCGGCGGCGAGCAGCAGCGGGTCACGATCGCCCGCGCCCTGGCCGGGCGGCCGCGCATCGTGTGGGCCGACGAGCCCACCGGCAACCTCGACTCCGAGACGGCGGCGTCGGTCATGTCCCTGCTGGCCGAGTTGCACACCGAGGGCCTGACTCTCGTGCTGGTGACCCACGACCAGGAGATCGGCGCGTCGGCGCAGCGGCGGATCGTCGTGCGCGACGGCGTGGTCGTGGACGACGAGCGCCTGCGGTGAACGCGCTCGGACAGGTCGTCTTCCTGTCGCTGCCGTTCCTGTTCCTGCTGGCCCGCAAGCCGGTGTTGCGCCGGCTCGCCTTCCGCAACGCGACCCGCCGCCCCCGCGAGACGATGCTCGTGCTGTTGGGCTCGCTGCTCGGCACCGCGATCATCACCGGCTCGTTGATCGTCGGCGACACCCTCGACCGCTCGTTCCGCCAGGCCGTCTACAGCCATCAAGGGCCGATCGACGAGCTGGTCGAGACGTCCGCCGTCCCGCAGGCCGAGATCGAGCGGCGCTTGGCCGCGGTGGGGTCCGACGACGTCGACGGCCTGCTGCCGATCACGACCGCGGCCGCCGCGGTCATCGCGGGCGACAAGGCCGAGCCCAACGCGACCATCGTCGAGGTCGACTTCGCCCGTGCGGCCGCCTTCGGTGCCGACCCCGACTCGACCGGCATCGAGGGGCCGACCCCTGCGCCCGGCCGCGTCGTGATCACCGAGGACCTGGCCGAGATGGTCGACGTTGACGCGGGCGACCGCGTCGTGGTGGCGGCCTACGGCAAGCGGCTCGACGTGACGGTCGACCGGGTTGTCGAGCGCAAGGGCATTGCCGGGTTCCGGCTATCGCCCGGCAGCGAGGCGTTCAACGTCGTGGTCGGGCCGGGCACGATCGCCTCGTTGACCGCGGGCGGCCCGCCTGGGGCCACGCTGCCCAACACGTATGTGGCGGTGTCGAACACCGGCGGCGTGGTCGACGGGGCCGCGCTGACCGACACCGTCGTGCGCCAGTTGCGGCCCGCGTTGGAAGGCGTGCCGGCCGGGATCATCGAGGTGAAGCAGGACACCCTCGAGTACTCCGAACTGCAGGGCAAGCAGTTCACCGAACTGTTCGTCGGCATCGGGTTCTTCAGCGTGCTGGCGGGCATCCTGCTGCTGGTCAACATCTTCGTGATGCTCGCCCAAGAGCGGAAGACCGAGCTTGGGATGCTGCGGGCGGTCGGGATGCGGCGAGCGTCGCTGGTCGGCGGGTTCTCGTTGGAGGGGTGGCTGTACGCGCTGGCGTCGTCGGCCTTGGGCATGGTGGCCGGGCTCGGGGTGGGGCGGCTGATCGTGGTGGTGGCGTCGTCGATCTTCTCGAACCCAGGCGAAATCTTCTCGCTGGAGCTGCAGTACGCGGCCACGCTGGAAAGCGCGCTGGCGGGGTTCGCGGGCGGCTTCACGATGTCGCTGCTGGTCGTGGTGACGACATCGGTGTGGATCGCCCGGCTGAACGTGATCCGGGCGATCCGCGATCTGCCGGACCCACCGCGGTCGCGCACGCAGCAGGTGCTCGGACTGGCGGTCGGGGCCGTGCTGACGGCGCTGGGCGGTGTGCTGGCGGTGGCCGGGATCGGCGGCGAGGTGCCGTCGTTGGTGTTGATCGGGCCTGCGCTGCTGGCGGTCGGCGTCGTGCTGCTCCTGCGCCGGCTGGTGCCGTTCCGCCCGCTGGTGACGGCGGCCTCCGCGGTCGTGATCGTGTTCTCGATCACCGCCTTCGACCTGTTCCCCGACGCCTTCGAGACCGCCGAGATCCCGGTGTTCGTGGTGATGGGGGTGATCCTCAACGCCGCCGCGGTGATCCTCGTCTCGTTCAACCAGCGGCGCATCGGCTCGTTCGTGCGGCGGATCGGCGGCGGGTCCGAGAACATGCCGCTGCGGCTTGGGCTCGCCTACCCGCTGGCCAAGCTGTTCCGCACCGGGATGATCCTGAGCATGTACGCGCTGGTGGTCTTCACCTTGGTGTTCATGACGGTGTTCAGCCACTTGTTCGCGCAACAGGTCGAGTCGTTCACCCAGAAGGTCTCGGGCGGCTTCGACGTGCGGGTCGACTCGAACCCGACCAGCCCGATCCCGGTGGAAGCGGCGGCGGCGATGCCGGGGGTGGCGGGGGTGGCGCCGATCACCAACGCGCTGGCCGAGTTCGAGCCCCGCTGCCCCAAGTGCCCGAAGGACTTCGTCGACTGGCCGGCGGGGACGTTCGACCGGCGGCTCATCGATGCCGGGCCGCCAGCCATCGCCGAGCGGCCGCCCGGGCTGCGCGACGACCGGGCTGTCTACGAGGCGCTGCTGCGCGACCCCAACGCCATCGTGCCCACGCAGTTCTTCCTACAGGAGGGAGGCGGGCCGCCGACGTGGACGGCCGAGCTCGGCGACCTCGTGGTCATCCGCAATCCGGAGACCGGCGCGACCCGGGAGCTGCGGGTGCTGGCGTTGGCCGAGTCGGGCTTCGGCAACCTCACCGCGATGGTCGCCCCGCAGACCATGCAGGAGCTGTTCGGGCCGACGCGGTCGTCGCCGAACACGCTGTTCGTCACCGCGGCCGCCGGCGTCGATGTGGATGAGCTGGCGACGTCGATCAACGGGCGGTTCATCGAAAGCGGCTCGGACGCCCGCTCGTTCCGGTCGATCGTGGAGTTGAACCTCGGCCAGCAGAAGCAGTTCTTCCGATTGATCCAGGGGTACCTGGCGCTGGGCCTGGTCGTGGGCATTGCCGGGCTCGGTGTGGTGATGGTCCGCTCGGTACGGGAGCGGCGGCGGGAGGTGGGCGTGCTGCGGTCGCTGGGGTTCGAGGCGGGTGCGGTGCGTAAGGCGTTCATCGCCGAGTCGGCCTTCGTGGCGCTGGAGGGGATCGTGATCGGGACCGCGCTGGCCCTGGTCACGTCGTGGCGGCTGGTCGGCAACGAGACGTTCGGCGCCACGCTGAAGTTCGCGGTGCCGCTGGGGTCGCTGGCTGTGTTGACGATCGGGACCTTCGTGGCCTCGCTCATCGCCACGGCCGCCCCCGCCCAGCAGGCCAGCCGCATCAAGCCCGCCGTCGCCCTCCGCATCGCCGACTGACGACATGCCCGGCGCGGCCCCTGGCCCCGCCGCCCCCCCGTGGCTCTGGAGGACATAGGTACCGCATACGGGTCGCTATGTCCTCCAGAGCGCGTGCTCCTAGCCGAGTCCGTTCAGCAGGTCGAGGGTGGTGCCCAGCGCCATCTCGCCGAAGCAGCGGTCGATGGAGTAGGCGTCTTCGTACTCGAACACCCCGCCGCCCGCGAAGCCCCCGCCCTGGCGGGCCGAGTCGTCGGTCTCGAAGGCCTGGGGCATGTAGCCGAGGGCGTCGTTGGCCTGGGCGATGGCAATGCCGGTGATCGGCGAGCGCTCCTCGATGGTGTTGCTGTAGTTCGAGAAGATCTCACCCGGCGCCGCGGCCACGACCATCTGGCCGACCTTGGCCGCCGTCACCTGCGTCTTGACCGAGACCGGCGAGGCGCTGGCGCACGGCTTCACGTCGGACTTGCCGACGGTGACCGCGCCGGCCGTCTGCTGGAAGGGCCGGTCGAAGAAGCCGGCCGCGCCGAGGGAGCCGAGCGGGAGGTTGGTGACCGGCTGGTCCCAGAAGGCCTGGGCGACCTTGACCTCGGGCGACCGAACCGGGGTGCCGGCACCGACGCCGGGCAGCAGCATGGCCAGGGTCTGGCCCATCGAGCCCCGGTTGTTGCCGCGGGCCGACTCGTTGCCGAGGCCTGCCTCGAACACCATCGCCATGCCGCCGTCGCGGCCCTCGACCGCCTTGGCGAAGACGCCGGGCCAGTCGGCGTGGGCGACCGTCGCCGAGCTGCCGAACGAGGTGGCGTGGGCGGCGAACGAGCCGACGGTGGCGATGACCTGGCCGTCCCGGCCGACGGCGCGGAACCAGTTCAGGGTCGGGTCCTCGGCCGAGTAGTAGGTGTCACGGCGCTCGCTGTTGTTGCCGCGGGCGAGAGTGTCGCCCGCTTCCAGGGTGGCCGGCTGCAGCGCGGCGACCGCGTTGCGGATCGACTGGCGGATCGCCTCTGCGGTCTGGCGCATGTACCACTCGGGCACGCCGCCCCAGCCGCCGATGTAGTCCATCGCCGAGTGGGCGTGGGTCGATGCGATCACCACGCCGTCGGCGTTGATGCCCAGCTCGCCCGCCATCTGGTTGGCGATGTCGATGGCGCCGCACGCCTTCTCAGCCGGGCAGAGCTTGTTGTAGCTGGCGTTGTAGCCCTCGGCGTCGAGCAGCGACAGCACGAGGGTCTTGCCGCCCCGCTGCAGCGCGACCGTGCGGACCCACAGGCCGTACTCCGGGTCGAACTCGAGGATCGGCTGCGACGGGCCGATGCCGAAGCCGCCCATGTAGATGCAGTTCGTGTTCTCGACCCACGGCGTCCGCCAATCGGCCACGTGGTCCTTGGCGTCGGCGGTGATGCCGCTGCTCCCGGCGGGCAGGCACTTGGCCTTGTCGCGCACCCAGACCTCGCCCTTCGACGCGTCGGGCTGCGGGTAGAGGTTGATCTTCGACGCGCCCACCAGCACCTCGTCGGCGCCAAGCTCGGCGCCGGTGCCGATCTCCAGGGTGGCCTGGACGGCGGCGTTGGCCGACCCGGCTTGGGCCGGATTCGCGGCGGGCCCGCCCACCGGCGTCTTGCCCGTCGACGTCGGCACCGGGGCCAGCCCCACGCCCGCCCACGCCGTTCCGACCAGTGCCGCGCCCATCAGGGCAGTCCCCACGAGAGTTCTTGCACGCATAGGGCAAAAGGTTCGCTGCCGGCCGCTCGAACCCTTTCCCCGCCGAACTTTGAACGCTCAGCCCGCCCAGGGCGGGCTGAGCGTTCAAAGAATGCCGGGGGGGCGGGGGTCAGGGGGGTCAGGAGGTGGGGGCGGTCAGGAGGTGGGGGCGGGGCCGAGGGCGGCTTCCACCTGCTCGAACATCCGAGCCGTGCACGACGCCATCTCCAGCGGCGGCATGGCCTGGGTCGCCACCCGCTCGGCCAGCGCCGCGAACGCCTGCGCCACCAGCCCGCCGTCGTCGGACAGCGCCGCGGGCCGCCCGGCGTCGCCCCCCGCGGCCACGGCCGGGTCCAGCGGGATCGAGCCGAGCAGCGGCACGCCGATCTGCTCGGCCAGCCGGGCGCCGCCGCCGGAGCCGAACAGCGCGTACGACTCGCCATGCGAGCAGGTGAACGCCGACATGTTCTCGACCACGCCTGCGACCCGCAGGTACCCCTTGCGGGCCATGTCGGCGGCGCGGGCGGCGACCTTCTGGGCGGCCAGGGCCGGCGTCGTCACGATCAGCATCTCGGCCCGGGGCAGCATCCGGGCCAGGCCCATCTGCACGTCCGACGTGCCCGGCGGCATGTCGATCAGCACGTAGTCGAGGTCGGCGCTCCAGCGCACGTCTTCGAGGAAGTGCTGCACGGCCCGGTTCAGCATCAGGCCCCGCAGCATCACGGCCTCGTCCTCGCCGGTGCCCTCGATCGAGCCCATCGACAGCACTTCGAGCCGCCCGCCTGCGTCGCCGACCGGCAGCGCCAGCGGCACGATCTTCTTCTCGACCGCCTCGACCCGCTGCCCCTCCAGCCCCAGCATCCGGGGGATCGAGAAGCCGCCGATGTCGGCGTCGAGCACGCCCACCCGCAGCCCGCGCCGGGCCAGTGCCACGGCCAGGTTGGCGGTCACCGACGACTTGCCCACGCCGCCCTTGCCCGACGCGATGGCGGCGATGCGGGCGGTCGAGGGGATGTCGGTCTTGACCTCGTCGCGGGCCATCCACCGGGCCCGGTCCATCAGCTTGCGCTTGGCGTCGGCGGCCATCTCGCCGAAGTGGACCTTCACGTCGGACACGCCAGGCACCGCGCCCACCTGGTCCTTCACGTCCTTCATGATCTGGGCTCGCAGCGGGCAGCCGGGCGTGGTGAGCGAGATGGTGACGTCGGCCAGCCCGTCGTCGGACACGGCGACCCGCGACACCATCCCGAGGTCGACGACGTTGTCGCCGAGCTCGGGATCGATCACGCCACGAAGTGCGTTCAGCACGAGCTCGTCCACTGCAGCCGAGTTTACAAGGCTTTCTCCTGCTAAATTCGGGGCGTGGACCGGCTCCAGGTGTTCAAGGCGCTGGGCGACAACACCCGGTACGCGATCTACCTCGAACTGGCCCGCGCCTCCACCCCCCGCAGCACGGCCGACATCGCCACCGAGTTGAACCTGCACCCGAACACCGTGCGCCCCCATCTGGAGCGGATGCGGGAGGTCGGGCTGCTGTCGGTCGAGGTCGACAACCGGGGCACGGTCGGGCGCCCCCAGCACCGCTACTCGCTGGCCGCCGACGCCCCGTCGCTCGGGCTGGAGCCGGCGTCGTACCCGATCCTCGCCGCCCTCTTGGCCAACGTGGCCGCCTTGTTCGGCCCCGAGGCCGACGCCGTATCGGGCATCGCCAAGGAGCACGGCCGGGCCCGCGCCGGCGCGCACGCGGGGGAGCCCTGCGTGGGGGCGGTCCGGGCCGAGTTGGAGGAGATGGGCTTCGACCCGGAGACCGCCGTCGACGGCAACGTCACGACCATCGCCTTCTCCCGCTGCCCCTTCCGACCCCTCGCCGAGGCCTTCCCCGAACTGGTCTGCCATTTGCACCGCGGAATGATCGAGGGCATGGTCGATGTTCTGGGGGAGCCGACGTGGCCCGATTCGCCACCCTCGAAGACCGTGACCCGTGCCAGGTAGACCTGGTTGTTGGGTAGCCTGGAGGAACTATGAGCACGACCGAGACCCAGACCAGCTCCCCGATCACGCTGACCGACAGCGCCGCCGCCAAGGTCGCCGAGCTGCTGGCCCAGGAGGGCAACGACCAGCTTGCCCTGCGTGTGGCCGTGCGCCCCGGCGGCTGCTCCGGCTTCAGCTACGAGATGTTCTTCGACTCGGACAAGGCCGACGACGACGTGACGGCAGCGTTCGGCGGAGTGCGCGTGGTGGTCGACCCGGCCAGCGCCCAGCTCCTCGTCGGCGCCACCCTCGACTACAGCGACGGCCTCCAGGGCGCCGGGTTCTCGATCAACAACCCCAACGCCACCCGCACCTGCGGCTGCGGCCAGTCCTTCTCCTAACCCACCCCCACCCCCCCCTTCTCGTTTTGGGCACGTTTTCGGCCATATACGGCCGAAAACGTGCCCAAAAGCGCGTCTGGGGGGCGGGTTAGGCAGAGGTGAGGCGGCGGAGGGCGTCGCGGACTTCGACCTTGTCGTACGCGTTGTCGAGCCGCTCGCGCACCACGCCGTCGGCCCCGGCCAGGAACAGGAACGGCTCGGCCTGGAGCTTGTAGGCCTGCACGGCCGGGGCCAGCGTCTTGCCGGTGAGGTCGGTGTAGATCTCGACGTGCAGCATCCGCACCTTGTCGGCGAACTCGGCCCGGGCGGCCAGTAGGTTGTCGAGCACCGGCCCGCACAGTTGCGACTGGCACAGCGCCGGCGTCGAGAACAGCACCGCCAGCGGCTTCTTCTCGTCCAGGGCGGCGTCGAGCGACACGTCGTGCAGCGGGCAGACGGGCTTCTTGGTGCAGATCGGGTTGACGCCCTTGGCATCGGCGACGGTCGGCGACGGCACCCGCACCATCGGCTGGCCCGGCAGCAGCGCCCCCGCCTTGGCCGGCTCGACGACCTCCAGGGCAGCGGACAGCTCCTGCCCGGCGACCGTGGCCTTCACGTCGTGCACGCCGGGCCGGTCGAACCGCTGGCGCATCAGGTAGTACGGCAACAGGATGCCGTCGGCGTGCTTGGCCGCCTCGACCGGTCGCCCGTCGATCGTGAACTCGACGTCGCCCTCGGGGTTGAACGGGCCGTTGCCGCGGATGAACGCCATCGCCACCCGCTCGTCGAGCCCGGTGACGTGCACGTACGACGCCACCACCAGGCTCAGGTCCTTCGGCAGCGTGGTGGTGTCCTCCGGCTTCACCTGGATCTCGCCGTCGTCGCCATTGCTGTTACAGGCGGCGACGGCGCCGGCCACGAGACCGGCGGACGCGAGGAGGAACGACCTTCGGCTGACAGGGTGGCGCACGCCGCCAACCTATCCTGCGCCCGTGCCCGTTCGGTTTCGCGTCGACGGCCGCGACGTCGAGGTCCCCGACGACGGCGCCTCGCTCCTCGAAGCGCTCCGTGACCGGCTCGGCGTGCGCGGCCCGAAGGACGGCTGCTCCCCGCAAGGACAGTGCGGGTGCTGCACCGTGCTGGTCGACGGCGCCCCCCGCGTGGCCTGCGTGACGCCGGTGCGCCGGGTCGCCGAGCGGGAGGTCACGACCATCGACGGCCTGCCCGACGCCGACCGCCAGGCCTGGGCCGACGCCTTCACCGCGTGCGGGGCCAGCCAGTGCGGGTTCTGCACGCCGGGGATCATCGTGCGACTCCACGCCGGCAAACAGCGGCCCGAGGATGCGCTGCTCGCCCACCTCTGCCGCTGCACCGGGTGGCGCACGATCCTCGAAGCGGTCGACGTTGTCGGTCAGCCGCACGCGCCCCGGGACTTCGACGCCGCCGCCCGCCGGGCTGCGTTGGAGGGCGGCGCGCCGCAGCGGGTCGGTCCGGAGATCGCCCTCGGCCACGGCGGGTTCGCCGACGACACCGCCCCCGCCGACGCGTTGGTGGCGGTGCCGGACGGCAGGGGCGGCTGGGCCGTCGGCGAGACGCTCACCGAGGCGCGGGCCAAGGCGGGCAAAGTGCAGGGCCGGCGCACCTCGGTCGACCCCCGCCCGCCCATCGACCTGCCGCCGGGCGACTGGGACCTCACCCTCCAGACGACGTGGGTCGAGCCCGCCTACCTCGAACCCGACGCCTCGTGGTGCGAGCCGGGCGGCGAGCCCTACACGCCGCTGGCCAACGGCGGCGCCTTCGGCGGCAAGGCCGACTCGCCCGCGCCCGCCGCGGCCCGGCGGCTGGCCGACGAGCACGGGCGCGCCGTGCGGGTCCTGCTCAGTCGGGAGGACGTGGTGCGGCTCGGCCCCAAGCGGCCGCCGATCGCGGCGGGCGTCAGGCGCGACGGCACCGGCGTCATCCGCATCGCCCGCACGGAGGGCATCGACCTGCACACCGACTTCGCGGTCGAGCCGGTCGACGTCGTCGGCCCGCCCACCTCGGCGCGCGTCCGCGCCGCGGGCTGGGCCGAGGCCGCCATCTTGCGAGCGGCGCTCGAAGGCGTGGCCAGGGTGACCGCCCCGAACGGCGCCCGCGCCGCGGCGCGCCTCGACGACGACGGCACGGTCCGCATCGGCATCGCCTGCGGCGCCCCGCTCGACGAGACGGTCCTGCGCAGCTACTGCGTCGGCGCCGCCCACATGGCGCTGGGCTGGGTCCGCAGCGAGGGCCTGTACGTGGACGACGACGGCGTCCCCCACGACCTGACCATTCGCTCGTTCGGCATCCTGCGAGCCAAGGACATGCCGCCCGTGCACGTCGAGATCGAGCCGTCCGACGACGAGCCGGTCAACGGCTCCGATGCCGTGTTCGCCGCCGTGGCCGCCGCTGCCTGGCTGGCCGATGGCCTCCCGCCCACCTGGCCGACGAAAGGAACCGCCCGATGACCAAGCCCGCAGGCCCCTACAGCCCCATCGTCCGAGCCGGGGAGTGGCTGATCTGCTCCGGCCAGGTCGGCATGCGCGACGTCGGCCTGGTCGACGGAGTGGCCGAGCAGACCACCCAGGCCATCGACAACCTGCGCACGCTGCTGGAGGGCGAGGGGGCGTCGCTCGACCACGTCGTCAAGACGATGGTGTTCCTCGTCGACATGGGCGACTTCGGCGTGATGAACGACGCGTACATGGCCGCATTCGGCGACCACCGGCCCGCCCGCTCCGCTGTCGGCGTCGCCGAGCTGCCGCTCAACGCCCTCGTCGAGATCGAGGCGTGGGCCTGGACCGGAGCCCAGGGTCGGCCGTGACGACGAGGGCCAGGGTGCGAGGATGACGGCGTGACCGGCGCCATCGTCCTCGTGGTCGTGCTGCTCCTCTTCCCCGTCGTGGCGGCCCTGAGCGGCGCGCTGGCCGCCGCCATCCTCGGCCACTTCCTGGTGCGGGACGCCGAGGAGCGCCACGCCGGCAGCGAGCTGCTCGAGCTCAACACCTGACGGCCGGCTCGCTCAGACGGACCAGCGGGCCTCGCCGAAGCGGTAGCCGACCGAGCGGACGGTCTGGATCAGGG
>Ga0190267_10000278_pt1 | contig 11464 bp, 14 predicted proteins | sample Popmic239T_FD_140332 | JGI IMG/M metagenome (GOLD analysis project Ga0190267, IMG submission 140332) | Populus adjacent soil microbial communities from riparian zone of Oak Creek, Arizona, USA - 239 T | ecosystem: Environmental > Terrestrial > Soil > Riparian zone | place: USA: Arizona... | reverse complement strand
GTTGCCGAAGGGGAAGAACGCCATCACGCCGATCTTCCGCTCCCGGGCGAGCGGCAGGATCGTGTCCTCGACGCGACGATTGCTGACGTCGTAGTCGACGCCGATGAAGTCGATCGGTTCGTTGCGCATGATCGACTCGAGCTGCTGGTGCTGAACCGACGTGCTGATCGTCTGCACGCCGACGTACCGGACGCGCCCCGCCGCCTTCTCCTCCTTCAGGGCGGCCAGGTGCATCGGGTCGCCCTGGGGGGGCAGCATGACCAGGTCCAGTCTGGGCACCTGGACCCTCGCCAGCAGCGTCTCCACGTGGGCGCGCACGGAGTCGGGGCCGAGCTGCGCCGGGCCGCCGGGTCCGCCGGGGGGGGTGCCCCGGGTCGACCAGAAGAGCCTGTTCTGAATCCCGAGCTCCTTCGCGACCGTGGCGTGGAACTGCTCCGCGGCCGCGTTGCCGTGCTGCGCGTCGTAGACTCTGCCGCCGTTGTCGGCAAACGTCTTCAGGACCTCCCTGAGCGCGGCGGGATCCGCGCACCCCGCATGGTTCGAGAACGAGAGTCCCACGACCGGGAGCATCTCACCGGAGGACGGAATGGCCCGCTGAATGAGCGTTGCGCCCGGCTGCTGGAACGCGCGGAGCAGCTCCGGAGTGAGCGCCAGCGAAGCGCCGGCGCCGGCGGCGATTCCGAGAAATTCCCGACGGCTGACCATACGATTTTCCTCGTGGAGGTTGGGTGCCCGGGGCGCGGAGCAGCTCCGGAGTGAGCACCAGGTGCTACGCCATCGACGTGAAGGGTATGCGCGGGTGATGGCGATCTCCACGTGTGTGGGCCCGACTGGCGAATTGATGGGCTCACCACCCTACGATCCGCATGTGAATCTCATCGCACCGGTGGCCGGAAAAAGAATGGCCTCACACGGAGTCAACGGAGTTTTCTCGTGCCGTTCCCCAAGGTCTCTGCGCGTTCGGCAGAGACTCGAAGAGCGGTAGAAACAACTCCGCTAACTCCGTTGACTCCGTGTGAGACTAATTCTTTTGCCGGATCTGGTTCCGGGTACGGCCCCGGTACGGAGGGGATTGGCGGCATTTTCTATGAACCTCGGCCCTCGCCGGTTGCGGTCCCGCCTGTCCATCGCCAACTATCCGGAAGCTGACCGGGGGATCGGGCTACCTGCTGCCGTCCATGAGGGGATCAAGGTTTCGATTTGAACCATACTGAAAATCAACTAGGCATCCGGTCCCGCGGCTGGTACGGGTGGGGGATCTTCGCGGGATTGTGGGCGGTCTTCAGAATTCTCTTCAGCATCCAGGCTTCCGCACGGCCGCGGACACCGGGCGGGAGACCCTTGTCGTGGACGGAGGCGATCACGATCGGTTTCGTCGAGATGACCGGCTGGGTGCTCATGGCACTCGTCGCGTTTGCCGTCGCCCGTCGCGTGCCCATCCAGCGAGACCGGATGATCCGGCTCATCCTGGTATATCTCGCCAGCATGATCGGTGCTTTCGTTCTCCGGGAATCGTGGCAGGTCCTCGTCTCCAGCGTGATCGGCCGGGGCCGGCCCACGATCTGGCCGGCGATCATGCTGGGAGTCGCCCTGAAAGCGTTGATCTACTCTCTGCTCCTGGGTGTGGGCTATGCCCTGGTCTACGCACGTCAGCTTCATGAGCGAGAGCTTCGGGAGGCCCAGCTGGAGACCGAGCTGCTCTCGGCGCACCTGAACGTCCTGAAGATGCAGCTGCAGCCACACTTCCTCTTCAACACGCTCAACTCCATCTCGTCCCTGATGTACGCCGACGTGGGCGCGGCGGACCGCATGGTTGCCCGCCTGGCGGACTTCCTGAGGCAGACGCTGCGGACCCTCGATACGCAGGAGGTCACGCTGCAGGAGGAGATGAACTTCCTCACCCTTTACCTCGACATCGAGCGAACCCGGCTGCGGGACCGTCTGGAAGTCTGCCTGGATGTCGATGAGGGAGCCCGCGCTGCGCTTGTTCCTCACCTGGTGCTGCAGCCGCTGGTCGAGAACGCCATCCGCCATGCCATCGCCCCCCGCGTCGAGGGCGGCCGCGTCACCATCCTGGCGAAAAGACATGGCGATCGGCTGCAGCTCGTGGTCAGGGACGATGGCCCCGGCCTGCAGAGCGCCCCGACCACCACCGGCGTGGGCCTTCGGAACACGCGGCAGCGCCTGCAACATCTCTATCCAGGCACGCACCGGTTCGCCATGCGCGATGGTCCCAGCGGCGGGGCAGAGGTCGAGGTCGAGATCCCGTTCAGGTCGATCTGGACGGAGAACGAACCGCCGGCATCGAATGGAGAGCTGACGTGACGATCCGGGTTGTCATCGTGGATGACGAGCCGCTCGCCATCGAGCGGATGAGGCGCCTGCTCGCGGAAGAACCCGACATCCAGGTCGTAGCCGAGTGCGGCAACGGAGCCGAAGCCGTGGCGGCCATTCGTGATCAGGCCCCCGACCTCGTGTTTCTGGACGTACAGATGCCGGGCCTGGACGGGTTTGGCGTGGTCGAACAGGTCGGTCCGCACGCGATGCCGGCAACGATCTTCGCGACTGCTTTCGACGAGTACGCGCTTCAGGCATTCGATACCAGTGCCCTGGACTATCTGCTGAAGCCATTCGATCCCGACCGGTTTGCACGCGCGCTCGATCGGGCGCGGCGCTTCCTCCGCGAACAGAACCGGGAGGAGCTCGAAGCCAGGCTTACGTCCATGCTGGGGGGGCTGAACCGTACCCGGCGATACCTGGATCGCTTCGTCGTGCGGTACGGGCGGCGGATCCTCTTTGTCGATGCCGCGGAGGTCGACCGGATCGAGGCGGATGGGAACTACGCGGCCATTCACGTCGGCAAGCAGGTTCATCTGCTGCGCGAGGCCCTCTCGCGTCTTGAAGAGCAGCTCGATCCGGCCGCGTTCGTGCGCATCCACCGGTCGCACATCATCGCCGTGGACCGGGTTCGCCAGCTGGAGTCGGTGTTTCAGGGAGAATACGTCGTGACGCTCAAGGACGGCACACGACTCACCTCCAGCCGCACCTACCGGGAGCGACTGGAACAGGCGGTGGGGATCTGAGCCGGAGCCGCGTCAGCCGAAGGTGGAGCCCGGCAAGACAGCGGCCGCGTGCCGTCCGCTAGAGCTAGAGCGGCGGTGGGCAGACTGCTCGATTCGTCAGGGGCTGCTCAGCGGGCGGTCAACCGTTCCACGACTCCCGCGTTCACGGCCTCCCAGCACGAACGCGACACCCCGCGCTGCCACGCGACGACGAGAACGTTGCCTTCGCGGTGGACCCGCGCGAGCCCCAGACGTGCGTTCGCATTCATTGCGCGCAGGACGCCTTCGAGCCGGTCGGCGTCCGCAGGGGACGCGGCCTCCAGGCCATAGAGGCCGACCTGGCCCTTGCCCTCGCCCAGGTAGAGGGCATAGAGCGCAGCGCGGACCCCCTCCCCTCCGCTCAGCCGGCCCTGCGACGCGTACCGAGCGATGACATCGACGAACTCGGCGTCGGTGGAGAGGTAGGGGTTGTCTCGCAGCACCGGGGCCAGCTGGTTTTTCGCTGCGTCCTCGAGTCTGCGTGTCACGAGCGAGGCATGCAGTTCCGGCCCGTCGAGGACGAGCGGGCCCAGTCCGCTCCGTTCGCAACCGGAGAGGAGTAGGATCAACCAACCCAGAAGCAACGTTCTGCTCATTGTTCGGTGTCTGCCCAACGACACAAGGGTGCGGGGCCGGCGCGCAAGACTTTCCTCCGGCCCGAAAACATGCCCGACCCCGCATCCCCTGCAGCCGATTGTCAGGCCGCGGGCGCGCATTGCGGGATCCGCTGCCCCTGCCCCAGCGTTAGGCTGAAGAATGAAAATCATGCCAACCCCGTGTCTCCTGCAAGCGGTGTCAGGCGGGGCGGCCGGTACTGAGTAGCCAGCCCAGCAGCGCGCAATTGATCGCCACAGTCGCCCAGAATACCAACTGGAACGTCGCTTTCCGCGTCTTGTGTCGGAAGCGATCCTGAGCGAGAAGTCCTCCGGGCCAGCCGCCGAGCAGGTCTATCAGGTGGAGCGTCCGTTCTCTCGTGCGCATCCTGCCAGCTTGAGCCGCATTCTTGTCATGGCGGTATAGCATGAAGGCGATACAGCTCAGTGCGCCGTAGCCTATCGCGACTGCCGGCGCGATCAGCGCTCCAGCCCATCCGGCGACCAGGGCGCCGAGAGCCACAGTGGCAGCCGCTGTTCGCCATCCCGCCCGACCGGACTGCCTGTTGTTCACCATCGAGACTGTAGACACGTCGGTGAGGAGTAGCGCGACGGACAAGGGACAAGGGTCAGGGGTGCGGGTCCAGCGCGCAAGCCTGTCGTTGGCGAAAGGGGACCAGCGATGAACACACGGCCGCCGCATGAGAGATCACCTGCGGCTGCCGCGATGCTTGCCCAGCGGCCTGACGACACAGGGGTCCGGGGTGCGGGGGCCGCCGCGCAGGGCTTTCGTCACGCCCTAAAGCATGGACGCCCCCGAACCCCTGCAGCCGATTGTCAGGCGCCCACGGCGGACGCCGTCCCAAGATGCGGACGGGAAACAACGCGGGTTACCATCCTATTCCTGATATTACCAGAAGTGTACGGATCGGTGGAAGACCACCAGGCGTTCCGCTTCTCTACTCGATCCGCTGCAGTGCGAGGTCAGGCGGTCAGAAGCAACCCCGAATCGTCGCGAAAAATCCTCGGCAATCCCGTCCGGACTTGTTCATAGGACATATCATCGATAGCCATGACGATGTCAAAGCCATCGACACCGACGAGCGTGCCGAGTTGCTGCGACAAGTCCACGGACAACAGGCCGCGGCTCAAGCGACATTTACGGACGTGACCATATTCCCCGTTGATCTGGTCGTTGTACTCGATGTAGACGCCCCAATCCTCATCCGCCGCTGTCCCCTCGGGCGACCGCTGGAAGTTCAGGTAATGTTCTGCGCCATCGGCATCAATGCCAGTCAGGCCGCAGACGAGCGCGTACTCGTCAGCCTCAAACCCGCTCTCAGTCGCCCGGAAAGCGATACGCATCAATGGCCAGAAGTGTCGGTCGGGGTTCCACGTACGGGTGCGCCGCGCCGGGGCTTGGTCCGGCGGCGCCTGACAACAAGCTCAGCCGCGCGGGGCGTCGGCTGCAGCGCCGGGTTGGGCGGCATCCTGCATCGAAGACTCGTCAGGCTCATCCTGCATCGGCAGCGCGCGGCCCTCGCTGCAGACCGTGTCAGTGAATCCGTTCGAACGACGTTCCGTTGAATTTGAACACGCCATTCCCCGTCAACCACAGGTCGCCATGGCGATCCGTGTAGATACCATAGATGTCCTTGCTCGTCAGCCCGTCTTTGGCCGTGTAGTTCCTCAACGACCTGCCGTCGTATCGCCAGGCACCAGACTCGACGGTGCCGAACCAGATGTTCCCAGCGCGGTCTTCTCCGATCGAGAACACCCGGTGCAACGTGGGGGACCCATCCGTTACGTCCCCGGGCTGAGGCACCGTTCTCCCACCGTGCGGCCCCAGAAAGCCAAGCCCCTTCTCCTGCGTGAACTGGGTGGCCCTGTGTCCGTCATGCAGGATGACTCCGATCCCGTTGTTCCCGATCCACAGCCTTCCCTGGCTGTCCTCGAAGACGGTCCGGACGTGGAGCCGGCCGGTGCTCTCGTTGAGCCCTATGCTCTCGTCATCGATGACGGTGAAGGAGTGGCCGTCATACCCGAACACCGCGTCGAACGTCGCGAACCAGACCCTCCCGCTTTTCCCCCTGGCGATGCCTGTCGTCGCGTAAGCAGTGCCCTGGGGGACAGGGTATGCCAGGTACGTGAAGGCCTTTCCGTCGTACCGATACACACCCGGCTGCGCCTCTATGTCGGTCGGCCTGGACAGCCCATCCTCCTTGAACCACAGGTCTCCCGGACTCAGCTTCCAGTCGTCCCTCGACGTGTAGTCCCTGTTGGTGGGGGTGATGATCTTCTCGCCGTCGAAGCCGCTGATCCCGACGCCTCCCTCGAACCAGACCACTCCGTTTTGATCCTCGTGGATCGACCTGATCTGATTGTGGCTCAGGCCGTCTTCCACGGTGAAATAGGTGAGGCTATCGCCGTCGAAGCGGGCGACACCCTCGTTCCAGCTTCCGAACCAGTAGTTGCCCTTGCTGTCCTGGAGGATGGAGCGCACGGTCTTGAACCGGAGCCGCGTAGACGGACCGCTGGCGCTGTCGTTCTGCTCCGATCTCGCCGCGTCCTCCTTCGCTGTGCAGGAGATTGCGGGGACAAGGGCAAGCATGACGACTGCCGCCAGAGCCCTATGCACCTGACCGCGCGTCATCAGCTGCTCCATGCCGATGAGGGTCCAGTTCGCATGTAGTCTCGGGACTCATGGAAACTCGTTGTCTGCCCAACGCCACAAGGGTCAGGGGTGCGGGGCCGGCGCGCGAGACTTGGCGGCATACGCTTCAGCCCAAATCGATTCCTCAATTACGATGACGGGGTGCGTCCAATTGTTGGAACGTGCCACAAAGCATGCAAGGCCCCGCATCCCCTGCAGCCGATTGTCAGGCTGCGGTGCGGAGCACCAGACGGTGCGTGCTCGTTAGCATGATATGTCGCACGAGCTGTCACAGATCGAGCCGTGCAATCAACCTCGTCGGCCCGACGATGCTCGTAGACGGAAGAGGCTCGTAAGGATTGAAGTACACGCGCAGGTATTCGGGAGAATCCTCCGCCGGCACCAAGCGCTTGTGTAGGTTGGACAAGTCGACAGCGTACACGACTGGTCGTGCCCCGGCAATCACGTCAAGCTCGCGTTGGACTTCATCCGCGAGTCTCGGGTCATGCTGTCTTTTCGAGACTTCCGCCAAAACGGCTCGAACATGCTGTAATCCTTGCCCACCTGCGAAGCCTGACCGCGCGTGGCTGATAGCAGTTGCGGGGATCCTAGTAAATGTGACGGATCGCATCTCAAGCCATTGTTGGTAGCTGGCAATGGCTAGCGGCCTCATCCCGAGCTCGACAGCGGCATCCAGTAGCCGCTGATGAATCTCCGGGCGCAGTATCTTGTGTGGCAAGAAGCCCGCTGACTCAATCTGCAGCGACGCGTAGGTGGAGCTGGCATGGAAGCCGACGATCTCGTACTCCGAGAAGCTCACCGAGAACTCAGTCGAGCCAGGTGGTTCAATGTGCATCTTGAGTATGCGTCATGGTAGTGTTAATCCGCAGGGGACTCGAACGCTGTCGTAGCAAAGGTGCGCGGCAGCCAAGGAGAGTTTACGGCTGCCGCAAAGCAGACAAGGGCCTGATGCCCCAAGGGTCAGGGCGCTTGGCCGCCGCGCAAGACTCTCACCCCGCCCGGAAGTATGCAAGGCCCCGCATTCCCTGCAGCCGATTTTTAGGCCGCTGACGGCGATCAGGCCGGCCTCGGGAGGCCGTTCCACACGGAACGGTTAGCATCAGTGCACGGGACTGTTTTGACAGTCCAGCCAAGAATCGACGCGAAGAATGACAGTGCTCTGCTGCACGCAGGTTGCGCCGATCGCTGCCGCCTCGTCGAAAGTCAAAAAAGCCAGGTGAAGCGGCAACGACAATGAGTCAGGGTCTATCGCTTGCCGAAGCATGTCCGCCTGAGCATCGCTCTTACAGAGAATCATCAAGTCGATGTCTGATGCGTCAATCTCGTCTCGGTTGACCGAACCAAACAAATGCCACTCGGTTCCTTGGGCAACTAATCCCAGCAAGACAGCAAGCTGCTTTAGGTCCTCGATTACACTGGATCGAATCATCTCGCGAGGCGTTTCATCAGCCCGCCAAACGTAAGCGCCTGAGCGCCCATCGATTGAGCGGCCGCCTCCGCCTGTTCAGTTATAGAGCCGTAGCTTGAGGACTTGACTACTACATCAAAGTGACCGATGCGCATCTTGGCATTTCGCACATCTTCAGCGCTCATGTTGTATGCCTCAATCACCGCAACAGTGATGCTTGTTCCGTTCCAGCGGTCGACTCGAAGGACAGAGTCATAGACATAAGAGACGGTTGACACGTTCGTGTCCTGCTCCAGGGCGTTTATGAAGAACCCCATGTTCTTGTCACGGAAGAACGCGGCGGCCTTTGTCTCAGCCGCGCGAGCTATGTCACCCATCGTGCCGAATGCTGCTGGTATGGAATGGACGAAGTCAATGGCAGCTCCGCTCCATAACGTTTTCGAGGGCACGTTCACCACCAATTCGGGCTTGGTGGGGGCGGCAAAGAGAGGCTGCACGTTCGAAAGTTGAACGATCTTTTTGACGCCAAGTGCAGCAACCAAAAACGTGTAATCGTCCTCTGACTCGATGACCAAGAAGTCCTCAGGAGTACGATCGACGACCGTCAGTCGTCCCCCTCCCTCTGCAAGCCTTTGAGCGACCCAAGTAGTCACATTGCCCATGCGTCAGCTCTCCAGAATCTTCGCCAGATCGTCAGGGAAGCGAGAAGCATCCTGTCTGATTCCCTCAATGTGGAATGCCTCAAGGTCGTCGATGTGTTGGCGGAATCGCTCAAGTGTCAACTTCTCACTATCGCCAAGTAGATGACGGTTGGCGTCGAGAATAGCAAGTACGCGCCGATTGTTGGGCAAAATGCGCGTGAGCATCTTCCGCTTCCATTGCTCCGCGGCGCCACTCTCCGGATTGCGAGCGGCTTCTATGTGAGGTCCGTACTGTTGGAAGGTTGCGAGATTCTGCACCAGAAGAAGCTCCACCGCTTGGCGGGCCGCAGTACGGTCATCGAACCGCACAACTCCGAAGAGTCCTTGAAGCTTATTCGCGTGCTCGCGCTTCCATCCGAGCATCACCGAGTCCGAGAAAGCACCCGGCGCCTTGTCCACCATAGTGTGGCAGTTTGCGCAGAGAACGACCAAATTCTCGAAAGCACCTCGCTCCGCTTTGCTCAACTCAGGCTTGGCTCTGGGTCCATCATTATTTGCAGCAAAGACATGTGCCATCTCAGCAATGTGGAACGTTTCGCCCGCTGCATCGGCGAAGAGTTGATTCGGGCAGCCAGGATTCTGACAATAACCGGCGGAGGCGGCAAACAGTCGACGCTGGGTGTGTGCATCTGGTGATGCTGCGCCCCGGGAGCAAGCCATCGCCATTCCCATACTCAGATGTCACCGGCATCTAATTGGCACGACCCGGACTTCCACGAGTGGAAAGTGCGTGGTCCGAGCATACCGCCTGCCAGTGGGCCAGCAGAACGCACAGGCGTGCGTTCTCTGATGCCGAAAGACACAACAGTCGAGGGGTCCCGGGGCCAGCCCTCAGGACTTTCGTCCGCAAATGCATGGACGGGCCCACAATCCTGCAGCCGACGTAAGGCCGCAGCTACGCGTTGGCTTCCATCTCGTCCGCGAGTTCAATTAGCGCTCCGCCGCGTTCGCGAGCGAGCTTCGCCACCGCCCTCTCCCAGCCTGGAGGAGGTGAGCGATACGACGAAGCGGACGTGCTGAGCCGTGCCTGCCGCAACAGACCATGCGACACACCAAGTTCCGCGGCAAGATCGGCGAGGGAAAGGGTGCCTATCAGACGGTCGGTCGCTCTCTTAAACGGCTCGCTCACGTTTACGCACCTGTTGACAGACGCGACGCCGTTTACCATACTGTAAACAGCGGGGCATAAGCAGAGGCTGGCCGCCTCCTCGGCCAGGAAGACACGGCCAGCCTCCACACGAACGACTCGAGAGCCGTCCGATCCGTAGAGTAGCCCTGCTCGGCGGCGCGGGTCAAGAGATGGAGGTGAGCATGGAACAGCAGCAGCACCTGCCCTCGCCTATGCGGCTCCTGGAGATCCTGCAAAACAGGTTCGGCGCACTCGAAGCGGTGGCGAACGCCTCAATCAAGCTCGCCCGCTACGCAGCGGAAGAGGAGTTGGCGATGGATCTGCTCGTCGCGGAATCGGTGCTGGAGCTCGGCAGCAGCTTGCGCGAGGCGACGGATGGAGCGATGCAGTGGGCCAAGGCGCGGGGAGTGGCACCGCTTGCGTGAGGATTACACGGCAGCCGCAGGAAGGTCTGCGGCTGCCGCGATGCTTGCCCAACGGCCGAATAAGTTAAGCTTGGGGGCCAATCGCAACCGCATTGACCTTTACCGAGGCTTTAGCAGGCTTCGCAAGAAAACCCGATCTGTCGAGAAATTCGCCCAGGTCACCGTAGATTGGGGACTTCAACATGCCGCACTCAAGCGAGTGCTGATGGACATCCGCGATCAACGCAGCGAGATAGAAAGCCGCCGCAAAGGCAATCCAATAGCCAGCATGGCCATCATGTAGGTAAACATAGATTGCGGCAGCGACGGTCTCAACTGCTGTCAGGTAAAGGACGTGGATCTCACCGTGTGCCAATTGGATTCTGCGTCGCACACGAAGATCCTTGTAGTACAGAGCCTTCGTTGCCTCGTACGCTGCACGGCGTAGTCCAATCGGTACTCCAAAGGCACCGAGGTAGCCGATACATGACGTAGGGTGCTGCGCAGTTCTCCCCCGTACCCAGTCTAGGCAACTATGAACAAGATGTTGAAATGGATATAAGACGAACTCTCCTAAAAGTCTAAAATAGAAGACATAGATACCAACACCTAGTGTAAGCGCGACGACAGCTGTGAGGAATCCTCCGAGCGCCTCTACGAGCTGAGCGGCAAATGAACGATCAATAATAGTACCAATAACGAACGCTAAGAAACCGGAGTAGGCATAACCGATGAGTTGCTCAGGCGTGACCCCTAACCGCACCACGATTGTATCTTCGGTCGCCATGGATGCTCACTTTGTGGTTCGGAAAACCGTATAAATACGAGATGGGAGAGTACTGATACAGATACCATCGTCGCTGGCTGCGGTCAAGAGCGACAACGCCGCTGACTCCGCAGAACAGCAGAGCTCTGCGTCGATAACCATTCGCTTTCCTGATCGACACATGAACCGCGGCCCCGCGGCCACACACGCGGTCGTTCAGGATCTCCAGCCGCTCGTCCGCAGCATCGTCGCGGCTGTCGAAGATGAAGCGGTGGGCGTTCACGATGGCGGCGGGGCCCACGAAGTTCTCGTCCGCCCAGAAGCTGGGGCAGCTGGTGTTGCACGCCGCGCACAGGATGCACTTCGTCGGATCGTTGAAGCGCTCGTGGTCGTCCACGGACTGCCAGCGCTCGCGGCCGCGGTGGAGGGTTGGTGATCGTGCTGCGTGGCTGAATCTGCCGCGCCCCCCGCACCCGGCCGTCACCCCGGCTGAAACATCTGTTTTCGCCACGGCCTGGAGATCCCAAACGAGAAGGACAGCAGTTCCGCGGGTTGTCTCCCTTGCGGGAAACAAACGTGGAAGGAAATCCTTGCGCCCCATCCTCGCGCGGGGTACCGTTAGGCTTCCTGGGGTGCGGCTTCCACACGGCCCGTGCTCCCGGATGAGTTAATGTGCTTCTCGATCGCT
>Ga0190267_10000277_pt1 | contig 11465 bp, 12 predicted proteins | sample Popmic239T_FD_140332 | JGI IMG/M metagenome (GOLD analysis project Ga0190267, IMG submission 140332) | Populus adjacent soil microbial communities from riparian zone of Oak Creek, Arizona, USA - 239 T | ecosystem: Environmental > Terrestrial > Soil > Riparian zone | place: USA: Arizona... | reverse complement strand
CGATGACCTGGATCTGTCTCATGGCGGCCACGTCACCACGGTCCGGGCGCCCGTAGGGCGATCGCGCGAGTGTTGGTGTAGCTGTTACGCAGAGTTGTCACGAACGCCGGTCGTTCAGAGCAGTGTGAGCTGCTCGTGCGCTTCGTCGACGTCGGCGAGGCTGCGGAACGTTTCGCTGCGATCGCCGCGGTGGCGCAGCCGCACGACGGTGCGCCCGTCGTCGTCGGCGGCGTGGCGATCGACCTCCTCCCAGCCGCGGGCCAGCATGCCGGCGAGCTGCGTGCTGGTGATCCAATTGAGCACGTGCGAGCTCAGGCGCGGGGTGCTCATGTGACCTGCAGGCGCAGCTGCTCGGGCGCGTCGTCGCGGCCGCTGGCCAGCGCGATGAGCCGGGCGATGAGCGCAGGGTCGATCCGGTCGCGCCAGATGCCCGGGTGGCGCTGCAGGCCGCGCAGCGCGCGCGCCCACGACGCCATTGCGTCGGGGTCGTCGCGTTGGGCGCGCAGTCGCGCCTCGACTTCGGCGGCGTCGCGTGCGATCGCGTCGGCGTCGCTGTGCAGGATGCGGTCCTCGTGGGTCATCACGAAGTTGCCGCGGTGTCCACTCGGGCGCCGGCAGCGCTGCGCGACGTCGGAGCCGCAGCTGCAGGCGTGCGCGAGCGGACAGGCGACGCACGGGTCGTCGGGCGCGCACAGGCACGTCGCGTACGGGCGCGATCGCGCGCGGCAGGTGGTGAGCGCGACAGCGGCCATATCAGACGTAGTCGATGCGTGTCGTTACGCCCCACGCGGTGCCGTCGGGTGCGGGCTTGCCCGGACAGCCGGCGCCGAGCTGGAGCGCCCATTGCGCCCACTCGGCGGTGCTGCCGGTGGCCGCCAACAGGTCGAGTTGGCCGCCGTGGTTGGCTAGGTGGCGCGCCAGGCCGGCGGCGAGGTCCTCGTAGGCGTCGCGCTTGCGTCGCCGCAGGCGTGGCTCGCGGCCTCGTGGCCATGCGGCCTGGGGCATCTTTGCGCGGTAGCGGCGCTGCTCACGGATGGTGCTGTAGCTCACAGCAGCCTGCCTTGGATGCTGGCGGCCTGCGTGGCGGCGAGGCCGCGCGGCAGGTTGGCGTCGCGCCAGACCACCCAGCCGCTGCCGTCGATGCTGTCGGCGCCGAGGCCGGCGGCCCAGCGGATGCGCCGCTCGGAGTTGACGCGGCCGACGTGGATCCACTTGCCGGCGCGTTTGGCCGCGCGCACGAGCTGGCGGGTGCTGTCGGCGTGCTTGAAGGCGGTCGAGCCGCCGATGAACAGGCAGTCGAACTCGTGCGCGTAGGGGATGAGATGCCGTTCGATGCAGCCGTCCTGGGCGACGAAGGCCAGCGGCAGGCCGCGGCGCCGCGGGGCGGACTGCCAGCGTGCCCACTGGCGGGCGGTCTCTGCGGCGTCGCCGACGACGTCGGGGACGGTGATGAACAGGCAGCCGGGGATTCCCGCGAGTTCGGCGAGCATGGCGTGGTAGGCGTGCATGTCCAGGCCGTGCGCCCAGCAGTCGTTGTCGGCTGCCCAGGCCGCGCCGGTCGCGCCGGTCGCCGCGGCCGCGCTGTAGTGGCGTGGCGTGAGCAGCCGCCCGTGGTGTGGGTGTGCCCAGCGCAGCATCGTTGGGTGCGCCGATGTGGTCAGCAGGAGCATCAGCGGTGCCCGCGGCCGCGGACGTGCGCGGCGGTCGTGAGCGCGCGGTGCAGGGTGGCGTCGCGCCCGCGGGTGGACATGACGACGTCGTAGCCGGCGTCGGTGGCGCGCCAGTGATCGTCGAGGTTGTCGCCTTCGCCTTCGGCGAGGCCGAGCTCGGCGAGGCGGTGGACGCCGTCGACGGCGGTGGCGGTCGCGTTGATCGCGTCGTCCGGGGCGGTCGCGCTGGCGCTGAGCGATGCGCAGCTGTCGACGAGCTGTTCGAGTTGGCGCCACTCGGGGTGCCGTTAAGGAACGCGGCACCAACCGACAAGTAGGGGCCGCCGAGGTGCGCGCGTCTCGCTCATGCGCTCTTGAGATCGAGCTCTGTCGTGTCGCCCGCGCTGAGAACGAGGCGCTTGGTCATGTTGAGCGTGATCTCGCCGTAGGGTCGGACGTGGGCCCAGAACAGCGCGGTGAGGCCGCGTTGGTCTTCGGCGGTGAGCACGCCCTGCCATCCAGGTTCGGCGAGGATGTCCTGGAGCATCAGCGTGTTGACGTAGACCAGGGCGGCTTGGAGGATGTGCAGGGCGAGCATCCCGAGCTGCTGCTGGTCGCGGCGGTCGGTCGCGAACTCGCCGCTCTTGCCGAAGAAGATGACGTCGTTGACGCGGTTCCAGGACTCGATGACGTTCAGGCCCTCCTCGATCTCGTGCTGCAGGTCACGGTCGCGCAGGTAGCGCGCGATGAAGATCGTCTTCTGCGCACGACCGAGCTCGAGCATCGCCTGGTAGACGGGGTGTGACGCGTTGCGGGTGAAGCGCCGCAGGATCGCTTCGGTCGACGCGGTCCCCACCCGGATCGCGGTCGCGTACTTGACCAGCTGGTCGTAGTTCTGCTCGATGATGTCCCAGCGGATCGGACGCGTCATCGCCACCTTCAGCTCGGGGTAGCCGTCGGGTTCGCCGCGGTCAGGCCCGTACAGCTTGGCCTTATTGATCTGCTTCATCCTCGGGAGCAGATCGAAGTCCAGCAGCCGCGTGATCGCGAACCCGATCTCCGATTGGCCGTGCGAGTCGACGTAGTTGCCCTCAAGCGCCATCGACGTGCCGTAGCGCATGGCGCCCTCGACCATCGCCGCGACCTCCGAGGCGGCGCAGCTGATCAGCTGGGAATGCACGACCATCGATTTCTTCTCGACATGCCAGTAGATCAGCACTCCGCGGCCGCCATAGCGCGAGTGCCACTCCGTGAACAGGCTTTGGTCGTAGGCGCGGAAGTGCGTGGAGTCCGACGCGACGGTCGTCGTGCTCTGCCCCCAGATCACGGGGTCGCGCGCGGCGAACGTCGCATCGGCGAGCTGCACGGCGGCAAGGCGGGCGCCGTCGATCGTGAAGTACCGCCGGGCGGTGTAGCGCAGGTCGGCTTCGCTGTGGCCGTGATCGCCGGCGGCGACGGCGCTGATGCCCGTGTTCGTGCCGTAGGCGTATGCGACCAAGAGCAAGCGCTCCCACAGCACCGAGCGTTGCAGCGCCTCACGGCTGCTGATGGCGGTGAGCTGGCCGAGCATCCCGGTCCGCAGCGCGGCTTCGGTGACCATGTCGATCAGCGGCACCTGTCCCCAGCGTTCCCGGACCGCCTTCTTGAGGCGCCGCAGGTTGCGCGGCTCGGGCTGCGCGTCCAGCGCCCTCAACTGGATGGCGCCGCTCTTGCGGTCGGTGATCCGCAGCCACGGCAGTCCGGGCAGCGCGTCGTTGAGCGCGGCGAGCTCGGAGCGCATCTCCTCCCGCAGCCCGGTCGTGAACGCTTTCGGGTCCATGGGCTTGCGCAGCTTGTCGTAGTGCTCGGCGGTGGATCTCGAAGTCGGCGGGGAGGTCCTCGTCGGGGTTTCGCCATTCGTGCGCGCCGACGACCCAGATCTCCTTACAGCGCAGCCGCTCACGCAACGCCTGGAAGACGCACGCCTCATAGACGCCGCGCACGACGCGGGTGCGCCCGCGCGAGTCGGTCTTGGTCAGCAGTTCGGTCCAGTCGGCGTTGACGGCGCCGTCCAGGACGACGTGTTCGTCGACGGGGTAGTACGTGCCCGTGGCGTGCGCGTAACGGACGATCAGCCCGAGGGCATCGATGACGGGCTGATGGGCGGTGTTGTTGATCTGAACTGGAGCACGCCGAGCAGCCTGATCAGGCCGCGGCGGTAGTGATTGGTGTAGGAAACCTTGAAGACCTTGCGCTTGTTGCGCTGATACTCGGTGCCGGTCGCGCGGTACTCGTTGACCAAGTCGGTGAGCGTGGTCTCGCCGCCGACGACGGGGTAGATCACCTCACGAACGCTCTCATCGGGAGTGCGCAGGGATGCTTCGGCGATCTTGCGGAGCATCGTGTCCTTGCCGCGGACACGCCGGAAGTCCTTGACGAACTCCTCGACGACCTTCTTCTCGGCGTGCGCATTGATCTTCTGGATCGTCGAGATGACCAGCTGCGCGAGCGTGTCGGTGACCTCCCGCTCACGCATCACGAGCAGCGCGCACAGCAGTGCGAGCTTCGTCGGCTGTGGATGCTGACGCAGGTGGCTTGGGGACTCGACCATCGCCCTGGCGCGCCATCCCTCGACAACCTTCGTCGCAACGCCGTCAAACAGGCCGGCCGGAAGTCCGACGGCGCGGATCGCCTCGAGCTTTGCGATCTCCGTGAGCATCGTGTCGAGGCTCACGTTGCCCGGCGCCGCCTTGATCAGCGCCAGCACGTTGTTTTCCTCTCCGTCGTCGTCGCTGAGAGCGATCAACGCTTCGAGGCGCTCGACGACGCCACGATCGATGCGTGCCGCGATCAGCCCAAGCAGCGCTTGCTCGGCGCGGTACAGCGCCGACCGCGTGATCTCGCCGACGCGATCGGGGGTCGGCGGCTCGATCAGCTGCGCGCGGCAGCTGGCGAGCAGCTCCGCGCGGACGCGATGCTCGCGACGCTCGATTGACGCGACGTGCTCGGCGAGCCACGACGTCAGAGTTTCGGCGTCGGCGACGCTGCACTCCCTGAAGCCGGTGTACGCGCGGATCTCGGTGCGATGGCGCTGCGCGGTGCGGCTGGCGAAGTCATAGCACGCAAGCTCGCCGGCGGGGACGCGGACCTGGGGAGCGAGGTGTGCGACGGCGTCTTCGGGCAGCTCGTGCGAGGCGGCCGGGAAGCGCCCGCGCCACAGCACGTACTTCAGCAGCGCGGCGAATCCCAGCCGGGTCGCGCCGGACTTGTTGCGCAGCAGCTCCAGCTCGTCGCCGATCAGGGTGAAGTGATCGACAACCTCGTCCAGACCCAGGTTGCGCGCCACCTCAAAGGTCGTCCGGGTCGGTCGGCATCGTCGCGATCATGTCCAGCGCGTTGCGGTGCAGGCGGTAGGAGGTCGGCCGCTGCGGATGTGCGCGGGCGGTGGGCCGGCGTCTGCGGCGACGCGGTCCAGCGCGTTGCGCGCGACCACCGCGCCGTCGATCGCGAACAGGCCCAGCAGGTCACGGCTCTCCTCCGCCGGCGCGCCCGTCTCAGAGGACAAGACGGCGACGGCGCGCTCGGGCGCGAGGGCGCCGAACTCGGGCTGCAGCGTGGCGCGGACCATGCCGTAGCGGCTGAGCGTCTTGCGCGAGTCGCCGGTCTCGCTGGACTCGGCCTCGAAGGACTGGATGGCCTCCATCAGATCCCCCGCACCGACCAGTCGCTCGGGCAGCGCCGACTCCCAGCCGCGGGCGACGGCGCCGCACAACGCCCCGTGAAACCATGCGCCCGCCAGCGCGCCGTGCGTCGACGGCCCCGGGTACTGGTGGGGATCGCTGACGGTCCAGAACAGCCGCTCGATACGTCCCTCGGCGGCCTCGATCAGCCCGTCGAGCTCCACGCCCAAGCGCTTGGCGACAGCCGCGTCGTCGCGCAGCTCGGTGACGAGCGCGCGCAGCTCGCGGTCTGCCCTCGCCAAGATCATCGCCGCAGTCAACCAGCGCAGGGGCCGCTGCTGAAGAACGCGGCTAAAGCGCGGCGTGATGGACCCGCAACGTCCGTCGGAATCCTTCGGATCCGGATCGAACCCCGCGTCCCCTCGACTGGCTCTTTGGATGTGACAGGGAATACGATATTCCCTGTCACATCATCATGTCCCTCGCTATCGTCGCGACCGGTGGCCGTTGCGCGCGAGCGTTCGGCGCATAACGCGTCGTGAATGCTGGAGAGGTCACATTCCCTGTCACATCATCGTCTGGAGACGGTTCGCGTGGGCGGTCAGGTCCTAGCGCTGCACGAGGGCAAGACGATCGCCGACGCGGCCAACACGTTCCTGCGCCGCGACATGGCTATGACAACGCGGCGCTCCTACGCGCAGACGATGAACCGGCTCACGGCGGCGCACGGCGCGTTGCCCGTCGGCGCGTTGGATGGAGCGATCCTCGATGCGTTCACAGCGGCGACGTGGGGCCAGTTCGGACCGGCGACGTGGAACCGCCACGTTGCGACGCTACGGTCATTTACCGCGTTCGCGCGACGCCACGGCTGGTTGGCCGGCGATCCGGCCGCGGTCCTTGAGCGGCGCACCGAACCTGCCGACCGCACCAAAGCGATCACCCGCTCCTCACTCGAGCAGCTGTTTCGCCGCGACGACGTCGCGATCCGCGAGAAGTGCCTGTGGCGGCTGCTGTACGAGACCGCCGCTCGCGCACAGGAGGTGCTCAGCGTCGACGTCGCGGACCTCGACCTGGACAACAAGAGCCTGCGCGTGCAGCGCAAGGGCGGCGATAGCGACTGGCTGCACTTCCAATCAGGCTCGGCACGGCTGCTACCCAGGCTGATCGGCGACCGTGACGCGGGCCCGATCTTCCTCGCAGACCGCCGCCCGAGCCCTGCCCGAGCACCCGCCTCGGTTGACCAATGCCCGACCACCGGCCGCGGCCGTCTGTCCTACGAACGATCCGGGTACCTCTTCAAGCAGCACTCACTGAAGGTCACCAGGAGGGGCTGGACGCTGCATCAGCTGCGCCACTCCGCCCTGACGCACCTCGCCGAAGACGGCGTCAACCTGCCGCTGCTGATGGCCAAGAGCGGACACGAGAACCTTCGCTCGCTGCAGAAGTACGCCCGCCCGGGCGCCGAAGCCGTCGCCGCGATGACAGCGGCTCACGACCCCGCCCGCCGCCGGCGATATGGCCCCTGAGACGCAGCCAAGCGCCGCGTGCTGGCGGTTTCTCGCCAGCCCAAATAGCACGATGCACTTCGTGCGTGACAAGCGGCTGTTGGTCGACGCTTGGACTGTAGATCGCGCGGGGCGTGCGCAGCGCGGTGATCTCGTCCTGCTATACGGAACCGGACAGCTGCAGAGCTGCGTCGCAATCGCCCGCATCTGCTCAGAAAGCGTCCAGAACTACAAGGCCAAGGGCCGCTGGCGCAAGTCCAACCGCGAATGGTGGAGCTACCTGCAGATCCAGCCGCTCGCGGAGCCGATGCCACGAGCGATAATCGAGGCGCTTCCCGTTGCGCAACGACCTGGATCCGGTCTGCAGCAGCCGCGCGGATCGCGTGCCAACAGGGTCGCTCCCGAGGCGGGCGAGGCCGCCCTGGACATCCTCACTCAGGACGACGCCACGGCCGCTTCGCGCCTAAATGCCTGGCGAGCCGGCACCGCTCGCTGGCCACGCCATCTCGACCTCGACGACCTCCGCGACGCGGACTGGCACGCGCCCGAAACCCGATCGCCAGAGGAGATCCTGCTCTGCCAACGCATCGCCAAACGGCTCGTGAAGACAAGCGGATACCGATACCTCACGCGCGACGATGAAGTCGGTAACGCAAGCGCCGCGTGGAATCCTCGCACCGAACCGGGCCGCATGTCGCTCGAGCACCGCATCACCGACGACGCCGGACCCGGGCGCATCGACATCCTCCTCGTAGACACCCAAGCCGACACACCGACCCTCCTGACGATCGAAGTTAAGCTACGAGCAACCCCAGCGGGCTCCCGCAACCCCATCCCCCAGATCATCCGCTACCGCCATGCTCTTCAGCAGCGCAACGGCGCCGACTGGAACGTGCACGTGCTCCTCGTCGCCGGGCACTTCAGCGACCTCGTCGTGGAGGAAGCACGCGCCCACGACCTGCCGCTATCGACATGCAACCCCGCCACCGGTCGGCTACTACGTGACGTACCCGACCGCTGAACCGCCTCCAGGCGATCTCCATCGGCCGGCCGGGAGCCCAGCGCAACGACCGCGAGCGCTACTTGTCGGTTGGTGCCACGTTCCTTAACGGGGTCGACTGTTCAACCGGGCGAAACCGGCGGACTCCGCTAAGCCGCGTGCGTCCGGGCGCGCTGGGCGCCTACCGCGACACATCGCTGTCGCGGGCGGGCAGACTCGGCATCCGAGCTCAGGCTCTTCCCCTCCCCGTGGATAAAATTCCCTTCGTGTCGCGTTGCGGTGGGTCAGGCGGGCTTGGGGTCCCAGTCGAGCGTGACGGTGAAGTGCGCTTCGATGCCGGCTTTGGCGATGACGGCGCCAGCGGAGACGTCAAGCCGTAGCCCGAACTCGATCGAGACATGGTCGGGGCCCATCGCTCGGAAGGTATCCAGGACGGCTTGTGCGGCGGGTCGCGCGGAGGCGAGCGCCTGGTCGAGGGATTCGTCGAGCTCGGCGACGATCGTCTCGCCTTTGCGGCTGACGCGTTCGGGACCGCTACGGGTGAGGTCGGTGTCTTCGATATCGAAGGTGACGGTGCCGGCGTCGGTCTTGATTTGCGCGAGGGCTCTGCTCATCTGTCCGCTCCGTCTCGGGTGATGGGGGAGACTAGATGGGGTGGGGAGCGTGTTGGAGGATCGGGCGTGGTTGGCGCAGGTTCTTAGTCGCGACGGCAGGGTTGTCGGCGCAGGGTTCGCGATCGGTGCTGGCCGGGTGTTGACGTGCGCGCATGTCGTCCAGGACGCTGGAGCCGCGGGCCCAGATGAGCTGGTGCGTTTGCATTTCGCAGCACTGGATGTGGGCTGCGAGGCGGTGATCCTCAAGGAGGGTTGGGCACCGGTCGAGGGGACTGCGGGCGATGTCGCCGTGCTCGAGCTGCAAGACCCACCTGGGGCTGTGCGGGCGGCGCCGGTACGCGCGCTGTACTCGCACGACGGGTTGGCGGGATCGGCGTGCGGGTTTCCCGGCGGATATGACGATGGGATGTGGACGCGGGCGACGCTCGGTCGCGGGGTTGGCCGGGCGTGGGTGCAGCTGGACGTCTCGTCGGCGAACGCGGTCGAGCCTGGTTACAGCGGCGCCGCGGTCTGGAGCGATGCGCTCGGCGCGGTCGTCGCGATGATGGTCACCCGCGACACGAAGACCGGGGGGAGGGTTGCGTTTGCGATCTCGATCGCGACGCTGCGCGGACTGTTCTCGCCGTTAGAGCTTGATCCGGACACGCGGACGCATTGGGGGCCGCGGTCGCGCGGGGTCAGCAGCGATCTGGATGCGGCGGGCTGGCTGTTCCACGGGCGCCGGCGTGCTCTGTCTGAGCTCGTGTCGTGGCTGACGGGCGCCGGTAGCCCAGCGGTGCGGGTCGTGACGGGGGTGCCAGGAACGGGAAAGTCGGCGCTATTGGCCAGGTTGGTCACGACCGCCGATCGCCGCTACCGCGCCCGCATCCCAGGTCTCTCTGACGACGACCCGGCGGTCGCGGCGGTCAGCGCGATCGATGTGACGTTTCACGCCAAGGGCCAGACGGTGTCGGGGTTTGTCGAACATGTCGCGGCGCTGCTGGGCCTGTCGCTTGAGGCGAGCACTGCGGCGGCGCTCGGCGATGCGATCCGTCAGACACCGGGTGGTTGGGTGATCGCGGTCGACGCGATCGACGAGTCGACCGAGCCCACGGCGCTGTGCGCGCTGATCAACACGCTGAGTGCTCTGGGCTGCCGGGTGCTGGCGGGCTGTCGCGAGCACCTCGTGGATGCGCTCGGCGACCCTGATGCGCTGCGACTGGACCGATCCCCGTACCTGCAGGGCACGGACATCGGCGCGTACGTCGCCGCGATCCTCAAAGAGCACGACGCCGCCGCGCGCGCCGATAACGGACTTGTCGCAGAGATCTCCCAGGCGGCGCAGGGCAACTTCCTGGTCGCGCAACTCGTCGCGCGTGCGGTGACGCTCACCGGGCAGGTCGTGCGGCCGCTGCCGCGTGACGTCGCGCAGGCCTTTGACGGGCTGCTTGATGCCCTGCCGGACCCGACTCTGACACGGCAGCTGCTGCTCGCGCTGGCCTATGCCAAGGGCGACGGCCTACCGACCGAGTTGTGGCGCAGCGCGGTGAGCGCACTCAGCCGGCCCTGTCAGCGCGCCGACATCGACGCGCTCCTCAGGGGCCCGGGCGCGTCGTTTTTGATCACGCGCCTGGAAGACCGCGCCGGCGCGCGCCATCGCCTCTTTCACGAAGCGCTCGCCGAGACGCTGACGCGCTCGCGCGACACGATCAGCGACCACGCGCTGCTCTGGGACACATGGCGCGCGATCAGCGAGAACCCCGGGGGGTGGGGGAGCGCGCCCGGCTATCTGCTCGAGCACGGCGCCGAGCACGCCGCCGACGCCGGCGCACTACCAGCGCTTGGCGGCGACATGAGCTATCTGCTGCACGCGGACCTGACGCGCCTGTCGATCCAGATCGCCCGCCACGCGCCCGCATCCGAGCGTGACGCACTGGCTCAGACGGGTGCGCTGCTGCGCCTCGCCGGTCCGCGCCTGCAACGCCTCGCGCGGGGCGATCGCGCCCAGCTGATCGCGCTCGCCGCATGTCACCTCGGGCTACCCGCGCTCGCAGCCGAAGCGCTCACCGACGCCCCCGGTGGATGGCGCCCGTGCTGGGCTCAGGGACTCGGCGACGCACACCAACCCCTGACCGGCCACACCGACCGGGTGACCGCGGTTGCGATCGGCAGCGCCGGCGACCGCGCGATCATCGCCTCCGCCAGCTGGGATGAAACCGTCCGCATCTGGGACGCGAGCAGCGGCGCGGCGATCGGCGAGCCCCTCCGCGGCCACACCAGCGCGGTGAACGCGGTCGCGATCGGCAGCGCCGGCGACCGCGCGATCATCGCCTCCGCCAGCAACGATAAAACCGTCCGCATCTGGGACGCCGTCAGCGGCCAGGCGGTCGGCGAGCCCCTCCACGGCCACACCGACCGGGTGAGCGCGGTCGCGATCGGCAGCGCCGGCGACCGCGCGATCATCGCCTCCGCCAGCTGGGATGAAACCGTCCGCATCTGGGACGCCGTCAGCGGTGAGGCGATCGGCGAGCCCCTCCGCGGCCACACCAGCTCGGTGACGGCGGTCGCGATCGGCAGCGCCGGCGACCGCGCGATCATCGCCTCCGCCAGCTGGGATGAAACCGTCCACGTCTGGGACGCGCGCAGCGGCGCGGCGATCGGCGAGCCCCTCCGCGGCCACACCAGCGCGGTGAGCGCGGTCGCGATCGGCAGCGCCGGCGACCGCGCGATCATCGCCTCCGCCAGCCACGATCAGACCGTCCGCATCTGGGACGCCATCAGCGGCCACGGGATCGGCGAACCCCTCCACAGCCACACCAGCTCGGTGACGGCGGTCGCGATCGGCAGCGCCGGCGACCGCGCGATCATCGCCTCCGCCAGCCGCGATCAGACCGTCCGCATCTGCGATGCGGTCAGCGGCGCGGCGATCGGCGAGCCCCTCCGCGGCCACACCAGCTCGGTGACCGCGGTCGCGATCGGCAGCGCCGGCGACCGCGCGATCATCGCCTCCGCAGGCTGGGATCAGACCGTCCGCATCTGGGATGCCGTCAGCGGCGCGG
>Ga0190267_10000276_pt1 | contig 11486 bp, 12 predicted proteins | sample Popmic239T_FD_140332 | JGI IMG/M metagenome (GOLD analysis project Ga0190267, IMG submission 140332) | Populus adjacent soil microbial communities from riparian zone of Oak Creek, Arizona, USA - 239 T | ecosystem: Environmental > Terrestrial > Soil > Riparian zone | place: USA: Arizona... | reverse complement strand
CTCCATGGTGGCCTTGTCGGTCTCCACCTCGGCCAGGACGTCGCCCTCCTTGACCTCGTCGCCCTCGTTCTTGAGCCAGGTGACCAGGCGCCCCTCTTCCATCGTGGGGGAGAGCGCCTCCATGTAGACCTTGGTCGCCATCGTTCGTCCGTTCAGAAGTGCGTGAGTGCGGTCGTGCGTCAGTGCGTGAGTGGGGTCGATTTCGACTTCCGCACTCACGCACTCACGCACTCACGCACTATCTGTAAAGAACCTGGTTCACCTTCTCCACCACCATCTCCACGCTGGGCTTGGCGGCCTTCTCCATCGCCTTGGCGTAGGGCATGGGCACGTCGGCCTGGGTCACGCGCAGCACCGGCGCGTCCAGGTGGTCGAACGCCTCTTCCTGGATCAGCGCGGCGATCGTGGCCGTGATGCCGCCGAACGCCCACCCCTCTTCCAGCAGCACCACGCGATTCGTCTTCGCCACGGTGGCCAGGATGGCGTCCGTGTCCAGCGGGCGCAGGCTGCGCAGGTCCAGCACGTCGGCCTGGATGCCGCTCTTCTCCAGCTGCGCCGCGGCCTGCAGCGCCACGTGGATCATCTTGCCGTGCGTGATGATGCTTACGTCGCCGCCCTCGCGCTTGAGGTCGGCCACGCCCAGCGGGATCACCAGGTCCGCGTCCTCCGACACCTCGCCCTTGAGGTTGTACAGCATCTCGCCCTCGAACACGCACACCGGGTCGTCGTCGCGGATGGCGGCCTTCAGCAGCCCCTTGGCGTCCGCCGGGGTGCCGGGGACCACCACCTTCACGCCCGGATAGTGCGCGACCTGGCTCTCCAGCGCCTGCGAGTGCTGCGCGGCAAGCTGCAGCGCGGCGCCGGTGGGGCCGCGAAAGGTGATCGGCATCTTGAACTGCCCGCCGCTCATCGACCGCATCTTGGCCGCCGAGTTGAAGATCTGGTCGAACGCCAGGATGGCGAAGTTCCAGGTCATGAACTCGATGATCGGCCGCACCCCCGTCATGGCCGCGCCCACGCCCAGCCCCGCGAAGCCCAGCTCGGTGATCGGCGTATCCACCACCCGCATCTCCCCGAACCGCTCCAGCAGCCCCTTGGACACCTTGTAGGCGCCGTTGTAGACGCCCACCTCTTCGCCCATGAGGAAGACGTCCGGATCCCGCTCCATCTCTTCGGCGAGCGCCTGGTTCAGCGCTTCGCGGTAGGTGATTACTGCCATGGGTTTCAAGTGCCCAGGTTCAAGTGCCCAGTAACTGATTGGGTCACGCGCCCAGCGATTTCCGCAGGGCGATGATCATCTTCGTGATCTCTCTGCACAGCGACAGAAGGATGCGCGCGTCCTCCGCATTCACATAGCCGAGCTCTTCCGCCAAGTAGACTTGGCTTCGAACCTCACCGGCCGATCCGCGCGCAATCGCCAGGAAACCGTGCGAACTCGCCCGGCTGTTCCGCTCGAATCCTTCGGCAATGTTGGACATCACCGAAACCACCGCCCGTTGTATTTGACTTCGCAGCCCCAAGTCCCGAACGAAAGGTCCCTGGCCCGTCACCCGGTACACGCGCAGGCTGAGCTCCTTCGCCCGCTGCCAGACCAGCAGTTCCTCGAAGGTAGTCGCCGGCGCGCGCCGACTGGGCACTTGACCCTGGGCACTGGGCACTGCTTTTACCGCTTTCTCCCGTCGAAGTACAGACGCCCGTTGACGTCCTCGGTTGCGTAGATCTCGGTATACAGCTCGTCCACGGCCGGCTCGGGGGACTTGTCGGCGAAGTCGGCGGACTCTTCGGAGACGCGCTTCACCTCCTCGTCCATCTTCTCCAGCTCTTCCTGGCTCAGGATGTTCTGCCGCGCCAGCAGGTCGGCGAAGATGCGGATGGGGTCGTTCCCCTTCTCCTTCTCCACGTCCTCCTTGGTGCGGTAGACGCCGCTGACCGGGTCCGACATGGAGTGGCCCACGAACCGGTAGGTGCGCGCCTCGATGAGCGTGGGGCCCTCGCCGCGGCGGGCGCGCTCCACGGCTTCCCTGGTGACGCGGTACATGTCGAGCACGTCCATGCCGTCGGCCACGGCGCTGGGCATGGCGTAGGCGGTGGCCTTCTGGTAGATGTCGTACAGCGACGACGCGCGCTCCCACGCCGTGCCCATGCCGAAGCGGTTGTTCTCCACGATCAGGATCATGGGCACCTTCCACAGCGCCGCCATGTTCAGCGACTCGTGGAACGCGCCCTGGTTGACCGCCGCCTCGCCGCAGTAGACCTGGATGACGCGGTCTTCCTTGCGGTACTTGATCTTCCACGCCACGCCCAGCGCGAGAGGAATCTGGCCGCCCACGATGCCGTGGCCGCCCAGGTAGTTCTTCTCGGCGCTGAACATGTGCATCGACCCGCCCTTGCCCTTGCTGCACCCGTCGGCGCGGCCGTACAGCTCGGCCATCACGGCGCCGGGGGTCACGCCGCACTGCAGCGCGTGCACGTGCTCGCGGTAGGCGGTCATCACGTAGTCGTCGGGGCGCTGCGCGTGGATGGCGCCCACGGCCACCGCCTCCTGGCCGATGTACAGGTGGCAGAAGCCGCCGATCTTGCCCAGCGCGTACGCCTCGGCGACCTTTTCCTCGAAGCGGCGCGCCAGCAGCATGTCGTACATCATCTGGCGCAGCTTGTCGGGCTCCAGCCCCTGCAGGCGCTCTTCGTCGCTCAGCTGGGGCTTGTGCTCGGTCTGGGCCTCGCGGTCCAGCTCGCCGCCGGCATCTGCCGCCGCCTCGGGTGACCGGTCCTCGGCCTCCGCCACGGCGACCGCGCCCTCCTGCTCGTTGTTGTCAGCCATTACTCTTCTCGTCTTTGGGCTCGGATCCAGCCCGCGTCAGTGAGTCCGCGCTTCGTGCAAGTCCGGCGAAACCGGCAGCGGTAGCGCCAGGTCCTTCCGGACGCGGTTGGCGCGCTCGCGGATGTACTCCAGCCGCTGCTCAGGCGTCATCGGTTCGACGTCGCGGTTGATCTCATCACGCAGTTCGCGCATCAGCCGCACGCAGTCGAATGCCTTTTCACTCTTCATTTACCACCTCCCGTGGTGTCCGGATTTCGACGGGTGGATAGCCGAGCTCCGTGTTCACCTCGTTGTAGCCGTGGATCCGCCGCAGGTTCACGACGTGCTTGAAGTTCCAGCTGACCAGCACGTCTACCCCGGCCAGCGTTGCGATCGCGATGTGCTGCGCATCGGCCCACATCTTCGGTGGCAGCACGGCTGCGGCCAGGTACGCCTTCGCCAGCCGCTCTGCTTCGGCGGTGAACAGGACCGCCTCCACATCTTCGGGGCGCAAATCAGACACCACGTTCCGAACGGCCTCTGGAGCATTCTGCAACTCGGCCAGCGTGACGTCAGAGATGACGAGCACGTATTCACCGGATCGAAACCGCTCGAACAGCGCGCGCGAACCCTCCGCGAACTCCGCGTCGAAGCAGCCTCCGATTGCGGATGTGTCGCTGTACACCCGCAAACGCCCGCGCGCGTCCGGCACCTTACAAACTGCCCAGCTGCACCAGCCTGGGCGCGGGCGGGGCGACCATGGCGGCGCGGAGGGTGGCTTCGGCCACGTCGATCGCCACCTCGCCGTCCACGTCGGCATCCACGATCTCGGTAATGCTGCCGGGGCCGCCGGCGTCGATCGTCCGCGCCTGCTCCTTGGCATGGTACGACGAGCGCACCAGCGGCCCGCTCTCCACGTGGCCAAAGCCCAGCTCGCGCTCGCCGATCTCCTTCCAGCGGCGGAACTCGTCGGGCGTGACCCAGCGGTCCAGCGGCACGTGGTGCTCCGAGGGGCGCAGGTACTGGCCCAGCGTAAGAATGTCGACCGACGCCTCGCGCAGGTCCTTCATGGACTGGAGGATCTCGTCCTCGGTCTCGCCCATCCCCAGGATGATGGCGCTCTTGGTGAGCTGCGCCGGGTTCATCCGCTTGACGGCGCCCAGGAACGAGATGGACCGCCAGTAGCGCGCGCCGGGGCGCAGCGCCTTCCCCAGCCGCTCCACGGTGTCGATGTTGTGCGCCAGGATGTCGGGCCCGGCCTCGACGACGGTGCGCAGCGCGTCCTCGTTCCCCTTGAAGTCGGGGATGAGCACCTCCACGGTGCAGCCGGGGACGCGCTCGTGGATCTGGCGGATGCACTCCGCGTAGATGGCCGCGCCGCCGTCGCGCAGCTCGTCGCGGTTCACGCTGGTGATGACGGCGTGCTCCAGCCCCATCGTCGCGACGCTGTCGGCCACGCGGCGCGGCTCGTCCCAGTCCAGCTCGGTGGGCATGCCGTGGGCGACCGTGCAGTACTTGCAGGCGCGGGTGCACACGTCGCCCAGGATCATGAACGTGGCGGTGCCGCTCTCCCAGCACTCGCCGATGTTGGGGCAGTGCGCTTCTTCGCAGACGGTGTGCAGCCCCTGCGAGCGCATCAGGTTCTTGAGCCGCAGGTAGTTGGGTCCGCCGGGGGCGCGCACCTTGAGCCACTCGGGCTTGCGCGCGCGGTGGCTCACCGGCTCGCTGCCGTCCGGACGCGGCAGGTTTACGGTGCCCTTGCTCTTGACGATCCCGTTGTCCTTGCCCGCCGGCGCGTAGCCGCGCTGCGGTGCCTCGGGCGCCTGGATGCTCATATTCCCTCAAGTCTACGGGGCGCGGACGCCCCGCCGCTGGCTCGGTGTGCGGACGGCGGGGCGAAGCGCGCGTGCGGCTTCGCCCCGCCTTTGTGCGCGAGCCCGGCCGTGGCGCCCGCAATCCGTGGGCCGGGCCGGGGTTCATGCGAACCGCACAAGCTAGCCAGTGGCACGGCGGATCGCAAACTCCGGCCCCTGATTCCGGGCTGTGCGCGCCAAGCGTACGACACCGCATCCCGTACTTTGATCCCACTCGGAACAAAATAACATGCCTCACACAGAGCAGCAGAGGGGCAGAGCAGCAGGGTGATTCCGTCATCGCCTCTGCTCCTCTGCCTCTCTGTTGCTCTGCGTGAGTGCTTTTCAGGACTTTCGATCACGCACCCGCATCCACGCGCAGCACGGCGGGGGGCAGGCCCTGCGCCTCCAGCGCGCGGACGGCCAGGCCCATGCGCGCCCACGGCACCGGCTCCGTGCGCGCGGCGACGGCGTCGCGGGTCCACGCCATCCGCTCGTTGTTGATGCCGGCGCGCTCCAGCGTGCGCCCCAGCGCCTCCTGCGCGCCCCGCGAGCGGTCTACTCCCAGCGCCCACGCGTGCGGCCGGCGGTCCGGGATGGCGGGCGCGGTGGCGGGGGACGGCCGGGCCTGGCGTTTGGCCGCGCGCACCATGTCGCCCAGCAGCGCACTGGCCGTGGGGCCGCCGCCGGCGCCGGGGCCGCCCAGCGCGATGCGGCCGTTCCAGCGGCTGTTGATGACGACCAGGTTCAGCTCGTCGCGCGTGCGGGCCAGGTCCGAGGCGGCGGCCACCAGCACGGGCTCTACGCTGGCGGCCACCCCCTCCGGCGTCCGCACCGCCTCGGCGACGATGCGCACGGCGCCGTCCAGCGCGCGGGCGGTGCGCACCAGGCGCTCCGCGTCGTCACCCAGGCCGCGGCGGCGGACCTCCAGCCGCGCCGGCTCCACGCCGAACGCCAGCCACGCCAGGATGCGCAGCTTGTCCGCCGCGTCCTCGCCGCTCAGGTCGCGCGAGGGGTCCGCCTCCGCGAAGCCGCGCGCCTGTGCGTCCGCCAGCGTGTCGGGGAACGACCATCCGTCCTCCACCCGGCTCAGGATGTAGTTGGTGGTCCCGTTCAGGATCCCCCGCACGGCGTGGATGCCGGTGAGCGACAGCGGCTCGCGCAGCGCCCGTACGACGGGGATGCCGCCCGCCGCCGCGCTCTCGAAATCGAGCCGCCCCCCGTGCCTGCGCCCCAGCGCGACCAGCTGCGGCCCGTGCGCGGCCACCAGCGCCTTGTTGGCCGTCACCAGCCGCCGCCCCGCCTCCAGCGCCGTCCGCGCGATGCGCAGCGCCGGATCCATCCCGCCGATCGCCTCCACCACCACGTCCGCGTCCGCCGCGGCCCCCAGGAACGCGTCCACGTCCGTGGTCAGCAGCGAGGTGTCGAGCTCGTCGGGCCGCTTGCGTTCCGCGTGGGCCACCAGCACGCGCACCAGCTGAAAGCGCAGGCCGTGGCGCAGGCGGATCTCGTCGCGCGCGTGGTGAAGGATGCGCACCAGCTCGCCGCCCACGGTGCCGCACCCCGCCAGCGCCACGCGCACCGTGCGGACGCCGCGCGACGGCGTGGGGGCGCGCAGGGCGCCGTCCTCGATCTTCAGTGCAGTGCTCATGGCTCGTAGGCTCCAGCCCCGGCCGGCTCGGCGGCACGGAGCGCGTCTTCCAGGATTTCGGTGACCTGCGCGGATTCGAGCAGAAAGGCGTCGTGGCCGTGGATGGAGCGGATCTCCCGGTACTCCGCGCCCGCCGCCACCGTCCATTCGCGCACGTCGTCCGCGGCATATAGCAGGTCGCCGGGAACGCCCACGCCCGTCAGCCGCCCCGTGATGCGCCTCAGCGCCGCCGCCACGCCGCCGCGCCCGGCGCCCACGTCGTGCGAGTCCATCGCGCCCATCAGGCTCAGGTAGCAGCGGATGCTGAAGCGGCCGCGCAGCTTGCGCCCGTGGTGGTCCAGGTACGACCCCACCTGCCAGTCGCCCTCCGGCGTCCGCGCCCGCCCGAAGCGCCGCGCCTGCTCCTCCGCCGTGCGGTACGTCATCATCCCCATCATGCGCGCCACCTCCAGCCCCCGCTCGCCGCCGGCCTCGATGGCGCGGCGCTGGATGTGGTTCCACGCGATGGCGTGCGCCGTGTGCGCCGCCGGCGCCGCGAAGACGACCACCGACCGCGGCAGCGCCGGGTTCTGCGCCGCCCACTCCATCGCCACCATCCCGCCCAGCGACCCGCCCGTCGCCAGCGCCACCGACGCGGCCCCCAGCTCCTCCACCAGCCGCTGGATCAGCCGCGCCTGGTCCCGCGTGGTGATCGGCGGATGCGGGCGATCGTCATCATCCCACCCATCGAACGTGGTGCCGTAGCATCCGCCCAGCAGGTTCGTGCACAGCACCGCGTACCGGTCCGTGTCGATCGCCTTCCCCCGCCCGATGGCGTCGCGCCACCAGTCGCCCGCCGCGTCGGACGAGCCGGTGAGCGCGTGGACGACCAGCACCAGGTTGTCGCGCGCCGAGTTCAGCGCGCCGTCCAGGTGGTAGGCCTGGGTTACGCCGCGCAGCACGTCGCCGCTCTCCAGCGCGAAGTCGCCCACACGCTGGTACCGCCGCTCTCGGCTCACGCGGCCTCCAGCGCCGGGACCACGCGGACGACGGTGCCGCCGCGCCCGGAGAGCGGCGCCGCGTGGTGGTAGACGCGCAGGGGAACGCCGCGCTCCGCCGCCAGCCGCGCGGCGGTGGGATGCACCACGCGCGCGCCGCCCTCCGCCAGCACCAGCAGCGCCAGCGGGTCCATCTCGCCGATCGGCCGCGCGTCCGGATGGGCGCGCGGGTCGCGGTCGTGCACGGCGCGGACGTCGGTGACGATGTGGCACTCCGCCGGCCTCAGCGCCGCCGCGATGGCGACCGCGGAGGTGTCCGATCCGCCGCGCCCCAGCGTGACCGTCTCGCCGTCGTCGCGCACGGCCTGAAAGCCGGCGACCACCGGCACCGTGCCCGCGGCCAGCAGTCGGCGCAGCGGGGCGGGATCCACGTCCTCGATCCGCCCCCCGCAGAACCCTCCCTCCGCCCACACCCCCGCCTCGCCGCCGCGCAGGCTGCGCGCGGGGATGCCCAGGCCGGCCAGCGCCGCCGCCAGCAGCGCCGCGGACAGGTCCTCGCCGGTGGCGAGCGCGCGGTCCGCCTCGCGCCCGTCCGGCCGCCCGGCGCTCACTCCGGCGAGCAGCCGGACGATGCGGTCCGTGGCGCGCCCCATCGCGCTCACCACTACCACGGCCTGCCTGCCGCGGCGGACGTGGCTGGCCACCCGCCGGGCCGCCCGCCGGATGCGCGCGGGCGAGCCCAGCGAGGTGCCGCCGAACTTGATGACGAGTGGTCCGGTGCTCATAGCCCCACCGCCGCGCGCAGGGCGTTGTCCAGGTCGCGCAGCAGGTCGTCCGCGTCCTCGATCCCCACCGACAGCCGGACCAGGTCCGCCGTCACCCCCGCCGCCGCCCGATCCGCCTCCTCCAGCTGCTCGTGCGTGGTGCTCCACGGGTGGATGATCAGGCTCTTGGCGTCCCCCACGTTGGCGACCAGCGAGAATAGCTTCGACTCGCTGATCACCCGCCTGGCCGCCGCCTCGCCGCCCAGCACGCCAAAGGTCAGCACCCCGCCGAATCCGCCCTCCAGGTAGCGCTTCGCCGTCGCGTGGGTGGGATGGGATTCGAGGCCGGGATAGCTCACCCACGTCACCGCGGGATGGCCTTCCAGGAAGCGCGCGACGGCCAGCGCGTTCTGCGCGTGGCGCTGGATGCGCAGGTGCAGCGTCTCCAGCCCCTGCAGAAAGAGGAAGGAGTTGAAGGGGCTGAGCGCCGCGCCCACGTCGCGCAGCAGTAGCACGCGCAGGCGGATGGCGAAGGCGATGCTGCCGAACGTGGGCGCGAAGCGCAGGCCGTGGTACGCCGGCTCGGGGTCCACGTAGAAGTCCTTGAAGCGCGGCTCGTTGCCCCAGTCGAACGTCCCACCGTCCACGACGACTCCGCCGATGGACGTCCCGTGCCCGCCGATCCACTTGGTGGCCGAGTGGAGGACGATGTCCGCGCCGTGCTCGATGGGGCGGAAGAGGAAGGGCGTGGCGAAGGTGTTGTCGACGACGACGGGGACGCCGGCCGCGTGCGCCACGTCGGCGATGGCGCGGAAGTCGGGGACGTCCAGCCGCGGGTTGCCGATCGTCTCCACGTACACCGCCTTCGTGGTCTCGTCGATGGCGGCGGCGAACGCCTGTGGGTCGTTGCCATCGACGAAGCGCGTGGTGATACCCAGCCGCCCCAGCGTGTACTTGAGCAGGGTGAAGGTGCCGCCGTAGAGGGAGGACGACGCGACGATGCTGTCGCCCGCCTGGGCCAGGTTGAGCAGCGCCAGCGTCTGCGCCGCCTGCCCGCTGGCCACCGCCACGGCCGCCGTGCCCCCCTCCAGCTCCGCGATCCGCTTTTCGAACACGTCCGTCGTCGGATTCATGATCCGCGTGTAGATGTTGCCGAACTCCTTGAGGCCAAACAGGCTGGCCGCGTGCTCCGGCCCGTTGAACACGTACGACGTGGTGGCGTAGATCGGCACCGCCCGGGCGTTGGTGGCGGGATCGGCGATCTCCTGCGCGCTGTGCACGGCCCGGGTGCCCAGGCCCAGCTTGGCGGTCGTCTCTTCGGTGATGCTCATCTTCCTTGCTCCTGGTGTGATACGGACGAAAAAAGCCCGGCCCTCTCCGTGGGGAGAGGGCCGGGCGGGGGTCAGATCTGCCGAGTCTTGTGCTCTGGCCTATCTCGCGCTGCCGTGCCGTGTGGATGCACGCGCGCGCCCGTCCGTCTCTCCCGGGGGAGCGACGCACTTGCACATGCAGCACATGCACATGGTAAAGGCGGGGCGGATGTCCATCGTCGTCAGCACTCGGTTCGTTCTGCGTCTCGGACGCGCGGCGGCGTGCCGTGCGTCCCTGGTTCTACGTTCGCCCTGCGCGAAAGGTCCGTCGAGGACGTCGCGCGGACGTGCTCACGCCTCCCAGGGCAGCTCGGGCTTGCCGAAGTGCCCGTAGTTGGTGGTCTGGCTGTAGATGGGGCGCAGCAGGTTCAGCCGGTCGATGATGGCGCGCGGGCGGAAGTCGAAGCCCGCCTTGACGAACTCCGCCGCCGCCGCCGCGTCGCCCGTGCCGAACGTATCCACCTTGACCGACACCGGCTGCGCCATGCCGATGGCGTAGGCCACCTGCACCTCGGCGCGGCGGGCCAGCCCCGCCTTGACGATCTCGCGCGCCACGAAGCGGCAGAAGTACGCGCCGCTGCGGTCCACCTTGCTGGGGTCCTTGCCGCTGAACGCACCGCCGCCGTGCCGTCCCGCGCCGCCGTACGTGTCCACGATGATCTTGCGCCCCGTCACGCCCGCGTCCGCCGACGGGCCGCCCTGCACGAAGCTGCCGGTGGGGTTCACCAGGATCTTGAGGTCGTCGTGGTACCAGCCGCCCAGCGCCTCGGGGATCACCGTCGTGGCGATGAAGTGGCGGATGGTGTCGCGGTCCACGTCCGCGGAGTGCTGCGTGCTCACCAGCACGTCGGTCACGGCCACCGGCTCGTTGCCCTGGTACGCCACGGAAACCTGCGTCTTGCTGTCCGGGCGCAGCCAGCTCACCGTCCCCGCCTTGCGGTGCGCGGCCAGCACGCGGGCCAGGCGGTGGGCCAGCAGGATGGGCAGCGGCATGAGCTCCGGCGTCTCGTCCGTCGCGTAGCCGAACATGATCCCCTGGTCGCCCGCGCCCTGGTCGCCCGACAGGCTGGTGTCGGCGTCCACGCCCTGCGCGATCTCCGCGGCCTGGGCGGAGAGGAAGGAGATGATGTTGACGTCGTCGGCCCGGAAGGGCTGGTCGGCGTCGGTGTAGCCGATCTCGCGGATGGTCTGCCGCACCACCGCCTCGTGGTCCACCGTGGCGCCGCTGGTGATCTCGCCGGCCAGCACCACGTTGCTCTCCTTGACCAGGACCTCGCAGGCCACGCGGCTGGTGGGGTCCTGCGCCAGGTACGCGTCCAGGATGGCGTCGGCGATGGCGTCGCACACCTTGTCGGGGTGCCCCTCGCTGACGGACTCGGAGGTGAAGGTATAGGTGACGGTGGCCGGCGCCTCGGTCTCGGTCAGGACAGTGCTCATCTGCGGTTCTCGCGTGCGGTAATGAGGTGGGACCGACGAAAAAGGCCCGCCGTCGATCAGGACGGCAGGCCCGTGCGACGCTTTAGGCGATTCCCGTTGCTGGTGCGAGCCCGCCAAGCTGTCGGTCAAAGCGCTCGCGCCGCCCGGAGTCGTCCCCGGGCCGGGAAATCAGTCTTCTCAAACAAAACGAACGGGGCCTCCACAGCATGTTCCGCTGCGGAGGCCCCGCGAGCGGTTTAGCACATTTGTAACGCGGAGCAATCGCTGCAACTCGCCGCGGCACCCTTGCGAGTGCGGCCGAAAGGATAACGGAGGAGCGCGGAGGACGCAAGTGTGCTCTCCTTACGCCGCCCTCAGGCGGCGGACTCTTCCTGGCGCTGCGACTTGGGCTTGTCGATCAATCGGTCGCCGTGCCGCTCCTGACGCTCCATATAGTGTTCCGCGAGCTTCACCGGATCGTGATTGAACCTGGCCGAGATCTGCCTGCGGATTTGACGGACCTCCTCGACCGCGTCGTCTACGGCACTCCGTGGCTCCTTCATCGGCTCCTCCTCAGCAGTTCCAGCGGGGTCACGATCTCAGGAACAGAAAGCCCCAGCGACGTGTTGATCTTCCGGATGTGCGCGAACTTGTT
>Ga0190267_10000275_pt1 | contig 11509 bp, 11 predicted proteins | sample Popmic239T_FD_140332 | JGI IMG/M metagenome (GOLD analysis project Ga0190267, IMG submission 140332) | Populus adjacent soil microbial communities from riparian zone of Oak Creek, Arizona, USA - 239 T | ecosystem: Environmental > Terrestrial > Soil > Riparian zone | place: USA: Arizona... | reverse complement strand
GCAGACGCTCCCAGCCGCCGGCCAGGATCTCGACGGGACCCATGATGTGCGGATCGACGCCCATCCCGGCGAGGTCCGCGGCGACCTGCTCGGTGTAGCGCAAGCTCTCGCGGGCCGAGCGCTGATGGTCCTCCCACGTCGTTCGCACCGCTCCGCCTGCGGGACTCCACGACTGCTTCAGACGCGCGATCGGCTGCAGCGCCGGCCGGTAGGGCACCGCAACCCAATAGCGCGCAGACACCGCCGGTTGCTCCCCCCTGGCTGCCTCGGTCACGGACTGCGTCTGCGCCTGCAGAAATCGCCGGCGGCTGCGCGCGAGTGAGTCGCGCCCGTGCGTGAGGTCGTCGGCGATCGCCAGCTCGACGCGCTCGTGATCCTCGGCCATCGCGTCAGCGATCGGGATCGGATCGGTCTGCGCGTAGAAGCTGAGGCCCTGCAGGTCGGGGATGCTCGCGCACAGGCTCGCCCAGGCGTCCTCGATCGCGGCGATCGCGGTGGGGTCGGCGCTGACGACGTTCGGGACGTACTGGCACTCGATGACGCGCACGTACTCACCGTCTGTCGTGACGATCAGGCCATCGGGCTCCAGCGCGGCGATGTCAACGAGCTCGTCGATCGTCGTCGTGCGTCGAGACAGACGGTCGCTGGCCAGGCGCTGCGCGCGGTTTGAGCCGCGGCGCGCTCGGATGCGCCGCTCAGATTCCGAGCCGTTACGCGACGTCGTCATGGTGCGTTCTCCGTGTCGTGCGCAGCAGCGCCGCCACCGTTGGTGACCGGCGGCGCGCTGTCAAGCTGCCACCAGGCAGCATCCTCGGTGCTGTCGGCCAGCACGAGCGGCACCGCGTCGACGATGACGCCGCCGCTGACTGGCTCTTCGGCGTCGGGAGCGAGAAAGTGGGCCGGCCCGAAGCGCCAGCGCACGATCGCCAGGACGTAGCGCCCGGGCCCCAACGCCTGGCCGCCGACGGCGTACAGCGCAACGCCCGCGGCAGCCATCACGAACAGCGTCAGCGTGATCGTGGGCTTGTAGCTCAGCGGCGAGAAGCGCACCGACACGTAGAGCACGCCGCCGGCGAGCGCCGCAGCAAGCCAGCCTTGCCACGTCATCCCGTAGTAGCGAGTGCCATCGTTGAGGCGCCGGAAGGTCTGCATCAGCGACCCTTCTTACGGCGTGGGCGCGGAACGCGCGAGCCGCGCGGCTTCGCTGTCGACGGCTCCGCCGACGAGCCGCGCCCAGCGCGCGGACCGGACGCGCCTGGGCCCGATGTGGGCGCATCATTACCCCGCGGCGCGGATTGAGGCGTCGCGGCGGCGCCCGGCCCGCGAGGACCACGGCGCTGGGCGTCCGGTCGCGTCCCCGGTGAGGCGCCGGGATCGCGCGTTGCTGCGCCGGCGGGCGACTGTGAGCCTGAAGACGAACGCGCATCGCTTCGCGGGCGTGTGCCACCGTCAGGTGCAATCGGCGCGGGCGGGGTGACGCCGGGGGCCGTGGGCGCGGGCCTGCCTCCGGCGCCTCCGGTCTTCGCCGAGGGGGCGCTGGCTCCTGCTGCGTTCTGCCAGCCCGAGCGACCACCGCGTGCCATGCGCGTTGCCAGTGCGCCGGCCTTGGTCCCGCCTAGCGCTTGGCCGACCGGGCTTGCTGCAGCTGCTCCGACACCGCGCTTAGCGAGGCCGCCACCGGCGCCGAGCAAGCCACCGCGTGCCAGTGCGCCGGCGCCACCGCCTGCGCCTGCGAGCATCGCGCCGGCGCGTCCACTGCCACCCAGCGCGGCTCCGGCGCCGCGTGCGGCGCCGCCCACCTTGCTGCCGAACGAGCTGAGCGCGTCACGCGCACTCGCGGGAGCACCGCCGCCACGACCAGCAGACGCGCTTGAACCACGCCCGCCCGCAAGTGCGAGCATCCCAGCAATCTGGCCGCCGAGCAGTGCCGCGGCGAACTTCGTCAGCTTCAGATTGAGGTAGAAGCCGGCGATGGCCGCTAGGCCCAGTACGAGGCCGCCGAGCAACGTGCCGAGGTCGCTGCTGGTGCCGATGACCGAGCCAGCGCCCGTGCTGTCGTTCATCAGAAGTGCTGCGATGGCGAACACCGTCGCCCAGAGAATCGGCAGGACGACAAGGCCGAGTGCGAGTGTGAGCCAGGCGCGCGCCGCGGCAGCTCCGCGTTCGGTCGGAGCGATCCCGATCATTAGGGGTCCCGTGACGTACACGATGGCGCCGACGAGGATCATCAGAACCTTCAGGAAGATCATTGCGAGCAGCGCCGCACCAGCTGCGCCTACGACGACCAAGCCGATCAAGGGCAGAGCACCGATGAGAGCGCCACCGCCGACTAGGAACTCGAACATCTTGTTGATGCCTGCAGCGACGGTCGCCACGCCGAGAATCGCCTTGGTGATCTGATTGCAGATCGCGGCCACCTGAGCCCACAGCCAGGTGTAGGAGATGAGTACGACACCGATGGCGAGAGTCCGGACGATGGGCATCGCGACGTTGTCGCCAAGCCCGAAGATGGCGCGCGTGCTCGCGTAGGTCAACGTCAACGGGAGCATCGCGATCCCGATCCATACGAACAGGTCGCGGAGATCGTTGATGCCAGCGAATGCGTAGTCGCCGCCGCCCGGTCCTGCGACATGCGCGGCGTAGTTGGGGATGGCGACGACCCACTGCATAACGCTCAGTCCCTGGGTCGCCCAGCTGTCGGGAATGAGCAAGTCCACGAGCCCCGCGAGCGTGTTCACGACGAACTTGCCGGCAACTTCGGTGGTCCATTCGAAGCCGCCGACGAGGACGCTCTTCAGCGCACCACCGATGCCCAGGATGTCGGCTATCGGGGGCGCCGGGATGCTTCCAAGCCCAGCGCTCGCGACCGCGGTGGCGGGCGCACTTGCCGCGACGACAGACAGGAGCAGCGCAAGCAGGGCGGCGATCCGCGCGCCCATCAGTCGGCTTCACCGTCGACGAGCCAGCTTCCGTCGATATGCCGGAGTGCCAGGGCTCGTTCGCGACGTCCGAGCTCGACGTGCGCGGTAGCTTGATCGCCGAGAATGTCGACGGATCGGACACGAGCACCGGCGAACTCCGGCGCGGTGCCGTCGGCCCTCAGGTCCTCACCCTGACGCTCGACTACTTCTTCGCAGCTCTTTGGCGGCGTCGCACGTCCCGATAGTGCCCTGGCCGATGGACGTAGCGCAATCTTGAGGGTGCCAGCTCTGCCGCTTGGACTCATGAGCTGGCACGCCGCGCGGCCGTCGCCTCGCGCGACGGCCACGTACAGGGCTACCGCTGTGTCGCGGATCTGCGCTTCGTCACTCCTGACGGTCGGGCCTGTGCTCATGTCGGGGCCTGCGTCATCCCCGCAGCCGGCAGCCAGGAGGGGGAGGCTGAGCGCGAGGGCGAGTGTCAGGCGCATGGTGCGGGCGGGGGGCGCCATCCGATGGGTCCGGTTAGGCGAGGGCTGTTGGGATGACGACGAGGATCATCAGGACGCCGCCGATGACCTTGAACAGCCAGTCGGGCGCGGAGCGCGAGCCGACCATGAACAGGCCGGCAAGGATGATCAGGACCAGGCCGGCGCCGGTGCCGATGAGCCAGATCCAGTTGTCGGTGAGATCGTCGATCAGCTTCTTGATGATCGTCGCGTTGGGTGGAGGCGTGCCGTTAAGGCCGGCGCCGCGGAGAGCGGCCAGGGAGAGGGCCGTGGCCGCGGTCACGGTGAGCGCGACGGGCAGGAGCAGGCGTGTGAGGAGGGCGAGTCTCGGCATGGCGTTCTCCGGTGTCGATGGGCTTGGTGGGCGGCCGGCGGTCATGGCTGCGCAGCTACCGGACGCGTAGTGCGCGGGGTCGTGAGGAGCCGGTGGTGTAGCGCAGGCCTGGCTGTGCTGATACGCGAACGCGCAGGCGGTAGGTCGCCGGGGTGCTCAGGCGCAGCGCGGTGCGTGCGCGGCCGCGGCTGCGCGGTGTGAAGCGCAGCTGACGGATGGTCCGCCAGTTGCCGGCCTGGCGCAGCTGCAGCGCACCGATGACGGTCGCTCCCGGCCGGATGCCGGCGCGCAGTCGAGCCGTGAGGTTCACGCGCCCGCCGCGCGGCACGGAGCGCCGCGCGAGGCTCAGGCTGACGGGAGCGCGCACGCGCAGCAGCCGGGCCGGTGAGCGGAAGCTGTCGTTGCTGGAGGTCGTCGGGAAGTACACGAGCTGCACGCGACGACTCGGCGAGCGCGCCGCAAGCTTGACGGACACGCGGCCCGTCTTCGAGGTGATCAGCGGCTTCGCCATGAGTCGCCACGGGCCGGAGGCCACGGAGACGGCTCGGTGCACGCGCGCGCCGATGATCGGCTGGCCGGTCAGGGTGGTCAGGCGACCGCGCATGCGACTCGTGGTGTTGTAGCCGACGAGCCGGCGGCGGGTGAAGCGTGTGCGCACGCGTAGGCGTCCGTTGGAGCGCACGACGCGGCGCGCAACGAACGCCAGGCCGACCTTCGCGGGGCCGGCGCCGAGCCCGTTGGGGCGCGGCGGCGTGGCGACGTCGGCATCGGGGTTGAAAAATAGGTTGCGCGCGGGGTCGAACCGGCTGGCCGGCGGCGGCCCGTCGAGGAACGCCGGCGCGACAAAGACGGTGTGACTGAGCAGCGTGCCGGAGTTGCCGGCGGCGTCGTGCGCGACGATCGCGATTGTGTGCAGCCCAGCGGTAGCGAGCATCGCCGGCGTGACTGTGAAGGACGCCGGCGCCGCACTGGCTTCGGGCAGCTGCGGCGTGCACGGTCGCATCAGGGCGTAGTCGCGCTCGTCGCCAGTGCTCGGGCTGATGTCGCCACAGCTGCCGGTGGCCTGCTTGGCGTCGACGACGCGCCCGTCGACGAGCAGCTGTACGTCGCGCACTCCCCCACCCGCATCGGTCGCGCGGGCCTGCAACGCGAGCGTTCCGGTGACGAACATGCCGTCAGTCGTGCCGCTGGCCTCGCCGGCCGGTGCGACGTCGTCCGCGATCGTGAGCTGGATGCGGTAGGCGTTGAAGTAGGCGCTGATCGCGCGATCTGGACGGGTGCACGTCGCGGTGCACCACGCGACGAGGGCGGCGGAGTCCTGCGAGAAGCCGGTGAACGTTTGTCGGTTGCCGTCGGCGAGCGGCGTCGCGACGTTGCCGAACGCGCCGGCGTCTCGGGCGTACAGCGACGTCGGGCCGGCGAAGATCTGGATGCGCCCGGGCGCCTGTGCGCTGGCGGTGTTCGTCCACCACACAGATAGTCCGGTGATCTTCGTGCCGCCGGCGGCCTGGATGTTCCACGCCGCGTTGCCGGTCGCGGGGTTGTTGGGCCCGCCGCCGGTGATCGCCTGGAGGTTGCCGGCCGTGGCGCCCGTGACGTTGGCTCCACACGTCGTGGTCGTGAGCGCTTGCGTTCCGGCCGTGCTCGGTGACCAGTCGCCGGCGGACAGCGGCTTGCCCTCGGCGTCGGCGCACGTCGACACGCTGTAGGTGCCAGCGTGCGCCTCGGGCGCGGCGTTGGCGCTGCCCGCGAGTGCGGCGAGAACGAGGACGATCGCAAGACGCTCCACGGTGAAACCTCCACGGGGACGAGTTAGCACGGCGGGAACTCCACGCAGCCTGGAGAGACTGCCGGGGGCGGCGGCGGCGGCGGCGCGGGCGGCCGAGCCACGACGGCGGGAGGGGCGACGACGCGCGGAGGTGCCGGAGCGGTCCTGCGGGGCGTTGGCCGACGTGGGGCAGCACCTCGACGAGCTTGTGCTGCACGCTCGCGACGCGCGGCGGCGGCGCGGCGTCGTGCGGCACGGCGGCGTGTGGCGAGGCGTTCCCGGGTCGCCGCGCGCTGGCGCTCGAGGCGCCGCGCGGCGCGCTGCTTGGCGGCACGCGCCACGGCGGCGCTCTGCTCGGGGCTTATGGCCCGCGGTGGCGCCGGGGCGACGATCGGCGCAGGCGGCGACGACGGCGCGTCCGGAACAGGCGACGCGGGTCGCATCAGGATCACGACTGCGATCAGGAATACGCCCGTCGCGAGCGCCACGATCGCCAGTGAGCGCGACCGGCGCTTAGGCAGTGAGCGTCGGGGATCGTGCTGCTGTGCGGTGGGGAGCGCTGGCGCGGGTGCGCGCCGCGCGCTGCGCTGGCGTCGGGCCGGGCGGACCAGGTCGCCCTCAAGTGGGAGTGCGGCTGCGCCGATCTGTTCGCTTGGTGAGGCTCCCCCATCCTCACCCGCGCCGGCCGCCGCGCGGCCTGATGCGGCGCGCTCGAACCACTCGTCGACGTCGTCCTCGCCAGCAGCCGACGCACCGTTGGCGGAGCGTTCGTCATCGTCGCTGGCGCGAGTGACAAGGGGGTCGAAGAATGGATCAGAAGCCATGAGGAGGCGCTGAGCTTGCGTCGCCGAAAACCAAGCGGCGGCTAATCGTACAGTAAGCCTCGGGACGATCCGGACGACCGTACCTTGCCGAGTGATGATGAGCGATGTCTGCTTGAAGCTGTGGGGCTTAACACACGGGCTGTCGTCGGCCGCTGTATATACGTGCGTATTGATGTCGATACGTCCGTGCGTCCATACGCTCGTGTAGTCTGTCAGGGCACACAGGACGCGCGTGCGTCGTGCAGGAACACGGAGACGTGAGAGCGAAAGGTGCAGCGATGAGACGGCGAGCGGTGAGCGCACAGAAGGGCGGTGTCGCAAAGACGACGACCGTGGCGAACCTCGCGGCGGCATGGGCCAGCCAGGGAAGACGTGTGCTGGTCGTCGACTGTGACCCGCAGTTCGACTTGACGCGAGCGCTCGGCGTGGCCCCATCGGCCGCGCCGGCAACGATGCTCGAGGTCCTGACGGGCGCGTGCTCAGCAGCCGATGCGATCGTCCATGACGTGCTGCCAGGCGTCGATCTACTGGCGGGTCATCGCAGCCTTCGTGGCCTGGAGGTCGGCCTAGCTAATGAGATCAAGCGTGAGGAGTACCTGACACGCGCGCTCGCCGACGTCGACGACTACGACGAGCTGCTGATCGACTGCCCTCCGAACCTTGGGCTGCTGACCGTGAACGCGCTCTTTGCTGCGCGCGAAGTCCTGCTGCCGGTGTCGATGAAGGACAGTGCGGCGCTGCAATCGGCCGCTGAGGTTCGTGCGACGGTGGCCGTGCTCGCCGAGCGCGACGTCGAGATTGCCATCACTGCGGTCATTCGCACCATGGTCGATCGCCGCCGGCTCGCCTACAGGGCGATCATGGAATCGCTCGACGACCTGGCCCTGCCCGTCGCCGACGTCGAGATCCCGCTGACCGCGGACTTCGACAACAGCATCGTCGTCGGCTGCCCGCTGGTGGCCGCCAGGCCGGCGAGCGCGGGCGCTCAGGCGTACATCGCGCTGGCTGATGAGCTGCGCGCCCCCGCACTTGGACCGGCAGTCGCCGCGCGGGCGAGCTGACATGGCACTCGCCAAGCCGTCGATCATCGACGACCCGCTGCAGGCGCGCGGCGCCGCAGCAGCCGCCAAGGTCGACGCCGGGCGCGATCGTGCCGCTGCGGCGCAGCCGCGGGGCGCCGTCGGAGAGCAGGACCAGAGCAGCCAGGGGGTGTACGACGGATCGCCGAAGGTGGCAGTGAGCATGCGCGCCACGAAGGCACTCTGGGACATCATGGGCGCTCTCTCGCGGCGCCTGGAGGACGAGGGCATGCGGACGAGTCGCACGGAGCTCGCGGAGGCGATGTGGCACTTCAACATGCCCGAGAGCCCTGACGAGGCGCGCGAGCTCGTGCGCCGCTATCGACGCGCGCGCTTAGGCTGACGGGTCCGGCGTCCGGGATGCTCGAGCGCGTCCAGCAGTACGCCGACGGCGGCCGCGAGCTTGCCGGCGTCCTTCGACAGTCGCGGGTAGCGACGCAGCTTCTCCTTGCGTGATTCCCGCGCCGCCCGCGCCAGCAGGTCGTTGGTCATCAACAGATCAAACAGCTCCAGCGCGTCGTCGACGGCCTTGGCCTCCAGCGAGCGGACGGTCGCGACGAGCGTCGCGAGCCGGCGCGGCTCGGGGTGACGACGCAGCGCCGTCGCCTTCGCTGCCATGCCGTAGCGCGCGAGCGCGACGACCCGTCGATGCGGGACCGCGCTGACGTCAACGGCCGTTCAATCCGAGGCCGGCGACGTCAGATACGCGGCGCAGTGCCCGGACCATCCCGGCGCCCGACGTGACGGTCTCGGCCTTGCGCATCCGGTCAAGCTCCGAGCGCCGCGAGCCCTCGGGCACGACCAGCAGCCCGCGCAACAGCCGCGCCTGCCCACCGCTCACCGGCTGCGCAAGCTCGCTCCAGACGCGCAACGTCGCGGCGTCACGCTCGCGCGCGACGAGCCGGGCGAGCGTCGTGACCGCCGGCAGCAGCACCTGGCGCTCGCGCAGCCAGCCAACGGCGCCGTGGAACACCGCAATAGGACCCTCGCCCGTCGTCCATGCGCGATCATCGACCCAGACGGCGAGCTCGGCCTCGGCATCGGCGAAGTCGCGGTAGCCGACCTTGCGCGCGATCTCCCACTGATGCTCCAGGCGCGTCTTCTCACGCTGCGTGTACGTCGCCATGCTCGCCGCGGCGACGCCGAGCTGCTCGGCCAGGTACTCGACGACCCCGCCCGGAACGTCACCCGGATCGGCGACGAACGTGCCGACGAAGCGGACCGTGGTCAGCTGCACCGCGAAGCCCAGCCGGTTGTGATCGCCACGGCGACGACAGATCAGGCCGCGATCCTCGTCATCGAGAAAGAAGAAGCGCTCCAGATGCATCCGTGACGGCAGTCCGCTGAAGCGCCCGTACGCGCCCGCCTGCTCATCCGTGAGGAACTCGACAGGCACGTCTTGTCAACGTACCGACCGGCCGCCTCAACCGCTTACCGCCGGATTCCGTTCCGTTGTTCCTCACGGGCCTACCCCGCCGTCGGGTACTACGCGATCCTCCGACTTCTGCTGGGCCATCAGCCTTCGATTTCCTCCGGCCTACCGACGCTGAGAGCGTCGGAGCCCAGCAGATCTCTCGGGGTAAGACGCTGAGATTTCGCGGCGATCACGTCGCCAATACGCCCCCGGCACCAACAGGAATCGGGCTTCGCTGCCACGAGCCAGCTCACCCCGCCAAAGGAGGCCTTACGGCGCTTCACTCTCGTTCGCGACCACCACGCACCTACGGCTTCCTTCAGACCCGCCCTCACGGAAGCCCACCCACGCCAAACGACAGCGCCAGCAGGCCGCCCGGTCAATTCCAGGCCGCGCCCTTGCCTCATCAGTGTTGGGTTCCCCCTGTCAGGGCCCCAGGACAGGACTTCCACCTCCGATCTCAACGACATGCCCGACACACACGCCTCGGCCTACGGCCTCGGCTCCGCAGCACCGGCGAGAACACCCGCAAAGTGGCCTAGTTTTCAACCGGCGCTACCGGCCTAGATTTCGACCGGCCTAGACACCTCTCGTTGGGTGCTGAGCGATCCTATAGGCGCTCGCCACTACGGGCTATCGCGGCAACTCTGCAAATCGGCTGGGGTTCGAAGTGCATAACCCGCAATGGCTGAGGCGGTGCCACCGTCTGGAGAACTAGCCCGCTCGCCCGCGTCCGTTCGAGGACCATCGAGGCGGTTCGCTCGACCAACGCCTGGGCGGGACAGCGATGTGGACCGATTCCGAAGGCCGAGTACCGTCCCTCCTTGGTAGCGGCCCTCCACATGAGTAGGACCAGAGTGTCTTCCGCGACTCGAAGCCCCCCGAGCTGCGTGTCCTGGGTCGCCCGTCGGTAGAGCCCGTGGAGTGGAGAATGAGAACGAAGCGTTTCCTGGATCGTGCCGGCCTCCGCTAGATGCCGCGCCGCCGCTGTGACAGTTGCCGGCCACGTACTGGCGCCAGCGACGAGCAGCGCCGTGAGCAACCCGGTTAGGGCATCATCCCCCTCGGTGAGACCGAAGCGAGCCGCGTACTGCTGCAGTGCGCTCGAGCTCCGCGCGATCTCGCCTGCCTCTGCTGGATCGATGTCCATTCCAGCGAGGTCGAGCGATCTGCCGAGCGCCGCAATACGGCCCGGTGGTAAGGAAGCTGTCACCAGGGGCGAAGTAGCGCGCTGCCGGGAGGCAGCCTGTTCGGTGCGGATCTCTGTAGTTGGTGTAGGCAAGGTCCGCATTGTGCGGGGTTGGGCCTCACGCGGCGCGTGGTGTTCTGCGACGTTCGGGTTGTCCGGTGTGCCGCCACCGGATGAACTCGGCACTTCGCGGTCTTGCGTCGGTTCGGTGGGTCGCCGGGCTCGGCGAGGTGCCGCTACGACTCGGTGAAGGGAAGAGGGCGATGGCGCGCTTGTTGGAGTTTGGGGAGCTGGTCGACCATTTCACGCTTGCGCCTGGTGAGCTTGCGTTGCTTCGCAACAAGGCGGGCGCGACGCGGCTGGGGTTCGGCGTGCTGTTGAAGTTTGTCCCGTGGCGGGGACGGTTCCCCGCGGGCCGCGGTGAGCTGCCCGAGAACGCGATCGGTCATGTCGCGCGTCAGGTCGGGGTCGCGCAGAGCGAGATCGCGCGCTATGACTTCGATGGGCGTCAGATCAAGGCGCACCGCGCTGAGATCCGCCGGGAGCTCGGCCTGCGTGAGTGCAGCGTCCGGGACGCTGAGCAGCTGACCGTGTGGCTTGCCGAGCACGTCTGCGAGCGCGAGCGTCACCCGGACGTCGTGCGAGACGAGCTGCTCGCGCGCGGCCGCGCCACGGGAGTCGAGCCGCCCGCGAGGACGCGCGTGGAGCGGATCGTCGCCTCGGCGCTGCGTCGCGGCGAGGATGCCCTGTTGGTTCGCGTCGCCTCCCGCCCGGGCGCGGGGGTGGTGGCGCGTGTCGAGGCGCTGATCGGGACGGCCGACGACGGCGACCTCGAGGACGCGGACGGCATGAGCATGTTCGCGGCGATCAGGGCCGATCCTGGCGGCGTCAGCCTGAACACGATGCTCGCTGAGGTCGAGAAGCTCTTGGCCGTCCGCGCCCTCGGTTTGCCGGCAGGGATGTTCGCCGACGTCGCGCCGAGGATCCTCGCGGCGTGGCGTGCGCGGGCCGCGGCCGAGGCGCCCAGTCACCTGCGCGCGCACCCCGCGCCCACGCGAGTGGCGCTGGTTTGCGCGTTGCTGTGGGCGCGCGAGCGGGAGATCATCGACACGCTCCTCGACCTGCTGATCTCGACGGTGCATAAGATCAACGCGCGCGCGGAGAAGAAGATCGTCGCCGAGTTCATCAAGCCCCGGGACCTGACGGGATGACCGTCGGCGTGCTGCGTGAGCAGTGGCCGATGATCGCCTCGAGGCTGCGCGCCGCGTTGCTTGAAGGGACCTATCGCCTCGGCGGCATTCGCCGGGTGATGATCCCCAAGGTGGGCGGCGGGCAGCGCGGACTGGGGATTCCCAACGTGACCGATCGGGTGGTGATGGAGGCCGTGCGGCAGGTTCTCGAACCGCTGTTCGAGCCGACGTTCCATTCGTCCAGTCATGGGTTCCGGCCCGGCCGAAGTTGCCACACGGCGATC